>Ga0179594_10000003_pt1 | contig 108624 bp, 83 predicted proteins | sample CZOMad1_1_08_16f_FD_148625 | JGI IMG/M metagenome (GOLD analysis project Ga0179594, IMG submission 148625) | Vadose zone soil fungal communities from Angelo Coast Range Reserve, California, USA - CZOMad1_1_08_16fungal (Illumina Assembly) | ecosystem: Environmental > Terrestrial > Soil > Vadose...
GTACATTATATGATATCTATAATATTTAAAATATATATCGAATTTAGTTTTAGTTTAAACCAGCTCTAGTCTTTTAAATTTCATACTACCTGCTGCCTTGTAATTTTACTAAGAATCAAATTAAAAATAAGGAATATGGTTAATTTCCACCTCCCATGTAAAGCTAAACGTAAATGATCACCTAAGAAAAAGCCTTGTGTGAAATTTTTATTTTTTAATAGTAATAAATTTATTATTTTTATTTAATTAAAAAAAGGAAAGTAAAGTTATCTATCCATAAAAAAAATATATTTATGGGTAAAAGATGGAGGTATAATGGGGAGGGAGACAAAATACTTAAATTTAGTAAATGTTATCTGTATTTTGTTGTAAACTTCTCTAATTTTTATCCCTATTATTTTTGAGGTATTTAGATAGGGAGTGTTTATCTTAAAAATTTATTTTTAAGGTAAACGTGAGAGAGGTAAAATTCATTTTAATGATAAGGTTTTTACTTAATTAATAATAAAAAAAAATAAATTAACTATATTTTAGTGTAGATTGTTAGTAAATGCTATTTTTATTTTTATTTAAATTTTATAATAGATATAGTAATGATATTTTTATTTTTTGTTTTCTTAAAAATAAATTTTCGGTTTTGTTTCTCGCTTTCGCACACGCTTGGATTTATTTATCAATTAAAAAAAGGAAAAGGCCCAACTTATAATAATATTGGTATCTTTTAATATTATAAAAATCATAACTTTATTAAAGTAGGTTATAAATAAATTAGTAAATTTTATATAAAGATATTATTTTCCTATAATATTTATTTTTCATTATATTAAAAAAAAAGGATTTTATTATTCTCAAATTATCTTCTAATTAAACACTTAAAATATTAAAAAAATTTAATACGTTTTCAGTATTAAGAAAAAAAAAATTTAAATTATTTTTTTTTCTTTAAGTAATGTTATAAATTAGGACTCTATGGTGTAATAAAAACTTAATTAAAAAAAAATTTTGTTATTTTTAATCAGAAGAATAAAACAATAAATAAGAGCTGAAATAGTTTAAATGGCTAAAACATACCACTCATGACGGTAAAAAAAAGGTTCGATTCCTTTTTTCGGCTTCTAATTTAATTTAATTTAATTTTATAAGTTTATTATTTATTATTTAACTTATTCTAGTTTTACACCTATTTTCTTTTTATAATTTAGCCTTATTAAAAAGAAAATAATACTGATGATTTAAAGAAAGTAAAAAAAATTAGTAAATTTTAATAATTGGTATTGCTAGTTTATCAGAAGTGTATATATTTTTCTTATAAAAAAAATATTAAGGAAATATTTATATATTTTTAATTTAATATATTATAAAAAGAATATATATTCTTTTTTTTGTTTTGTTTTTAATATAATAATTAATTTATGTTAAACTTAGGATTATAAAATTATTAGTCTTTATTTATCTTAAAGTTCGACTAAATATTGATATCATTTTTATTTTTTTTAAGAAAAGGATAAAAAAACATTGATAGATAAAATCCGTAATTTTAATTTAATTTATTTAAAGGATTGATTGTTTCCTTGGTAATTAACTAAGGGCTGTAATTTCTTAAAATTTTAATTTTTACAGCGAAACAAACATTACTATTTTTCTTTTTTTTTTAATTTTAATACTTTTTTTAACTTTAAAAATTTGAGAATGTTTATCTTTTCTGTTTTATTTTTAATCATTATTTTATTTTATTCTAATTTTCAACTCTAAATTTTCAGCCTTAATTTAATAGTGATATTTGTATTTAACAGTAGAATATTAATATTTTTTATACTGATAAGAGTATGAAGTTAAACAGATACTCTGGAAAGTTTTAAAATTACTCTATTTTCATAATGTGATATAATAATAATTTAAACTATAAAAAAAATATTTATAAAAAAAATGCTTTTTTCACATTACTGAAGAAAAAAGTTGCCTTATGAGTGATGAAAATTCTTTAAAAGAATACGCTTATTAAATTAAAGTGGAAGTAATAAAGTTAAAAAATCTAAAATAAAAAGGAGTATAGTAATGCAAGAGTTTGTTTAAAAAAGAAAAAATAGTAAAATTTTAAATAATTATTTTATAAACAATATTTTTAATACGTTAATTAATTTAATAGACGTTTTAACTATTTTATTACCTATGTTGTTAGCTGTGGCATTTATGACAATTATAGAAAGAAAACAATTGGCCGCACATCAAAGACGTGTTGGTCCAGATACTACAGGATATTTCGGTGTATTACAACCATTCAGTGATGCTTTAAAACTTATTCTAAAAGAAACTGTAATACCTTCTCAATCTAATAAAGTTTTATTTTATTTATCTCCAGTGGTTACTTTAATTTTTAGCTTACTAGGTCTTCAATAATACCTGGCTTAGTATAAAATTCACTTCATGCTAGAACAAAAAATTAATTCTTTATTTTTTAGGTTTTAAATCAAATTTAAAAATAAACCTATAAGCTTAACTAGCAAGCTTTATATAAATATTCCGATTATAAGCTTCAGAGACTATACGTGGAATAAGTAAAAAAAAAAATAACCCTTTTTTTATATTAGTTTAATCCTTTATCTTGTATATTTTCATATAAAAAAATAACGTAAAATTTTATAATAATACTAAAGATATAGTCCTTTATTAGCAGGAGTTATGGGAATTTGTTAAATTTATTTTACTTTTTGATATTAAATTAATCGCTCTGCGATACATAGATTTAATAATTTTAGTATTATATTTTTATTCTATTTTTCCATACATATTTAAAGTTATATTCAATCCTTTTAATATAGATTATTTTTCTCATAGCGTATTACAGCTACAAAGTTCAAATAATGAAATTAGTGTCACTCCAAATACTTATACTAGAATTAAAGGTCCTAAAACTCCCTTTGTTACGGATCCAACTTAAAACTAATAATAAATAACTTTTGGATTAATGTTAGGAGACTTAACTGCAAAATGTATTAGTAAAAATGGTAATATTCGATTACGTTTTTATATGTCTGCAGTGAATAGATCTTATATTTTTCACTTATATTCTTTATTTAAATAATATGTTAAAGTGCTCCAAAGGAAATAAAAAAATTCATTTAATAGGAGGTATCCATACTGATATACATTTTTTTACTTTAAATATTCTTTTTTAATTGGGTTATAGAAGATTTTTATATTTAAAATTTAAATTTAAAAAAATTAAAATAGTTCCTTTAAATACGGACAAAAAAATTAATTGAATTGCAATATTTTTAGCCTCTTGGATAATGGATGATGGTTCTTTTAATAAGAGTAAAGGTAATTTAACATTATGTACAGATTATTTATCTAAGGAATATGTCTTACGCTTAATTCATATATTAAAGACAAAATTTAATTTATCTTGTGGTTTAATTAATTACAATAAAAATAAAAACTCTTATAGAATACGTATTAACAAATCCTCAATACCTTCTTTAACTATGCTAGTTAAATTTAATATAATCCCTTCAATTTATATAAATAAAGCTAGCATCGTAGTCGAAGTAAGCTCTAAATTAGGAGAAAAAAAAAACAGATTTTATTTTAATTTTTAAATTTTAATAAAGCTAGAGCTGGTAAGGTTATACTTATTTAATAACAAATATCTGTATTTTAAGATTCTTTTTTGATAATTTATTAAAAATTTTATTTTATGTATCTTTTTAATTTCATATAATTAAATTACTGTAAATTTAGTGGGGTATAATTCCTTTTGGACATGGTTTGGCTTTATCTGATTTTTCAATGGGAGTTTTATATACTTTAGCACTGTCTTCTTTAGGTGTTTATGGAATTTTATTTAGTGGTTGGTCTGCTAACTCAAATTAAAGGGTCTAAATGTACCTTAAGTCTAAAATAAAAAAATGAAACTACTTTTTCAATTCTTTATCCCTCTTTATTTTTTTTACTATTAAAATCTAAAGAAATAAGGTTTCATTTGAAAAGGTTAATTATTAAATTTTTTTTTTAGATAAGTTATAAATTAGAAATAAACTATATGCTAGAATAAAACGTTAGAATTACTTATAAATCTTTAATTCTAATTACTTTAATTTAACATTTTTAGCTTTGCTTTTATAACTCCTATGCTTATAATTGTAGTTTTTTTTTTTAAAAAAATCATTAAAGATTGATTCATCACTATAAGTCAGGAGATTAAAAATTTTTAAATGTAAACTTAGAAAAAAAAAAAAAAAAAATATAAAATTTTAAGAATAAAAGTTAAAACCAATAAACTAGCAGGTAAATTTTATTAAAAATATAATACCTCAACGATCATACGTTTATAAATAAAAATAATTTAAGACATGATCTTTTTATTCTTAAAAATTATAAAATCGTAGTTAATTTATAAGTAAATTATGTTTTAAAAATTTAACAGAATAAATAGCTTTTTATATATCCCAACATAGTTTTAACTATTATGAAAAAAATAAATATAATATAAATAACAGACTAATCCCACAAATAACAGAATCTGGCTTAATATTAGTAAATCAAAATATAAATAAACGAATAGATTTTAGAAGTTTTGTAATTACTTCTTTGGTAAAACATGTCAAAATAAATAACAGATACTTAACTACTTTACCTATTTCCAATGACTTATATGAAAGTGTATCTTAATTTAAACCAGTTTTTTTAGGTAAAGAAGAGTACTTAATAGAACTTTTACTTAAAAACTTAAAAGTTCTTAAACAGTGTCCTAATTCTATTTTAGATTGTCAAGATTTTTATTTGGAAAAAGAAAGATTAATTTTTAGAAGAAAACTATCTAAAGTTTCTGGAATTTATATGATAAAGTGTAAACTGGATGATCGACTTTTTTTATATAGGACAAGCTGTAGATTTATCCGTGAGATTAGGTACTCACTTTACTAGATCTGCTTTAGATTCAAATAAATTTGGTACAATTTTAAACTTAATAAGATGGAATAATTTTTCTGTTCACCTTCTTTAAACTTGTTCAGAAGAAGAATTACGTGTGAAAGAAGATAAATTTATAATGAAATATTTACCAACATAAAATGGCGCTTCGTCTTATTCTAAAAAAATTTATAGAACTTTAAGAACAATTTTAAAATATATGCAATTTATTAATAGATCTAAAGATAAATATTTATTCCAAGGTAATTCATTCAATTATAAATTATGGGTTTATGATAGTACTACCTTTAACTTTATTAATAATAAGCCATTTTAAAATCTTCGACTTGCTCAAGAAAATTTTAATATTGATGCCAGAACTTTAAATAATTATGCGGATACCTATACTCCTTATAAAGAACTTTTTTTATTTTATTTTCTAAAGAAATTAAAGATAGTGGTTTTGCCGCTAATATTTTATCTAAATTTCATTCTTTTAATATTTCTAATTATATACCAAAAAAAATATGGACATATACTTTTGATAAAGTTAATTTAGTAAATAATAAACCTTTTGAAACTATTAATGATGTTAGTGTATTTATAGGGACATCCAGATCTACTATTATTAATATACTTGATAGACCTATAGCTATGAGTAAAGGTTATTATTGTTATTCTAAGCCACTAAACGCAGAGGAAATTTTAGAATTAAAATCTAAAGGTATAATTAGAGCCCACTATAAGTAGTTTAAGTATACCTATTTGGGTCTATACGTCAGATTTTAATCTAGTCAATGGTAAACCTTTTAAATCTAAAAAAAATATACTTAAACCTTTAAATTTAAACAGAGTTAGAACGATTAATAAAGATAAAGATACTGGAACCTGTTTTAAGGGCTTTTATTTTTCAGTGAAAACCTTCTACTGAAAAACTTTTAAATTTTAAAGATAAAAAGGTATATGCTAAACCTAATATTAAATCAATTTTAGTCTGGGTTTATAAAAATAACCTTCTTATCAATAATACCTCTTTTCTTTCTTTAACCTCAGCAGGTAAAGAATTAGAAATAAATCGAAAATTAATAAGAAAGTTCTTAGACATTGAAATACCATATAAATATTTATATTTTTACTCTAAATCAAAAGCCACTTCAACTTTATTGAACTAAAATTTAATCGGTTTTAGGCCTATTGGTTCCCTTTCTTCTTCTGCCGCTGGCCTTCCCTAACCTAAGCTTAGTTAAGATGAAGGAGGGAGAGATAGAGGGGAGGTAAACATTTTACCACCAAAACCTTAATAAGGTCTTTTCCTTATAATTATTGAATTTAGTCTTTATTTTTATTTTATATTTTTATTTTTTCATTTTTTAGTTATTAATCACGTCTATTATTATAATATTTATTATAAAAAAGGCAAGGATAGGAAAAACGAAACATTTTAAATTATAATCTTTATTTAAGAAATGATCTATCTTTTTATCTATTTATTTTTTTTTAATTATGATCTTAGTGTAATAGTTAAGAAAGAGAGATAAAAATAAAAGATGCTAAATATGCTTTTTTAGGTTCTCTTAGAAGTACCGCCGCAATGATAAGCTATGAACTAATTTTAAGTTCGGCAATATTAATAATTATAATATTAACAGGTTCATTTAATTTTACTACTATTATAGAACATCAACAAGCAGTTTGGTTTATTGTACCATTATTGCCAGTTTTCATATTTTATTTTATATCTATTTTAGCAGAAACTTCACGTACCCCATTTGATCTTCAAGAGGCTAAAATTATACATTAATAATGATTTGGTCTCTTTTCTCGCCCCGCGCACCTTTTAGTTTAATCTGTATGGTCTCTTACGCTTACGGAAAAAGCTTGGCTGAGAAAAATATTACTATATGCTTGAAAATCTTTAATTTAAACTTACAATATTTTACATATTGGTGCGATAATTAGCTATTTAATTTAGCAGGTAAATATATCTCCAATACTAAAAAAAAATACATAGTAAAAATGGTTTAAATAAATAAAGATTATTAGCAGTACACTTAGATACTTAGAGATTTAACGTAATAGTTTTATTTTTATTAATTTTACCAGCTTTATAGTGACTTAAAACAGTAAAACGTTTACTGAAGTTGGTTATAAATCAATAAAAATATTTCAAGAAAAAATCCTATTTATACTGAAATTTTTCCTTTTTTCTTTTGTAATATACACCATCTCTACGGGATAGTTGATAAAATTTAAGTGACTAAGTGCATAAAGAGGTTTTACTGCTTTAAATAATAAAGAAACAAGGTGTAAAAAATATTTATAATTTATATTTTTTATATTTTTCACTTAGGATCCCTAAAAGATATGTATAAATTAAATCAGATTTAACCTCACTCAACTTTCTTAGAAAAATGCGATTAATCATCATTTTTAATGTGATTTTATATTTCTTTTTTCATAGCTTTGTTGTGAGATATTCTTTTCTTAATAATTTTTTAGATTATCTTTATTATTTATATTTCATAAATACGTTTATTTCTTTTGATCCAGTAGTCATAGTGGATAATTATAGTTGTTTAAATTTAAGTTTTTTTCACTTTTTAAATTTAAGATCTTATGGGTCTAAGCTTGACTCTGCTTTTTACTTTAATAATTAAAAAAAATTTTTTTTAGTAAATTGTTTTTTGATAGTCCTCATAAACAATTTGGTCCTATACCAGAACCCGTAAAAAAATATTATAATTTATCTATGTCTAATGTCACAGAACTTATAGAAAAATAATTATACAATAAATCAAGAATATATGCACTAGAAAATAATCTAGATAAAAACAGATATATTGGTAGTGCTGCTGATTTATCAGTACGAATCAAACAACATATTAATCCTCTATCTGGTAAATCCAATTTGCGATTACAGCGTGCTATACATGGTTTACATTATTTTAATTTTATTGTTTATGAGTTTTATGATGCCACATTTAGACATCCTTCAGTATTTTTTGGAGCAATTAAAAAAAGAATGAAATTACATTTACTGAGTTATAAACTATTTATATTCAATCATTTCATGCTTCTTCGCTGTATAATATTAAACGGATAGCTGACTCACTTTCAGGATATAAACACAAACTAAAATCTTAAAAAAAAATAAATAAGGGATCGATAATTAACTTTAACTCAGCCCATGTTAAAGAAAAAATATTCTCTCATAAAATAGCTAAAATTTCCGCAAGAGCTAAAGGAATAAATAGTCCTAGATTTGGGTTTAAATTAACCAATTAAACTAAATCTTTAATGTCAGAAAAAAAAAAGATCCCTCTTTATCTTTACGATCTGAATAATAAAATTCTTCGATCTTTTGAGAGTGGTCTAGAAGCAGCTGTTTTTTTAAGTACATAAGGCCACAATTTATAAATATTTCAAACCAGGAAAATTTATTTAAGGTAAGTATATTCTTACTCGTGAACAAAAGATAGATTAAACTAAAACGAGGTTAAATTGAGTATAAATTAGGAATCTGAATTAGTAGCCGGTTTTTTTACTGAACATTCTTCTTTACCTTTCGTTTTCTTCTTTCTTGCTGAATATAGTTCAATTGTGTTATTTAGTACTATTACATCTATTTTATTTTTTGGTGGATACAATATGCCAGAGATGTTTATTAATGATTCTTTCATAAATTTACAAGCTATCTTTTTAGGATTAAAAACTTGTGTTTTCTGTTTTATGTTTGTATGGTTTCGTGCTACACTTCCTAGACTTAGGTATGATGGTTTAATAGAACTTTGTTGGCTTAATTTATTACCTGTAGCGGTTGCCTTAATTATTCTAGTACCAAGCATAATGGTAGCTTTCGATATTACTCCTTACTAAATCACTCATCATTTAATTTAAGTTAAACATAAATAAAATACTTTTACGATTTATAAAGCATCAAATCTATAAAGCATCAAATTTTTCTATTAAAAAAATAAAAAATAAAACAAAAAACATTAAATATTTATATCAGCGAAAAGATATTAAAAGGATTTTAGCATAAAACATATCAAATAAAAAAAAGTAGTTTGATAAATTATCTAAATTGCAGTTATTTATTTTTTGTTTTATTTATCTCTCTTTAGTTTACATACTTTTATTTTTATTCGTTTACTTTTCTGCTCAGCTAAGCAAAAAAACCTAAAAGGGCCACCTTTTTTCGCTTTTTTTTTTTAAACCCTCCCAAAGGCCCAAGTTATAAGGGGCAGGGAGGGGCAGCGGGGAATGGGGGGAGGCTTTAAGGGATAGGGCTATTCATTTTTAACTTAGGCCTCGTTAAACCGTTTGCTAAATTAAAGGTTTTGAGGGATACTGAGGTGGGATAAAAGTAAAAATCAGAGAGAGTTCTATTTATTATAATTATCTTACTTTTATTTTCTAAATATAATTAGTTAGGATTTACGACACTAATCTAATAAACTTGAATAATTTTTGTTTTTTCCTAGTTCTCTCGTTCTTACACGCACTCTTTATTTTTATAATATGACATATTTCTTTACTAAAGATTGTTATATTAGATCTATTTATAAGTAGCAGAAATTTAATTTTAAAAAAACAAAACAAACAAGGCCGGTAGGCACAATAAAATAAAACAAATATAAAATCAGTTTATAAATCGTTTCTATTTAGTTCCATTACTTCAGTTTTCCTTGCTTTAAATAGATTAATTAACAGTCTAAATTTACTTTTTTTTTAAGTATTATGAACTCTTTTTAATTATTATTCTATTTTTTTTTATATTGCATAAGTAATTAATCATTTAAATTTTTTCTACTTCCCTTTTTTTTTTCTTTTTTAATAATTTTAAGTATCGCTTCTCCTCCTCTTATAATCCCCTCCCTTTGGCTAATCTGCCCTTTGTTTTGCTTTTGGGAAAGGTAAGGAAGGGGGAATATTTAATTATTTAAAGTTTTTTTTTTCTTGTTTACAATATAAGGATTATAATTGGAGTATGCAAAGTTTTAAATATTTAATAATTTAAATTAAAAATTCAGTTAGTAAATTTAATTAAGTTTATATTAACCATACCTGTGTTCAATTAAAAAAAAATTTTTTTTTTTGTTTGTTTTGTTTTTTGTTTTGTTTTAATTTAAATTAGTATTATATTTTTCCTTGATTTTTAATCAGGAGCTTTGTTTTAAAAGCCTTAAAATTTTATTACTATTATTAATTTCTTTCAATATTAATTAAAAATGAAGATTTCATTACTTTTATTTTATCTTAGTGTCTATTTATCTCTTTACTCTTTTTTAATCTAGCTCCTCTCCTATTACTATTTAGCCTTAATTTAGGCTAGATATGCTTTAGTTAGCCAAATACTACATCAAAAAAGGTAAGTAAATTCTAGGTAGGCTTAAGTGTGAAAAGGGAGGTAAAAATTATAATAATGTTAAGAACGTAGATCTCTAAAAAAACTTCTAAAGGAAAAAAAATAAAACACATATTGCCTAATTATCATGTATTTTATTAATTCTTTTAATTAATTAAGGTCTTTTATTTAGTCTACGATTTAAATTTAGATAATTCTTTTTTTTAAGAGGTAATAAGTGTATTCTACTGAGAAGTAGATTAGTAAAAAAAAAAAAAAACTTTAAATTTTATGAGATTATTAAAAGGTCATGTTATTTTAAGATTAGTTAATTCTTATTTAGTGGATTCTCCTCAACCAGCTAATATTTCTTATTTGTGGAATTTTGGGTCTTTACTTGGGGTTTGTCTCATTTTACAAATTTTAACTGGTGTTTTTTTAGCAATGCTTGAATTCAGTTAATGCGTTGCCAAATTTATTCACTTCCTGTATTAAGTGGAACCAATAAGTTTATTTGCATAATATTTAAATAGTTATAATTTAAATATTAGATGCAGCCTACTTTAAAAAGCCTTCAGTCCAAGCGCGGATACTAAAGGCGGATCCAGCCTTCTCTTTTCCTCGCTAAAGCGTTTAAAGGTAGGGCAGCAAAAGTGAAAAAAATTTTAAAAACTTACTGTATGCTGGGACATTTCTTTAAATTAAAATACTGAATCATAAGTAAGTTAAAAAATTTTAAAAAATAAGATACGATCAGCAAGAGAGAATATTTTTATTTATAATTCTTAGCCTTCTTTCCCGCTAAGTTCTTAACTCATTCTATCGCTCTGCCACGCTTCGGCTATAATTTATATTTATAAAAAGAACTCTTATAACGAAGCAAGACTATTCTGCTAAAATTTAATTATAAAACAAAATAGTTAAAATCGGAGCTTAAATTTTTAAATAATATTTTTACTCTTCAGAGATTATACGTAAAATAAAAAAATTAAAATTTTATAAGATAGAATCCGAATATATTAAATAATTAACTAATAATTTATATTTTAAAGTATTACGTATATTTTGTCTTCCTTTTAAATTATTGTAGAGAAATTTCAGCAAAAATGATAATCCGTTTCCTTAAGTTTAAAACTGCTTATATAATAGAATATGATAAATAAGAATGTGCCCAGCTAAAGTGGATACATTAATAGAATATTTTTTTTTTGTTTTGGTTTGTTTTTTAATTTTTTTTTTTAATAGTAATAATAAGCTAGACATGGTTAGTTAAATTTTAAGTTTATAAGAAAAAATAAAATATAAATAAGCATTCTAAAATATAAATCAGTTTAATTAGTTATATATGGTCATTATCACTATGATTTCTTTATAAATTTAAATATTAATGTAATGAGTTTTTATTTTTCAAGTCTATTAAAGGATATCTCAAAAGACGGAATGGACATTTCTATGCAGCTTGAATTTTTTTTTAGGGCTTTAAGTCCGTGGTTCATAACTGGATTTTTTTACGGTGAAGAGTGTTTTACCGCTTCAATTAATAAAAACAAAACATCTCGTTTTGGATATGCCATTCGTTTAGCTTTTCAAGTGGAATCTCATTCTAGAGACCGTGAATTATTAGAATCAATTCAACTTTTTTTTTTAACTGGTTCTATAATAAAATCTAGTTATCGTGAAACATATCAATACAAGGTTAAATCTAGGGAAGGATTATATATAATAATTAAACATTTTTATCATTATCCTTTGCTAACATCTAAGCGGCAAGATTTCTATTTTTTTTCATTGCTGTATGATATGATTTGTAAGGAAGTACCTTCTACACAGAAAGGGTTTCTTCACTGTTTAGCTATAATTAATAATATAAATAAACCTATTAATTCGGATAAGTTATTATATTTCATTAATACTTATGGGAAGTTGCCTGAACTTATACTACCTCCAGTCACCTTGTCCAACTGTTCCCTTTTAATATTTAAGCCTTGGTGGATAGTTGGGTTTATCTGTGGAGAAGGTTCATTCACTTATTATACTAAAAAGTACATAGGTAAATCCTTAGTTGAAAAATAACATCAAACATTAGTATTAGAAATTTCTCAAGACTCTAAATATGTCTATATTTTAAAAGCTATTAATGCTTACTTTGGCGTAGGAAACATTTTCTCAGAAAAAAGAGGAATTTAAAAATTTAAAATTAATATTTTAGAAATGATTCAACATATTCTTATTCCCTTTTTAAACAGTTATCCACTATTAGGCTTTAAGCGTCAACAATATGAAATTTGGATTAAGGCAGTTGAAATAAAATTAACTTTTATTAAATACTCGCCTGAACGAGAGGCTAAATTATCTTCAATACTTAAAAGTTTAACAGCATTAAGAGATAAAATCTAATCAATTATGAACCTTAATTATATAGTAAATTTTTAGTTATTTAAATCTTTACCTTATATCTAATTAATGACTGCAGGTTACTTTTTTAATCACATTTAAATAATTATACCTAGTATGTTGTTTACTGTCATTTTTTAGTAATATGCACCAGGCCTACGGAATAGTTTAACGGATACTTTTCAAATGGGAGCCAAAGTTTTAAATTATCTCCAGCTTTTTTTGTCTCTTTTTGGTTTTTGTTTTTTAATAATTATGGATAATTTAATTATTTAATGTACTGCGGCATTACCAACCACATGTTGATTTTGCTTTTAGCTCTGTTGAACATATTTTATTTATAATGTGTTCTTTAAATATCGTTATATTTCTGGAAATTCTAATAAATTAAATACTATTATTTAATAGTAAAATGTTTAATAAAGGAACAATCAGAAGATGTTATATAAATATCTCAGAGACTACACACGATAATAGTCATTAGGTTATATGATATAGTCCCAGAGCTTGTCTACTCGCGATTAATTTAGATATAATGTCTTTATCTTTTTTTTAAGAAATCTAAGTCAATCTTCATCGATACATCCACATGATATAAAAATATTGTCTCAAGTATCTTCAGAGTTTTTATAATGGCTATATTTTTTGTAGATTCAGAAGGCAATTTTTTAATTAGTCCTAATGCTAAAGGAAATGTGGCTTTTATATTTAGAATAAGATTACATAAAGATGATTTATCAGCACTTGAATATATAAAATTTATGTTATGGGTGGGTATAATTAGGATAGAAGGTAATTCTGCTATTTATATAATAAGTAAATTAAAGGACTTAATAGAAATTATAATTCCTCTATTTAGCATTTATTCTTTATTGAGTACAAAACATTTAGATTTTTAAAGCTTTAAACAAGCCTTAGATATAAAAAATAAATCCAATACTCCTAAGTTAAATTTAGAAGATTTAAAGTTTATTATAGACATAAAATCTAGTATGAATAGAAATAGAATAAAAATGAATTAACTTTACCCGAAATAACCTCATCCAATCTAAGACCTAGTACTAAAATAAATATATATTGGTTACTAGGTTTTGTAGAAGGTGATGGAACCTTTGGAATTAAAAATTTGGTACCGTATTTTCAAGTAGCTCAACATAATAAAAATATTTCCGTTCTAGTCAAAGATTTATTAGTCAAATTAGCTATAGATTCTTCAATCCCGAATAATGTTACGCCTTTAAATTCAATAAGCATTTTTACTAATAAAAACAAATGTCTCTAGTTTGGTAGTAAGTGATATTGATTAATCTATTATTATATTTTACCATTGTTTCACTCTGTTACTTTTTTTACACGAAAATCTGTGGATTATAAACTTTGGAGGATAGCACTTAAAATTCATAAGTTTGGTTATTTTTATTTAGCTGAAGGTAGATCTTTAGTTTTAGCTTTAGCTCGCTCTATGAATAATAAAAGGTATAGAATTAAGACTACTGGAGCTGCCGTAGCTCCTATTCAATCATAGATTGATAATTTATTTTCCAAAAATCCGCCTTTTAATATTAAAAGTGGACTAAATCATTCTGTGTTATCTAAAAAATTTACTGTTGAAAAAGGAGGTAGATCTGGATTTATAGTACATGTTTACAAAAAGGATGGAGTGATGGAGGAAATTAAGGGATCACCATTTAAAACTTATGGTGAAGCTCATTTAGCCATAGATTTAAACCCTAGATCTAGAGCAATAAGTAGAAATATTGATACGGATAAGTTATTTAAAGGTATATACTTATTTACTTCCCTTCTAATTAAGAAATAAATATTTAAATATAAAGACATGGACTGACTATTCTATTTAATAATTATCGCAGAAAATAACAAGCTTTTGATTATGAGAGATGTAAATACAGGATGGGCTTTAAGATATGCACATGCTAATATTGCTTCATTCTTCTTTATCTTCGTTTACGCTCAATTTTTTGCATTTATTTCAAACTACTTGACTATCCTTTTTTATATTATCCTTTTTTTAATACTACTTTTTTCAAAGGAATTATTGATCATTTCTTAAATGTAATTAAACCTTTATCTAATTCTATTTATACTTCTAATAATCACACTATGTCGAGTCTTCAATGTAATGATTCTCTTCAATGATTTGTAGAGTTTTCTGATACAGAAGCTGCATTTATGATTAATATTCAAAATAATAAAGAAGTACATTTTGTATTTTAAATTACTTTACATATTGAAGATGTAGCTGTTTTATATGCCATTAGAGATAAATTGAAAGTAAGCATTGTATCAATCAAAGGGAATACTTGTAGTTTTCGTATACATTCTTTTCGAATTATTATAGAAAATATTTTATCTATTTTGGACGAATATTTTTTACTCACACATAAATTAATACAGTTCAAGAGATTGGAGAAAATCTATTCTATTAAAATAATGATTATAAACTCGCGATTTTTAGGTATTAATACTTTAAATAAAATAGTGGATCTTAAAAATGGTATGAATAATTTAAGAACTAACTATGAAGGGTATATTTTATCTAATAGGATGGTTAATAAAAATTGGCTGGTTGGATTTGTTGAAGGAGATGGTACTTTTTATTTTAGTAATTCTAGTGTAGTTTTTGGCATAACTCAAAAAGATAAAAAATATTAGAAGAAATATCTTATTTTCTACAAAATATTCCTCTTTCACCTAAAAATTAAATCATTCCTAATAAACCAAATTGTATTATTAAAAACAATAAGACTGCTTATTAATAAGTTATAATTGATATGGATGTTTTATTTTAATAGATATATCCTTTCTTTAGAAATTTGTCTTTTTATAGTAGAAAAGAAATAGATTTTTCAATATTAAGTTTAGTATTATATTTATTTATATTCGGTTATAATAATTTAACTAAAGGTAAAGAAACTATTATTAAAATTATCTAATAATATGAATTCGAAGAGATACTTTTCCGATTTATCTTATTTCATAAACGTTGAAGAAATAGAAAACAATTTTACAATGGATCTTCCTTTTGATATACATTCAGGACAAAATCATTTAATTTTTGTTAAATAATATTCTTTAGATAAAGGAAGTAGAAAAGGGTTTAAATTATATATTTCTAAAAAAGGAGTAGAAATTAAAGGGTAACTCTTTGATAGTTTTATATTTTTTGGTAAAGCTATAACTTTAAATTCAGTATCTTCTATAAGATATTATCTGGATACTATAAAAATATATAAAAAAGAATATACTTTTTATTCTAAACTTAAACCAAGGTTATAAATAGTAGTTTTTATTTATGCAAACGGGCCTAAATATTTAATTTCTACTAAATTAAATATTTAAAGCTACAGTCTATATGCTAAAAAATTCACAAAGAATAATGTACCGTGTAAAACACTGCTAGATTTTATTGTAATCAGGTAAAAAAAAATATTCTTGAATAATTAGCAAGGAATTACAACCTTCAACGATCCTACGTCTGTATTCCTTAATAATGATAATTCTTTTCTTTTTTAGAAAAGTAGTATAATTTAAAATTATAATCTGGAATATGAAATGATCTAATCTTCCATAATTTATTTTAAGGTTTGCCAGCAGATAGGAGGTGATAGGTATATTATTCTAGCCTAAGCCTTAAGCCACCCCTCCATTATGGCTAAGCCCTTCAACTATTTAAAAATATTATTTTTTTATTATAAATACTAAAAATGTTTGTATTTTATAAATTTTTTTACTCTTTTAAATAGAAATTTAATATAAATATTGGGAGATTGCATATAGGAAGAGGTTTATATTATAGTTCTTATAGAGAACCTAGAGTTTTAGTATGGACTATTGGAGTAATTATTTTAATACTTATGATGGCTAAAAATATGTGGCCTAATTGGGAATATCATTTTACAGTTTACATTTCTAGTACTAATTTATATGGTTCGATATAAATTTTTAATAAATCTAGAACTAAAGCATTAGTTAGAATAGGGCCTCATAATAAAAATATTCTAGATATAATAATTTGTGGAATGTTAGGTTATTTTTGGGCAGATAAGATTCCAGGAAAACAATTAAATAGTATTCAATTTAATATTGAACAAGGTATTAATAATAGTGCATATATTCATTATTTAGCATTCTCTGTTTATAAATAAGGCTATTCTGCTCGTCCTATTCCTAAATTAGTCTAAAAATAAGGGTCTACAATTATTAATCGTTTTAATTATAGACTAACTTTTTTAACTTTTACTAGTTTTTTGTGGACTTACGATTCTTTTTATAAATCCGTTGATGGAGTAAGATTTAAATGTCTTCCTTTTTGGATAGATGAATTTTTAACACCGTTAGGTTTAGCTCATTGGATTATGCAAGATGGTTCTTGTAAAAATGGTTAAGGCTAAAATATAGCTACAAATAGTTTTAAGTATAATGATTGTAAATTTCTTGCTAACATTCTTACAAAAAAAGATTAAACGAGTGTTATTAAGACAAGTCTATCGAATCAATGGAGAATATTGATATTAAAAAAATCTATGCCTTTATTAGTACAAATTTTTCAGCCTTATATCATACCAGAAATGCAATATAAGTTAGTCGGATACTTAAAATAGTAAATGATCTATTTTCAAAGTCCTAGTTTTTAGAGCAAAGCGTAACTTGTATTAGAAAGCATTGTTAATTATATAAATAATAAAAAGCTAGAATACCTTAACAGAGGTATTAGTTTAAAATAAACTGGCTATGTTGGTGTTAACGGTTAAAGAAGTCATACTTATTTCCAGACCGTCGGTTGAATACACGATCGCTACAGACTGGTTCACCAATGGGTATCTGCAATGATGCTTAATGTACAGTCGAAGTTCTGAGTATCTTATACTTTTATTTTTTAAATTATAAAGTACTACTTAAGGCTCTAATTAATATTTATTAGAAAGAGTGATTAACGTTATCATTTGAGGGTTAATAACCAGATAGAGTATAAGTCTACTAATATTAGTACTATATATAGTAGATTAGAACTAGACAGCTTTTTTAGGTGTAATAAATAGCCTAAAACGGTGCGAGATGTATAATAACCTTAAATCTTTAAGTAGTTTTACTCTTCCTACTGTAATGTCTAATAGGCTTTCAGATATTATGAATAAACAAAAAATTAGACCTGTGGCAGTTTTTGAGAATTTACATTTTTCTAAAAAACGAGATCAAGCAAAAGATGATTTAAAAGATTTAGCAGGAATTTACATGATAATTAATCTAGTAGATTGTTATTCATTTTACGTAGGAAGTGCTACGACAAATAGATTATATACACGTTTAATGAAACATTTATATTATAAAAAGGGTAATTTGCGTATAGCCGGTTCAGTTAAAAATTTAGGATTAAAATTTTTTGTATTTGTTGTCATTGATATTTTTCCTGAAAAAATTACTGATAAAAATAACTTTATTTTATTAAGTCTTGAGCAATATTATATTGATCTTATAAAGCCAAATTATAATATTTTACAGTTAGCTGGTAATTCTTTTGGATATAAACACACTCCGAAGCCGAAGATTATTCAACGTATGCGTTAAAATTATGGTGATTAAGTCGTGAAAAAATCGGAAGTTTAAATAGAGGAATATTTTTATCACAAAAAACTCGAGAGTTAATGCGCAAAGTAGCTTTAAATAGACTAAAAATGTCTCAATAATCTAGAGAAAAATGTAATACAAGAGGACTTAATATCACATTAATACGACTCAATGATAAGACAATAGTGGGTCATTTCCATTCTGTAATACAAGCAGCTAGATATATAAAATGTGGAGATAAAACCATTAGACGTGCGTTAAAATCAAATGGAATAGTTAAAAGTACTTACAAAGTTATATGCGACTGTAGCGCTTATGTAGCCTTCCAGCCTTCGCTACTTTACTCACCTATAACTAAGAACTCCCGCTAAAAAGCGAGCCAAAGCGAAAAAGGGGAAGAGCAGGACCAGAAAATCATAAAATTTTTAAATAAATTCTAGTTCTTTTTAGACTTTTCTTCTTTAAGACCTTGCAATAGTGGTTAAGGTTAATTTATCTTTATACCGTAGTCCTATTAATTAATTGTGTAATTTATATTTAATATAGTCTTTTTATTAGTAGATTATTCTGACAGGAATAATGTATAAGGATTACTTATACGGCTATGCTTGTGAAAACGGTTAACGTTTTTAGCGAAGACCGTCGGTTGTTTTACGATCGCTACTGACTGGGTCACAGGTGGGTGCTTGAAAAGGTGCTTAATGTACAGTCGAAATTCTTACTTATTTCAAATTAAAGGCTCCTTATACTAATATGCTTATATACTTATATATTTATAAATTATCTAGTCTTAATTAATTTAGTTTAATACAAGATTAGTTAATAAGGTTAATATCAATGAGAATCGTTTTGCTGTCGGTGCTTTATAGCCTTAAAAAATAGGTTTTTAATTAACATTAATAGAAAATAGGTAGGGTTTGTATGTTTTACCATATGGTCAAATGTCATTGTGGGGTAGCCCAAGCTATAATTTACAAATGATATTTTTACCTATAATTCTAAAACGAAATTTACAATTATCAACTATTATTAATAAAAAAATTTCTGAATCAAATAATAAAGATATTTCTAAGTTAATAGAAATATTTATAGGAATTTTAGATGGTGATGGTTATTTTGATATTGGAGCTCAAAAACAATATAATAAAAATCCTAAAACTAATCCTAAGTCTACAATCAGAATTAGATTAGGAATCAATTTACAATTTAAAGATAAAGAATTATTAGAATTATTAGAAAATAGATTAGGTATAGGGAAAATAGATTATTCTAAATCTAAAGAGCAATATAGATTAATTTTATATAAAAAAGATATATTAAACGTTATTTATCCTTATTTACAAAAAAATAATATTGAATTTTTAACTTTCAATAGACGGAATCAATATTTTCTATTTAAATATATCTTGGAAAATGATATTAAACATTGGGAAAGTTTAAATTTAGAACAAATTAATAATTTATTTAAAAAGTCTAATAAGCAACTTGATTTTTCTGATATAATTAATTTACCTTATTTTAAAAATTGGTTAGTTGGATTTACAATAGCTGAAGGTAGTTTTCATATAAAATCTAATGGTAAAGCTCATTATTCTATAGTACAATCTGGATATGAAAATTATCAAATTATTAAAGCTATACATTATTTTATTAAAGGTCCAGAATATCTAAACTATAAAATTAAACCTGAAAATAAAAAAATATACCGAATATCTTTTTCATCTAAAAAAGATTTACTTTTTATTATAGAATTTTTTGAAAGTAATAAATTATTAGGATTAAAAAAATTACAATTTGATAATTGGAAATCTTATATTATAAGTAATAATAACATTAATAGTAGTGCCCCAAATGTTATATTATCTAAAGTATCTAATAATAATTTATTAAATAATAATAATAATAATATTAATAATAAGGATTCCAGTAATTAATAAAAATTATTTAAATTTAATATATGGTTTGTTATTAGGTGAAAGTTTTATATTTAAAAACAACAAAGAAATAAAAATAATAATAAAAATAGAAGGTAAACACATATCTTATATGAGGGATATTTGTAAAAAAATTTCAAATTTAGGGTACTGTGAACAAAATTTACCAAAATTAATAACAAAAATAAGAAAAAAAGGTAAATTAAATAAATTAATGCTATTACATACATATAATGATGATAATTATTTAGAATTATTTAATAAATGGTACGTAGATAAAATTAATAAAAATATACCTGCGGACATATTTATGTATTTTAATGAAGAATCTCTAGCTTATCTGTTGATGACAGAAGGAAAAATAAAAAATAGAAATTTATATTTAAATATGAAACAGTTTAATAATAGAGATATTAAATTTATGAAACAATTTTTAGAAAATAAATTTAAATTAGATCAAATTAATTTAAATAATAATTATTTAGAATTTAATTCTAACAATATTTTAAAAATTTACAATATAATAAAACCTTATATTTTACCTTCTATGAAATTTAAATTTATAACTTAATATTTATTATTAGATACTATATTTAGTTTAATATAATATAGTCTTATTAATATATTATAATATGTAATACCTAAATAAAAATATTATTTTTAATAAGGCAATATAATTGAAAACTGGTCAAAGATATTTATTTGTTATATATTTAGACCGTAGGTAGTTTAGGCTATCTCGACAGAGTGGTCCAATTATGGGTGTCTGAAATGATGCTTAATGTGCACTCGAATTTTTATTTGAATTTTATTCAACACAAGGCTTAACTTAGCACAGGGTATATTTGTAATAACAAATAATTTATTTATTTAGATCTGTTAGATCTTTTTAGAATAAATGTCTTAATTTTATGTAAAAAAAAGAATAAGAATATACAAATATATTATAAAACTTAGGCAACTGTAATTACAAATTTATTGAGTGCTGTTCCTGTTTTCGGTAAAGATCTAGTGGAACTTATCTGGAACATTTTTAAAGCTAATTTAAAATTTAAAAACTTAATAAATCTTATTAGTACGAATAATCCTTTAAAGGAAATGGAGAATATATTTTATTATTTTATTTTTTATTACATAATTTTGCCTTTAGCTCTAATTGGATTTTTGGCTTTTAGTATTGGATTTTAAGTTTTAGAGTCATCCATTAAAAAGGGCAAAAAGGAATTACTTAGGATAGGAGAAATAAATTGGGGAAAGGTACGTAAATAAAGTCCACTTACTGCTTTAGAAATAAATAATTTACTGTCCATTCTTTATAATTTTTTCGGTAGATTAGCAGGAATAATAGACGGTGATGGATATTTATCAATTGTAAAATCAGATAAAAATAGAGGTTATGCTTCTATTTCTTTGAAAATAGGATTAGTTGAAAAGGATCTGCCTATGCTTCAAAAAATAAGGAGAGTCTTGAATATAGGACGTATATATGGTCCTTATCAAAACATTAAAGGACAACCTGTAGTGTACCTTGTTTTTAATAGAACAGAGTTACAACAAGTATTATTCCCTTTATTCCTTTATCATAAAATTTTCTTTTTGACTTACACGAGAAGATCTCAATTTGAAAAAGCTATTTATTTTATGGTTTCAGGTGAGACTAAGATTACTAATAACCGTTCTGAAAGTGAAAGATCTTCTACTATTTATAGTACTTCTTTATTACCTGTATTACCTGAAAATGCTCAAGGTTATCTTGATTTACTATTTTTTAAATCTTGGGTAGTAGGATTTACTATTTCAGAAGGATCCTTTTTTTATTAAATTTTAGGCGCTTGCTTCGAATTACGACAACGGTCACACCTTTTTTTATTTGCAGCTTTTAAGCTTTTGTTTAAAACGTCTAAAAAAATTGGGTTAGAACAAGAAAAGTATGCCAAATTTTAAGTTTCTTCAAAGTCGGATATACAAAATGTTATTAATTTTTTTTCATCCTCTCAAAGCCCTTCTTTATTAGGAAATAAATTAGAACAATATAACTTATGGCTTGTAAATCTTAGAATAAGTAAACGTTATAAACATCTTAATTTTCCCGAGACCTCTTCTTTAAACCTTAATAGCTAAAGGCTACCTACTTAAAGTGTATTTAAAATTTTATTTTAGCAATAAACACCTCGGATAATAAAAATTTACCTTTTTGCTGGAAACAATCTTTTATAATTGGTACTTTAATACTAAAGTAAAAATCAATTATAAGATTTAATCAGCAGTTTTATATTAAAACCCCACGAGTTTACGGTAAACTAATTAAATTAGAAGATGAACTCTATTATTTGTATTCATTTTATTTAGATAATTTTTTTAGCTTTAATACATTAGATCAGAGATTTGCTTTTTTATTTACCTTTTTAATTTTACTTAATAAAGTAGTGTTAAGCTAATAGTTTATTTATAATCATTAATTTATCTTCACCGCGATAATGACTCCGCTGCTATCAGGCCTAAGATTTAATAAGGGAAAGGCGTATTAGTATTATGAATATTATTTTTAGTATTATGAATATAATTTAAAATGGGGGTGGCTTTAGTGTAAGTAATGCCACATTAAACAGATTCTTTTCTCTTCATTTTTTATTACCATTTGTACTTGCAGCATTAGCAGCAGGACATTTGCTTGCTCAAAAAATGTAGGGCCTTTAATAATCTAGATTATTATTATTTGGATAACACTATATGCTGTAATAATTTAATATTTAACAGCAAGGTAAGATTACCTTCAGAGAATTTACGTGTTACTTCTATTGATTTAATCTGAGTTTATCTGTGATTAAATTAAAAAAATTTTTTTTTATTTTTTTAAAAATCAGTAAATTAATCAAATAAAATAAAAGAACTAATAAAAATAGGAAGATGATAAATTCCGCTATTTAAAATATGATATACTAATTAAACACTTAAAAATAATTTATCTAAATTTATTGAAATGATAAAGATCAAATTTTGGTAAACTATTTTATATACTAAGCTCCATTATATGTAAGATTTAAGATATAAGTTAAAAAAATATATGGTTTTCTGACAGTGTCTATATAATTATATTTTAATTAGAGCTTATTCTTAAATTTTATTCATATGTTAATTTAATTAGCTTTATTCCTTTATGTTTAATTTCTGATAAAGAGTTAGAGAATGACACACGTTTAGATACGAGATTAGTAATTAAACCTGTCATTTATAAAGAGGTAGATGGAATTAATAATTCAAAAAAAGTTAGAACTCCTTTATTAACTCATTTTTAAAAATCTCAATTTCAATTATCAGATTATTTACAACAAAGATTAGTAGGCAGTTTATTAGGTGATGCTCATATGATAAAATTTAATATTACTATTAATAGTAAATCTAATGCTCGAATACGGTTTTTACAAAGTTTAGATAAAGCTGATTTGATATATCACCTTTATGAGTTATTTAAAGAATTTTCTTATACTGAACCTAAAATTAATAGTTCTTTAATTAAAGAAACTGGAAATATTCGAAAAAATATTAATTTTACGACTAGAAGTTTACCTTGTTTTAATGAAACTTATTCATTATTTTATTAAAAAAAATTAAAGTAGTTCCAAACAATATTGATGAATTATTAACATTAGTCGGACTTGCTTATTGGATTATGGGAGATGGATCTTGGCTAGGTTCTGGATTAAGATTGCATAATAATAATTTTAATAAGAAATAAGTAGAATTGTTAAATAATGTTATTAATACTAAATTTAATTTAAATTCTTCAATTAATACAGCTAATAAATTCAAGTCACAGTATACTATATATATTTCTAGTAAAAAAAAATCGATAGTTTGAGATCTTTAGTTTCACCTTATATCTTACCTTCTTTTTCATATAAATTAGGAAAGCGGAGCGAGAAAAGAGAGTAATCATTTTTTAAATAAGACGCTTCATGAACATGGATCAAGTAATCCTAATGGTATAACAGGAAATGGTGACAGATATACAATGCATCCTTATTTCACTTTCAAAGACCTTGTTACAGTTTTCTTATTTTTACTTGCATTATCTGTTATAATTTTTTGGTATCCTAATTTATTAGGTCATTCGGATAATTATATTCCAGCTAATCCTATGCAAACTCCACCATCAATAGTACCCGAATGGTAAATATTTAGATACCATGCCTGAGAGTAATCTTTTGAATAATATACTTTGCCATATGCTGGAAATTTAATAAATAATTAAAACAATCAGCAGGTAAAAAACCAAAAATCTTTTTAATACCTTAGAGACTTTATGCAAAGTTCCAATTTAAATTTAATTGGATAAAGATAAAGTCCAATTAGTCTTAATATTATAAAATAACTAAAAAAAAAATAACACTTAGATTATTAAGATTCTTTTTAATCTGATAACTTATTTTAGTTTAGTAAGCATTCGATTTTATGCAACTTCCGGTAAGAGATTTACGCGAAGTGAAAGGTCAAATTTAAGTTTTAGTAATATAGAAAACGAAATAATCATTGGCTTATTATTAGGCGATGGGCACATTTCTCAAAGGTCTTCTAAAAGTAATTGTAGATTTATTTTCGGACAAAGTGCAATACGAATACAACATATTGTTTATTTTAAGCATATGTATGGTATCTTAAAACAATTTTGTGCCATAGAAGCCTAAATTAAAAATATGAACAGATAAACGCATTAATACTAAGTATCAATCATCAAATTTTACTACTTTATCTTTGCCCTGTTTTAATTTTTTTTAGAGAGTTATTTTACCTTTAAGGTAAAAGAATAGTATCTAAAAAGATAGAAAATCTTATTAATTTATAGAGGTTTAGTTTATTAGATAATGGATAATTTTTCAATAAAAATAAAGGTTTACATCTTAATACTTATGGATTTTCGGATGATGATATAGAACTTTTATTAAATATATTAAAGATTAAATTTTTACTTAAATGTTTTATACATAATCATAAAATGGGTAAAATAATATACATATAGGAAGAAAGTATTAAATTATTACGCATAAACCTTTTTGAATACATGCATAAAAATATGTTATATAAAATTGGTATTTCATTTTAAATATTAAGACTAATTTGGATTTATTACCATATTATGCTATTTTAAGATCAATACCAAACAAATTACTTGGAGTTATAGCGATGTTTGGATCTTTATTAATTTTATTAGTCCTTCCTTTTACAGATCTTTCTAGAGTAAGAGGTAGTCAATTTAGACCAGCTATGAAATTAGCTCACTGGTTCTTTATTGTTAATTTCTTTATTTTAATGTGGATCGGTAGCCAACATCCTGAAACACCTTTTGTTGAAATAGGTCAAATTTCTACAGCCTTTTATTTCGCTTGGTTTTTAGTTATAGTACCTATATTAGGTATTATAGAAAATACTTTAATAGATCTTGCAATATCATCTGACTCTTTCACTCAAGCTAATGGAAAGTTATATAATTAATTTCAATATTTTTTTTATATATTTTATTCAAATATTTATATAACCATTACGTTTTATCTTCTCTCAAAAAAAACTCATAAAATCATTTTAGATAATCATAATTATCCGTTTTTGCTTTATTATAGAATAATTGTTTATATTTTTATTTTTTTTTTTCTTATTTATTGCTTCCACTTTTATTACCACAATCACTGATATAATATCAGTGATTTTGGTAGCAGAAAAATAATAAATAGAGGGCTCTATCGCATTATTTTTAAGGAAAAAGATCTATCTATTTTAAAATAAGTATTATGTATAAATATCTTAAGATATAAAACATAATATGTTATTTTAATGAAAGATATTACAATGCCCTGTTCTAAAATAATAGCAACGTTGCTGGAAACAAAAATTAAATTTTTAATTCAAAAATTGTATATCTTTTTTAATAAGATTTTACTTTTCGTTTTGTAACTATAATTAATTTTTAATTTTCAAGATTTAAAATTAAGCTAATACTCCTCTACGATTCCTAAGTTATTATTATCAATATTATAACCCCTTTTTTAAAGCTAAAAATTTAATTTATTATATTAATAAAGATAAATATAATTATTCTTTTTTTTAAGGCTAATAATTTTAAAGAGAGAATTAACAATAGTATTTACTAGTCAATTTTTTTATATTTAAAAAAGAGCATTATATGGAAATCAATATTTAAGTGATAAAAAAAAAGAAGGTCTTTTATATTAAATATTTCTATTAAAGTAAATTAGCTATTAATAAAAAAAAAGGAATAAAAGAAGAAATGTTATGATTTTTTTAAGTATTTTAATCTTTATCTTAGCGATGTCGCTACCTTTCTTTAAAACTCAAATTACTCCCATTTTTTTTACCAGAATAGCAGCTTTAGTTTTTATTTATGCCGGAGTATTAACTTTTAATGCTTTATATATTCAGTCAATTGGATCAGGTATAGGTATTTATAGTGGTTTATTTCAAATAACTTATTATAGTTTATTTATAGAAACTTTCCTTTATATAATAGGTGCTTTTATTTTACTATCTTGGGCATTGGTTAAAAGTTTAGATTCTAAAGAATCAAATGAGGACCATTTTTTTGAGACATCCGATTTTAAATTAAGATCAGTTCAACTTAATAGTCAAAATAATTTAAAAAAAAATAAATTTTTGTCTTCCTCTCCTTTTCCCCTTACACTTTTACCAAAAATGGGGTGGGCGGAGCCAGAGATTAATGAAGGAATTGTAGCTCAACCTACTCAATTGCAATATCATAATAAGGTTAATATTAGTGTAAGTACTTCAATTGAATCAAAAGAATATTCTTTAATTGCGTTATTTAGTATATTAGGTGGTTCTTTTTTATTATCTTCTGGAGATTTGTTATCTATGTATTTAAGTATAGAATTACAATCTTTTGGTTTATATATATTAGCTACAATATATAAAGATTCTGGTTCAGCTACTTCAGCAGGATTAAAGTATTTTTTATTAGGAGGTCTATCTTCTTGTTTAATACTATTAGGTGCTGCTCTGGTATATCATTTTACAGGTTTAACTAATTTTGAATCAATTTATAGTTTAATATCTGTGCTATCTATGACTAATGAAGCATTAGAATTAGTTGGAAATCCTTTATTTTCAGATAATCTTAATCAAGGGCTTAGTTTAGGTTTAATTTTTATTGTAATAGGTTTTTTATTTAAAATAGCAGGTGCTCCCTTTCATAATTGGTCCCCCGATGTGTATGATGAAAGTCCTACTAATGTTACAATATGGTTAACAGTTATGCCTAAAATTTCTATAATTCTGTTTTTATTAGAATTAGAAATGGGAATCGCTATTCACCTGGCAGAACCGTGGATCTTATCAGGGTCTTTATTTTCTACAAATCTTTTCGATTCTTATCTTCAAGTTAATGTAATTAATGGAGGTTATGTACTTAAAAACATATTTCTTTTAAGTTCTTTACTTTCCTTAATAATTGGAACTGTAGTAGGTTTAGCTCAAATAAGAATCAAACGTTTATTAGCCTAGGGTATATGAGAAATACGAATGTGGGCTTAACTATCAAACTCCGGGGAAGCCCTAAAACTTATGGTACTAAGCAATAGTTGAAAGGCTATATGTGGATGAAGTAATTACTCATGTACAGTAACAAGCCATAAGATGAGGGAAACTGAAATGGGTTATCGCGGATCTAAATCAGTATTTATAGCAAATATTGTAAAAGAGCAACGAGTAGACGGTAGTTATTGCAGAGATAAATAATCAAGCAATTAAGGTATACTCTAATAGAGAAAAATTATGGTCTCTATCTCACAAATCACCTAACCAAATTAGAACAAAAATCTGTTCATAATAATATTCCAAAATAACGAATGGAAAGAAAAAAAACATAGCTAGATTTTATTGTACTTCTTCCACTTCTGCTTTAATTAGTAAATTTTCGTATTTTTTTTATTACAGGATTGACTTACGCTTCCTTTACTTGTAATAAAAAAAAATGCAGCCTATAGAGTAGGATGGAGAGTGGAAGTTTGTTTTCCAAATAGGCCTTCATAAAAAAGATTTAGAACTTTTAAAACTTATACAAGCTTTTTTTGGAGGGATTGGAGTTATATCAACATCCCCTAATAATCTGTGTGCTTTCAAAGTAACTTCCCTTAAACAAATTTTAAATCAAATTATACCACATTTTTATAAATATAATTTAATCATCCAAAAACAGGCCGATTATCTTTTATTTAAAGAGATCGTAATGTTAATGGAAAAAGGAGAACACCTAAAGGAGGTAGGAATTCAAGCAATTATTAATATTAGAGCTTCACTTAATTTAGGATTATCAGAAGTCCAAAAGGTAAATTTTCCTAATACTATCCCCGTAATTAGACCATGTATACCTTTGACAGAAATACCTCATCCCGAATGGGTGGCTGGATTTATTACTGGAGAGGGATGTTTTTTTATTAAAGTAAACAAAGGTAGAAATAAAGTCGGAGTAGGTGTTCAATTAGTTTTCCAAGTCGCACAACATATCAGAGATGAGTCATTATTAAAAAATTTTATAGCTTTTTTTAAATGTGGTCATTATATTAAACCTCTTAACCAAGAATGGGGATATTTTCAGTGTACTAAATTATCCGATAATTATAACATAATTATTCCATTTTTTAGCCAATACCTTATTAGAGGTGTAAAAGCTAAGGATTTCTCAGATTGGGTAAAAGCAGTAGAACTAATTAATAAAGGAGAACATTTAACTATAGCTTATGCTAGAAATATCTCCGCAATGGAGAGCGCACTGTAGTACAGGTAATGTTTAAAATTTTTTTAATTTGTAAGGTAGTTTTTTGTATTAAATGTTTGACACAACCTTTTTTCATATTTATTTTACAAAACCTAAAAAAAGTATAACGGAGGCTTGAATAATACAAATCCTCGTCTAATTTATAGATCTTATAGTACTGGAAGACTAACCAATGCTCAAATAGAGTCTTTTCTTGTATCCCCAGATTTACATGAAATCCTAATAGGTATTAGTTTAAGGGATTTCCACATCCTGAACCACCCTAAAGGAAAAAATGCTAACTTAGTATTTACACAAGGATTAGTTAATAAAGATTATATTAATAATTTATTCGAATTGTTTTCAAGTTATTCAAATATGAAAGAACCAAAACTTCATGAATATTTTGATAAAAAACTGGAAAAATATATACTTCTATTGTTTTTAGTTCTTACTCTTTACCTTGTTTTAATTTTTACCATAAATTATTCTATTTGGATGGAATAAAAATTGTTCCTAAAAATATAGATCAGTTATTAACTGCTAAAGGATTAGCCTATTGGGCTCAAGATAATGGTTATAAATATCAAGATGGTTATCTTTTTTGTACTTAAAGTTTTACTTTTGAGGAAGTAAATCTATTGATAAAAACATTAAAAGATAAATTTAGATTAAATTGTGGTTCAAAAAAAAGGGATACAGATAAGTATAGACTTTATATTTGGAAAAATTCTATGGTTAGAGAGTTAGTACAACCTCATTTTCATGAATCTATGTTATATAAATTAAGATAGCCTTATTAGCTGAAAAGAATATTTTAGAAGGGTCAGGGTCTTCTAAGATTATTAATATTAAAGCTGGTATGAATACGGGAAGAAAATTGAATAATTTATTAGGAAGTCTTATAATCTAGCTATTGCTCTGAGGTTACATAGAATTAAGTTTCTATTCTTGATATAAGTGAGCATTTGTTTAAAATCTAATTTGTATGGTCATTTTTGTTTTTTTTTTGACAGTACTGTATCTCATATTGGTTTCCTATTATTAGCATTAGCTATAAATACTGAACAATCAACAGAATCTTTAATTTTTTATTTAATTCAATATTCTATTACCAATTTAAATACTTTCTTTATTTTATTAGCTTTTGGTTATATTATTAATTCTACAATATCTTCATCTTATATAAATTCAGATATTAAATTTATACTTGATTTAAAAGGACAATTTATATCTAATCCTGTTTTAAGTTTAAGTTTAGCCGTTTGTCTTTTATCTATGGCGGGTAAATTGGATGCCCAGAGCCATTAATTTCTTAAAAACAAATTAGTTAAAAATACATAGTCATAGTTTTAAAGTCAATAGAAAGATTATAATATGGTTTAACTAAGTTAGATAAATTAAATTAATATTTTTTAATAAATAAAGATTGTTACGTATTTTTAAATATTATAAGTGCGCGGAGCAAGAAATTATAAAAATGTCACTATATACTGGAAGTTTTTTAAAATGTTATTTATAGGAAAAAAATCTTTATATTTAACAATAAATTAACCAGTAGGTCAGATTTAGATTACCTCAGAGACTATACGTGGCATATTGTAGAAATATTTTTACATGATGAAATAGTCCAGTATATACTTTATAAATAATAAAGTTAATTAAAATAAATCAAAATAAGTAAATCTTTTTATTATGTTCTTATTCTTTTAGTGTAATATTATATATAATCTCAAAATTTAAAATGACTAGTTCGTGAAGTAGCTAGATATCTTTTTATAAAGGATATATTGATATTAGAAAATTCTATTGAAAAAATTATAAATTTTACTTATTTTTCATTAAGTTCAGTTAGTTCTAGGGGGGAAAGTTTTATATTCTTAAATGGAGCAATGGGTTTAGTTCTTGTTAAACCTTCTGGTGAAGAGTTTGCTTCTTATCTTACAGTAATTGAAGGGGATGGTTCAATAATCGTTCCAGATAGTAAGACTAAATCTTATAAACCATTCTTTTAAATAGTATTTCATATTGAGGATTTATAATTAGCTTTAATTATTAAGTTAAAAGTGGGAGGTAATCTTTATATTAAAAATAACTATTGTAAATTATTAATTAAATTTAAACCTTCCGTATTAAGAGTAATTTATCTTATAAATGGGTATATGAGGACTCCTAAAATAGAAGCATTTCATAGAATTATCCAATGGTATTATTTTAAATATAATTATAATATTAACTTATTATGTTTAGATCAAAGTCCACTTAATAATAATAGTTGGTTATCTGGATACATAGATGCAGATGGTTCTTTTTACCTTAATTGGCTTAAAAAAGGTAGAGCTACAAATTTACAATATTATATGAGAGTCAAACAAAGGCAAAACTCTCATAGATCTAGTTTAGTTGGAATATCTTATTTAAATATATTGTCTAGAATAACTACACTTTTATCGGTAAATCTTCAAAGTCATTATCGAATACGAAAGAATCATTTTCAAGAATATTCTTATAAAGTGAGATCAGGAAATTATATTTCGAATTATATCATTTTAAGCTATCTTCTTAAATTTCCCTTATTTAGTTATAAATATAGAGCGGTACAAGTTTAAATAAAATTACTTTGTCTATAAACAAAAAACAAAATTATAAGCTTCCTACTGGATTAATTTATCTTAATGAACTAAAAATAAAAATGAAATTAGAAATAATTAATGACACTTCTAGCTCTTTAATTTTGACTTATAAAAAAGAGCATTATGACCATATAGTAAAAAATTTCCCTTTTTATTATTAAAAAAATGACCTATTACTCTCTTTAATTGCTTAAATGACAGGAGGATAGTAGTTTGTTCTATTTAAGTAATTTAGATTATTTTTATAAAGTATATATTGATACCTCCTTTAATTGGGTTTTTCGGGAAACAATCCGTTTTGTCTTCTGCAATAGGTAGTGGATATTTTTTTATGGCTTTTGTAGCAATAATAGTAAGTGTAATAAGTGCTTCTTATTATTTAAAAATAATTAGAGAACTTCATTCAGAAGCAATACCTACTTTGCATTTAGATGATAAAAATATTCATTCAAAATTAAACTTAACAAATATTCATAGTTTTATAATATCTATGTTAACATTATCAATTTTATTTTTCGTGCTTAAACCTTCAATTATATTAAATAGTACAGTGTTGTTATCTTTATCTTTATTTAATGTATAAATTTATGAATACTTTATTAATGTTATTTATTTTTGTACCAATTTTAGTGCTTATTTTGCTTGTATTAAATCTTCTGTTTTCAGTTCATAAACCAGACTCAGAAAAAAATCAACCATATGAGTGTGGATTTTCACCTGTTTATGGACAAACTCGATCTACATTTCAAATACATTTTTTTCTTGTAGCTCTTTTATTTCTAATTTTTGATTTAGAAATACTTTTATTATTTCCCATATCTGTAACGCTATATCAAGTAAGCACTTTTGGATTTTCAATTGCTTTGATTTTTTTTATTATATTAACAGTAGGTTTTATTTTAGAAATCTCAAATTCAGCTATACAACTTACAGATATTAAAACTGGAGATCCTTTATTTTCATAACTTTCAATTTCTTTAGATATAAAATATATATAATTATTTATGCTTAACCCCTTACACTTTTACTATTTTTTAGTTTAGGTTTAATTTTTATTGTTATAGGGTTTTTATTTATTTTTTTTTTGATTAAAATAAATCAAATTAATACCTTTTTTTGGAATAGTTTTCATTGGTAAGATAAGACAATTGCTAATTGTTCGAGGAAACTCTTAGGTGTTCGAATCACCTCTATTCCGAATAAAAATAAATTCTTTTTTTATTTTAACTTTTTTTTAAAAGAAAATCAGTATAGTTATTTAATTTTTATATTTTTATCGCTCTAGCACTTTTATATCTTTAGGAAATCTTTTATAATTTTATAAGTCTTAATCGCTAATGGTATTTTTAAGTCCCTTTACTTTGATATATACATACTTAGAGATTACACCATCATAAACCTTTGGTGCTAGGCTAGAAATACGGCTTTATCAAACACGTGTTCAAGTTTCATTTTTCCTAATTCCGGTCCAATAAATTTAAGATTTAAAGGTCTATCTAAATCTATGGCTATGGAATCAGTATCAGAATAATACACAATTAAATTAGTCATTATTTTAAATTGTGACATAAACACTCTGGTATTAGTTGTAACAGTAGCCGCGATAGGTAGAGATATATTTAAATCTGTAAAATAATAATTAGGATCTAGATACTCCTTATCAATAAAATATATTAAGTTTTTTCCATTACCTAATGAAATGTGATCACAGATTTGATATTTAAGAAAAAAAATTTGTTAAGTCTTTATCATTAATAATTATATGTTGTTCCATTATAGGACTCATTCCAAATCTTCCATATAATGAATTCATTAATAATTTACTAATTATATAATCTGGTGACCCTTTTTCACTATTAAGTTTTAGTTCATATAAAGATTCTACATACTCTTTAAAAATGTGAGATTGTTCAAATATATAACCACAATATATTTTAAATTTATACCCATATTTTTTATACGCATTAATTTCATTTGAATGTGTCATTCCTCGCCATGTACCTAAAGGAGCAATTGTTTTATTATCTCCATGTACTGTCTTAATTTTACATTGTAAAACTGGAATATTTAAATTTTTAGGAGTTTCTACATCTACTTTAAATAATCCAAAAGCATCTTTATCTATTTTAGTTATATCTCCTTCAAAGAAAATAGGATTACCTACTGGCATTGAACATTCTTTCATTACATGTGGATAAAGTGAATTAACGTCATATCTGAATATGTTTTCACCGTTTGGTTTAAAGACGTCAAGAGCTCCACCAGTATACCCCTTCTTAAATAAATTAAACATCTCCCTACTTATTAAAGGGATTTTAATATCATCTTTCAAGAAATTACTTCTATAAATAGCAAAGGCTAATGATGAAAGAGTAGGATACTTAAGGATATCTATTCTAAATAAATTAAATATCTGTTTACTAAATGCATCAATTACTTGATATAGAGTTTTAACATTTTTTTCACAATATTTTATTAACTCTTCTTTAAGATTCAAATCTTTCTTTTTTAATGTATTAAACTAAAATTTATACTGTTCTATACTGAGATTACTAAAATTATTACAATAAGGTACTTTACCCACATAATCCAAATTAGTTGTATTTAAATTTACGAATGAATATGGAAATATTCTTTTATTTTCTACTTTAAAATATTTAGCTAATTTAATTAATTAACTAGGAAGTAATAAATAAGAATCTCTAAAATATAAAAGATATTTTGTTTTATTAGAATAGAAAGTAAATTTTAAATCTATAATTTTTCCATCTCTAATAATAGGTCTAATTTCTTCAGTTAAAACAGAAATTCTTTTTAATAAAAATATTCCATCAAAATGTTAAAAATTATGGAGATAAACTTTATGTTGATGATATTTTCTTTTCATTAAATAATAAATTGAAGCTTTTAACATATCATCTGCCGAGTTATATCCTGTTAAAAAAGGATACTGGAAATTAATCATCAAATATTTAAACACAACAGGCTATCATTATTCCATCTATTTTTCTAGTTTCTAAATCCATAGTAATCAAATTACTTGATCTAAATATAGATTGATTAATTTTGAATAATAAAGGTCTTTTTCGTTCAATCTTTTTTAGTGATATTTAACCATTCTCGAATATATATTTTCTCGCTCTGCGCTTCCTATTTGTCTAGAAAATGAATCTAAGTTATTAATGTCTAGCACATTGTCTTTAAATATAACCATAACTTTATCATTTAATTTTAATCTCACTTCTTGATAATTATCGAAAAGTTGAATATGATATACTGCCTTAGAGTTTTATAAATAATCACATTCCTATAATCTTTTGTGAAAATATATTCACCCCAACTAGTTAAATCCATTTGAACTTGGTAAATTTTATCCTCCGAAATTAAAAATTGGACTGTTTACCACTTTAATATTAGGATGAGTTTATATTTTATTCTGTTTAATTTCATTATCTAAAAGTACGATCTAATAAGTAAATAAATATTATAGATTTTAATCTTAAAGTGTGATACTCTTAAGACTTAATACCCCAGAATATGTAAAATTATTCTAGTAATGATTGATAATCAGTATTCTTAACGGTTTGAACCTGATAAATTTATCTGAATAGACCATTTGACAATTTAATTTTTAATTGAATTAAGATAAATTGATCATCGGAAAGATTATTAGAAATTCTTTCACTCCAGAATTTAGTGAATGAATCTTTTAAGTTTTTATAAGTTCAAATTTGGTTATTTAAGGTTAATTGAGAATCTTTCCACTTAACAGGGTTTAGATTAAAGTTTATTTTTTTCATAGTTTTTTTTAATAATAGAAGAGACTTTATTTTTAAATAGTAAATAGTGATACTTAATTTAACTTGATCTCTTATTCAAATCTAAAATATAATAAGCCAAAAGTCATATTATACTCTCCATTACTACCTGTCAAGGCTTTTACTTAAAAAGTAAATTATCCTTTCCTTCATAAATACGTGTTTTATTTTATAAATGACGACTTATTTTTGTCTATTTTACTCTTTTTTGAATATTTTATTTAAAACAAGCGCTCCCTAACCCCTCCCCTTTTAGCTAGGGGGAGTTAAAGCAAAGTAAGGGAGCGAAAATAAGAAGTTTCATAGTCAAGCTCTGTAAGTCATGTGTTTTTTTTTAAGCTTTCCTATTTTTAATTTAGAAGTGTGGTTAGCTTATGCTGTTTTTAATATTTAATTTACATAAATAATTTAATACTTTAATATGATAAAATTTTTACTCTAGCCTTTAATAAATAAAGCGTATAAATTTAAATATATAATAATACTATTTATCTTTTTAAACGTTATTTACTTTTTTTTAAGAAGATTTTGGATTAATTAGAGGTTCAATTCCTCTACTTCTTTGATTTTATTTTTTATTTTTTATTTTATTATCGCTTTTTAGAAAAAAAAAAAGATATATTATATTCTAAAAATCTTTGGTAATACTTTAAAACAAAATAAAAATAAAAGAATTTTTATAAGCTGTGTCTTAGGATCTCATAATAAAATTACTTTTTTAAATATGTAAAAATAAGGTGAGTGATTAACTATAAACTTTTCATACTTTATTTTTTCTTTTTTACTTTAAATTAATAATTTTTTAAAGGAAATAAATCTTTAATATTTAAATTATATTTATTTTTACCATTCTTTACTTAAAATATGAAAATCGTTTTAGTTATTAAATGGAGTCCTTTTAATGTATTAATGATATCTTTTCCCTTCACCTATTAATTAGGAAATTTACATTTTTTATCACGGTTAATTTTTTATTTATATTAAATATTCTTAATTTTCATTTCTCGCTTCTTTATATTTATTTTATTTTTCCCTTTTTATTTTATATTATTAATATTGCTATTTTTTTTTAACAAGAAAAGGATTTAAGTTAAATTAAAATATTAAGTTAAGAAAAATTTGTTCTACTTTTCTTTTTTAAGAAAAAAAAAATAAAATAAATTTAAATTAATTAAAGTTAAAATCTAAGACGATATTAGTTTAATTTAAATTTAAATATGTATAATTTTTTATCTTTTTTTAATGTAATCTCTAATGATCTCGCTCAACCTTGGCAGTTAGGCTTTCAAGATGGGGCATCTCCAGGATTTACAGGTATTGTAGAATTACACAATACTATTTTTTTTTATTTAGTTGTTATCTCAGTTGGAGTATTTTGGTTATTAGGTTCTATAATTTACTTTTACAATAATAGCAAATCTCTTATTATTCATAAATATTTAAATCATGGAACTTTAATAGAGTTAATATGGACAATTACTCCTGCTCTAATTTTAATAGCTATTGCTTTTCCTAGTTTTAGATTATTATATTTACTGGATTCCTTACTAGAATATACAGAATTAAATTATTTTATATCTACAGTTATTTGTATACGCAAAAATGGAACACGTCTTTTGGGGCCTTTTCAACTTATGTCGAACGATAAGGAGCGAAGCAAAGCTTGCGCGAACTTTAAAAGTGAAATGAGGTAAAGTATTAAGAATTAGCAATAAATCTATTACTAAATTACAATCTAATTGTACCTCTATAATTTATTTCGGTACCGTATATTTAAGTAAAGGTATCCGCCTTAATCAAAGATGTAGAGATATTACTATTTTATCTTCGTTTTCAAGAGCCCAAATTATAGGGCATATTCTGGGTGACGGAGGGCTCTTTTATAGCAAGACTTCTAAGAACCCTTATTTTACTTTTACTCAAACATTTAAACGGTTTGAATATCTATGGTTTTCGTTTAATTTTTATCTTTTTATATGAATCCAAACCTTATAGTTATAAATAAATTAGAAAAGGTACACTAACTTATTCATTAACAGTGCGTACACGAAGTTATCCTTTTTTATAAAAAGATCTAAGTTTTTTATACAACTATTAACGGGAAAAGCACTAACTTTCTATCTAACGATTTAATTAGTGAATTAACTCCTCGTGCTCTAGCTTTTTGGTTTATGGACAATGGAGCTTATGCTATTTCAGGGTAATATCTTCATACTAAGGGTTTTAATTTTAATGATGTATATAAATTAGCAGGAATATTGTATTATAATTTTGATTTAAATGTAACAGTTCAATCACATGAAAATAGACCTGTAATTTACATAAAAGCAAATTCATTAATAAAAATTTCAGGGTTTAGTTAAACCATACATGCATATTTCGACATTTTATAAATTTGGAAAAAAAAAATAAACACATTTATTTAATTTAAATATTTTTTATTTAATAAGTATTATTAATCTAACTTAAATGGAAAGCGATTAAACACTCCCATATGGGGTTCCTATCACCAGTCCCCAAGTTGGCTGGTAGGCAGAGGTTAGTAGATACAAGAAAGATATTTTAAATATATGGGTTACGAGAAAGCCTTACTTTAAAAAAAGGATTTAAAAATAGGATATAATGGCAAAGATAAACTATAAAATAAAATGTCAAATAAACTGCAGAATAAAAAAATCACTGTATAAACCTGAGTTCAGGTTAAATTTCATTGTTTGCAAGAAGATAAGAAAAATTTTAGTACTTTCTTTTTATTAAATTTTAAAGTATTAGTTCTTACATTATTTACAATTATCCTTTTTTTTTAATGATTGGAGAAAAATAAAATTAATAGAATAAATGAAAAGGCAAACTAATAAATAAAATATAAAAAGCTATATAAAGTTAAAATCCTAAAATTAAAAAAATATTTATTACTTGCAAGAGTCTATTTAAACTCTTCAGAGACTTTTTATGAAAAAAATTCAATTTAAATTTTTCTTATCCTTTATGTAAAATTATTAAATTTTAAGAAAAAGTCCGTATTATTCTGTTTATTTTTTACTATACTTAAAAAAATACAAATCCTTCGGCGAGAATAATAATTTCTTTATTATTTAAAATAATAAATTTTAAGGAAAGCAATAACCCGTTTGGTTTCTAAAAAATAAAATAAACGATTTTTAATTAGTTTATTTTATTTAAAAGATAAAAAGAATAAAAATGGAAGTAACATCACCTACAATAACAATTAAAGTTACAGGTCATCAATGGTATTGGTCATATGAATATTCCGATTATATTACTGAAAGTGGAGATGCTATTGAATTCGATAGTTATATGATCCCAGAATCCGATTTAGAGTTAGGTCAATTTAGATTATTAGATGTGGATCAAAGACTTATTATCCCAGTAGATACTCATATTCGATTAATTGTTACAGCAGCAGACGTATTACATGATTATGCTGTTCCTTCTTTAGGTATAAAAATAGATGCTGTACCGGGTTAAAAAAAAAAGAAGACGGCCCGTTATTCATAAAATGCTGGGACCTTTTAAAACAAATAAGTACTATATATTATATTTTATTTTATATAAAAAATTACTTATATATTAGAGAAAATCAGCAGGTTTAAAAATAAACCTCAGAGGCTATATATGGATTATTAATAATTAATTCTACTTTTTTAAATTACTAATTATTTATGAAGAAAGAGTCCAAAAAGTAATAAAAATATAATTGTTATATTACTTAAACAGTTTCTAAATCATTATTTTAACTAGAGAAATAGAAATGAATCGAGCTAAATATAAACTATTTCTATTTTCTTAGCTTAGAAGCTTAAAAATAAACAGTATCGTTTTATCTCCTTTATTAATAATATCTTTTTTTTTAAATAGTAAAAGTGTTGAGATTAAATCATTAAATATTTAAGAAGATAATCTAAAAGTAAATTCAGATCTTTATAACAATAATTTTAGGGCAAAAAGTATCATTAATTATGTTACCTGGCACGATACTTAAAATATACAAGCTGCATGTAAAATATTAATAAATATGTTTGATAGTATCCCTCCTCTAAGCTTAAGGGAGTGAATAACCTATTTCAAAATATTTACATTATCACTGTCATTGGTTATTTTTACCTTTAAAAAATTATACAAATATAATTACTACTGATAAAAATAGTAGTATTATTACAGAATTTCCTACGTATTAAGTAAAAAATTATAATAAAGAAAAACATCTCAAATAATATGTCGGAATATCCGGATCTTATCTTTTTACAAATATTATTACTAATCAACAATACGTAGGCTCAATTGTTGATTTTTACACTTGGTTTAAAGATCATGTAATTAATAGTACCCGTCTTTACTATAGAGGCAATACTTTTTTTTTTCAGTACTTACTCAAAGTTGAAATAGTTTAACATGAAGTCTTATTGTCACTAGTCTTAATTATTCTACGGTTTTCTTTAAAGAATCATATATCTTGTATATATTCTAGTGATATTTTGACAAAGGCAATTCTCTCTCCAAAGGATCAATATCTTTTACTCTCATTTCCTCAATTTTAAGCACGTATTTACGAACAAACTATAATAAGTTATTATAATCATTTACTTAATAATAAAAGTATGGTTATTTTTCCATTCAGGAATTGGAGATTAAATAATATCGGTTTAAATCATTCAAATTTCATACCATTTATTGCATCTACTAAAGATAAATCATTAATTTTTTCTTTTGAATAAAGCAATGCGGTAGCAAAATAACTTGGAATTCTTAAGATTATATTAAATAAGTATATAAATTATATTAATTATACTATTAAAAGCTTTGTTTTTAAAAAGGAATTGTATATTATAATTTATAATAAACATTTTTTTAAGGTAAACTAGATGTACTTAAATCGACAAGAGATAAGTATATTTTAGGGATAGATCTATATAATTTAAAACCTGGTTTACTTTATGCTTATCTTTCTGATAAATTAACAATATTTGAAACTTACCAGTCTTCCAGTGATGCTGCACAACCATTATACGGAAAAATAGATAACAAATATATTAATCGCTATATAAATTTGGAACGCTCGGGAATTGTTAGCCCATCTGGTATTCCTGTTTATTTTTAATACATCCGAATTGATAAAGTTATGAGGCTTATCGAGCGGGACAGAAAGGAGATCAGAAATCTTAACTTAACAGATCCATTATATTAGTAGATACAATAGAAAAAAACTGCTTTTTAGTTTAGTACGATCTCTGATTTACTTACTTATTTATATAAACTTAAGTCTTATATTAAAATTTTTAAACGGTATATGAATCATACTAAATAATATAAATGACGTTATGAGTTTTATTATGCCGAATTTTTCAAAGGAAAGATAACTGGGCACAGGCTTCGTAAAAGTAAAACTAGACTATAAAAATTATTATTATTATTACTTTTAGCGACTTAACCAATCATCTATGTTTGCCGATAGAGAAGGGGTCTTTTATGGACAATGCTCAGAAATATGTGGAGTATATCATGGCTTTATGCCTACAAGTGTAGAAAGTGTTCCTGCTGAGAGATATTTATCCTGGTTAGAACAAAATTAATTTAAATTCTTAGGTTAAAAGCTCTGGTTTAATCTTAAAAATCCAAAAGGTAGGGTGGGCCGCCCACACCATATTTAAATTATTTCTTAGAATTTTATTTTTTATTTATGATAAACCCCTGTTATTTATATTTTTATTTCAAGTACAGTATAACGGATTAAAGTATCCGAAAAATAATGATTTTAGCGTTTTCCATTTTTGGCTCTCGAAACATGGTAGATGAAGAGGGAGAGGGGTGGTGAGGTAAGGATCCGCGTTTCATAATTTAATTTGATATCTTTAATCTAAATATATTTTAAACTTAAATTTAAAAATCTGTCTTATCATTAATTTTTATAATTTATCGTAAAGATTTTAAATTTTTACTTGTATTATTAGTATTATTCAGTCTTGTTTATTAGAGACTATACCGTTTTTCTTCTCCTCTAACTGGTACTCACTATTTTGATTAGTAATTTTTTGAGTACAAGGGAGCGTTTGTTTAAAAAAATAAAGGAATCAAAAAAGAGTCATTTTTATGTTTTTATATTTAAAAGAGATTTAAATATAAAATATTTAATAAATATTTCTTTAATGATGTTTATCTTATATTATTTAATAATATAAAATAATATAATAAAAAAAAAAGGAGGGGGAATATGATAATGGTAATCAGTTGTATTTGCACTACAAAAATGAAAGTTCAACTCTTTCTTTCTCCAATAATCACAAATATTTTTTGTTTTTTCTTTTAATAAACAAAAAAAAAAGGATATAATATTTTAAATTATCATAATAACTAAAATCGAAAATACGATAAAGTAGTTAAAATTAAATTATAATTATTATTACAAAATTTTATTTTTAATTTTTTTTTATATTGATGTACGGCTAACTTTATAAATATTATTAGTAATTTAATAATTAAATTATATATTTATTTTTTTCAATTATTTATTTTCTGTACTTTAAAGTGTGATAGAATATAATTTATACGTTAACGTATAAGATAAAGCAGTTTTTTTTATATTAAACTAAATTATTATTGATATTTTTAGATAATTAGACTTAAGAAAAAAAATTATTTTTTTTTAATTATTCTTCTTTAATTACTATCCGAGGAGATGCTAAATGAGTTGTAGTTTAATTTGGAAAAACACCATTTTTTGGTAATGGCTTTTTAATATCAGTTCGAATCTGGTCAACTCAGTAAAATTTTTGGTTGTTTTTTTTACTTTTCTTGTTTACTTATTTAAACTTTTTAAATATATTAATAAATTTTTAATTGAAATAGTTGAATATATTTAAGTATTTAGAGCTTTAATTTAAAATCGAATATCTGGATAAATAAATTTAAAGTACGGAAGCAGAACTCGATCGGTAGAGTGTCTCCCTTTTAAGGAGAACGTTTCCGGTTCAAGTCCGGATGCTTTCATTATAAATGGCTATAATAAGGATAGATAACACGCGTGATTTTTAGATTTGTGATACGTCTTTATAAGGAGAAGAGATATAGATTTATTAAAAAAAAGTTACTTAAGATAAATTATTCTAATTGATTTAAAAAAAATTTTTTTTTAAGTTTATTAATAGAGATTTATTGTATTTAGTTACTTCAATAATTATATAAAATTTATATAAAATAAACTATTTTCAATAAATAATTTTAGTATAAGCTAAAACTTAAGAAAAATAGATATAATATGAAAAAAAATTTTTTTAATTTTATTTTTAATTTTTAAATAAGTAAAGCCTCGGTTGCTTAGTGGTTAAAGCGCTATTCTGAAGAAGTAGTAACGATAGTTCGATTCTATCCCAGGGCATAACTCCTATCAATAATTAATATTTCATATATAAGTTAATTATTTATCGCTCCGCGCTTATTAATATTTTTGGATATCTTTATTTTTTTTAAAGTTCTTTTTAATTACTTAGAGCAGATGACCGAATGGTAATGGTGGTTCTCTGTAAAAGAATTGGTTTAGTGACCGAGAGAGGTTCGATTCCTTTTCTGCTCATAAAATATAAAAAGTTAAACTTAAAATAGAAAAATCTTTTTTAATATGAGTTAAAGTAGAAGTAATAATAATGCTTGCTTAATTTTACTTTTTTAAGGGAGCTATTGTTTTATAACCACCATGAGCTGTTTTAACTTTGGTTTGTAAAACTGGTATATTTAAATGATTAGGAGCTTCAACATCAACATCAAAGATACCATATGCTTCAGGATCTATTTTAGTTATATCTCCTTCAAAGTAAACTGGTTTACCAACTGGCATAGGATATTCTTTCATACAATGAGGATATAATGAGTTAACATCATATCTATAAATTTTTATACCACTTGGTTTATAAACATCTACAGCTCCACCACTATAACTATTTTTATTTCTGTATAAATTTGTCTACCTATTAGAGGTATTTTAAATTCATCTTTTAAAGCCCTGTAAATAGCTAATGCTAAAGAAGGTAATGTACTAAATTTTATTATATCTAATCTAAAGTGATAAAATATTTTTAAAAATTTTAATCACTTGATATAAAGAGACAACATCTCTTTCACAATACTTAATTAATTCTTCTTTTAAATTTCATCTAGTTTTAATACTAGTATTTTAATTATAAATAGTAAATGATTGGCGATATATTTCATAATCTTCAAAACTAATATTAGTAAAATATCTAAATTCAGGCACCTCACCTATGTAATTTAAATCTGGTACATGAGATATAGTATAGATTTAGAGTTAACAAACAAATAAGGAAAAATTCCTTTATTAGTATTACTTTTAAAATTTAAAGCTAATTTTTCTAAATAACCGGGTAAAATTAAATAACTCTCTCTAAAATATAAACTCATCTTATTTTTAGCTTCTCCATATTTAACTCTTAAGTCAATAATTCTTCCATCCCGTATTATTGGTTTAATATATTCACTTAAATTACTTAAGATTTTAAGAAGAAAAATACTATCAAATTGACTAAAGTTATGTAAGTATACTCTATAACCAGAATATTTTCTAATCATTAAATCTAGAATAGCTCATTCTAACATTTCATCAGAACTAATAAAATCAATTACATAATAACTATGTGAATTTTTACCATCATACCAAGATACAGAAATAGGATTCATTACACCATTAATAGTTCTAGTTTCTAAGTCCATTATTAAATATTTTTCTGATCTGGTTACATGTCGATTTATTTTTTTCATATAATTACATTTACGAATAATTTTTTTGAGAATTAATTTACTATCCATATAATAATATTCAACTTTTAAAATTTTCTAATAAAAGAATTTAAATTATATTTATCAGTTTCTATCCTTTCATCTTAAAAATAAAATTTTTTCTTCTAATTTATAGTCTACTATGATAGAAGTTTCATTAATTATAATATGATATTTAAATACTTTTTTCTCTTTATTTATATTACTTCCAGACTCAATATTTAAATTAGTTTTAAAATCATTACTTACTTTAGGTTTAAAATAAATAAATTGAGTTATAATTGCTCTAGTATAATCATCAAAAAATTGAACATTTTTTTCGCCCATTTATTTATATCCATAATTAAAAGTAAATTATAACCTCCAAACTTAAAAATAAGAAATATTATCAATTTCAGATTTTAAAGATCTAGAAAGTTTACTAGTGTAACAGTATTAGGACATATTGAATATGAAAAAATAATCTCTTTAACTTAAAATTGATGATAATCAGACGATTTTTTATTCCAAAACTCATTAAAAATTAGTAATAAATCATCAAAATCTGAAAAATTTACTATTTGCATATAACTTATTGATTTAAATCAATTATCAGAAGTTTTAATTTTAAATTGAATAAACATATATTCTTCTTTATTTAATATGGTATTTTTCTTAAAAAGTGCTTGTTCAATATGAAGATTTGTTAAAATTTCATTTGGTAATGATAAATAAAAATCTTCCATTTATTTTTTAAGTTTTTATTTTTTTTCATAATTATTTTACATTTATTTAAATTAGAAGAGGCATTACAACTTTAATTATATAATTTCACCTTTTACATAAATTATATAATAATATTCTTATTTTAAATATAAATAAATTAGTTGTATTAATTTATTTACGTCACTATAAGTGTCTTAATTTAGTTATCTAAGTTCCAATATTATCATTTAATAAAAATTACAATAATTTTTTTTTTACATAAACCTAAAAACGACTTTTTCATAAAGATATATCTCATTTTTAATAATCTATTCTTTTTTTGGCCTTTGGAACTTGAAATTATTCTGGCTCCACCGTTTAATTCTTTTTTTAAATGTAAATCTATGTTTACTATGTTTACTATTTGGACTAACATTCTTTTTATCTTTTTCTGACTCCGCCTATACTGTAGACATATTAGTATTAACATCTTTTTTTACCTTTTGTTGGAGTAGAAGTAGGAAAGGATTTATTATTCGACATTTCTATTTCATTATTAATCCGTTCTAATAAATTTGGATTAGACTTAACTAAACGTACTACTCTATCCTCTATATTCTCATTTAATTGATCCATAGTATCAAGATCATTTACTGACTTATTAAAATTAAAGGTACTTTCTATACTATTCGGACTTAATTCAGTATTAGAATCAGAGGTTATATTATATTTAAACTTTGATTTAGTTAATGCATTATCACTCCATATAAAGCTAAGGGAGGGAGAAGGACTCTCTACTGAATTTAAATTTTTTATATCAGTCCCTTGTTCCCTTAAGGGGGAGGGGGAGGCAGAACCTTTAATGTTATCAACATTCTTATTTAAACTAAGACTAGATTGATATACATTTGTAACGATTTTTTCTACTACTCTATCACTTCGATCTTTTTTATAACTAGACAAAGTAAGAGTAGATGTTTTTTTACTGATAGTTCTATTACTATTTTTATTTCCTAATTTAAGATCATCTATGACATGATAATCTAAATTAAATAATTTTTCTATCACCGCTATAGTTTCTGGATTATCAGAATAATATTCTACAATTAGTTTACGTAAATCATTATCTACGTTATTTTTAAAATCACCTATTTCCTTTAATACTTTTAAATCAGACCTATTTAATTTTAAACCTTTTTTATATTCATTTACATATTTAATATAAAAATTATTATCAAATATATCCCTATCACTTATTTTATTTCAATCAATATTTAAAAAGTTTCTATTTAATAACTTATCTACTATTTTAGTAAATTTTATAAATAAAGATTGTCTAATTTTATTTTTATCGTTTATTAAATTATTATTTAATTCATTATATTCATTCATTATTTTTAATAATATACTATTATAATGACTATGTAAAATACTTAATCCTTTATAAATTTTAAAATCCATACTTATTAAATTATACAATAAATTTAAATATTCATTAAGATTAGAAAAATTATTAATTGCAAAATATATATTTTTATATTTAAAATTATCAGTTATTTCAGTTATTAACATATCATAAGAACTTATTGTTATATCTCTTAAATCTGATCTTAAAATGGTTGGATAATAAATACCTGAATAAAATTATTCTGATTATTTTAATGTTTTTAAATAAATTAAAGACTCATTAGGTGAAGAACTTATAGAGGATCTCAATTCTCGCTCCGTGCAACCTAGTTATTTGTTACCTAATTATAACTCCGCGCTATTATAGCTAGTACTACCAGGATTTGCTTTATCTTTTCCTTTACCTTTATCTTCATTATTAATAATATTCTTATTTTTAATTACATTAGTTTTTGTAGAATTATCATTGTTACTCTTATTATTACTATCACCTTTATTCGTAATTTTATTTTCATTCTCTATTACATTACTTGTTTTATTATTATCAGGATCATTATCTCCACTAGCACTAGAATTAGGAAACATATAAAGAGGTTTAATATTTTCTCGCCCCGCGAAACTTAATATTCTAGTTCTATATAATTCAAAGTTAATAAATTTTATGAAACTAATGTAAGATACTATACTAATCATTAAAATAATAAATAATCTACGTGTCAAAGTAGCCTCAAAATCAATATGTGTATCGTAATTATCTTTATTAAATGTCACATAATCAAAATAAAATTGCAAGTAAAATATTAATGCAAGAAATAAAATACATAAGAAATCTTCTGTTAAATAATTTGTATTACGTAAAATTAAAATAAAATTATAAGTGTACAAATAGATAAAAAGGTACATACAAATACCTTAAAAATAAATAGTAGTTTTACATTATAAGTTATTTTATTATGTCTTATTCCTTCTTTAACTTATAAGTAATACGTATTAAAAAACATTATTCTTTTTATAGTCATAGTTATGACATAAAATAAAAAAGTACAGACGAATATAGTTATTATATATTTTAATATTATAAAGAGGTTAGAATTGTTAAAATAAAACATTAGATTAAATCTAAATATTATAGAACTTAAAATACCTATGAAGATAAATAATAAATAATATAATCTTAATCTTTTCTGCCACAGGGCCCCCTTGCCAAGCCAAGGATATCAAACTTTTAGAAATGGGAACTACTGGTAAAAGAAGTAATATTTTAAATTTGTCAAAAATATTAATTTATTTAATTTCATTATCATTTGTTTGTCTTTTGTTTATTTTTTATTTATATTAAAATTCACTTTTTTTTAATTAGTTATAAATTAAACAGAGATATTTTTAATTAATTTTTTTTTGTTTTTTTAATATTTTTATCTCTATAGATTGTTTTTTTTTTTGGTTTATATTATATATTATAGGGATAATTGTTAATAATTTAAAGAAAACAGTCTATTATTATTTAATTTAAAAGATTAATGGTGTTGTTAATGATTTAACTAAAAAGATTAATGCTATTAATAGTTTTTTACAAAAAGTTTATAATGTAAGTGTTAATAAATTATTCTCAGACTCAATTCTAAATATTTAGCTTATACTTATAAAACAGACTCAGAAATAAATAATTAAAAGTTATCTTTGGCTAGCATTATTTATAAAGATCAAATTAAAGAAGGATAATTTAAACTATATAAATTTTCTTAAATTATGGATCCTTTTTAAAAGATAGCCTCTTGCTACTAACTTAAAAATTTTTTTAATTTCAAATTAAAAAAAAAAATTTTTTTTTAATAAAAGAGATTTATATGGAAATAGCATCATTTATTTATGTTTGTAATTTAAATAAAGACTGTAGCATAATAGGTAATGCAATCCGCTCATAATGGATGGTATTAAGGTTCGAGTCCTTACGGTCTTAAGACATAAGAATAATATAGTTTCATTATCACTCCTTCGGTCTTAAAATATAATATTAAAATATTATATTTTTAATTAAAAAAAAAAAGCGAACATGATGGAATTGGTAAACATACTCTTTTTAAGCAGGAGTGGATTTAATCCTTAAGAGTTCGAGTCTCTTTGTTCGTATTCTTGTTTCAATGATAGTGTTAATAATATAAAATTTTAGTTTTAGTTTTTTTTAATTTTTTTTTTTTACTTCTTTTTTTTTATAGCATTTAAACCTTTTTCATAATATTTAAAGCCATTTTTTTATGATTTCTCTTTTATACATATTTAGTTTTAATTTATAACATTAAAAAAATTCAATTCATTTTTAATAATTTATGATTCTTTAATTTAGTTTATAATTTCTGTTCCTTAAGGTAAAAGGGCAGGGTGTAGAGTCTATCTGTCTTTTTTCCTCTCCAAGGTCCTCTTATTCCCTGTTTATCCCAAAAAGGAGGGGCGGTAGTGTGGAGAAAAGGTTAACAGATTAGCTTATACTTAAATTTATAATAGCATTTATTTAGAATAGTTCTTTTATTAAAAATAGCAAACGCGAATCTATATAGAATCTTAGTTAATTGTGTTTTCTTTTTTTTTTACTTTTTATCAATATATATTCTCAAAATTAATCTTTTTTTTTAATATTTATCTTATGAATAAGCACGAGTACAGTTAAGTTGGTATAGCATCTACCTTCCAAAAGAATTAATAATTAAGGGTAAAATTTTTTGTTAGGATAACTTTCTTTATATTTAATTGTAAATAAAATTATAGTTCGATTCTCTATAAAAATAAATGAAACTTTTAATATTATTAAACTTAATAGTGGCTATTGCCCTAAATCATATAAATAAACAAATTACTCCTATTTTATTAACGATAATTCTCACTATTGTATTTATTTATGCTGGGGCATACTCTTTTAATGCTTTTAATATTCAGTCTATTGGATCAAGTATAGGTATTTATAGCTATTTATCTCAAGTAAGTTTAATCTCTCAATTTTTAAATAACTTTTTAAATATTATAATTTTTTTAATATTTTTAGCTTGGCTTTTAATTTATTTAATTTTAACTTTAGTGTCTACTGCTTTAAATATCATTTCAGAGATTAATATAATATACTATATTTTTTTTCATTTGCCTATTCTTACACAAAAAAAAAATTTTTAGATGTATTTTTTTTAATTACTGAATTAAATAATTTATTTTCAATAGTTCAATAAATTTTAGTTCAATTAAGTTTAGTTCAACTTTAAAAAAATAAAGATAGTCGAGATCAACTAAGTGATAGATAATTTAATGAATAGCTAAGAGGGTTTTCGGATGGAGAAGCTTGTTTTTATATTAGCCATCATAAGGTATGGCCTTTTTCTTTTGAATTTATATTTAAAATAAAATTACATCGTGATGATCTACCATTGCTTTATTATCTTCAACGACGACTAAAAATAGGTAAAATATATCCTGTAGTAGGTGCAGCTGATTCTAATTGGGCAAGATGGTAAGTTTCTGCGCAATCTGACGTAAAAAAAATAATACAAATATTTGATCTGCATCCTTTAAATACTACTAAACATTTAGATTACTTAAATTGGCGGGAAGCTTTTATTTTTTATACTAATGCAAAACATGCAAATCTTTAAATTAAAAAAGAAAATAAAGCAAAGCAAAAATATTAAGTTTTAAATCTGCTATGAATAGTAAGAGAATTTCTTTTATTCAAGCGGATCAACCAACCAACATAAAATAACTATAAAAAATATTGGTTTTTAGGTTTCATTGAAGGAGAAGGTTCATTTATGATAAAAAAAACACATTACAAAATAGTTTTTCAGTTATACAAACCAAAAGTAAAAAGGCAGTTATTGAAGCAATATCTAAGTATTTAAAAAGAAAAGTTTAATTTTTGATAAATACTTAAATGAGATAGCTCCTTTAATTGGAATATCTTAAAACTCTGCACAAGGTAATCGAAAAGTTTCGGTTTTTATAAAATTTACTCATTTTAAATTTATTTTTAAAGTTTTTATCCCTTTTTTGGAAACTTTAACCTTTTTTTTCTAAAAAGGAGTTAGACTTCAAATATTGGGTTCTAGTTAGCGAATTAAAATTAAAAGGTCTACATTTTACTGTTGAAGGAAAGAAATACATTCTTCACATTTGTAAAAAAATGAATAATAATCGGCTAACTTCTTCTGAAAAAAATAAAGATAAAGTAACATAAAGTGAGCAAGCACTGCTAAATGATAAAATTAAAAAACTATTAATATTATCGTAAAAATATAAATATTTTAACCCCTGATCCTTCAATAATTAGAAAATAAGAATAAAAGTTAGAGTTAGAGTAAATATAAAGTTAGTTTTAATAAAAATTTTAAAATATTTTATTTTATAAATTAAAAAAACGAGTATAGTTAAGTTGGTATAGCATCTATCTTCCAAATAGAGATCATCAGTTCAAATCTGATTACTCGTAGTAAATATAAATTAAAACATAAGCGAAATAGTGTAAAGGTGGCACAATAGTCTCATGATCTGTTAGTTTAGGTTCAATTCCTAATTTCGCTAGGAAATTAAAAAAATATAAAATAAATAAAATATAATAGTTTCAGGTCTTTTAGTTCAATGGTAAAATCACTGTCTTTCATACAGTAGCTACCAGTTCGAATCTGGTAAAGATCAAAAACAAATCAAATAAAGAAGAGAGAATTCAAATATTAATAAGATTCTTTAATATTTAAGTTAAAAAAAAAAGAGAAGATATAATTAAAAAAAATAAAATAATCTTTATTTAAGTCAGGTGTCAAGTCTATTTAAGTTTATAAAAAAAAAGATAATGGTAAAAGGTACATTCCTTTTATCTATGTACTTAACCTTTGTATCATGAGTTCGTCTTTCCTTTATTATAAAAGTTTAAGTATTATTAAAAACCTCCTTCTATTTATAAAAAAAAAGGGGTGGCTCTTTCTCCATTACTGGGCGCTTAGGATCCAGAGAAGGAGTGGAGGAATAAGATAAGGATACATACTCATTTTTTTAATTAGTTATATCCCTTTATGGAAGGTTATCTCTTACTTTAATATTGGAAATGCCTTTCCATTTTTTATTTATTTAATAGAGCTCATATTTATTTAGTTTTAGTTTTTTTTATTAGATTAATATTAAAAAAAAAGAATAATAATTATCCTCTGTTTTAAAGTTTAATAAATAGTAAAGAAGGTGGAAAGATAGATAAGAAAAAAGATAATTAATTTTCGGGGTCAGATCTTTAAATTATTAATCTATATCTTATTTAATAGTTTCTAAATTAGTTAAATATTAATATAAAAATAAAATAAATAAAAAATAGAATTAGAGCCGGAATAGTTTAATAGGTAAAACAGTTTCCTTGTAAGATTCAAAAGGTGGTTCGATTCCCCCTTTCGGCATAAAAAAAGAAGTTTCTCTATAAATAAGTAATTTCTTTCTCTGGCTCTGCCCCATCCTTTATTCTTTAGGTAGATGGTAGGGCTATATTTGTTAGCTCTCATTTTTTATTTATATTAAATTTAATTTTATTAATAAAATAAAATAATCACCTTGCGGGCCCAAAGCCAAAGATAAAAAATGTTAGTTAAAAATATAAGTATTCCACTAATCTGTGTGAATAAGGTATTTAATAAATTTAATAAACTTTAAAAAATTTTAATCATGATCACATTACTTCTACTTATTCCTCTTATAGGTTGTTTAATGTTACTTCCTATTGAAGAAAAAACTATAATGGCTAAAAATAAATTGAAGAAAATCGCATTATCGATTTCTTTACTAAATTTAATAGTTTCTATCTTTATGTGGATAGAATTTGATTCTAATATTAGTGAATATCAATTTGTTTATGAATTTAATCAATTAAATTTTTGTCATTTAAATGTTGGGATAGATGGAACTTCACTATATTTTGTTCTATTAACTACTTTTATAACTCCTTTATGTTTATTATCTAATTGGACAGATATAACTAAAAAAATAAAATATTTTCTTATATCTTTTTTAATATTAGAAACATTACAAATAGCGGTATTTGTAGTATTAGATTTATTACTTTTTTATATCTTTTTTGAAAGTGTATTAATACCGTTATTTATTATAATTTTAACATGGGGAGCGAGTGAATCTAGAATAAGAGCTGCCTTTTTATTATTTCTTTATACGCTTTTTGGTTCTTTATTTATGTTATTAGCTATTATGACTATTTACTATAATTTAGGTTCTACAGATTTGCAGCTTATATCTTTATCTGAAATAAGTTTAGAAAGTCAAAAATGGTTATGGTTGTCACTCTCCTTCAGTAAGAGAGATATGACCAGCAGAATTATTTATAAAAATAAAAAATACTCTAAATCTTTTAGAAAGATTCCCTAGATCAAACAGAAATTATTTACCAAATAACAATAAATGTAAAGAATTAGTCGTATTTGGATAAAATTTAAGCTCTACTGTAAAGTATCCACCATATACTTCTATAGTAAGATATATGGTTAAAATATCCTTTAATTTAGAAGCTATTCTTTTAGGTGTCCTTTTCTCAGACGGTTGGTTATTTATTAATAAAGCAGGAAATACATTATTAGCTTTTAAACAAACTATAAATAAATTAGAATATTTTTTCTATGTTTTTAATAAACTATCTCATTATTGTAGTGCAAACCCTAGATTGACTAGTACTCGTATTAATGGTAAAAATTTTTAATGGTATTGTTTTCGCTACTAGATCTTATCCTTGTTTTACGGAGTGGTATAATATTTTTTATGTTAATAAAAAAAAGATATTACCTTTAAACCTATATAATTTGTTGACTTATGAAGCATTATGTCATTGAATAATGGGTGATGGAACTAAAAGTAACATGGGTTTAACATTACAAACGCAATCTTTTACAATTAAAGAAGTAGTTTTTATAATAAGTGTGTTAATATATAAATTTAATTTAAAGTGTAGTATTCATATGCAAAGAAATCAACCTACTATTTATATTTCATCTAAGTCTATTAAAGAGATTCAACCTAAAATATTACCTTAAATTTGTAATTCTATGAGATATAAATTATATGGTTATAAATAAATATCTTTGCATTTTTTCTTTTTCTGTTGATCGTTTTTCTTTCTCTCGCTCCCTTAAGGAAGCTTATTTCTATTTAAATCTAAATAGAATACTTAATGTAAGTATAGAGAGCTTTTTTATTTGTCCCTTTTTTTTGAGTCCTTACTTTTTAATAAGGTTTTTTTTTTGTAAAAATATATAAAGTTTTAGCCTATCTTCAGTATCTGAGAAATTAACGTGGCCTCCCATAAGGGGAGGTATATCTTTATAAAAGGAAAAATATGGACTCAAAATAGGATAAATTTTATCTGAGGTGGCAAACTCGAGAGACATCTAAAAGTTAGAAAAAGGAATAACTTTTAGGCTATCGTCGAACTAAGTCAATGACTGGGAAACTGTCATTGTAAAAGCGTAGAGGCCAGACGCCACATGATTATCTAAGTGCAATAAATAAAATAATAATACATTTGCATATGAGATTATAAGGAATGGTCCAGTTCACCGGTGACGGTTTTTAGATGAAAGTCTAAAATAAAGTATATTTGAATATTTGATCTTATACTGAGAAAATAAGCTAGCTGAACCTGAGATGGTTAAATGCTTAACCCTGAGCTTTTTTCTTAGCTTTTGCTATTAAAACTCCAGTTTGGCCATTAAATACTTGGTTAATTAAAGCGCACGTTGAAGCTCCGTTAGCAGGAAGTATTATTTTAGCTGGAACTATTTTAAAATTAGCTACTTATGGATATCTTCGTGTCTTAATACCTATTTTACCAGATGCCACAAATTATTTTATGCCTTTAGTACAAACAATAACCATAATTTCTTTAATTTATGCTAGTTTAGCTACTATAAGACAAAATGATACTAAGGCTATCATAGCATATAGTAGTGTAGCTCATATGGCTGTAGTGATGTTAGGACTATTTTCTAATAATATACAAGGAATTGAAGGGGCTATTTTACTAAGTTTAGCTCATGGCTTTGTTAGTCCTGCTCTATTTATTTGTTGTGGAGGAATAATATACACTCGGACTCACTCTAGAGTAATTTCTTATCATAGGGGATTAGCTTATTATATGCCAGTCTTTTCTATTTTTTTCTTAGTTTTTACTTTATTTAACACTGGGATACCACTTTCTTTAAATTTCGCTGGAGAAATAATGTCACTAATGGGTACTTGGTTTAGATCTCCTTTAGTAGCTGCTTTAGGTGCTGCAGGAATTGTATTATCTGCTTGTTATTCTATTTTCCTTTATAATAGAATATCATATGGTTCTTATTCTCCATATTTGTTACCACTAAAAGATATAGATAGACGAGAATTTATTTTACTACTAAGTCTTCTTATTCCTACTTTAATCTTAGGTATTTTCCCTAATTTAGTACTAACATCTCTTCATCTTTCTGTTTCTCAAATTTTATATTATCTATAATTTTTTTTAATAATAAACAATTTTCTTTTAATAAATATAAATACTAATTCTTTTATTTTTGTTAAACCCCTTTCTTTAAAAATACCTTTTAAATAATAAATTTTTTATATAAATTAAGTTAGTGCTAATAACTTATTTATTTTTGTTTTAATAATTAGGCAACGTAATTATTATTTAATATATCTATTTTTATTTTTGTTTAATTAAAAAATAGATATTCTAAAAAACTTTTTCTTTTAAATGAACTAACAAAAATAAAATTACTAAGAGTGAAATATACTTTTTAAATTTAAAAATTAACTTACTTAAAGATACTTACTTTTTTAATAATAATAATAAATAATATATAAGGTAAGTAAAAGCTAAAGTTAATCGTAAATATTCTTATAATAATAATAATAAATAAAAATGAAAAATAATATTTTAAATTTAGAACTAAATAAAATTTTAAGTAGAGAGTCTCTTAATACTTTTAATAAAATTATGGATTTAGAAAAAATTAATATAATTAGCTCTTTAAGTTTTATTGAAGAAGGTAAACATAATTCTAAAAAAAATAATAAACAATTAGTTGCTTCTATCAAATTACATTTAGGTGAATTAAGTATTAAGGATCTAATGAAAAACTTGGAAGATGGAAATTTAGATTTAAATGAAATACATTTAATTTTTGTATCTTGAAATCATGTAATATTAGATAAAATAATTACTAAAGAATATACTAGTTTGGATATTAGAAAATTTAGATTTAAATTAGTTCTTACATTTATGAATTATCATACTTTTTTTAATAATTTAAATAATATTAAAAATTATAAATCAGATTATGAAAAAAAAAATAAGGATATTTTAAATATGAATCCTATTATAATTTTTCAAGGTTTACATTGGGGAAATATTGTTTATTTGTTTGAGATAAATGGTCTTACAATACATGGAGGAAGTATATCTAGACGACAAAAATTATCTATTACTCAATTTAGATTAGCTAAGTTTTTACATATAAGTCATTTAGCTTATAATAAACAACAATTCTATGATAGTTATATTGATAAAATTTTTACCTCTCCTAAATATGATGTTAATTATTATAATCATCTATTTAATTTAGGTTCTTATTATGATTTTTCACATATTAATCCTATTATATTAGAGTATTTTAAAATAAATAATTTAATTAATTTAAATTCTAAATTATCTGATATTAAAACTAAAAAAGATAGAGATGAATTGGAGTTAATTGAATTAAAACGGCGAGTCGTATTTATTGAACAAGAAGTTAATAATATTGAATTAAATATCAAACATAAACAGTCTAAATTCTTAGATGATGAAAATAAAAAAATTAAACATAAAGCAAGTATTACCGGTAGTCTTAATATATTAAAGAATCGAAAAAAAGAATTAGAATTAGATAGAAATAAATCTAATGATATAATTTCTCGATTAAAATCAAATATTTTAAATTATTCTAAAGGTTTTAGTGACTTTACAACAATGCTAGATAAAGTAGAAAAAAAAAAATAAATCATCAGTTTTAGATGTTTCTTCTCTTCCTTCTATTAATACTAATACTTATTTTAATATAAATACTAATACTAATATCGGTTCCGCTGTTTCTTAGTTTAAAGCAGGTCATTTTTTTTAATAGTAATAAAATATTATAGTTTAAGTAGACTTAAAATTAGATTTTATTCTACTGATTGGACTAAGGATAAATTTAAATATTTAATTGAATAACTCCGCCGTTCTCATTATTACTCTTAATAGTATGTTTTTAATAATTTACCATTAGATAAAGAGAATAAAATTAAAATAGAAAAAATTTATATAATCTAAGTTTTTAATTGATTAATGCTAAATTTGATAAAAGCTTAGATATAAATTATAATAAATAAAATCCTCCTATTATAAAAAAATTAAAATCTTCTATTTTATTCTTTAAATAAAATTATAAAAAAGATTATTAAAAAAAACATTGGTAAGATTAATCTAATTCGGCAATTATAATAGTTATAATTAATTTTCTTAATTAATAAGATTAAATTTGTTTATTTAATGTCTGAATTAAGGACTCCACCGCTATAACTTTAAAATTAAAACAAATTTTTTTTTATAATTTATATATTTTATAAATGAATTCAAGTAGAGAAATAAGGTAATATAATATTCATTAAATCTTTTCAATTTTAATGGTAGAGGTTTATCTAAAAATTTAAAAAAAAATTTGTTTATATAGCTAAAAGAGATAGTGGATAGTTAATAACTGCACTAATTTAAGCAACCAATCATAATCTCTACTATGATTATAATATGACGTCTTTTTTTTTTGTTATTTCTTGTTTTCTTTAATTAATTTAAATAGTTTTATAATTTATATAATTATTAAAAAATAAAATAAAAAATAAATTAACTAAGTGGTTAAGAAAAAATAAAAAGATGTTATATACCTTGGTATTTTTTAAATAGATAAATTAATAGTGACAAATATTAATAGAAAACAGTTTCAAGCTTTTCCTTACCATTTAGTAGAACCATCTCCTTGGCCATTACTAACGAGTTTTGCAATGTTAACTATGGCAGTAGGTGCAGTAATGTATTTTCATGGTTTTACTCACGGAGGTAATCTGCTAATTTTAGGTTTTTTATTAACTCTTTCTGGTATGATTCTTTGGTTCCGAGATGTAATCGCTGAGGGTACCAAATTATGTGCTCTCATGCTTAAAAAATTTAACTATATGTTGGTAAGTTTTAATATAATCTAGCAAGATCTTTTATTTAATCTATCTTGCGAATTGGGAAATGATAAACGATCAACAGGAAACTTTAATATTTGTAGTAAGTTCTTAAATAAAATAAAATTAGACTTAGTAATATTTAAAGTCCTTAGAGACTACACGTTAAATATTGTAAGACCTTTAGCTGAGGAAGAAAAAAAAAATAAAGCTCTCGATTTAGTTTTTAAATATTTGAACTTGATATCTAATACTCAATTAAGCTACTACTTAGCCGGTTTATTGGAAGGTGATGGGCATATATCTCTGCCTGCAATAGGTAAAACTACTTTAACCAGAATACTTAATCCTCGAATTATCTTTACTTCTCATATAAATAATTTAGAATTATATGCCTATATTCAATCTCGTTTAGGAGGAATAGGGCGTTTTTAGGTTGTAAGCCTTAATGCTATCCGTTATATCGTAGGTGATATAGAAGGGATTAAACGAATTATAAGCTTAATTCATAATAAATTTAGAACACCAAAAAATAAAACTTTTAATAAACTAATTAAATTCTTAAACATTAAATATTCTTTAAATATAGAAGAAAGTTTATTTAATCACTCTTATTTAAAAAGTAATGCTTGGTTCATCGGATTTACTGAGGTTGATGGTAATTTTGGAGTAAATATAATAGAAGCTAAAGCTAAATCAGATCAGAAATACGTAAGAGATCTATTAGCACTAGTGTTCAAGTATTATTTAAAATAGAACAGCGATCATATGATAGGCCTACTTCCTCATCTATGGAACCTATTATGCGATAAATTGCTAATTTTCTTTCATGTAAGTTATTGATTATTAAAAATTATAATTATCAGAAGTTATTAAAATTTAAAACTATTGATACTCTATCAGCAGGGGTTTATTCTTTAGATAAAATAACCTATCTTATTAATTATTTTTATAAATTTCCATTACTAGGAACTAAGAGTAAAGATTTTAAAGATTGGGTCGCTATTTATAAGATAATTAAATCTAAAAAACATTTGACTGAATCAGGAATATCACAAATAAAATCTATATCATCAAACATGAATCGAGGTAGATTATATTAACTGATTTTATTTTTAAAAGTTCTCTAGTTCTAATGTTTATTCTTATGATTTACAATAAAGAAATAGTCCCGTTATATTTCTAATTTTTTTAATTAATTCGCTCTAGCTTAAGTTATGGTTAGCGATATGTAAAGGTCTTAATAATTTTGCTTCGGAGAAACTTGCACATTTTCTTATAATTATTCACGGATTAGATGTATAATATTAGACATATTTGGGAGATCACACTAAAGAGGTTCAAAGTGGTTTAACTATTGGAGTAGCCTTATTTATCGTATCAGAAATCTTTGCCTTCTTATCTATCTTTTGGGCTTTCTTCCACTCTAGTTTAGCTCCTGCTATTGAAATTGGAGCAAGTTGGCCTCCTTTTGGTATTGAAGTTTTAGATCCTTTTGCTATACCTTTGTTAAATACGATTTTACTTTTATCCTCAGGTGATTGCCTAACATGGATTTTGGAGTTTTATTATAATAATATATAGACTGGTGGAGTTTTAGATTCAGTTGTGATATCAAATTTAGTTTTGCCTTTTAATTTACCTCGATATCGTTCTACATCTAGAATAGGCCCTCATAATTTTAATATTTTATCATTACTGATCTCTCATCTGTTAGCCGGAGAGATGCTTATTTTTATAAAAATCCAAAAGGTCATAGTACAAATATCAGATTTTATTACAGTATTATAAATTTAAATTATGCATTGTACGTTCATTCCTTAATATTTTTATTAGGTGAATCTTCTTCTGTTAAACCTTCACCATTCTTTAGAGACAAATGTACGCGACAGATAGTACGATTTAACACTTATACTTTTAGTAGTTTTAATTGGAAAAATGAAGCTTTTTATATAAACGGTGTAAAATTTATACCTGACTTTATTGAGGAATACTTAACACCGTAAGGATTAGTTCATTGAATAATGGACGACGGATGTATAGTTAAATACCGTGGAGTAAAAATAGCCACGAATTCATATACTTATACTGAGGTTTTATTTTTATCTTTTTACTTTAATCTAAATTTAGTTTAAACACTACTGTACATAAAACTCAACAAGAAAATCAATTCTGTATTTATATTAAGAAAGGGTAATTATCAGCCTTAATTGAATTAATCAAACCATTTATGATTCCGACTATATATTATAAATTAGGATAAATCTCTTAGGTAATTATAATAATTAAATTTTTTGTTAAATAAATTAAAAAAGAGATATCTATTCTGTTTATAGAGCTTACTGCCATACTTACCAGCTTTAATTAAAAAATAAATTAACAACAAAAATCTATAGTCTTTAATATAATTTTTACTATTTTATTTTATACTTTACTTTAAATGTTCAAATTTAAATCAAAAGGATAAATTTCATTTTTCTTGTTTCTATGTTAAGTTAAAGTTACTTTAATATCTAAAAAAAAAACCTAAAGAAATAGATTTTGTAGAGGGTAATAAATCTTTCTCACTTCGGTTTTAAGTTATTAATTATTAAAAAAAATACGAAATATTTGACTTATCTACTTTTCTCAACATTTACTAAGAAAAAAATAAAGGTTAAAAAAAAAGGCGACACTGAAAATTACGGTTAATAATTTAATAAAAATCGAGACCGTCAGTATTATAATATACTGCTACAGACTGGTTATTCAGTGGGTATTTAAAAAATGCTTAATGTACAGTCGAAATAAATTTTTATTGATTATTAATGTATATTCTTTTATACTCTTTAAATTATAAAGGCTGGCCTTGTCACCGCTTAAGAATTAATCTAAATTTTATTCTTTTATAAAAAATATAGAAATCATTTTGTGCTAAGATAAATTTAACATAGGAGGTATTAAACTAGAAAATTTGATGCTTTTTTAATTTTACTGATTATTTTACAGATAAGGTTATCTTATAAAAATATTAAAAATAAATAAAATAAAAATTTATTTGGCCTTTATAACTTATGGACATCATGCTTTAATACAAGGAAATAGAGCAGGTGCAATCTTAGGAACTCTTCTAACTATTATATTTGCAATCTTGTTTACGGGATTACAGTATTTTGAGTACTTAGAAGCAGGATTTACTATTGCTGATTCTGTTTACGGTTCAGTTTTTTTCTGCTCTACTGGTCACTTATAGGCCTCTTTAATTTTATAAAGCTAATACTACTATTTGCGTAAACCTTTTTAAAAAACTTTTCATTTTATTTTTCACAAATAAAACATTAAGTATGGAACAATACGCAGGATTGTTATAACATCCTCAGAGAATTTACGTAGTATAACTATAACCTTATTATTTATTAAGCCTTAGGGCAGCTACATAGCTCTCTTTCTTATATAGGTTTACTTTTAATTGGATAAGCCATTATAGAAAAAATAGGAAAAATTTAAGTTATTATGTAATGCTTGAATTAAGTTTGTTTAAAGCTTTTTAAAAAAAAACTAATAAATGATTAAATTATAAACATAGAACAAACGTTATATTTTACTTAGGGGCGAGACAGGCATAAGATAAAATCTATAGTTAAAAATAAATTCCTATCCCTTTAATTTTATAATTTGGTCCTTTTAATTTTTTAATTAAAGGGACTGCTATTAATAAGCACTTTTAAAATTAAAATTACTGCTTCTTCTTGTTTTAAAAGATAAAAATGGAAAATATTTTAGTATTAATCCTGAATTTATTGAATGGTTTACAGGTTTTACTGATGCAGAAGGTAATTTTAATCTTTCTCTTAAAGGCATAAAAGATAATACCTATAATCATGCTCAGCTTACTTTCCAAATAGGTTTACATGTAGATGATAGAGAAGTTTTTAAATTTATACAAACTAAAATTCACTGTGGTATAATAACTGGAGGTGGAGATCGTCTTAATTTATTTCTAAATGATCTTTATTCTATAAAGACTATTATAATACCTATTTTTAAAAAAATTTGGATTAATATCTTCTAAATTTAATAATTTCAATATTTTTAAGGAAGTAACTTTATTTGTTTCTTAAAAAAAGCATCTTTCTAAAGAAGGTAAAGAAACTATGATTCAATTTAGAAAAAGTTTGATTGATATATTTGATAATCTTAAATCTGCTAATCCTTCTTTTTTAACTTATTCTTGATTATTAGGCTTTATTGAAGGTGATGCTTCCTTTTCTACTGCTGGTTTAACTCCTCGTTTAAAATTTTAAAATTCTATTGTAGAAGAAAATTTATTTAAATAAATAAAAACTACTTTAGGTTTAGATATAACTCTTCAATATCCTAAAATTCGTGAACGGGGTTTTAAAGAAAAGGCAGTAGTTGTTTTAGGTTACCATTAAGTAGAATATTTAAATTGTATAATATTACCTATCTTTTCTAAACTCACTTGGTATACTAAAAAAAATTAGATTTTTTAGATTGGACTATTTTCTCAATTTTTATGGTTATCATTTAAAATCAGAAGATGTTTCTCTTATTAAACTTATAAAGTCTCGTATGAATAATTTTAGACTAACAACAAATAAACTATATAATGGAAAATTAGTCATTGAGGATAGTCATATAGATTCTGTTTTTTCACTTCCTGCACCTTATGATATTTATGGTAGTCTAAGAACTAAAGCGGGTACTTATATTTTAATATCTAGACCTAAAAAGTAATAGATTCAAAAGGTATTTCTTCAAATTTTGATAGTATCTCTCTCTCAGCTAAATAATTTTCTTTGAATACAAAAGACATCGTTAAAGCTTTACTTTTTAATAAAACTTTAAATGGTTTAAGGTTTATCGTAAATTATAAGAATTAAATCGGAAAATGCTTCATGGCGCACATGTAATAGTTGGAACTTTGTTTATTTTAGTTGGTTTTATCAGAATAATTAATTATCACTTGACAGATACACACCACCAAGGATTTGAAGCTGCTATACTTTACTGGCAAATTATTTTCTCCTCCCCTTTTGGCACGTTAAGTTATAAATAGCTTGTGCCATGAGGGACTGAATTGCCCCTTAACTATGTGAATAATTAAATCGAATTTCAATATGTGCTGAATAGTCTACTATCTTTTTGAGTACTATAATTGGTAATAATTTCAAGAGAGACGATCAGCAGGGCATTAGCCTTCAGAGACTTTACGTGAATAACTTATATAATATAATCTTAATTATTATTACTTTTTGCTTTCGGTGGCTTTTTATGATAAAGGAGCCCATGCCCTTAATGGTAAAGCTTTTACAAATTAGCGAGGACTCCGCTCTGAAAAATTCTTATAATATTAAGTTAAAGAAAAAGTCCTTATCTCTATTTTACTATGAAGATTAAGTGTTATTTATTTTCATCTATATGATTTGTGATTTTTTGGTTATGACTGACTATTTATTTAAAGATTGGAATAGATCTTATTTATTTATACTAAATCCAATTTATAAAAATATTAATAATTGTCGTTTTTCTAATCTTTCTTCAGGTTCCTTTTCAGTATCTTATCTTTTATCTGATGTAATTAAGTTAGGTCCTGATGGATTAACTCCTCTTCCGGCTTGATCAAGCATTAGTCGGACTTTTATTAGCCCCCAAAGGGGAGGGATGGAACTTTAGTTAAAAAATATGTGGGTGGTGGAACCTATTTTCAATATGCTCAAAGTACTAATCATACTGATTATTTGTATTCTGTGTTTAACTTATTTAAAGAGATTGATATAGTTAATATGAAGACACCTTATTTTGGTACTAGTAAAGTAAAAGGAAAAACATATCATTATTATTCTTTTAGTACTCGATCTTTAAAAATTTGGAATTAATTACACTCTATTTATTATCCTTCAGGAGTTAAAGTAATTCCTGAAAATATTTCTAATTTTGTTCACTCCTATAAGTCTTGCTTACCGGTTAATGGATGATGGAGGTTGGACTAATAAAAGGATTCATCTTAATACTAAATTTTTAATTTTTCAGATGTAGAAACGGCTGGTAGGAGTTCTTAAAGATAAATTTGGATTCAAATGTTAAGTTCATTAACTAAACTGGGGGTATCTTTTTACAGCCTCAGTTCCATTTCTTTATAAAGATAGTTATACCTTATATTCACGCTTTAATGATGATGAAGATAGAACCTTAATCGGTAACAAATTTAATATCCTCTGTGCACAGAGTTAACAAAATTAGAAAAGAGATAGATTTTGTGGATGTAGTATGGTTATTTTTGTTTATAGCTGTTTATTACTGGAGTGGTAATTAGTATTTTTTTAAATATCAGAGCACTCGCTACCTTAAGTCAAAAAAATACAACTTTTCTAGCACTAATCCTTTAGCCAATCCTCCTCGCCTTTGAGTCTTAGGCAGTGTACTACTTACCTGCTTTTTTTTCCTTGGTTCCTTGGGGGATATTAATTTAAATAAATGTTGGATATTTAAATTTAAATTATCTTTTTTTACTCTTTTTAAACTATTTTGTTTAGTTAAATAAATCAAAGAGGATGTAGATACTTTATATTTAAAGGCGAGGACGTTGTCATTATTAATAAACCTTAATTTTTAATTTAATTTTATTTATGTTAACCCCTATACTATTTTTATAATTTTTATTTTTTTTTTTAATAAAAGATAGATATAGATAATTATAAACCGCTAAGTATAAGTCATTAAGTGTCTACCATCTTAGGTTTATTATTTAATAAATTTAAATATCAGTATTTAAGCTTAATAATACATTATTAATTATATTATTTGATTAACTAAAAAATAAAAAATTTATTTTTGGGTCTTTTTTTGATTAACTTTTTTAAGTAGACTACAATTATTAAAATTTATCATAATGTCTCATTAAAAAAAGTTTTTTCTTATTTATTATTTACTTTCAGTTATCTTAATTTATGATTTTTATTTTTATTACTTTAGATTTATTGCTAAATATCATAGAGCTAAGGAATAAAATTAAATATTTAAATAAAATATTTTATTTAAATATTTATTAATCATATCTTATAAGATCTAAATCTTTAACTAAAAAAAAAGAAAGTAAAAATAGAAAGTATGGTGGTATTAAAAAAAAACTATTGTACCTTATTTTTTTTTATTTTTTAATCTAATTAATAAAAATTTTTTTTATGATTTAATCTCAGATAAATAAAAGAATTTAGGGTGAGACAGCTTTTTATTTTTGTAATTAATTAAAAGCTACCTAGTTTCCTAATAATAACTTTTATTTTAATATTATCTTAAAATTTATTTATTTCTTATAATTATTTACTATATTTAAATTTTTAACTTTGTTATTGATAATTTATTTTGGTTTTAATTTTTATATTAAAAAGGTAGTTTACTATTTTTTTTTAATCACTCTTTCCTTTTTTTCCCTCCTTCTCCTAATTATTCCATTTTTAGTAAAAGTGAGAGGGAAAGATAAAAATTATAAGGAAAGAATTCATTAAATTTTACTAAAAATTAAGATAAGTAAATAGGTTACTGTAGCTATTATTTATTATTTTAAAGCATTTAACTAAAAAAATTTTTAAATTTATGCCTCAATTAATACCTTTTTATTTTATAAATCAACTATCTTTTTCATTTTTAACACTTTTAGCTTTGATTTATGTATTTTCTAAATATATTTTACCAGTATTTACATTTCAACAAGTTGTAAGAATGTATATCACTAAATTAAGTTCCCGATCATAATCTTATTCCTTTTTTAACCCCTTCTTATTAAAAAAATTTTTTTTAATTTGAATTTAACTTAAATTAATAATTAATTACCATTTTTAATATTTTTTTTATATTATATTTAAAAGTATTGAGGGCAAAAAGTACTTATAAAAGGTAAAATATTAATTGATATAGGAAATTTAATAAGTATAAATGTATATAATTTATATATGTCTCTAAAATAAAAAGAAAGTTTAGTTTAAAAAAATTATAATGTATTAATTTTTCCTTTAATAACTAAAACTTATAAGGTATTTAATTTTTTTATGAAATAAATTTATTTTAAAATTAAATAAATATTTTCTATAAGAGTGTAGTGCAATTGGTTAGCATAATGATCTCCAAAATCATCGGTAGGTGTTCGAGTCACCTCACTCTTGTAATTAGAAACTTATCTAATTTTTGTTTTTTAACTTTTATCGCTTTAGCACTTTATTTTACTATAAAAAAAAATAAGAAGGGTAGTTTGGATGATAAGTTAAAAATGAGGATTTAAAGGAAAAATTAAGATAAAATAAACTGTAAAATGTATGTGTATGAAAATCTTTTAAAAAATAAGGGCTCTTAGCTTAAATGGTAGAGTACCTAATTGTCAATTAGGGAGGTCTCAGTTCGAATCTGGAAGGGCTCGATTTAAAGATATAAATAATCATACTTTATTTTTTTTTCTCGTGAAGTTAATTATGGTAAAATTTATTTTTAATTTAGTGATACTACTTCACCGTTAAAATTAAGGGCGAAGCCTTATCTTTAGAATAAGACTTAGGTAGCAAAGGGCCCAGCCATGAAGGAAGCTAGAGATTCTTCTTAGTTTTTCTCTTTTTATTGATACATTGTAGAATCCATTAATATTTAGAAGATTTAATTTTAGTTTTTAGTTGATTAAAAAAAAATAAATTATGATTACATTTAATAAAATATCATGGAGCAATTTACTTTATTTTAATTGCCTTATGTTAAATATTTCCTTTATTAATGGTACCCTAAGGATATTCACAAAACAATTATTATGAATCTGTCATTATTCTTATTTTTAATAGGTATTTTAGGTTTTATTTTAAATAGAAAAAATATAATTTTATTGATTATTTCTATAGAAATAATGCTTTTAGCTGTTACTAGCTACTTTAGTTATTATTTACCTTATTATTATGGTAACACGCTTTTTACTATATAAGTTCTTTCTTTTTTGACTTATTATTTTTAGCGGTTTTATATTTTTTAAATTTAGATTTTTATTTTTATTTTTATATCTTAAGCTAAAGTTGAGTTTAACGAAAAGGAATAATATCTCTTCTTCAGTCTTACCCATTTTTATAAATAGGAATACAGGTAAAGTCTATCGTCCTTGTTTGGATCTCACTTTGTTTTCCTTACATGAGATAAAAAATTTACCCTTAAGATTAAATGGTTTCCAGTCTTCCTTATATAGCACTAAATCCCCTTTACCGAATACTAGCTTAACATCAAGGTCAAGCGTAAAATGTAAATTGATAACAGAATACCCAAGGGGAGAGGTGATGCTTCCTTGGCAAATTATTGGTTTAACAGACGGTGATGGTTCTTTTTCTATTAGCCTTGTAAAAACGAAATCAAGGTTGCTCGTAGTACCTCGGTATGTCATGGTTGCGGCTAAGTCATCAGAAAATCATAAAATGCTTATGAACATAAAATCATTAGGCATAGGATTTATAACAACTTTTAAACTTATTTATTTATATTATGTAGTAGGCTTACATAATGGTTTAATTATTAAAGAATATTTTAAAAATTATCCCTTAATGACTTATAAATTAGTATATTTTAACTTATGGAGCAATGTTCTAGATATTATTAAAAAAAGGGGAGCATTTTACTAAGGAAGGTTTGCATAAAATAATTTCTATTAAAGCTGCGTTTAAAAAGGGTCTAAATCCAAATCTATTCAAATAATATTCTAATATTCAACCTATTATTCCGCCTAGTAATACTCCTTCTTTAAACTTAATGATGGAAGCTTGGTTATCAGGTTTTATTAATACTGATGGTTCCTTTAGTTAAAGTAAATATCAAAAACCTAAAGGAGATCTAGGGTTTAATATAATACCTCAAATTATAATTTATCAGGATAACCTAAGTTTAATAGTATTAGGAGCTATCTTAAAATTTTTAGGGGCAGGAATAATAATTAAACCCTCTCCTGGTAGAAGTGTATCTACTTTAGCCTTTACAAAGAAGGAAAGTATACTATATTTAATAGATATCTTAAACAAATATCCTTTACAAGAAAAAATTAGACTACTTAGATTTTTGTGAAGGGTATAATCTTTATCTTAAAAAGGAACATTTAAACCCTATCGGCTTAACTAAAATTCTATCAATAGTTGAGGGTATGAACACCGGTAGAAATCTTTAATTAAAAAATTAAGATAACTTAAAAAAAAAAAGTTTACTTATTAAATAACTAACAAAAAGTAACTGTAAAAAGGTAACAGCCTTAACTAGTAATAGTTAATGAGAAATCTCACTATAATGTAAAAATTTATCCTTTTTAATTAATCCTAATTTAGTCCTTCGGCTTATCTCTTCTCTTCTAAGCCCCTACCCTTTATCTTAAAGGGTACATATAAGGAACAGTTATAGCTGGGAGCGAGGGCCTTTTTTGGCTTTAAAATTGAGGAAATATAAATAATTTTTCGTGGTATAATATCTTAGAGACTATACGTGAGGTCCTAATCTTTAAATTTTACTTAAAAAAAAAATATATTTACAAAGAAAAAGTATTTTAATGTTCTTTATTTACCTTTTTTTAGATTATATGTTTAGTTATTAAGAGAAAAGATGACTTAGGAATAAGAAATAGTCCGTTTTCAATAATATCTGAGATTTAAAAAATTTTAAGATTATTGAAAAGTACTTTATTAATTTTAATATCTAGCTTTGGTTTTGATGATAATATAGGTCAAATATTTGCTATATATATTATTGCTATTGCAGGTGCCGAATCAGTTATTGGTTTAAGTATTCTTATAGCTTATTACAGATTGAAGGTAGCTTTGTTTTATAATCAAAATTTTATTTTATTAAATAAGGTTTTAGGGCACTAATCAATTCAAAATTTAAGACTTGTACTTTAATTAAAAATTCTAAGTTTATGAATACAGGATTTGAAGAGACAGATGAATTATATTTTAATAAAAATATACACATTATAACCTTCCATCCTAATTTTAGAGTGAGAGAAAAACTTTTTATTTAAATTTATTTAAATTAATCTTTAAGGATAATATCTTTTGTATTCGTACTCAAATAGGGATTAAGGCTAGATATAATATTAATACTATAAGAAATTTTGCTATTTGATCAGAAATGTCTAAAAAAGAAAGAGAAAGTAAATATATTTACCCTAAATATCGTGTAATAAAATTAGGTTCAAATACTTTACAAAAAATAGATTTAAATCCTATTTGTAAATCAATTGTAATACATGGTCAATGTCAAGGATCTACATTAGGGTTTAGATTATCTTAAGAAGTATTAAATAACATATTTTTAACAAAAGAACAATTAGAAATAATAATAGGTATAATGTTAGGTGATGCTTATATTTAATTCATAACAAAAGTGCAAATGGTAATGCCTTGATTCAATTTCATCAAGGTTTTTTTCATTTACCTTATGTCTTATATTTAATGCAAAAATTAGCTCCCTTTTGTACACATTACCTTTTATTAATTCAAGCACGTGATGCTTCTTTTTCTTTAAAATAAAATACTCGGTGTTTATTCTCTCTTAATCTTATTTTTATTTATTTATTTATTGTAAATGGAAAAAAAACTATATCTTCTGATATAGAAAATATTATTAGTCCACGATCTTTAGCTTTTTGGGCTATGGAAGAACGGGTAGCTTATCAGAAAGTGGCTTTTATTTTAATACTCTCTCTTATTCAATAAAAGAACATATTGTTTTACAAAAAATATTAAATTCTAAATTTAATTTAGAGACGAATGTCCATAAACATGGTAATAAATACAAACTGTATATAAAGGCTAAATCAATGCTTATATTTAGGTTTATTATTTATCCTTATTTTATTGAATCTTTCTATTATAAATAATATTCCAAAGTTCTAAAGAATCCTGATTCTCGCTAAATAGTGGTTTATCTCGATTACCTTTAGTTAATAAAAATAATTTTTGATTATAAATAAAACTCTTGGTCCTTAATTTAAAAATTAATGCATATAACTATAAGTTGGAACTCTTTAACAAAAATATTACTACAAGTTTTTAATAAAAACATGTAAAAAAGTGATAAAACTTTTATTAAATAGGAAGTATTCTTACATTAATAGAGAGACCTATACTAATAAACATAAATTTTAAGTAAGGTGTAGTTTTTTCCTGGTAATAGTGCCAGTAATAAAATTAAAGATACCAGCTGAAAATTTAAAATATTTCTCAGAGACTACACGTTATACATTCTAATCGAATTAATTAAATTCTAAATTCTATCCCTTTTAATAAATACGGTAATAATATTTAACGTATTTTTAGGAAAAGGAAAAGGAGTTTTATAATAAAAAAAAGAATGAAAATATAGTACCAAGCTTATAAATTATTTTTTATTCCTTTTCTAGTTTATATAAAAAAATCATTTACTATTGTTATAAAGGTAAATTACTTGCTAAAAAAGATTAAAATATAAACTATATTTTAAGGTTTGTCTAATAATATCGCTTCGCTGCTTAATGTTATAATAAAAAGGCGAGTTGACGAAGATTAGATAGTAGATCCTCCTTAAAAATAAATTTATTTTATTCCAGATAACATATTGCATCTTTTTATAATTAATATGAAATAATTTATAATCTCTGTAAGAGGAAATATCTCACTAAGAACATAATGTATCTATCTATTTTAATTTTACCGTTATTAGGTTCTATTGTATCTGGTTTAATGGGTAGAAAAATAGGAGTAACGGGATCACATATTATAACTATAACTTGTTTATTTTTAGCTTCTATATTAGCTTCTGTAGCTTTTTATGAAGTAGGTTTTTGTGGTTCTCCTGTTTTAATTAAATTACTAAGCTGGATTGATTCTGAAAATTTATCTGTTTCATGGGAATTTTTATTTGATTCTTTAACTGTGTCAATGTTTATTCCTGTTTTATATATCTCTACTTTAATTTACCTTTTTTCAGTAAATTATATGGGAGAAGATCCTCATAATCAAAGATTTTTTTCTTATTTATCTTTATTCACTTTTTTTATGTTAGTTTTAGTTTCAGGAGCTAACTTTTTCGTATTATTTGTAGGTCAACCTGGCCTAATGCCTTAATTTCTTTATATAAATATATGTTATTGCATAATACTACTATTTGCTGGAAGTTTAATATTAAAATAAACTGACTTAAAAAGTTTAAATTAGAGAGGTTAAATAAAAAAATTAACTTACTAAGTAAAATAGTTTATTTAATTAATAACCAGCAGGAAATTTAAATCACCTTTTTTTATCTTTATTTTAATTGGATTGATTTAATTAATCAAAATTATAGTAAGAACTTGAATTAAATCTAAAAATATAAAATAATAAATGAATATTTCCTCAGAGATTATACGTAGTAAGAATTTAATAATATTCTAAGATTTAATCCTTTTATCTTATAATTTATATAACTTTAAACTTTATAAATTTAGATGAAAAGCAATTAGACAATGATTATTTATTATCTTATGCTTATGCATTTTTAACTAAATTAAATAATTCTAGAAATTTTGCTACTTATCCTAAAGGAAAAAAAACATAGTGATAAAATATTTATAGAGTCTGAAGTAAGCACTACACAACCCTCTTTAAAAAGTAATAGAAAGAGGGCTGATTCTAACAATACTTTAATCTTAACTGATTATCTTAAAGAAGCATTAATAGGTTTAATTTTAGGTTATTTGTCTTTAGAAAAAGCTACTAATAATAGCAACATCAGATTAAGATTCGATCAAAGTATTATTCATTCTAATTATCTTTATTTTTTATACGAACTTTTTAAAGATTATACATTAACTCCACCTAAATCTACTAATAGAAAATAAGATAAACGTACAGGTAAAACTTATAACAGTCTAATTTTTAAAACCAGAATGTTACCTTGTTTTAATTATTTATGGGATTTATTTTATAAGGATAGAAAAAAAATAATTCCTTTTAATATAAAAAATCTTTTAACTGAAGTAGGATTAGCTTTTTTAATAATGGATGATGGCAGCGCAGGAAGTGGAGGTACATTAAATTTAAATACTTATACTAATACTGAGAATTAAATAGAATTATTAATGGATGCTTTGACTCAAAATTTTTATTTAAAATGTAGAAAGTCTTTAAAAAGAGTCAATCAGTGGATGATTGTAATACCTAAGTCCCAAGTATACAAAGTAGCTGAATTGACTTTAAAAGATATGCATCCTTCTATGTATTATAAAATAGGCGTCGGAGGATAGATGATATTTTTTTAATAAGATTCGTAATTTATCTATTTTAAATTATAAAATAAACAGTGGGAGGGTATAGGAGTTGCTTCTTATCTTTTAATTAATTTTTGGTGGACTAGAATTCAAGCCAATAAAGCTTCTATACTAGCGTTTACTATGAATAGAGTAGGTGGTTTGTGGGGTAGGATCTCACTATTTTGCCTAAAACTATCAAACTCCGGGGACATCCTAAAGTTTATGATACCAAGCTATAGTCGAAAGGCTATATGTGGATGAAGTAATTACTCATGTAAGGTAATAAGTCATAAAATGAGTTAAAACGAAATGGAATATCGCGGATCTAAGTCAATATTTATAGCGAATATTGTAAAAGAGCAACGAGTAGACGGTAGTTGGCTTCTAAGTAAATTAGTTGTTTTAATTAGAAGCTTAAGGTGTACTCTAATGGGTTTCGAAAGAAATTATCAAATCAAAATCCTTTCTAAACAATAAAATTAAAAAAAATAAATTTTTCTACTTTAGTTCTAAATTCTAAAGTTAATCCATGATTTTTAACTGGGTTTTGTGATGGTGAAGCATCTTTCGGTGTTTCAATCTATATAGATCAAATAATAAAAGGAAGACTAGGTTGAGCCGTAACACCGAGTTTTAAAATATCTCTAAATTCTAAGGATATTAACTTATTATTACAAATTGCAAAAATTTTTTGGTTGTGGAGCAATCGTGAAAAAACTAACTCGAGATGAAGCTAGCTTTAGAGTAAATTCGCTTCAAGATTTAACAAATTTTATAATTCCACATTTTTCAAATTATCCATTACTTTCTCAAAAAGCTGCTGATTTACTTTTATTTACAAATATTGTTAAACAGATATACAATAAGGTGCACTTGACTTAAGATGGATTACAGCAAATAATTAATCTTAGAGCTTCAATGTCAATGAATTTAGGTTTATCTTATCTGCAAAAAATCTAAATTTCCTAATTATAATTCAGTAGAAATAATTAGTTCTACTTAAATTACAGATCCTAATCGAATTGCAGGGTTTGCAAGCGGTTAAGGTTGCTTCTTTGTAAGTATTTTTAAATCTAATAAAAATAAAATTGGTCATGTTGTTCAATTAATATTTAAACTTACGCAACATAAGAGAGATAAAGAATTATTAGAATTAATTGCTAAATTTTTAATTGTGGGGCTGTTTACTCTCACAGTTAAAATGCTTTCGTTTTCAATGTTACTAATTTTGCAGACATAATAAAAATAATTATTCCAATATTTTAAGTCCATCCTATTCATGGAATAAAACAGTTAGATTATCCAGATTTCTGTAAAGTTGCTGCTTTAATAGATAAAAGTAAACATCTAAGCCAAAAAGGATTAGCTCAAATTCTATTAATCAAAGATAGAATGAACACAAAAAGAAAATTTCCAAAAATTTAATTTAATTGCATGATAAATTTGAGTGCCATGGATATGGGATTAAGTATTGGATTTTTTGCTATTTTTGCATTATTTGGATCTTTAGATTATGCTACTGTATTTAATTTAGCACCATTTATGAATGAAACCGCTATTACTATAATTGGAATATTACTTCTAACTGGAGCTATGGCTAAATCAGCTCAAATCCCTCTCCATAGTTGGCTTCCTGGATCAATGGAAGGTCAGAAAGAAAACAACTGGGGGCAATCTTTAATTTTAATAATTATTATTCTTTTTATTTTTTATTTTTCCTTATTTAACTTAGAAAATTTATTTAATATATTTCGTTTTGCTTACTTCGCTATTTTACTTCCTATAATCCCTTCTAATGTCAAAGAAGCATTAATCGGAGATTTATTAGAAGATGGTCATTTAAGATTTACTCATAAAGATATAAATGGAAAAGTAACAGGTAATTCTCATTATGCTATGACTCTTAAAAACTATGATTATGCATTTTTCTTATGGAAACATATTTATTCTCCTATTTGTACTTTTACGCCATTGCGACCTTGGCCTAAATCTAAAACAGGAAAGACACCTAGTCAGTATGCTTTTAATAGTAGATCTTTGCCTGAATTAACAGTCTTACACAAACAATGGTATGTTTTAAATAAAGAAAATAAAAAGTTTATTAAAATAGTACCCTTGAATATTGGAGAATTACTAACTTCTATTGGTTTATGTTATTGGATAATGGGAGATGGTTATTTAAATAGTAATGCAAAAACAATAGAAATTTGTACTGATAATTTTACTTTTTCTGAAGTAGAATTATTAATAAGTGTACTTAAAGATAAATTTAATTTATTAGCTACCACTAAGCGTAGAATTAAATTTAATAAAGAGGTATGCTGAAGAATAAGATTTAGTGGTAAATCTGAAAACATCTTTAACTTAAGATCTTTAGTACAACCTTATTTTATTCCTTCAATTATAAGTTGAATATACCTATAGATTAAATTTTAGAGCTATCTTCAAATTATTTAAAGAATCTTATTGACTAACGGTTAGCTCTTAATTTTTTTTAGATTTAGTAAATATTTTATTTCTAAATAAGATATGGAGGTCTAAGACTAAACCATTAATTATAATTCTTAGTTTCTATTTATATTTAAGCTATGTCATAATAATAAAAAGGTTATTCAGAAAGAGTTAAAATTAAAAATAAAAATAAAATAAATTTTTTAGTAGGTCTGTTTATTTACTTAAAAAAAAAGAATATATCTATTAAATTTAATAAATTAATTATAATTTTCCAGTAGGGCCTTCCTTATGTAAAATCATTAAATAATTAACTGTATGTTGGAAAAAGTATTGTAAAACTTATGAGTACTTGAATATTAGTAAAATATTTTACGATAATAAATTAATAAATAATTTTATATTTAAATTAAAACCGTAAAGTTATTAAATTTAAGTTATAATCTCTAAAGTATAAAAACCAGCAAGATAAATAAAAATTCTCTTCAGAGACTTTACGTTAACATCTTTATCTTAAAGATAAAGTAAAGATAAAGTCCTTTTATTTATTAAAGAATAAATTTAATTTAATTATTTGTATTAAAAATATACTTCTTTGATAAATATTAATAGCCTACACCAGTATCAGCGTTAATTCATGCTGCCACTCTGGTTACAGCGGGGTTATACTTATTAGTAAGATCTAGTCCAATATTAGAATATAGTCCAACGGCTTTATTAGTGATTACTTTAATTGGATCCATTACAGCGTTTGTAGCTGCTACATGTGGCTTAGTTCAAAATGATATTAAAAGAATTATTGCATTTAGTACTATAAGTCAACTAGGATACATGGTCTTAGCCGTAGGATTAAGTAAATATGATGTTAGTTTATTCCATGTAATAAATCATGCTTTCTTTAAAGCTTTATTATTTCTTTCAGCAGGTTCTGTAATACATAGTATGGCAGATCAACAAGATATTAGACGATTGGGAGGTTTAATAAATTTTTTACCATTTACTTATACAATAATGTTAATAGGTAGTCTATCATTATTAGCTACGCCATGGCTAACAGGATTTTATTCTAAAGATTTAATAATCGAATTAGCTTATGCTCAATATAATTTTACTGGAAGTTTTGCATTTATATTAGGAAGTGTTACTGCAGGTTTAACTGCTTTTTATTCTTTTAGATTAATTTCTTTAACTTTCTTGACTTATCCAAATGCTAAACGAACTGATTATTTAAATAGTCACGAGGCTAGCCTTACAGTAGTAATTCCTTTAACTGTATTAGCTTTATTTAGTATTTTCTTTGGTTTTGTATTTTCAGATTTATTAGTGGGAGTAGGATCGGATTTCCTTTCTAATAGTATCTTCGTTCATCCTGATCATGTAACCTTAATAGAAGCAGAGTTTAGTTTACCGATATTTATAAAATTATTACCTGCTATTTTATCTTTATTAGGAGCAGTATTAGGTATTTTTTTATATTATAATACACCAGAATTTGTTATAAGTTTAACTGAAACATCATTTGGACGACAAATTTATGTTTTTTTAAATGGTAAGTTTTTATTTGATGTTTTATATAATAAATATCTAATATCAGGAGGACTTAAATTTGGTTATATTATATCTAAAGTACTTGATAAAGGAGTTATTGAACTAGTTGGACCATATGGTCTTTCTAATATCTTAATGAACACAGGTAAAAATATTGCTAAATTAGATACTGGAGTAGTGACAACATATTCATTATATATAGCATTAGGATTACTTTCCTTATTGTTTTTAATTTTTGCTCCTGTATTACTTGATACTTCTTTACTAAGTGAAATTAGATTATTTATAATTTATTTTTCTACATTAGTATTAGTATTAAATACTTCTTCTTTAAATCAAACAAAGTTAAGTTAGTTATTAAAATTACCTATTAAATATTTCTTAATTTTATTTTTATTATTTATGCAAACCCCCGAATATCTCCTTTCTAGCCTCACTTAGTAAACATCAAATTATATAAATTACTTTAAATGTCAAGGGGAATGATAGAAATACTACTTAATAAAAATAAAAATAAAATCAAACAATTGGCTCTTATTTTTTAGCTTAAATAATTCATCTTAAAATGTTTTTGTATATTATCTTATTAATAATTATACAGGCTTAATTAAAAGATTTATTTATTATTAAAGTTATTTAATGTCGAATTTATTTAAGTTTTATAAAATAGTTAGTTAAGCTAGAAATAAAATTTTTAATATAAAAGAAGATCAGTAATAATTTATAAAAAAAACAGGTAAATAATTATAACTTATATTTTGTTTATATTTATTATCTCAATTTAGCTATACTTTTCTTTTTATTTGTACTGTAAAACAAAATAAATCAATTAGGATCTCCTGTTTTAACTAAGTAAAGTAGTACAAAAGATATTAAAAAATTTTAATTTTATTTTATTTTTTTAATTAAAATAAAAGTTTGATATATAGTCATTTTTTTTTAATAAAATTTAAATAATTTTATTATGTAGAATGTTAGAAAAATATTAAATACTTTAATTTTAAAATTAAGCTAATTTTAAATAGTAGAGTGTAATAGTTTTTTTAATTTATAAAGACATATAGGGCATTATAGCAAAGGGGTTACTGCGAGGTACTGTTAATACTTTTTACAGAGGTTCGAATCCTCTTAATGCCTAAATAATTTAAAGTATAAAAATGATTAACTTTTTAAAGAAAGATATAATTTAATATAAAACAATATTTTACTTAGATATTATTTATATTATTTATATGATATTGTATAAATAAAGACACTTTTTTATATAATAGAGTTTTTTAGTATTTAAATTTAAATTTTAGATTTATTACTTTACCTATTTTTGCGAAGGACGGAGTAATAGCTTTATATTTTTTTTTTCTTTTCTATATTTATCTTTTTATCATATCTTAGTAAAAAGATTAAAAAAAAACTTAATTTAACCATCTCTATTATCTTTTTCCTTTTATTAAATTTTATTAATGTTGAGTGCTATAGATAAGATGTCGTATTATTAATTAAAATAATATTTTAAATCAGTAGTTCTTTATTTTTAGTGCAAAAAAATTTTTTTAATACTTTAAATTTATTCATCTTTTTTAATTATAAAAAAGTAGTGAAAAGTAGGATTTGTATTTGTATTTTGTATAAAATATTCTCCTATTCGACTAAACGCCGTTTTAAAAATATTACTTAAAAAAGTTTTTTAACCTTTGGGCTTTGATCAATTTTAATTTTTCTTGACTTTTAAAAGTTTATAATTTATTATATTTTATTTTTTACTTAATTTATTTCATTTCATGCTTATCGCTAATTGTTTCCGACTCTTTTAACGATCTTAATTTATTAGTCTTTGCTTTAAAAAATTTTTTTTTTAAGTGTAAAAATATTTAAAAGTTTTTGACTTGTGATTTAGTAAATCTAATTTTTCTTTTTAAGAGTATGAATAACTCGATTACTTGTAAGTAAGTAATTTTCAATTAAAATAAAATAGGAAGTGCGGAGCCCTTAAGGGAGCGAGAGAATAGAAGAAAAAAAAATTTTTTTTGTCCCCACTTTAATTAAGTAGAGGTAAGATTAAGGTATCAACTATAAAAAATCTTTTTAAATAATAAATATAAGGGTGTTTAAGTTTAAATTTAATAAATTAATAATTTTATTTATTAAATTTTATATTATTTACTTTTTATTTAAGTAATACTTAAATATTTATTATTTCGTGGTTAAACCAAATAAAACGATTACTAAGTTTTATTATTAGGCTGTTTTAAATTTAATTAAAGTTAAGGAGAGATAAGTTCAAATGTTTTATTTTTATTAAAATAATTTTCTTATTTTTTTAATTTTTTAATTAATAAAAGTGTAGGCCAAAAAAAAATATTTAAATTCTTTATTATGAACGATATATTATTATACTTATTGGCTTTCGCCTCTATTTTTTCAAGTATCCTTGTTATTACCTCTAAAAACCCGGTTGTAGCTGTTATATACTTAATTTCTGTTTTTATAAATGCTGCAGGTTATCTTTTAATTTTAGGAGTGGGATTTGTGGGTATATCTTATATTATATTATATGTTGGAGCTATCACAGTATTATTTCTTTTCGTTTTAATGTCAATAAATATTAAGCTTACTGATATTCTTGAAGCAGGATCTCAGTATACAAAAAATATACCGTTAGCTTTATGTATTGGTTTATTATTTACTTATGAATTAATCACTATTTTACCTTTTAGTATAAGTAGTTTATCTGTTCTAAATCTACCTGTAGAATTATTTAATAAATTTAATCAGTTATTTTTAGGTAGTCAAGTTAATTCCTTTTCAACTGTATATGCTACGCTTAATCCTACATCAGTGGATACAAAAATAACAAATATACTACAGATTGAATCATTAGGTCAAGTGCTTTATACTTATGGAGCTATTTGGTTAATAATATGTAGTATTATTTTATTACTTTCTCTTGCTGCTCCTATATTTATTTCTAGAAATAATAATAATAAAAAAGTTTCTTTGTTTTAATCAGTATTATTATTAAAAGTTAAATTTATTTTTAATCGAAGCTTCCCCTCTTCTCTTTGCCCAGCTTAAGCTATAATAGCTAAAAAGGGAGTGAAAAAATAAAAAAAAAGAATAAATGGTGAAAACATTAATTTCTCGCTCTAGCACGCGCTTTATTTAACGTTTTCAATAATGAAGGTATATTTAATATTATTTTAAATTTTCTTTGTAAAGTAGAAATAGAAAGACTTATATATTTTATATATTTTGAACAATTAAAGTTTTATTACTTCAAATTATTTAAAAGAAAATAATTTTGCTATTATAAAGCAGTATACTAATAAGAATAGTATTTTAAATTAATTTTTTTATTTTTGCTTTTTTTTTTTATAACTAATCCAAAAAAGGAGAAAGAGGATTACTTTTTAATAAAAATAGGTAAAAAAAATAATACCTGCAGGGAGCGGGTAAAGAGCGAGGAGATAGTACGATTTATTTTTAACTTTAAATTTATTTTCCTTATTATTATTTACATATGACTTAATATGTTTATAAAGTGTTAGGCTAATTCATAAATAAACATTACGTTTTTAGGTTATTTTTTATGCATTTTTTACAATATATTAATATTGAAAGTAGATATTTAAAATAAATAATTTTAAAGATATAAAAAAAATCTTTAATTTTTATAATTAGAAAGTGCAGAGCAATAATAATAAACTGTTTATATTTGTTATGTCTAATTTTTTACTTTATTTTTTTTAGTTATTATTTTAATTAATAAAAATTAATTTAACCCCCGAAAAATAATTATTTAAATATTTTTTTCTTTTTTTTTATTTAGTTTCACTTCACAAATTTTAATTGTGATTTTATTACTTATTTATTTATATTATTTTTAATTTGTTTTTTACTTTCTTTCACTGTTTTTATTTTAGATTATATAATTATCTTAAATAAATTTAAATTGCTTTGGTATTTCTATGAATTTCTCTCGCTTTTAGACATGTCTTATTTAATGATTCGTTTTATTATTTTAGTTATTGATATATTAAGGTTAAAAAAATAGGAGGCTAATAGTTATTTTTATTTATTGAAATAACTTATTTTCAGGGTTAAGTATACAGAAGGTATCTGTAATCAAATTGCAAATTTGATCCATAAGGGTTCAAGTCCCTCTTAACTCTTATTAAATAAATAATTTTTAGTACTTAATTTTAAATATAAAAATGATTAAAATTAGAATATTTAATCTTTTTTTTCTTTTTAATCGCATAGTTTTATAAACTAAGGTCTTTAATTTAATTAAATTTATTGGATGTTTTATTTATTTTTATGAGTTAAATTTATTCGTTATCATTTATATTATTATATTTATTTAACATTTACATTCTTACGACAAAAAAAAATACAAAGTTAAAATTTATCGTTTTGTTATATTTATTTTAATTATTTATATTAACCTGCGCTCGCTTGTATAGTAAGATGTGTTTAATTTATTTTTTAATTTGTTTATTTAGTTAATTAATGTTAATTAATAGTTAATTCTTTTTATAATTATACCTGTTTTATACAACTGGTCTCTATATATGGGTTTTGGATTTTTAATACGAGCGCACATCTTCCAAGCCTTAAGCGATTAAAAGTAGGTAGTAAATAGTGCTAAATATATATCATTAATTAAACCTAGTATAAATATAGTAGTGTTTATTTAAATTTTACTAAATTAATAATTTATTATAACCATATTAATTTTTATGAAAGGAAAGATATTCTTTAAAGTGAATAATAAAAAAAATTAAGTAAAATCTACAGGTAATCTTCTTAGTTCAATGGTAGAACAGCATTCTTCTAAAATGTTAATTTTGGTTCAAATCCGAAAGAGGATTTTATTTTAATATAAAATAATTTATATTATATTTTATATTATTTATAAAAATAGGTGTATTATAAATAATTTAGTTTAAGTTTTTATTTTCAATTAAATTTATCGCTTTAGCTTATTCCTTTTTTTTAAAGTGTGGTCTTTTCTCGATTAATGGAGGTTTTTAAAGTTAAGAAATATCATAAAATTGTAAAATTTCTTTTTAAAGTTTGAAAGAAAATAATATATCTTGTAAATATTAACTTATTTTAATAAAATAATAGTATAAAATTTCAGTAAATAATGAGAAAGTTGTGATATTTTTATTTTTTCTTTAATTTTTTATTTACACTTATCTAAAATCAATTTTTAATAAACATTGGATTACTAGATTTAAGGATAATTCTTTTTAAAAGTATCGGTGACAATATGATATTAACACTTAAATTTTATAATTTTATTATAATTAAAGTAATTTAAAGGGGCTATTATGAATACTAATAAGCAAATTTATAAGATAAAGGAGGCAAAAGGAATAATGCCTAATGATTATTTTTAATAATATCGGTCCTACGGAAAACCTTGTAGTTAAGCAATCTAAAAAAATCTTAACGTCATTTATAATTTCTCCCTGAGGCTATAAATAGCATAAAATTTACTTCCTGAAGCAAACCATTGTATTAGGGAAAGGAAAGGAAATCAACCGAGACTCCGAAAGTAATGGCGAGTGAAATCGGATAAGCCTTAATAATATTTAAAAAATTGAATATTATCACTTTTTCTATTTTAATTAATAAACTTTATCTTAATCTACTGATACTTAGTTTTGTTTTTTAATAAAAAATTTAAAGACAAAGTTTAATTTAAGTAAATAACGGATTAATATAAAAGAGAAAGTAATATTAAAACCAAAGAAGGATAAAAGTCCTGTAATTTTTTTAAATGTTATAAAATAAAAAGTACGATGAGAGATAACTTGTTGGAATATAGGGGAACCATCCTCTAAGGCTAAGTATTATAAATTTAGCGATAGCGAAAAGTACTGTAAAGGAAAAGTATTGAGAAGTTGTGTACTTCTACAAAAAGAAATAGTAGCTCTATAAGCAGTCGAAATTTAATTAAAATGACGGCGTACCTTTTGCATAATGGGTCAGCAAGTTAATGGGAGTAGCAAGGTTAAAAGCCCTAGCGAAAGCGACTGGATTCTTTATAGTAAATAAAAATCTTTTAGAAAATTAATTTTTTTTAAGATTTAAATATAGAGAATGTTGGATAAGTTACTTCTATTAGACCCGAAGCCAGGTGATCTTTCCATGGCCAGATTATAATGGATCGTACGGGTGAATGTTGCAAAATTCTCCGAAGAGCTGTGGAAAGTTGTGAAATGCAAACCTAACCTCAAAACACGGGGGCTTTAAAATAAAATAAAAATGTTAAGTTAAAATAATTTCTTTTTAAAGCTAATTTGGTTATATGCAGGAAATTTAATTTAGATTAAAACATAATACCGCTTTATTCGGTAAAAATACTAATGTTTAATATTTAATAATAAAAAATGATTAAAATATTTAAAATAACCTGCAAGATATTTTTTCTTCAACGACTATACACCAAAACCTTTATAAAAAAAAGGTTAAGATATAGTCTATGTTTATAATTTTTATATTCTCTTTTCTTTCTCTTTTAACAGTCAAATATCCTCTGCCTCCGGCCACCGTATAATAAAGTTTAACTTTAAATTAATATTATTAAACTAAACTGTGAGGATTATGGAGTAAAATTTGTATTGGGAATACATTTATTGTACGATAAACAATAAACCATAATACAATTAAATCAATCAATACTAATATTTTATCGGTCTATTTTAAAATAACTTGGAGAATATTTTTTTATTCTGAGATGAATGTTCAACATCTCTTTCTGGCTCCGCCCACCGTAGAAAGGCTAGTCCCCTAAATCTGCGATAAAAAAGTGAACAATAAATAGACATAATAGTAATATTTACTTATTTATATATAATAATAAACTACAATTACAACAATGAACAAAAAATATATAATATTACAAGAAATCCTTTAAATGGATTTTCATGGATAGTAACCGGTGTATCTCAATCAGATGGTAGTTTTGGTATTTCCTTTAAAAAAAGTAAATCTAAAATAGGTATTTATCCTTCTTCTTTCTTTAGAATAGAATTAACTCAATCTTCTTATCCTTTATTGGAAAAGATATATTTACATTTTTGTTGTGGTAGAATAGGTGAAAGGACTGAACGTGACATGTGTTATTTTGAAGTCACTGATTTTTATTCAATATGGCATATCATAATACCACTCCCCTTGGGGGCTTATAAATTTCTTTCGCCCTTTTATGGTGTAAAACAAAATATGTTTATAAAATTCGTTCATGCTTTAACACTATTATATCCGTATTTTAATAAAGATAAACCCAAATTACTTTTAGGTAAATTAATTTATTTAAGCAACAGTATGAATATTGTAAGCAATATAACTGAATATAAAACTTTAGATTTATATAAAAAAATAAATCTGAAACCAGAATAAATCATTGGAAATTTAAAACCTTTATCTAATACTTTAAATTATTTTTATCCTTTAGTGGCTCTTAATGTATATTTTATAATTGGAGTTATAGAAGGAGATGGTAGTTTTTATATAGGATTAAGGGAAAATCGGAAAATCCGGTTTGGTTTCAGTATAACAACTCATATACAGGAAATAGATTTACTTTATAAAATAAAATGGTTTTTAAATTGCGGAATAGCTAAACTTAAATCCAATACGTGATGTAGATATGAAGTTGAAAGTTATAATTCATTGCGAAATATTTTAATACCGCTTGTACATTCTATATCTTTATTAAGTTCTAAATTTGTAAACTTTAAAGCTTTTAAAGAAGCTATGGATATTTATATTAAAAAAGAACACCTTACAGATGAAGGATTAATTCGATTAGTCCAGATAGCTTATAGCAGCACAACTAAAGGAAAAAGAAGAAGATATACTTTAGAGGGATACTTAAAAAAAATAATTTATCTGATAATTAAAAAATTTAACCCCTACTTAAAAAATAGAGGCGTAAAGCTAAAATAATTAATGTTTCTCTTTACAATTTTGTTTTTTTAATATTACTATTATTTAAAGTAATATTTTAGAATTTGGTAAAATTTAATTATATTTTTTAATTAAAGACTTGAGTCGCCGGAGGCAGAAATATAATAAATGTATTACTGCTTTTTTTTGTTTAGTGTTTGGAGTAGAAAGTACAAGATTTTAGAGAAATAAATATTATAAATATGGGTGATAGCTGGTTTTCTATCGAAACATATTTAAGTATGACGTCTATGCTAAATTTATGGTGGTACAGTACGGCAGTTCCAAAACTAGTAAAATTCTCTTATAAGTTAGTAATATGACCCTATGAAATTTTATGATGTTTAGTTTGTGGGGACCTAGAAAATCTTACCAATGGAAGTGAAACTCGAAATAACATAAATTGATGGTAGACTTTCAGACTGCTCATGCGAAGTTGGGTAGTCAAAACGAAAACAGTCGAGAGCACGAATTAAGGTCAACTTATAATTAATCCATTCTATTTACTTCTAAGTTTTTATAATAAGTTTAAGATATAAAAAGAATGGATAGAGGCCTAATCTGATTTATAAAATAAAAATAAAAAAGATTTAAATACTGTTATATTCAAAAAACTAAATAATCAAATACCTTTATTAGAGTAATAGGCTTTAGTTTAATTCAATTAAATTTTATTTTAATTCGATTAAAATATCGAAGTTATTTTTACCATGATCGTCAAATTAGTAATTTGAAGGGCTTTCCTTAAAAATCCCTCAGAGACTTTACGCAGTATAATCTTAAAAATTCAATTTCTTTTTTAAGATAAAGACAAAGTCCAAATTTAAGAATAAAGTTAAAAAAAAAAGTTAATTAAATTAATTTAAAATCAGGTCTTTGTCAATTAAGAAAATATTAATAATTTAAAATATGAAAAATATGCATATACCTAAATTACTCCCTTATTTTTGACAGGATTTTTTGATGGAGAAGGTTGTTTTAGTATATCAGTTTATAAAAATATAAAAATGAAAACAGGTTATTCAATAACTGTTACTGTAGAGATTAAACAACTTAGTAGTTCAGATAATATTTTATATGGAATAAAAAACTATTTTGGTGGTAAAGGTTCTATAACCTCTCATAATAACATTTCTAGATATAAAATTAGCAGTATAAAGGATATAAGTACATATGTTATTCCTCATTTTTCAAGTTATCCGTTACTTTCTTCTAAACAATTAAATTATTTAGATTTTAAAAAGGCAATTAATTTAATATTAAATGAAAGATATTTAACTTCAGAAGGAATAATTGAGCTTAAATAAATCACTTCTAAGATGAATATAAATCGTTCTTTTTTAGAAAAATGGAATTTTTTTAATGGTCTAGAAATTTTAAAATTAACTCCTGAGTGGGTACAGTCTTTTACGGATAGTGAAGGTAATTTTAATTATTATTCTCATGAATCCAAAAGTAGTGCTATTTCTTTCTCAATTTCTCAAAATCTTCATGATTACCATCTTATGTTATCATTGAAAAAAGGCACAGGAAATATTTATCCTTTATCATTAAATGGTTCATTAAATTCTGCAGAGGAATATTTAAATGACAGAATTAGTTTAGGTTTAAATTCAGTCATTAGATACGAAATCAATTCTAAGGTTTCACATAAAAATATAATAATACCTTTTTTTAATAAATATCCTCTTTATACTATAAAAAGTTTAGATTTTTAAGACTGGAAAACTTTAATTAGTATGTCTGACGCTAAAGAATATAAAACTATAGTAGGAAAAGAAAAAATGATAGCCATATCTAAAGGAATGAATAGAGGTAGAAATAGTAACAATATAAGTTAATAATTTCTTTTTTATTTTTAATAAAAAATAACAATAAAAAATCTTCTTTTATTAAAAGATCTTTGTAGTATTACCTTCCCTATAGTGCTAGAAAGGGTAGGCTTAATTATCTCACAGTCTATTAAAAAAATCAAATCAATATTTTTAATACAAGGCACTCTTCCATATTGCTTTATTTTTAAATTTGCCCAAATGATTATTAAGTGAAATTAAGGATGTAACAAATTGAATGCAGCTGTAAAGTGAGCCTGAAAAAATGAATTGACTATCGGGCTCTCAATAAAATTAACTAATATGCAGGGATGTCCTAAAGATGTTAAATATTAATTTTAATAAAAAAAATAACATATGTTAATGGGTGATCTGCAAGAAAATAAATAACCTTTTCTTCAACGACTAACACAGTAGAAGTCTTAATTTATCCTAATAAATAAGATTTATGACATAGTCTTCCAACTATGAAAATAGTTGATTTAAAGTATGTTTAGAAAGGAATTGACATACATAGATTATCTTTATATCCTTTCGTTTATTTTTATAAGTAACTAGGAGGTTGTTGGTTCGACCTGGAGAATCCATTCTTAACAACTAAAGAAGGCTAGCATGGCTCCGCCCCCCCTACTCTTTAGTAAAATAGTGAAAATGACTTATTCTATAAAGATAATAAAATTAATTTAATAATACTACATGCTACAAACACAATGAACACAATGAACCAAATTTTTTTTATGTCAGGAGGTTATATTACTGGTCTTACTCAAACAGACGGTTCTTTATTTTGTTCTATTATATTATCTTCTAAACATCGTTTTGGACTTCAATTTAGACCTAAGTTTACAATTACAGCCGACTTAAATTCAAAATATGTATTAGATAGTATAAATTCTTATTTTGGATGTGGAAAAGTGACTATTAATAATAAAAACTATACTGCTGAGTATGAAGTAGTTAAACTTGAAGATCTTAAAAATAAAATAATTTCTCATTTTTATAAGTATCCTGTTTTTTGTGCAAAACTTCATGCTTTTAATTTATTTTCTGAAATAGTGTTTGCTTTATGTAATAAGAAAAAGAGAACCCAATAAGGTATAATAGAATTATTAAAAATGGCATTATCTATGAATACTACTACAAATAGAACAGAAGATCGTATAGATTTATTATTTTCTTTATTAGATGTAAAAGATGAGATATCTAAATTTTTAATTCCCAATACCATTACTACGATAGAGACTTTAGTAACTTCTGATAATATTTCAGGTATTATTGACGGTGATGGAAGTCTTTTTATTTCTTTTCAGAAAGATGGTACTATTAAAACCGGTTTTAATATTACTAAATATAGACTATCCAGACCGTTATTAGATTAGAAAATATACAAAAATAATTAAAAGGTATAGGTTCAATAAATGAGGGAACTAAAAATGATTTAGTTTTTACAGTTTCCGGATCACACCAAATAACAGACGTATTAATACCATTTATTGATAATAATCCATTATTTTCAGAACGAGCCTTACATTATGAAAAATTTAAAAAAGTAAGTTTATTATTAAGAAATGAACAACCTTTAACGTTAGAAAATAAATTAAAAATAGTGGAATTAGCTTATAATATGAATAAAGAAGGGAAACATTGTCGTTTAAATAAAAAAGAATATATAGACTTATTATACTCCTTAGAGTAGATAAGACATATTAAAGATTAAAATAGGTCTTTAAATTTTTTGTAATATTTATGTTTAACCCCATTTCTCTCAATAATAAAGAGTAGATTTAGCATCCTACGCTTTTATTTTTAACGAATTCATTGTAAAATTTTAGCATAGTATTAGAAAAGCAAAAGTAGATAAGGGTAGTCGCTACTTTTAATGAACGTTTAGTAACAACGCAGCAGCCCAAACCTAAAAAATTTAATTTTATTAAAAAAAAGGTCAGATTGTAGCACCGAAGATTTAACGGGTCTAAGTAATCAACCGATATCGTGTTGCTTTATTTCAATATTTTAATATTATAGCTTTATTGTAATAAAGTTAGGTAGTAGAACATTCAGAACGGTTGAAAAACAGTGTTTCATTGTTTTGACGTAACTGAAGAGAGAATGCTGACATGAGTAACGAAAAAAGAAGTTATAATACTTCTCGCCGAATACGAAAGGGTTATTAGGCAATGTTTAACAACCTGATGTAAATGCGGCCTCTAAAGATTAAAACCAATGTTTTGTCTGATGAGTAATAAACAGAAAGTCCATACAGAAATTTTAAAGATGTTGATAAGTCTTTTTATCATATTTTAATATTATTGTTATTCTACTATTTAACTTATAACGGTGTTTTCTCTTCTTTAAGTTTTGTAAAACATTTTAAAATTTATTTTAAATATTGGGATTATAGATAGATATTAACGTTGTATTAAAATAATTAATTTTATTTTTAATTTTAGGACCAAGAAAATAATGTTTTAACTACCGTACCCTAAACCGACACTGGTTCGTTGGTTGAGAATACTAAGGCGTAGAGCGAAGGCTTGTTAAGGAACTCGGCAAGAACCCTTCATAAGTTAGGCGAAAAGAAGGACCACTTTGACTTAACTTAGCTATAAGTTAATATCTTCAGTGGTGGCACAGAATCGGAGGCCCCGACTGTTTACTTAAAACACAAGAATCTGCAATGATTAATATCATAGTATAGGTTCTGAAATTTGCCCAATGCCATTAATATAAGTGCGGTAATGAGAGTTACTAATCGAATGTCTGGTTAATAGCGGTCTTAACTATGAGGATCAACTTATGGGCTTTGCCCTTTTACTTAGGGTCCTCATAAAACTTAGCCATATGCTGGAAACCTTATTCTTACTAAATGGTAGGCCTCTTGTTTTTTTTTAATTTGCTTTCTTTTCTACTAATTTTATTTTTTTAAAAAAAAATAAAAAAATGGGGTAGGGGAAAGGTAAGTTGCTTTCTTTTTATCATAAAATCTCATTAAAAAACTAAACTTTGATATCATTAATATGAAATGAATAGGTTTAGTGTTGTACCTTTAAATGTAGTATTATTAAATATCATAATAAATAATTTTAATACTTAGTTTATAGGTGAGATTGCTTTTTATTTTTGTAGTAAATAATTCCTATTTAATTGTAGGTTATTTTATTATTTTAAAGCATTTATATAATTATTTATATTTTACTATGAAAAATTTAACTAACTTCACTCTGCAAAGCAATTTAAATATCAATCTATCTAATACTTCTCAAGATAAAACAGGTAATCAGCAGGGAAATTTAACTAAACAAATCGTATCCTCAGAAATTCCAGATAAACTAGATACTAAAAGTCCTAATGTTCTTTATTTTTTAGGAGGATTCGTAGAAGGAGAAGGATCTAATTCAGTTTCAATATCAGTTGGAAGATTATTTAAATACGGTATTAATTTACAACCGGTTTTTAATGTAACTCAACATGAAAATGGATTAAAAATATTACATGCTTATAAGGATCTTTTTGGAGCAGGTTCAGTTCTTAAAAAATAAGGTTCACCTCATATCTGGGTTTATACTATAAAAGGTTATAAACATATAATAACGCAAATTATTCCTTTTTTAGAAAAATATGTTCAACCTTATAGTTGTAAAGGACATGAGTATCAATTATTTAAACAATTAGTTATTCTGTCTTCTGAAGGGAATCAAAGAAATAAAGAAACTTTAATAAATATGGTAAAAATAGCTTATAGTTTAATTGGAAAAGGTAAAGGACGGAAAAGGACTTTAGAAGAAGTACTCGAAATAATTAATGACAAGGAAAGTTATTTTAATAAGCTTGAAAGCTAAGGTAAAAGCTTTATACCTGAGAGTTAAATTAAAATTAAAAAAATTTTTTTTTCTAATCAAACAGACTCTAAAAATTTTTCCTATTTTTTATTTTTTTTTTCTTCTAAAATTCATTAATAAGCTCTATAAGAGTGATAGTTTATCATAAATCTTAGTATACCTTGTTAAAATAAATGCCCTCAGAGACTAAGCGCTAAGCAAATTCTACTCTCGCTAACTAATTTTAAGAGACTGAATGAGAATGTCAAGTTCTCCCTGTTTCTATATTATAGCGGGTAGTTTAACTATTTCAAGTATAAGAAATTGATTATATAGTCCGAATAAATTATATTTTTTTCTTTATTTATCTTTTTATGTTTTAATTAAAATTCTAATATTTATAAAATATTAGTTAAAAATTTTTAAAATTTTTGTAAGAGTTAAAATATATTTTTATTTTAGCCAAAGGTAGCAAAATAAGTTGGCCATTAAATGTGGTCTTGTATCAATAATAAACATTTGTTATGTTATTGTAAAATTATCCTATTTGTTTGGGAATACTTAAGATTATTTATACTAAAATAAAAGTAAAAATAAAATAGACATGGTAGACCAACAGCAAACAATTTTCATTCTTAGCGTTGACTTTCTATCAGGAGAACATAAAAGTTATGCTAATTAATATCTTATTTTAAGCATATAAGTTCAATTAGGAAAAACTTCTCAACTTAAAAATAGGAAAGGGTCTTAAAACCCGTCAATCTAAATATCTCATAATGTCTCATTAAAAAATACTAACTCAAGTATAATGTCTTTCTAAAAAAAAAGACTAAGACTTGAATTCGTCATTGTACCCTTTAACTTTAATTTTAGGGTGAGACAGCTTTTTATTTTTGTTTAAATAAGTGTACTTAAAATTTAATTAAATTTTAAAAGTAAACTTATTTAAATTTTAAAGCATTCTAAAATAAAATCAAATATGAATAAACACATACCTTTAAGAGACGAAATAATTGTAAATGGTAAAATTTTCAAATTCTCATTGGAGTATATATTAGGTTTTTTTGAAGGAGATGGTTCTATTACTATACAACTTAAACCTAACTCTACTCATAAAACAGGTAAACAGATTGTTTTAATTTTTGAGATTCATCAACATGCTATTGACATAGACTTATTGAAAGCAATTTCTCTATTTTTAGGTTGTGGTAAAGTTGAAGTAGGTCGAAAGATAGGTGAACCTGAGTCTTGGGTTTATAGATTAAGAATATCTACTCAAACCGAGATTTTAAATATTCTATTACCTATTTTGCGTTCTCAATCAATGGTTTTCAAGAAACGAAATCATGACCTTATCTTGTTTATAAAAGCTTGTTTATTAGTAGAAGATAAAAAACATACAAATATTGAAGGACAAAAAGAAATAGCAGAAATAGCGTCAAAGTTATCTAGTAAATTAAGTTTAGATGAAAAAATAAAATTACCTGAAACTCATAAAGAATTAAATGCAGATTGGGTAACTGGAATAACAGACGCTGAAGGTAATTTTGCTTTTTCAATTTACATTCCTAAGCTTAAATATAAAAAAAAAGAGGTAATTTTTAGATTTAGTATAACTCAAGAAAATTCAGAAATAAAATTTTTAAATAATCTTGTTAAATTCTTTGGATGTGGTAATGTACACACTGATAAGGAAGGTGGAGGAGTTTTTACAGTTAATAATAAAGAAGACTTGGAAAAAAAAATAATCCCTTTTTTTGAATTAAATGAATTACAATCTACTAAACAACACTCTTTTCTACGGTTTAAGAAAGCACTTTATATTTGTATTAATAATAAACCTTTACTTCCTAATAAATTTGAAGAATTGAATAATATTAATTCCGATTTAGCCGGAAAAAGACCAAAACGTGTTAACGTTAAATCAATTTAAAATTATAAAAACCAAATTAACCCCTCCTGTAAAGAACTACAATAAAATAAAAGTCCAATATAAAATTGGAAAAAGTTTTTAAATATTCTAAATTTGGTGTGTTATTTATGAGATAATAAAAAAAAATATGCTTAGAGACTATACGGATAACAGCTAATTAAAAAGATAATTAGTAAAGATATAGTCCAAAAAGAGTTAAGCAATTAATTTAACATGGTCTAGCTATTAAATAGAAATAGTCTGTTAAAATAAAGCTTACTTTTTAAATTGGTAACGATGGCCTCACTGTCTCTACAAGTCGCTCAGTGAAATTGAATTGTGAGTGCAGATGCTCACTGCCTCCGGGGGGACGGGAAAGTTAAAAATAACTCGGAGTATAAATAAATAGCGACTAGGAAAGTTTATATTGGCAATGTGGTGAAACTCCACCTAATAATCCATTATTAGAGCTCAAACAGCATGCGTTAAAAGTAATTTTAAAGCATGAAGCCTGTTTTATTAAGTAAAATTTTTTTTTATAAAAAAAATTAATATGAAGTAAAGAGCTAGAATCATAAGGACAAAAATAGATTGAATTCATGTTTGAAGCGTTAATTGGATTGTAGAAAAATGTTCCCGAATTTTTCTTAATGGATCTAAATATCCAGTAACGTATAGTGAAGTCCTAAGTTGTTTATAAAAGTGTTTATATAGAAACTAGGTAAACCCAATAGTAACCATGCTTAAAATTATGGAGGTTTTATTGCGAAATAAAATATCTGCTAGTGGGTAGAGGAATTTCTAAAAAGTGAAAGCCTTATTGTAATGATAAGGATAGATAATATTTATTGATCTGAAAGGATGCTGACTTAGAAATAGTGTTAACTCTTTTATTAATTAAAAAATAGTAATATTTTAAGATGGTAAGATAAAACCTTTTATCAAAGGTTGTGCTATTTTATTTCTAAACAAATTAATTTTAATATTTTTTTGCTGCTGCTAACAGGAAAAAAATATTAAATAATTATGTGAGTTATCAAATAATAGCAAATTTGAATTACATCATGAAAAATTACTTAAATCAAGATTTTACTAAAATTAGAAATAACGAAAAATTAGATCCCTGGGCTGTCACAGGTCTTTGTGATAGTGAAGGATCTTTTACTTGTAATGTATCAAAAACTGATAAAGGTATTACTGGTTATTCAATTAAATTATAATTTAAAGTTACGCAAAAAACTGAAGGAATTTTATATGAAATTAGAGATTTTTTTTGGATGTGGTACTGTTGTAATAGATAATAGAAATTCAGATACTAAAAAATATCATGTTACAGGCTTACAAGCGAGATTTACAAAAATTATACCACATTTTAATAGTTACCCTTGCTTAACTTCTAAACAACTTAATTTCAATGACTGGAAAATAATTGCATTACTTTTAAGTAAAAAGGAGCACCTTTACCTAGAAGGTCTTAAAGAAGTGATAAAAATAGATAATGGCTTAAACAGTAAAATAACTTTTGAGGAAAAATATAATTTTTGTAAAAATAGTTTAAATTTACAAAAAAATGGGGAGTCTCATTTTTATTTATCTCCTCATTGGGTTCAAGCTTTTTTATCTGGAGAATCAGTTTTTTATAATTATATTGCTGAAAAAAAAAGTAGGGGTAATATTTATCAAAGTTGTGATTCTTCTTTAGAAATAGCTCAAAATTCACATGACGTTGTAATACTTTTAGCCATTAAGCGGTTTTTTAATGGTGGATATATCAAACCTAAATACGATGTAAATGATATTTTACAATGTAAGAAATCTCGTTCAGTAAATAGATATATTCTTAGAAATACTAAAACTATAATAAAATATGTAGATAGTTATCCTATACTGACTAGAAAGTATTTAGATTACACAGATTGGAAACAAATAGTTCAATTAAAAGAATCACAGGCTCATAAAACGGAAGATGGTTTAAATCTTATGTTACAAATTAAAAATCAAATGAATTTAAGACGTAATGATTTATCTAAGCCAGAATCTAATGGTACAAATAAAAGTTAATGCTTGAGCTGTATGCGTTGAAAGACGCACGTACAGTTCTTAGAGGGTGATTATTTCGTAAGAATAATTTTAACCTCAACAGACCCTATGCAACTTTACTGTAGTTAGTCATCATATTAATCTACAACAGGTCTGATCAATAGTGATTAGGGATGTCGATAGACGAAAGATGGAATACCTTCAGATTAGAACTGGGTTAATGTTTACCTTACAGGAAGGGATAATTGACTAATTGGCAGTTTGACTGGGGCGGTCGTCTTTAATAAAGTAGCAAAGTACATCCAGTTATTTTTAAATTTATAAGGTTAACACTGCTTTATGTTTGTTAAATAATAAATAACCACATTTGAGTTAGTGCACGACTAACGGCACTCTAAAAAAATAGATGAGATATGGATTAAATTTCGTATTAGTTAGTATGTGATAAAAAAATATAAATAAAATTAATAAATAAAACTTATTTAATTAAAAAAAAATAAGATAATAAAAATAATTTAATTAATCTTTTTTAAAGGTAGAGCTAGAAATTGAATGGGGATCAATTCACCAATGAATAGGTGATGGAAAGAGCGTAATGGCGGAAAGCATGCCTAACTGAAAGACCTATAAGTCGCACAGATACGTAAGTAGGGCATAGTGACCCTTCGCTATAATATGGAATAGACGGGGATCAATAGATAAAAGTTACGCTAGGGATAACAGGCTAATAGTCCGCGAGAGTACACATTGTCCGGACTGTTTGGCACCTCGATGTCGACTCAACCTATCCTCCGGGAGTAGGAGCTCGGAAGGGTTGGGCTGTTCGCCCATTAAAAGGTTACGTGAGTTGGGTTTAATACGACGTATGATGAAAATAACAAAAATCTTACAAATTATCCGCTTAACGCGAAATGTCAATACAAAATCTACACTTTTTAATATAAGATCTACAAAGGATAAATTTAATTTATTCTTTAATCATCGTCATTTGATGAAAGATCACTTGAATAGTAATCAAAAACAAGGACCATTTTCAGACAATTGGAAGCCGTCCTTTGATTATTTAAAACAAGTTTTAATTGGAATATTGTTAGGAGATGGCCATTTATAAAAATCTAGTAAGGGTTTAGGTGCTCAATCTAGACTAAAAATAACTTTTGCTGAAAAGTATAAAGAATTATCAACTCATATAGCTGACATATTTAGTGATTATATGAGTCCTAATGGGATTAGATACAGTGAAGTAAAATCTGGAGAATCTTCAAGATTATACGGGTACGGGAGAATATCTTTAACTACTAAGGTATCCCCTTTATTTAATTATTATCATAAATTCTTTTATGTTAAATTATCTGATCCTAATCATTTAAATTTTAATAGTTATAAGAATATTGATAATCCAAAGAATAGATATATAAAAATAATTCCCTCAAATATAGAAGAATTACTTACACCTGTCGTATTAGCTTTTTTTATATGTGGAGATGGAAATTATCATAAGACTAAGAAAATAATTCGATTTTGTACTAATAGTTATACTAAAAAGGAAGTAGAGTTATTATCTAAAGCTTTATTAACTAGATTTAATATTGAATCTCGACTAGAACATGTTCGTAATAATCAATATATTATAATAATACGAAAAACTCAAGTACCTATACTACATAATTTAGTTAGATCTCATGTACATTCTTCTATGCTATATAGAATTGGCTTAAGTAGAATAAATTTTTAATAAATAAAACTTTACTTACTTTACATATAAAATATAAAGAATTACTTTATACAATATTTTATCTTAGATGAAGAAAGAATAAACTTTCATAAATTTTTAACCCCCGTCCATCTTTAATCATACAGTGGGTAAACACAGTAGATAAATAGTGAAAGATGAGAGAACAATTTTTTTTCTCCGCCGGCTCCGCCGGCTCCGCCCTTGTAAAGACTTAATAATTTGTAATGACATTATTAAAGACTTGCGTCTTATTTTTAAAAAAAGAAAACTATCTGTCTGGTACAATCATATCTCTAATTAAAACTTAAAAAGTAAGTAAAATATTCATTAGAATAGGCTATAATTATAAAATTAGCTAACAGATTTACCAGCAAGAAATAACTAAATTCTTCAGAGACTATGCGTTTTCATCCTACCCTAATATTATTACTATAGGTTTAAGGTAATATATATAAGGATAAGAAATAGTCCATTTTAATCTTTATAAAGAGATTAAGGTCGAGTCAGTATGGTCCCTATCTTCCGGAGGGATAAATAGTAAAAAGGGGAAGACCTTCTAGTACGAAAGGATCAATAGGCTGTGTTTCAATCGTGTACCAATTGTTGGATATTTAAAGAATACTGGCATAGTTGGGTAGCCACAAACATGATGGTTAAGCGCTGAACGTATATAAAGCAGGAAACCACCCTCTAGATACTATCAATCATTATTTAATTTTTAATTAAATTTTGATAAGATAAGAAATAGAACATTTCTAAATAGGATGCGAGTGTATTTGCCTTGAGGCATTAAGCTTAGTATAAACTAATTTATCATAGGACTAAGTGTTATCTTATTGTCTTACCTAATAGATTTATTTAATAAATAAATCTATTTTTATTATTTTGGCTTTTGCTTCTATTATAAATAAATATTTTTATTACTAAAAATCTGCTTGTGTCTTGTGTAAAATTTATCTTTTTTTATTTTTCGCTCCTCTCCTTATCTAAATAACATTATTAGGGTGGAATGGAGTGCTTGTAAGATGTTTTTATAAGGCATAAAATAAATTTATTTTTTTAATTTTAGGTAATTACTATAAAATTTATTGTATTATTAATTATTTATTTGATTGAGAATAAAAAGAAAAAATTATTGTAATATTAATTATAGTTAAATGTTAATGTTTTTCTTTAAATAAAATTTATAAATTTTTTTTCTATAAAAGAGGTAATTTATAAATTTTATTTATACTTTTAGTAAACTAAAAGTATAAATAAAACTGTGATAAGATTTTAACAGTATAAAAATATAACTCTTCTTTATAAAAAACAAAAATATATAAAATATGATGTTTATACTTAATTTTTTATTTATTTTAATATTTTCAATAATATTAAATATTTCAGCCTTGATTATTGTAAAATTAGGCTTAATGGGGCAATTGTTAAAAAATAGATTATCTAATTTATTAGAAACAAAAATTTATTTATTTTATATAGTACCCTTTTTTATTAGTTTATTAATATTAACATATTTTAATAATTCTATTATATGCTTAGATAACAAAGATGTAGTTGTTACAGCAGTTGTTGATAACGGTCAATTTCTTTTTTCAGGTGATACATTTAATTTAATTTTTAATAATTTAGGTAGTGCGGCAGTTTTTAGTGCTGGCGCTAGAATTGCTGCAGGTCTGGTTGCAAAGCATCCAATACATTTATTACCTAAAACTGGTATTATTGGTGGTGTTGCTGCTGGTTTTACATTAACTTTTAAAATTATAAGTAATACTTTTCCAAGTCCTAGTCCTGGTAATTCAAAAATTGAGACAGGACAAATAACTGTAAAATTAGAAGGATTAAGTATAGATAAACCGAATAGTCATATTGCTGAACCTCTCAGTATATTAGATAAATACTTTGGGACTAATAAAATTAATAATTCTAATTTAAATATTAAAGAAATTAACAATAAATTAGAAATAAACGCCAATCAAGAACAAACAAAAAATGTAATAGAAGAATTAAACAAATCTATTCCTAATTGGAAAGACGGATTTATAAATTCACCAATAGAAAGTGGTGATTTAGATAATTCAATCAAACCTTTTTTAATAGAAACTTTAACTAATAATTTAATACTTCAGTTTATTATACTATATTTGATGGTTATGCTCATAATTATTTTTACTTGTAAATTAATAATAGAAAAAGAGATTCAATTTAATATAATAAAAAAATTTCCATTAGGTAATAATATCTATAATATATTAAATAAATATATTTCTATATGGCGTACTAGTGCTAACATATGGATTTATTTAATAGTATTCTGTGTTATAATTTTCACTTTTGGATCTATTTATTCTATTTATCAAACAATAATTTTTTTAAAATAAATATATAAATGGAATGAAAGTATATTATTTTTTTATTTGTCTTTCTTATCTTAATATTTAAATAAATGGTTATTCTATTTTTTATAATTTATAATTAATTTATAATTAATAAATATAAAAGAGATTAAAAACATTGCAAAAGCAAATAAAATACGACAAATCTTTATAATATTAAATCAAATTTAATTTCTATATAAAAAAAAAATTAAATAGTATTATTTATTTTGTCTAAATATTGAAAGAATTTAATTTTGGTTCCGATTGAACGCTTTCCAGTAGTTTAAGGCATGCAAATTCTTTTTAACATATGTTAAAAAAGTGTAGGGGTGAGAATTTTAAATAAGATACACTATAGCCTTCAGAAATAGAAGATAAAAAAAAAGGAAATTTTCTGTTATAGAATTCTATTTAATTTGATTAGGTAGTTGATAGGGTAATAGCCTACCAAGCCGATGATCAATAGCCATGTTTGATAGATCAAATGGCCACATTGGGAATGAGATATCCCAAGTAGAGTACTCTACCAGCAGTCGAGAATATTAGTCAATGCTCGCAAGAGTGAACTAGCTAACTGGAATCACGAGTGTGTCACTTGTGATAACGTAAAGGAAAGTCAATTTTATTTTTAATACATTATTTTACATTAAATCCTATTTTAGAATTCATAATATTAAATTTTATTAATGTTAGTACATTAGAAACATTTATTCCTTAATTTGTGTAATGGTAGGACTTTATAAAACTATAAAAATTTTTATTGTAATTCTTATTTTCTTTATAACAGAATGTTACATATTTCAGAAAAATTATAAAAGTTTATAGAAATTCCTAATTCTATTAAGATTTACAATTATTTAGATAAATTAATTAATTTTATTAGATATTTTTACAATAAAAAAAGGTATTGTATATGGAATTATAAATAATATAAATAATTCAATTTCTATTAGTAGTACGGCTAAGTCTAAGAGTTTATTTTATAATCATTTAGTAATACTTAAACGCTCTACATAAACATCTGCAAAGTTCTATTAATTTAGTAATAGAATTACCAGACTCTTTTTCTCAAAAATAAAAGTATAATTTTACCTTTAGAATAAACATATATATATATGTTTCCTAAATTTCAGTTATATTATTTTTTATATTTATTCTAACTCTCCGTTAAAATTTAGACATTCGGATAGGACTAAATTATTAATGAGTATAAATTAAAAGGGTAAAAATATAGGTAATGTTCCTATTAATAAAGGAAAAAAATTATCTGATTTAGCTAAATTAAAAATAAAAACAAATACATTACATAGATTCAAACCTGTTTATTTTTATGATGAAATGAATAATCTTGTTACAGTATATGAAAGTTTTATTTTATTTTATTTAATTTAAAAAAAGATATAAAGTTACTTATGAGGAATCTAAATAATAAAAATTGTTATTGTTTAAAAAAAAATAATGTAAAAAATAATATACCACTCTCCCCCTTTCTAGAAATAGAAAGGTAAACATGATCCTTTTTTCTGGAAGTTTCCAAATTAATTAGTACTTAATATTTTAAATATGGTTTTTAGTGATAATCTAGTTGATGGAATAATCAGAAGGGATATTACATCCTTCAGAGACTACACGGATCATTTCTAAAGATTTTTTTTTAAGAAAATGATATAGTCCGACAATTAACTAATTTGTCAAATTATTTTTGGGTTTAAGTAATAAGGCAAAAAAAAAGTTAATTTGTTGAATAATGATATTACTTTACTATTAGTGTTGTCCAAATCTGGTGCCAGAAGACTCGGTAATGCCAGAGACGCAAGCGTTAGTCATCTTGATCAGGCGTAAAGGGTTTGTAGGCTGCTTTAAAAAAAAATTAAAGCTAGAATCATATAGAGGTCACTGTCAGAGAATACTTAGAGTAGGGTTGATATCTTTAGATACTAAGTGGAATTCTAACTAGCGAAAGCTCTTTTCCAATTAATGATTGACGCTGAGAAACGAAGGGGAGGATAGACAATAGGATTTGATACCCTGGCATCCCTCTCTGTCAACGATGAATGGTAGTTGCTAGTTCAAGAAGCTAGTGGCGATGTTAACACGTTAACCATTCCGCCTTGTGAGTACAATTGCAAAGTTGAAAACAAAAAAATTAGTCGGTTTCGGAGCAAACGAAGTGAAGCATGTTATTTAATACGATATTCCGCGTAAAACCTTACCAGTTCTTGCATAACAACTTTCTTACTTTACTTAGATTTAACATTATCTTTTTTTTTTAATTTAATTTAAATTTTTCTTTATCTATTAAGAAAAAGAAAGAAAAATGAAGATTTTTAATATGGTAACGAGAGGGATAGTTTATTTTAAATATAGTATATAAAAATAAGCTTATCCAGTTACAGGTGTTGCATGGCTGTCGTCAGTCCGTATTGTGAGAAGTGAGGTTAATTCCGCTAACGGACGAAATCCCTGTTTTTAATTTATACTTAATAATTTATGGTTCTGATAGAGGATCATTTGGGGCTAAGACAAGCCGTTATGGCTCTTATGAACTGGGCTGATATGTGTTTTGGGAAAACACTGAATTGGCTAAAACTATCAAACTCCGGGGACACCCTAAAGCTTATGGTACCAAGCTATAGTCGAAAGGCTATAAGTGGCCAGAATAATTACCTGGGTATGGTAATAAGTCATAAGATGATGGAAACTGAAATGGGTTATCGCGGATCTAAGTCAGAATTTGTTTCGCAAACAGATTTTGTAAAAGAGCAACGAGTAGACGGTAGTTGGAGCATAGCTAAATTCAATAAAATGCTCTTAAGGTGTACTCTAATGGGTTTCGAAAGAAGCTATCCCGTCAAAATCCTTACTAAACAATTAAATAACAGAAATTTTTCTACCTTTTCAATTCAGTGTAAGATGAATCCATGGTTTTTAACAGGATTTTCAGATGCTGAAGCTTCGTTCATTATTTCTATGTATAAATATGAGAGTTCTAAAATGAAGTAAAGAGTAACTCCTAATTTTTCTATACATATAGATATTAAAGATATTGCAATACTAGAAAATATTAAAGATACTTTTGGTGTTGGTAAAGTTAGAAAAAATAGTAGTAGCACTGCTGTATTTAGAGTCGACAATATACAAGAATTACAAGTTATCGTTGACCATTTTTACAAATACCCACTTATGGGTGCTAAAGTTTCTGATTTTTTATTATTTAAACAATGTTATGATTTAATTAAGCAAAAACAACATTTAACTCAAGAGGGACTTGAAAAAATAGTAGCATTGAAATGCAATCTTAATAAAGGTCTTACTGATGCTTTAATGGAAGCTTTCCCAAATATAGTACCTGTAGCTAGACCTCCTTATAATTTTAATGGTATACCAGATCCTTTATGGATCTCTGGTTTCGTTTCTGGGGACTCAACCTTTTGTGTTTCTATAGAAAAAAGTAATAATAAAATAGGTCATAGAGTACGATTAATATTTGGTACTTGTCTACATATTAGAGATAAAGCATTATTAATTGGTATAGCAAATTATTTTAATATTTTAGAAGTGTCTAAACAATCTGATGTAGATTTTAATAATAATATTTTACTCGGTAAATATATTTATGATTCTAAAAAAAGAGAAAATACTTTACTTCAAATTAAAAACTATTCTGATATTGTAAATAAAATTATACCATTTTTTAATCAGTATCCAATACTAGGGGTAAAAAGCTTAGATTTTTATTTTATTTTAAAAAGGTAGCAGAATTAATGAAAAATAAAGAACATTTAACCAAATCAGGTTTTAGAAAAATCACCAAAATAGTAGAAAAAATGAACTTAGATAGAAATAATTTCTAGCCTTCGCTTAGCAAATGCGAATGTGTAGCTAGGCTTGAAGATAATAACTTAAACGTTTCTTCATTTAATTGTATGTTAAATTTGATTTACCATGATAGACGTGCCACAAAAACTTTTACAAAGTGACGCAAAACCGTCCTACAGTCTCTTTAAGTTAATAATATAAGTAAAATTTATAAATTAATAAGGAGAGATTGGTTAATGGAATAAGGAAGAGCTAATCATTAAAAAAAGTTAAACTATAACCTTATAAGTCGGATTGTCGTCTGCAATTCGGCGACATGAAGAAGGAATTTCGAGTAATCGTTGATCACTAGGCGCAACGGTGAATATTGAATCCGTGATGAACTAACTGTCTGTCGCTGGGAAGAAATTTAGGTAGGAGGAAAATGGAGCGAAGTTATACTTTTTACAAAAAGACAGTTAAAATATTTAGTTATTCAATTTACCGGTACTATGAAATTAATTAACTCTTTTTAATTTAATAACAGAAGATTAAGAGCATGTAAAGATAAGTTATACAAATAGTTAGACATCTTTTGTTAAACTAATGAGCTTTTTTTAATTCACTTGGATAACATCTCAAAAGTCATAGCAAGGTAGCCGTACTGGAAAGTGCTGCTGGAAATTAAACATATCTTTTAACCCCCGTCAGTAATGCTTTCTATTTTAGAATAAGCTATTTAATCATAAGTTATAATTATAACTAAAAATAAAAATAAGAATACTTTTAATTTAGCCCAAGATGGATAAATACTTCTCTTTAATTATTAAAAAAAAAGTGAAGTTATAGTTCCCAATGTTTATTTATAATAATTAATTTAATAAAATAGATTCCTTTAAGGTTGAGAAACATAATGTAAAATTACTAATTAGTTTTATAATATAATTAATTGATTCTTTAATTAAAAAAGTAATATAAATTATAAAAAAATATAATTTTGAGATTCTAAGTATAAAAAAAAATCTAAGTATTAAAATTAATAGGTTTTAAAGTGGTGCTAATTATTAAAATTTTTATAGCCCTAAACTTCATAAATTTAAATATGAAAATCTAAGCGAAGGTTAAATAATGTGTATAAATTTAATATTATTAGGAAATAAATTAAAAGTTCTTAGACTTATTTTTATTTTTACATTTATTATCATTAATTTTTAGGTTTAATTTATTCAGCTTTAACCTTTAATTTTTTTTTTAACTTAATTTTTTTTATATAATATTTAATATTTAATTATGCTATCAAAGTAACAAAGCCACATACACTAATGGTATTGGCTCTCTACTTCTAATTTAACTTTTTTTTAGTGATTATGATGGAAGTAGAATAAAACAAAAAAAGTGAAATAATCATTCTCTAATTTTTCTAGAATAATAAATGTACTTGATTTTTTAATATGCAATATTACTATTATTTTATTTTTAGAATTTAGGTTTACTTTATAATAAAATAGATTTAAATTTAATAATAAAAAAAAAATCTTTAAATAAAAGATAAAGGATAAGTTAAAATAAAGGGGTTAGCTGAGTGGTTTAGCAGTAAATTTACACTTTACAGACAGGGTTTCGATTACTCTACTCCTTAAAATTTAAAATATTTATTTAAATTATCTAAATAAATTGGTGCTGTTTTTGTTTTGTTTTTTGTGATTATTTTTATTTGATCTCTGTATTTTTTATTCCTTTTTTTTTCCCTCTGATTTAAACTAAAATATCTAGGAGGTTTTACAATTATATCTTTCGCTTCATTTATAATAATCTAACTTCAAAATGTAGGCATATATATTTAAATATAAAAAAAATAAAATAATTTTTTTAGGTAAATTTTTAAATTTAAGTAAAGCTATAATTATAAAAAATTTTTAACTTATTATTCTGTATTTTAAACTTATTTAATAAAATAATATTTAGTTAAAAGATAAGTCTAAAAACTTAATAAAAAATAAATAAAAAAAAATAATTTGATATATCTCAATATTTAATTAAAAATATAAAATAAGCATTCATAAAATAAGCATTCCTTCACACTACACTTAAACTCACTTTGTATAAGTGCTCTCACTAAATTAAAAAATAAAGGGGTTAGGCTTTGCGCAATAAATAAATATAAATAAAAAAAGGATTAATTATAATTCTAATTTTTTTGAATAAAGCGATTATGACGAAATTTGGTAGCCGTGTGAATCTTAGGAATTCATGATCTTTTGATTGTAAGAGTTCAAGTCTCTTTAATCGTAATAAAATATTTACTTATTAGTTTTTTAAATCACTTTATGTAAGTGAATTTGATATCGTTAAAAAATATAAAATTAATAAGTAATACTTATAATAGATAAATTAAAGCTAATATTTTTCCTTTTAAGGTTAGATTTAAATAAAGATATAAATTTATCTCTCGCTGTTTATTTAATTTAGAGGAAAACAAAAAAAAAAGACGAATAAATAAAATATGTAAATTAGGGGGATATGTAAAAAAGCATTAGAAATACTTAAGATTAAATAGTATTACCTTAAAGACTGGCACTCTTTCCATTTTTATATTAAACTATGATAAATTCATTTAAATAGGTAGAGTCCTTTCTTTAAATTTATAAATTGTATAAAAAAAAGATAAAATTTTTTAAGGAAAGTTGGTACTTAAAAGATCTGTCCATTTTTATTTTAATTTTTGGTTTTTATTTTTTAAATTTTTTTACTTTTGTGATAATAATTGTTAGATTAAAAAATATCAGTATAAAATATAGCATATCCGTAAATTATATAAATAGTATGGCTAATATTCATTTTATTTATTTAAATAAAGGGAAGCGCTTCCTCCCTTTGTTTTTTTACAGGTTAGTTATAAAATTTATTTTTCTTTTTTTGGGAGTGGTAGCGCTGGATATTAAAAAGTAAAGTTATTAATTATTATTATTTTAGAGCTAGAATAATTTAACGTGAATTATTTTATATTACTTTCTGTATTAAACTTTTAAAATATAGACAAAGGAGATAGAAAAAAATTATAAACAACATCTTTAGCTGAATTGGTACAGCATTTGCCTTCGAAGCAACTTTTTATTGGTTCGAGTCCAATAGGATGTTTAATATAATAATAACTTTATTTTATAATTTTTAATTTTTGGCTCCTCCTTACTATTAAAAAATCTTTTTTGTGATAAATCTAAAAAATCAAAGAGATAGACATAAAAATAAAAATTTTTTATAGGACAATGCTTAATATATTAAGTAAGATTCCATTAACTATAAAAGATAATTTACCTTTACTTATAAAAAAAAAAGGATAGGATAAATCAGAAAAATAATAATATCCTTTTTAATTTTCCTTAATTAATTTTAATTGTTATATCTTATCCGTTTTAATAAAAATAAATAAATTATATTATATAATTCTTTTATTCCTCTTAAAAAAAGGTCTAGTCTAATTAAATTTTGAAGAATTTATTATTTAAAATTTAATAATAATTCTTTTTAAGGTTTTTCTTATTTAAAAAAGTGATATCTTTATAGTTTTAAGTTTATATCATATCAATAAACATTTAGTATTTTATAAAACAAAAGTAAGATAAGACTCTTAAAGTAAATTAATTTTTAATAGAGGCCTATCTGTTTAAAATGTAAGGAGCTACTCTTTCTATTTTTAAAATGAAATTAATTTATTCTCCATTAGAACAATTTGAAGTAACAAATTTAATATCTTTAAATGCTCCAATTTTTGGTTATTTAAACTTTACTTTAACTAACTTTGCACTTTACTCTTTAATTGGTTTTACATTAATAACTAGTTTACATTTAGCCTTTAAAGGGACTAGTTCAAATAATACAAAATTAATACCTTCACAATGGTCCATCGCTTTAGAAAGTTCATTTGCAAGCATTAATGCTATCGTGCGAGAACAAATAGGACTGCGAAATGAAATATATCTACCTTTTATTTATTCATTATTTTTCTTTATAATTCTTGCAAATTTAATTGGAAATGTTCCGTATTCTTTTACTATTACTACATCTATAATTTTGTCTGTAGGTCTTAGTTTCACTATTTTTATAGGAGTAACTATTCTAGGACTGACAAAACATGGTTTACATTTCTTTTCGTTTTTTATACCTTCTGGTACACCTTTAGCTTTAGTGCCTTTACTTGTTTTAATTGAATTGACTTCTTATTTAGCTAGAGCTTTATCTTTAGGAGTACGACTTTTCGCAAATATGTTTGCTGGGCATACTCTTCTAAAAATTTTATCCACTTTCTTATATCAATTATTTAGCAGTAGTTTAATTGTAGCAGTTTTTACTTTAATTCCATTCTCTATTTTTATAGCCTTAATTGGATTAGAATTGGCAGTAAGTGTTATCCAAGCCTATGTTTTTGTATTGCTTACTAGTTCGTATATAAAAGATGCAGTAGAATTACATTAAATTAAATTAATAATACAAATAAATATTTACTTTTAAACCCCTTTAAACAGAAACTGCTTAAATCCAGGACATCTAAGATAAACAAATTAAAAGAAGACTGAGTATTGATAAATTACTTTAACCCTAAAAATTAATAAATTTAAAGATAAAATCTACTTTCTACTAATCTTAAAAAAAAAGTATATTTTTATAATTGTATAACCAAGTTTTAAGTATCTTTTTATATTTTTTATTTCTTGGATATATCTATACTTTAAAAAGAATTTAAATATATCTTTACTAAATGCATCAATTACTTGGTATAAAGTTTTAACCTCTTGTTCATGATATTTAATTGACTCTTCTTTAAGATCCCAATCTTTATCTTTAAATGAATCACAATATAATTTATACTGTTCTATACTGATATTAATTATTAAAAAAATAAAGGGGGGTTATAGCACTTTATGTATACATAATAATTACTACACGTGGTTATGAAATAAGAAGTTTTATATTTTTTTAATTTTGAAGGCCGGAGGCAGGTTTTTCTTTAGATAAAATAATTCTTTTTAATTTTTATCATTTACAATTTTAGTGCGTAAAGATATCTTCATTTAAAGATTTTATTTTTTAATTTAAGACTGGGATAGAGGTCACCAGTTTTAAGATATTGCCTCTTCACATTAACTTAAAAAACAACGAAAAATTAAAACATATCTATTTAATAGTTTAAATTCTACTCGATCTATTTTTAAAAAAGCTAAAAATTTTGTTACTTATCACAAAATAAAAATTTTATTTATTATATTCTTATTTACTTATGGGGTTATATTAATTATTATTATTTTGTTTTATTATTTAAAAAGAATAAAACGGGAGTATTGCAGTTTTATCAGGCTTTTATTTAAACAAGAAATCTTTTTTTTAATTAAAAAAATAATTTTAATCATCTATCTCAAACATTTTATCAACAATCACAAATGAAACAATTGTTTCATTTACATGGATTTTATCATTATTCTACTTTTCTTTATCCTAGTAATAATAATATAAATATTTTACACATAATTCTTGAATCTGACTCGGTAATCAACTCTAATTTTAGATCAATAATTCTTCAAAGTATGATCTAAAAGAACTTAGACGAATTATCAAATATTTTAATGGATAATATGAAATTTACTGTTAAAATATCTGTTCTATTTATTATCGCTGTATTTGGATTAAGAATTATGAATGGTTATGAGATAGTTTCTATTTCTAGTATCATAACCTAGTTTATATTAACCTAATTTTACTATAAAAAGTTGGGATAACGGTCTTTATTATATTGCCTCTTTATATTAACTTAAAATTAAAAAAATGAAAAAGAATTATTGTTTTATCATAGCCTTTTAACTTTCAAAAAAAGGTGAAGGATATTAAACATTTAATCTTATCCTCAATTGCTATAGAATCAGAAGTCATAAAATAAATAATACAAGGAAAATTTAATAATAATTATTTAAATTGGAATTAAAAAATTTAATAATAGTAAGAATAGTTCTAAACTCTGTAGTTTCTAATTATAAAAAAATTGTAGAGTCTCCATCTATAAATATTGGTACTTATACAGTATTAATTTATAATTTAGTTGAAGATAGTTTTATTATTTTAAACGTGCTTAATACTTCTAAGTTAAGTAATATAATTATTTTCTTATTTAAGTTTACAGATTTCTCTTCAATAGTAGCTTATTTTAGATTTTAAAGTAACCAAAAAATTAGTGAATCCATCTAAGTTTAATATCTTGATATAACTTAAAACCTTTTTTTTTTAATTTTATTTATGTTTAATCTCTGTATCTTCTTACGTTAACATTAAATATGTATAAAGTTAAAGGTAAACAGTTTTATATTTTTATTTTAAGGTAAAAATTTAACTGGGTAATTAAGATATATTACTCTTATTTTTTGGATTCTGACTTTAAAAGATTTAATCGTTATCGCTTTTTCTACTAATATTAATACTAATACTAATTTAAGAGGTAATACGGAGTATCTTAAACATTTACACAAGGTAGGAAAAGAGTGAGAGATATAAATTAATTATAAAAACCTTTTTGTTTTTATTTTTACTCTTTTTATAAGGATCCGTGGCAGAGCGGTTGAATGCACTCGTCTTGAAAACGAGAACCTACTGAAAATAGGTCGTGAGTTCGAAACTCACCGGGTCCGTAATATTTAAAAATCTTATTATAATCCTTTTATTATTTATAAGCTAAGAATAATGTATGGGATAACTTTGGAACTTAATATTTATAGTGGTTTATTTAAAATTATAGAGATAAATACGCTAATACTGTGATTAGTTATGAGACTGATTTTACGATAAATTAAATAAAATAGAATATTTAATGTTAACTTTTTCATTAGTAATAGCATATCATTCTAGGATAGGTCATACTTCGATATCTATGATTACTGAAAATGGTATAGCATATTTAATGTATAAAGAAATGATTAAAAATAAAATAAAAGAGAATAAAAATTTAAGTATAGAAACTCTAACGAGTTATAAACAATTTAAAGAATCATTAGGATTGAATCAGGAAAAAATCTTAAAACTAGGAGCTTTTTTTATTTATATGCTTTCTATCTTTCCTGCAGATATCTTTGAGAGAAGTATACAATTTGATGAATCTAAATATGGTGAATTAGCAGTTTTAAAAATAAATTCTGAACATTTAGAGGAAATAAAAAAGAATATAATTATTCCTCCTTCATCTTTACCTATGATATGTCTTCCTAATCCCTGGTCAGATAATTTATTTGGAGGACATTTAGAGAATAAATTTGAACAAAAAAGTTTAATTACGGGATCGTCTCATCATAAACAT
>Ga0179594_10000004_pt1 | contig 104416 bp, 64 predicted proteins | sample CZOMad1_1_08_16f_FD_148625 | JGI IMG/M metagenome (GOLD analysis project Ga0179594, IMG submission 148625) | Vadose zone soil fungal communities from Angelo Coast Range Reserve, California, USA - CZOMad1_1_08_16fungal (Illumina Assembly) | ecosystem: Environmental > Terrestrial > Soil > Vadose...
GCAGACGATATCATCGAGGGAGGGAAGTTCGCCTACGAGGGTGGCTCCATTGCGGTGCCGCAGGGACCGGGTCTTGGTGTAAAACTCGATTACGATAAACTCAGTGGCTACAGGGAACTTTACCAGCGTCTGGGTTCATACCCTTACGATCAGGATCCGCTGCGGCCGGGGTGGACACCGACTATTCCCAATGATCGCTGGGCCGACCCGAAGGACGCGCGGCGCCCGGTGGTGCCCTAGTTTGTAACGCAAACTGTTAGTTTGCGATGAGTGAATGGCATTCAACGCGCGCAAACCCGGGACCCCCAGCGGGGCAGCCCCGCTGGGGTGGTCTTACAGTTTGCGTTACAAGAACCAGACTCGGGCACTACCCGGCGCCCGGTGAGCATGGTTGTTTGAGTACGAGAAAGGGACGAGTGATGATCAGTCTGATGGAAAATCGCGCCGCGGGAGTTGATCTGCTAACCGATCCGTCGGAACTCAGGCGGCAGGTGGAACTCGTCGTCGGAACGACACCGGTGTTTGATGTGCACACGCACGTCTTTCCGCCGGAGTTCGAAGGGATGTTTCTTCACGGCATCGATGATCTGCTTACCTATCATTATCTGATCGCCGAGACGCTCCGCTCGACTGATATTTCGCACGCGCGCTTTTGGGCTCTGACCAGGACAGCGCGAGCCGACCTGGTCTGGCAGGCGCTCTTTGTCGAGAACACGCCGCTTTCGGAAGCTGCCCGCGGCATTGTTTCGATTCTCGATGCGTTTGGCCTGGACCCGCGGGCTCAGAATCTTGAGGAGGCACGGAAGTTCTTTCGTTCACGCGATCTGAATGAACACCTTGATCGAGTGTTGGAAATCTCGGCGGTCAGCGATATTGTGATGACCAATGATCCATTCAACGAACGCGAAGCGGTCTTTCTCTGGAGCCAGGCCAAGAATCTCGACAACCGGTTTCACGCATCGCTGAGACTGGACGGCTTGCTGAATGACTGGCCCGAAACGATCCAAACACTGGGCCGCAGAGGCCTGAGCCTGACGAGCGATGTAACCGAGGACACGGTCCGCGAGCTGCGCCATTTTCTGGATGAGTGGATAGCTCGCATGAAGCCGCTTTACATCGCGGTCTCGCTGCCCGCGGAGTTCCGGTTTCCCGCTGACGATGTTCGCGATCGGCTGATCCGCCAAGTTGTCCTGCCCACTGCGCGCGAACACGGGCTCGCCTTAGCCCTGATGATTGGAGTTCGTCGCGGCGTTAATCCTGCTCTCAAGGCGGCAGGAGACGGCATGGGGCGCGCGGACATAAAGGCTCTGGAGCACATCTGCTCGGAGAATCCGGACCTGAGATTTTTGGCGACTTTCCTGTCACGCGAAAACCAGCACGAACTATGCGTGTCAGCACGAAAGTTCAATAACTTGATGCCGTTTGGTTGCTGGTGGTTTCTCAACAATCCATCACTCGTTTCCGAGATTACGCTGGAACGGCTGGAGCTTTTAGGCCCGAGTTTTATCCCGCAGCATTCTGACGCGCGTGTGCTGGAACAGTTGATCTACAAGTGGCGACATGCGCGTGTGGTGATCGCCGCGGCCCTGGCTGAAACCTACGAGCAGTTGCTGCAAAGTGGACGGGCGGTAACGCGTCAGGAGATCGTTCGTGATGTGACGCGGATGTTTTCCGGAAACTTTCGCGCCTGGGTCGGCCTGCCGCCGCCGTCGTAAGACCAACCCGCGAAGCGGGTGAAAGCATAAAGCCTGGGGTGAAGCATAGCGGAACCCCAGGACCGTGACCGATCAGAAGTTTAAGCCCACGGAGTGGGCGGCAGTGGTCTCGGGGGTTAAGGTGCGAAAAAGTTGTCCGAGCGTATTCGACGTTGCGGCTGTCGCCCGTTTCACGGGCTCGAAGTTGATGCTCACTCATACCTGGGGTTTCGCTGCGCTTCACCCCAGGCTTTATGCTTTCGCCCGCTTCGCGGGCTAAAGAAGAAGTTTGTCGGACGTCTGGAGGAATCCTCTTGATTGATACTCGCCGAATTCGTCTTTCTCTGCTGCCACGTCGTCGCGGCATCGCTTGCCTGTTTGCGATCTTTTCGATGATTCTCGGCATCGCGCCTACGGCTTTGTTGCACTCCCAGACGAATGTGCCCGACTACAAGAACCCGCGCCTGCCGGTCGAGCGCCGCGTCAGCGATCTACTCAGCCGGATGACTCTGGAAGAGAAGGTCGCGCAACTGACTTGCCTTTGGAGCAACCGGCCGCAGGTGAAGCCGCAGTCGGATTTCTCGACCAGCCGCGGCGAGTTCTCTCCGGAAAAGGCGCGCGACGTTTTGCAGCACGGCATCGGACAAATCGCCAGGCAGCGCGAGCGCCTGGATCCGCGTGAGGGCGCCGTCTTTGCGAACGCCGTGCAAAAGTGGCTGATCGAAAACACGCGCCTGGGAATCCCCGCGATTCTTCATGACGAAATCCTGCACGGCCACATGGCCCAGGGCAGCACCAGCTTTCCCCAGCCGCTGGCGCTGGCGAGCAGTTGGGATCCGGAATTCGTCAGCAAAGTGTTCGAGGCGGGAGCTTTGGAAACCAGAGCTCGAGGCAGTCACCAGGTGCTCGGACCGAATCTCGACGTCGCGCGCGAGCCGCGCTGGGGGCGAACGGATGAAACCTATGGCGAAGATCCTTACCTCGTCTCGCGCATGGCGGTCGCAGTCGTCAAAGCGTTGCAGGGGCCGGGCCCCGGTGTTGAGGGCGATCACATCATCGCTACCGCCAAACACTTTGCCGCTCACGGCCAACCCGAAGGAGGAACCAACATCGCTCCGGCAAATTATTCCGAGCGCATCCTGCGTGAAGTTTTTCTGCCAAGCTTCAAGGCTGCGGTGACCGAAGGCCATATCCTGAGCGTGATGGCTTCGTACAACGAGATCGATGGTGTGCCCTCGCACGCAAACAAATGGCTGCTCGACAAAATCCTGCGGCAGGAGTGGGGCTTTCAGGGAAACGTCGTCTCGGACTATTACGCCATCCCGCAATTGCAGGACTTGCATCACGTCGCCGGCAACAAAGAGGAAGCGGCGCGGCTGGCGATTGAAGCCGGTGTGGATATCGAATTGCCCGATCCTGATTGCTATCCGATCCTGGTCCAGTTAATCAAGGACGGAAAAGTCTCGGAGACCGCGGTCGATAAAGCGGTGGCGCGGAACCTGAAACTCAAGTTCCTGCTTGGTCTGTTTGAGAATCCTTACGTCGATCCGGATCGCGCAGGGAAAGTGACCAACTCGCCGGCCCATCGCGAACTCGCGGCGGAAGCAGCGCGTCGTTCGATCACACTTTTGAAGAACGAAAAGAATCTCTTGCCGCTTGATCGAAACAAGCTGAAATCGATTGCCGTGATTGGGCCAAACGCGAATCGAGCGCATCTGGGTGGATACAGCGACAATCCCGGCCGCGGCGTCAGCGTCCTGCAAGGCGTCACCGATAAGCTGGCGGGCAGGGCCACGGTAACCTACGCCGAAGGATGCAAGATTACCAAAGAGGGCGGCGATTGGTGGGCCGACACTTCGCACCTTAGCGACCCGGTCGAAGACGGCAAACTGATCGCGCAGGCGGTCGACGTGGCGAAGAGCGCGGACGTGGCGCTCCTGGTTTTAGGAGGGAACGAAGACACAAATAAAGAGGGTTGGGCCGACAATCATCTCGGCGACCGCGACAGCCTGAACCTGATCGGCAGGCAGAATGATTTGGTCAAGGCGGTGCTGGAAACCGGTAAGCCGACGATCGTGCTGCTGATTAATGGGGGACCGCTTTCCATCAACTACATCGCGGAAAATGTGCCGGCTATTCTCGAAGGCTTTTATCTGGGCCAGGAGACCGGCGTGGGCGTGGCCGATGTGTTGTTTGGCGATTACAATCCGGCGGGCAAGCTGCCGGTGAGTTTTCCTCGGTCGGTGGGCCAACTGCCGGCTTACTACAACCGCAAGCCAACGGCGCGGCGCGGTTATTTATTTGCCAGCAAGGAGCCGCTCTTTCCCTTTGGTTATGGTCTCAGTTATACGACGTTCGAGTATTCAAATCTGAAGGTGAGCCCGGAGCGGATTGGGCCGGCGGGCCAGGCCAAAGTTAGCGTGACGGTTACCAACACAGGCCAGCGGGCCGGCGATGAGATCGTGCAGCTCTACATCCACGATCTGGTCAGTTCCGTAACGCGGCCAGTGATGGAGTTGAAAGACTTTCGGCGCATCACGCTCGCAGCCGGCGAGAGTAAGACGATCGAGTTCCTGATCACGCCGGACAAACTTTCGTTTCTTGATCTGAACATGCACTCCACAGTCGAGCCCGGCTGGTTCGACATCATGGTGGGTACCAGTTCCGTGAAGTATCAGACGGCGAAACTTGAGGTCGTCGCGAAGTGATTGCGGCTGAGCCGCAGACGTGTTGCCTTATTTGACCGCTGAATTGGATTGTCTTCCCTAAAACTGAGGTTCACTAGATGACAAACGGAACGTATACACCGCGCCCTGAACACAAGTTCACTTTTGGCCTTTGGACGGTCGGCAACCGCGGGCGCGATCCCTTTGGCGATGCCACGCGACCCACGCTGAAACCCGTCACGATGGTCAGGCGATTGAGCGAACTCGGCGCCTATGGCGTCAATCTGCATGACAACGATCTGGTGCCGATTGATGCGACGGCGGCGGAGCGGGATCGCATCGTCAGCGAGTTCAAGCAAGCGCTGGCCGACACCGGCATGAAAGTGCCGATGGCCACCACGAACCTTTTCTACGATCCGGTTTTCAAGGATGGCGCTTTTACTTCAAACGATCGGCGCGTCCGGCTATACGCGATTCAGAAGACGATGCGATCGATGGACCTGGGTGCGGAGTTGGGGGCGCACATTTACGTGTTCTGGGGCGGGCGCGAAGGCGCCGAAGTCGACGCCGCCAAGGATGCGCGCGAAGCCCTGAAGTGGCAGCGAGAGGCGATGAATTTTCTTTGCGAGTATTCAATGGACCAGGGCTATGACTATAAGTTCGCCCTGGAAGCGAAGCCGAACGAGCCGCGCGGCGACATCTATTTGCCGACCACAGGCGCGATGCTCGGGTTCATCGCGACGCTCGATCATCCCGAGATGGTGGGCGTCAATCCCGAGGTTGGGCACGAGCAAATGTCGGGCTTGAATTTCTACCACGCGGTGGCCCAGGCCGTCGAAGCAGGCAAACTGTTTCACATCGACCTGAACGATCAGAAGGGCCCGCGGTTTGACCAGGATCTGCGTTTTGCTTCCGAGTCACTCAAAAATCTTTTCTTCCTCGTCAAACTACTGGAAGAGTCTTATGAAGGGCCTCGGCATTTTGATGCGCATCCGTATCGAAGTGAAGACGAAGCGGGCGTGTGGGAATTCGCGGCGGGCTGTATGCGAAATTATCTGATCCTCAAAGACAAGGCGCGCCAGTTCAATGAAGATGCTGAGGTGCAGGCGCTGTTGGCCGAGATCCACGGCACGCCTGCCGGGTTTGCCGAGCCGCTGGGCGGCTACAGTCGCGCCAAGGCGGAGAGCTTGAAAGCGCTCGCTCTGGATCGTGCTGAGCTGGCAGCGAAGCCGCTGCCCTACGAACGGCTGGATCAGTTGACCGTGGACATTCTGTTCGGTGTGCGCTGATCAATTTGGAGTGCGGCGTCGCCGCTGCGCTCTGCCGCCGCACTCCAAATTCGTTGCGCACTTCCTGCCGCGGTGAGGTTGCACCTCTCTTGTCCGTTTAGACAGGGCACTTGTGCCCCTCGATGCGGCGGACAAGTCCGCTTTCTAAACGGAACAGTTGGGAACTCCGCTTTCTAAACGGAGCAGTAGAGGCTTCCCGCTCTCTAAATGAAGGAAAGGGAAACGCATGAAACATCATCGTTGGTACGCGTACGGATTAGTTCTGCTCGTCCTTTTGCTGTTTGAACTGCCGCAGGCAAGCACCAGCGGGCAGGCAACGCTGCCTTACCAGAATCCGTCTCTCGCGATCGACAAGCGTGTCGACGACCTGGTCTCGCGCATGACCCTGGAAGAGAAGATCTCGCAGATGATGAACGGCGCGAAAGGGATCGAACGTCTCGATATTCCGGAATACGAGTGGTGGAACGAAGCACTGCACGGCGTTGCACGCGCCGGTTACGCGACGGTTTTTCCGCAAGCCATCGGTTTGGCTGCGACCTGGGACACTGATCTGATGCACGAGGTCGCTGATGTGATCTCGACCGAAGCACGCGCCAAGCACCACGAGTTTCTGCGCCACAACCAGCATGCGCGCTATCAGGGGCTGACTTTTTGGAGCCCGAACATCAACATCTTTCGCGATCCGCGCTGGGGACGCGGGCAGGAAACCTACGGCGAAGATCCCTATCTGACTTCAAGACTCGGCGTTGCGTTTGTGAAAGGTCTGCAGGGTGACGACCCGCGCTACTTGAAAGTAGCGGCCACTCCCAAGCACTACGCGGTCCACAGCGGACCCGAGCCCGAACGGCACAGCTTTGACGCTCGGTCTTCCGAGCGCGATCTGCGAGAAACGTATTTGCCCGCCTTTCGCGCGACGATTGTTGAAGGGCACGCGGCCTCGGTGATGTGTGCCTACAATCGCACTGATGGCGAACCCTGCTGCGCGAACAAGAAGCTGATGACGGACATCCTGCGCGGCGAGTGGGGTTTTGGCGGCTATGTAGTTTCCGACTGCGGCGCGATTGACGATATTTCCAAACGACACAAATTCGTCGAGACCGAAGGCCAGGCCTCAGCGCTGGCGGTCAAAGCAGGCACCGATCTAACCTGCGGCCGGGAATACAACTCGCTCGTCAAGGCCGTTAAGGACGGACTGATTACCGAGGCCGAGATCGACACGGCTGTCAAACGTCTGATGACTGCGCGGTTTCGTCTCGGGATGTTCGATCCGCCAGAGATGGTCCCTTATGCGCGGATTCCATTTTCTGAAAATGACTCGCTGGCCCATCGCTCATTGTCTCTGAAGGCGGCGCATGAATCGATCGTGCTGTTGAAGAATGCCGGCAGCGTGCTGCCGCTTAAGAAGGACATCGGGACAATCGCCGTGATTGGCCCAAACGCAGATGCGCAGGAAGTGCTGCTGGGAAATTACAACGGCCAGCCCTCGAAATCCGTGACGCCGTTGGCCGGCATCAGGAGCAGTGTCTCGCCTTCGACCAAAGTGCTCTACGCGCCGGGAACTCCAAAGATCGGCGTCTCGGCAGTGCCGGTTTCCGCTTCCGCTCTTTCGGTGAGCGGCCCCGGCTCTCCGAAAGGTTTGAAGGGCGAGTATTTCAACAACAAGGAAATGAAGGGCGACGCGGCGCTTGTCAGAACGGACGAGCAAGTGAATTTTGACTGGCTGGCTTTTAGCCCCGCGCCTGAGGTCGTGCCGGATAACTTCGCCGTGCGCTGGACCGGCAAATTGACGGCGCCCGAGTCGGGAAAATATATCCTTGGCGCAGCCGGTAATGGCGGCTTGCGCGTACTGGTCGATGGCCAATTACTAGTCGAGGAGTTTGCTAATCGCAGAACCAAGACCGTCACTAAAGAGATCGCTCTTGAAGCGGGCCACACTTACGACATTCGCTTTGAGTATTACGAAAGTGCCAACCCTTACGCGGCGGCGAAACTGGTGTGGGTGCCGCCCAGCCTCGACAAGATGTTGCGCGATGAGGCCTTGAATTATGCCAAACAAGCGGACACCGTAGTCATGTTCCTGGGGATCTCGCCGCTGGTCGAAGGCGAGGAAATGGAAGTCAAGCTCGAAGGCTTTCGTGGCGGCGACCGAATTGACATTGGGCTGCCAAAGCAACAGGAAGAACTGCTCAAGGCAGTGCGCGCGCAGGGTAAACCGGTGGTTGTGGTGCTGCTTAACGGCAGTGCGCTGGCCGTCAACTGGGCCAACGACAACGTGCCCGCGATTCTCGACGCGTGGTATCCGGGCGAAGAAGGCGGCACGGCAATCGCGGATGTGCTGTTTGGCGATTACAACCCGGGTGGACGTTTACCTGTGACCTTCTACAAATCGGTGGACCAGTTGCCGCCCTTCACCGACTACAGCATGCAGGGGCGCACCTATCGTTACTTCAAAGGCGAAGCGCTCTACCCGTTTGGTTTTGGGTTGAGCTACACGAGATTCAAGTACGACCACGTGAAGCTCAGCGCCGCCAAAATCATGGCCGGAGATGAGCTGGCGATTACTGCCGAGGTCCACAATACCGGCAGCCGAGCGGGTGACGAAGTGGTGCAGTTGTACGTGACTGATTTAGCGGCGTCCGTTCCCGTGCCGATCAGATCGCTGGCAGGAGTGAAGCGCGTGTTCCTGAAACCCGGGGAGACTCGGACAGTTTCATTCACGCTGAGCCGCGAACGAATGTCGATTATCGACGACAATGGCAAGCGAGTGATTGAGCCCGGCGAGTTCCTGGTCAGCATCGGCGGCAAACAATTTGGACTTCCGGGGCGCGAGGATGCTGAAACGACCGACGCAGTCGCCGTGAAGTTCGCCGTTACGGGTAAGGTTACCGAAGTCCGTTGAAGTAGAGCCGCCCTCTTGTCAGTACCGGGAGCGGTAGCGATCGGGCCCCTTGCATTCTTACATTCGGCTGGGGCCCGCCCGCTACCGCAGGCGGTACTGACAAGAGGGTTGTCCACTTCTGCCAGTCAAAGCGCCACGCGATTATTGACCCTCGTAATCTCTTTGATCGTCGCACCCGGATCGATCACAACGCTCCCTCCGGCGATCTGACCCGTCGTGGGAATCGTCAGCGTCACAGTGATCGTCTTCGGCAATAGATCCGTCGGCGCTTTCAATGCCGGCACCGTTGCTGATGAAAGCACCTTTCCGTTCTTGTCCAAAAGTTCAACCGTTGTCGGTGGCGCATCAACCGACCCAAGATTGTGAATCGTGACGGTAACCTTCGGCCCTTTGACCACGACATCTTCGCGGCCGATGCCCAGATCCGGCCGGCTCCAATAAGCAGTTCCGTTTGCCACCAGCTTCAGATTCAGGATCGTTGTCGTTCGTGGGGGAAAAGTCAGTTCGACAATGCCGGTACGCTCCCATTCGATCGTCCGGGTTGACGTGGCGCCGTCGGCCAAATCGTCGCCGTCAGTATCGACGCCCTGCGTTACTTCCCACTGCCCAGGTTCGAGATCCCACGCAGTCATGTTTGCTTTGACCGGGGCCTCGCTCAGATTGTAGGCAATGATCTTCAGTGATTGCCGCGTGGCGTTCGGAATCAGGATGGCCGTGCTTGCCTCAGTAGCCGGCGGCTGGAAAGTCCAACTGACAGCGTGTCCCGGAAAGTAAGAATTTCTGATCAACGCGATGCCGCCTAGACGTGCGCGTTGCAACTCGCTGTAGGGCACGAAGTAGGGCACGAAAACTCGATCGATCCAAAGACTGCCTTCAGTGTTGATGTACTCGCGCAGAGCCGACGCCTCAATTTCCGCCGCGTACAAGCTCTCGAGAAAACGCTTGTCGCCAGTCACCTGCCATGCCAGGTGCTGTGCCGCATCCCCACCGGCGCCTGCTTTGGCAGCGGCAAACGTAGTACCCCAGGTCTGCCGCACATTCATCTGATCGAGCGCATTCGCGGTGATCATTTCCAGGCTGCGCGGACCCTCGTCCAGAAGCGGCTGTAGATATTTTGGATCGCCCGTCCAGCGCCACGCGGCCCAGAGGATCGGCCAGATACGATCAATGGGCGCTGCCTGATCCTGATCGTTCTGAAAACGGATGGTGGAAGAAAGCCGGTACCGGCCACCCTGGTCTTTCTTTCGGTGGGCCAACAAACCATCGGCGAGCTCCAGCATGATTTTTTTGATCGCGGGGTTGCCGTTGTACTCCACCAGCAGCAGCGCCGGCTGTGTCAGCAGGTAAGAACTCGGTCTGGTCCATCCCCAGGGCTCTTCTTCGGCCATCACGGTGCCGCTGAAATATGACGAGCGAATATGCCGATGGCCCGCGCCATTGATGCCCGTTAATCTGCTCAACGCGCGCGCCGTCTCCATTGCCCGTTCCAGTTGCTTTGGATCGCCATAGTCCAGCAGCAACGCCTGGCCCAACACGGAAATTCCTTCTTCATAGCTGTGTAGTTCATCGGCTTGAATCGTCGAGAGCCCGTTCGTGAACATCCTCTGTGCGTAAAACGCATCCAGTTCGCTGAGGAGCGAGTTCTTAATCTTCTCTGGCTCGCAACCCATCAGCGCCGTGCTCGGCCACACGTTTGTGAGATCCCCCATCATCGGAAAGGCCGCCGCCGAACTCACCGTTCTCGATCTGTCGATGGTCGATGTACCACGAGACAAAACGCTTGAGGTTACTGAGGACCTGCACCTGGCGAAAAGCCCACAGAGGCACGCCCGCAGGCGGCGCCGGTTGAGTGAACGACGGTTTCGGGTGACGTCGATCGATGTCGTACCAGTACGCCTGGCCCAGCCAATGATTGGGATTCACGCGCAACAGATCCTGGACGTCGGCGGCAAAGCGATTGTAGAGATTGAGACGCGGATCGTTGGGGCGCTCTTCGACCATCATCGCGTAGTTGTCGCGGGCTTGAGTGAAGCGATCTAGTTCGTGTTCTTTGGCAGCTTCAGCTCGCGGTTTGAAAATCAGTCGCACACGCGCGCTTTGCAGGCTCTCCGGTCCAAAGTCGCCGCCCGCGCCCGCGATAGTCAGGTAGAGCGCCTTTCCCGGAGGCAATAGCCGATCGCGTGTGTCGAGCCAGATGGTGCGTGCTTCACCAGGCTTGATTGAGAAACTGAAATCGAGCAGATTTCGCTCGGGCCAAAGCGGGTCCTTTAGCTGAATGTTCAATGGGAAATACGCGCCATGCGTCGGCTTGACGTGCAGTCCTGGAAGATCGATCGCGATGCCGTCGAGACCGTCGCTGATCATTTGCCAGCCGCCGCCGGGGATCAAAACATGGACCAGCGGCAATGCCTCCCCGGGAGCGCCCCTGGGCGCGACCTGACGGATATTGAATTTGCTCGGCTTGCATTTGTTCGTCGCAAACGACGCAACCGCGTTGCGGTTGTAAATTATTCTCTGCGTCGTTTCCCAGCGTAGCCGAAGCGGCAACGCTTACACCCCGCGCGGGGACCCCGGTCTGGGCTGGAGGGCGTAGCCCCTTTGGGGCATAAGCAGCGGCCAAGCCGCGTTTTTACGTAGTCTCTCAAGCGTCTGTGTGAATGCGAGATTCGCTGCGCCGGTGACATCTGCGACCGCGAACATCGAAGCGCGCTCATCAGCCATGTACCGGCCGGCGATGAACTTCCTTAACGCCTCAATCCCGCCGTCCCCGCTCATTGACGAGTCCGCGGGCGACTCGCCGATCGCGTTCAGGGTGTAAGAGAGTCGCTCGCTGCCTTGCGGCTCGCCACCCGGCGCAACGTTGTACGCCGACAACTCTCCGATCGGCTCTTCCTGTTTCACATTTTCAAAGCGGATCTTTTGTCCACGTACTGCCATCGACAAGCGGTGGAAAGTTTTCTCCTGAGCTTGCGGCCGTGTGAACAAGAGTTTCTTCCGAGCGCCGTCTTCGAGATACATTGAGCCCCACGCCGCGCCGGAAATCTCCAAATGATTCCAGGGCTCGTCGGGCATCGTGAAGGTTACGGCTTTGCCCGAGAGTGAATAGCAGTCCCAGTCCGGCAACTGGAAATAGTCGTTTCGACCAGGTAATCGTGAACGATTGTAAACACCTGGCCAGGTCGTCTCGCGAATTCCGTCCGTCGCTTTCCACCACCAGCGCTGCAGATCGTAGACATCATGGATCTCGACTTTTCGCACGACGGTTGTCGCTGATTCCAGGTAAGGCGGCGCGTCACCCTTTCGATTCCAGCCATAGCGCAGCCACCATTCAGCGCGCCAGTCCTCGCGGTTGAGATCTCGCCTTAGTGGCGGAATTTCTCTGGGTGCGATCCCTTTGGCCAAAGCAGCAACATTGTCGTCCGAGAGCATTGGGTCATAGATGCGAAGCTCGTCAATGTCTCCGCCGCGAATGAAGTTGTAAGCGCTTTGCACCTGCATCGGACTGATGATTCGCGAGTGCGGTCCAAACTGATCCAGGCCCGCGTAAAGCACCGCCGGCCGATCCTGCTTCGCTGCCGGGACACCATTCACATAGAGGCGCAGGCCGCGCGTCTCATCCCAGGTCACGGCCAGGTGCACCCATTCGTTCGGCCTGGGAAACCGGGGCATCACATATGAAACCCTAATCCGGGACAGATTGATGTCGGTGACAAAAGCATCAAAGCCGCCACGCCCGTTGTAATCAAGGCGCAGCCAAACCATGTCCCAACTGGAGTGATCGGCGTAGCCCACACGGAAGATGGGAAAAGGGGTTGGCCCAACCGGGTCGCGTGAGCGCCAGGAAAATGCCAGCGTGCCGCGCTCGGCGTAGATATTTCCCGGCGCCCAGTAGGACAGTAACTGCGTGCCGGCGCATTCAATGCCAGGACCCTTCGCGCCGTCGGGAATGATCCTGACGTCGTGAAGAAAATTTGGCTTGGGATCGCCGGCAGAGTAATCAGCAGTGAATTCGTGGTCGCCGGAAAGATAGAACAGCAGTCCCGGCTCAGGTGAGGTTGCGAGGGAGAGCGGGGCGGCGGTGATGATTAAGAGTACGGTGAATATGAGAGCGATGATCGTTTTCACATTGTGCCTCTTACAAAATGCCTGCCTGGAGCCTTTGCGTGCTTTGCGCCTTTGCGTGAAATCCATGGGATTGTCATCGCGCAACTTGCAAAAGCGTCTCACGCAGAGGCGCAAAGCACGCAAAGGAAGAAGCCGACCCAAAAACTTGACTCATTCTGAGTCGTTCACCTAAGAAGATGTCAAGAACAACACGCGTTCATCCAAAGCGTCGTCGCTGCCGCCGCACTCCAAATTTTCGCGCGACGTTTCAATTGACCTCATGTTCCCGGCTGAACGTAAGGCACCCTGGCAAACAACCGTCGTTCGGCGCCGCGCGGATCGTTTTCCAAATGCGACGGCACATTGAACACCATCGTCTGACGACGCGGCAGCATGTACATTTCCCAGCGCGGGACTGGATCGCGAGTGCTGAGCGCTTCCTAAACGTTCAGCCGGAATGCTGCGGAGATCGGCGGCGCGCTCAGGCCGCTGAAAAAGTAATTACGATCCACGAAATTACACGAAGCAACACGAAGTCACACGAAGAGGTTCGGTTTTCTTAGTGTTATTTCGTGTTCGTTCGTGTGATTTCGTGGATCGTATATTCTTTGATCTATGCAACTTGTTCTTGAGCAGTCTGCTAAACCTCTCAGCGGCCGAATCAATTCTTTGCCATGAACTCTTTCGGAGTGAGCGCAACGAGCGTAAAGCGCAGTTTGCTGATCGCTCCCTTAAACCAGAACACTCGATTCAGACGCACGCCGATCGACGTGTTACCGCCGCCGAGCGGCTTGATTGCCAGTGGGCCAGAGAGCTCCTCTCGGCCATCGACATAGTGCCGCATCGTCGTTCCGTCATAGACCAGCGCCACGTGATACCACTCGCCCGCGCGGTGCTTGAACGCCTCGGCATAGAGCGCGCGGCTGCTCTCGCCTGATTTGATAAAGGTGTCGAGAAACCACTGTTCGCCGCTGAGCCGGATTTCGAGGAGCACGCGGCTGTCACTCCCTTCTTCCTGAATGTGGAGCCAACGCTGCTGCGGGTTGCCGCCGGCATCCGGCCGGAAGATCGCTTCAACAGTGAACGCGTCGGCTTCCGCCAGTGGGTTGGTGTTAATGCTCAGGCCATCGTCCTGGCCATCGAACCAAACCGCTTTCCCAAACGGCGTGTCGATGACCTTTGGCGCGCCAATAGGTTTCGCCGGTTCCCCGATGTTCTCCAGGCTGTTAACGATCCAGGTGACCGAGGCCGGCGATTTTTTTGCCGGGGCCAATTTCTGCGCATAGCCTGCGGAAGCGGCAACCAGCGCGAGCAGGGCAAAGACATGTTTGATGAAGTTCATAGTCTCTTCAACTGCGGACGGATCGGCGCGGCGGAACACTTTTCAAGGTGCGTTTCAGAAACTCATCAATGTGTTGGACCGTCGCGTCGAACCAGGGGTGAAAGAGCCAGAAAGGATGCGGCGTGTTGGGAATCACCACGATCTCGGTAACGATGCCCAGCGTCCTCAATTTTGCGCTCATCTCTTCGCGTTGTTGGAACGGCCGATTACCACTGCTGTTGATGAATAGCACGGGCGCGCTCTGCGGATTGACGTGGGTAATCGGCGAGGCTTCGCGCCAGACGTCCGGCTTCTCCTTGAACGTGCCGCCAATCAATCGCGTGTTCGTATCGTAGGGGCCTTTGATCTCTTTCGCGATGTTGCCCGGATCGATGAAGGTTGCAGGGCCGTCGATATCGACCACGGATTGCACCGTGCTTGAAGTTTTTGGGTTCCCGTCACCTTCAAAATTAGACATGCCGTTGGTTGCGCCGAGCAGTGCGACGAGGTGGCCTCCCGCCGAAGCCCCAACCGCGGCAATGCGATTCGGATCGATGTGATAACGCGCAGCGTTGGCCCGAAGCCAACGCACCGAAGCCTTTAGATCATGAATCTGGGCCGGATATTTTGCTTCGTTCGAAAGCCGGTATTCGATCGTCGCGGCAACGTAGCCGCGTCTGGCCAGTTCCATGGCAAAGGGATTTTCCATCGCGTGATTGCCGGTGATCCACGCGCCGCCGTGCACCAGAATCACGGCCGGGAAGAAGCCCTTCGATTTCGGCTGAAAGAGATCGAGATGCATCTCACGCTTTTCGTAGCGCGCATACACGAGGCCGAGTTGTGCTTTCACGCCGCTGGGCAACTCCGTCGATAGGCGCTTAATGTTGGGGTAGTTCTTCAGCAGACCACGCTCGGCCGTATCCACCGAAAAGACCGTGTAGCCCGGAGGCAGGGTTGCCTGCTCGCGCGCCTCAGCGTTGTCGAGAGTGGGATTGCTCTGTTGGGCGAGAACGGAAATAGCGAAGAATAATGCCGTGAAGAACATCAAACAAATCGTGGTTGCTTTCAGGAACGCGAACGCCTTCACTGGGACCGCGGGCGTCTCGCCCGCTTGAGCGCGCAGCGCGAAGTAATTCCGCGATAGGGCTTTAATCAGCAGTGATAAATTCACGGCGATCATTGAGTCTCCCGTCGTTAATGGTCTTTGATGAAGCGTAGGCGGGCGAGACGCCCGCGGTCCCAGTGAATCATCGTGCGAACGCGATTCGCGATGAATTGCAGTAGAGCACTTTAGACCCCAAACTGATCAGACAAAGGGGCGCTCGAAGCGCCCCTTCTGCCGAACCATGGCCTTCTCTGGCTAGAAGACCAATCGCAGTCCGTACTGCACCTCGCGACCGTTGTAGGCCACGAGCTTGGTGGTGATCTTGCCGAAGTTCGCGTTGTTGAAATCAACCACCGGATTGGCAAGGTTGATGTGATTGAAAACGTTGTAGGCTTCGAGACGCGCTTCCAGCCGGAAACGTTCGGTGAGCCTGAACGACTTGTTCAAAGTCATGTCGACCTGCTCGACACCCGGCCCCTCAAGTCCCGGGAAAGTCCAGGGATTGTCCCGGGGATGGAGGTTCGGCGGATCATTGTTGTTGGCGGTGACGCCATCCGGGTTCGTCGTCGTGGGCAGCTTGGTGAACCTGGTTGTGTCGAACCACTTGGACTGCGTGCGCTTGCCGATCGCAGGGTTGCCACTGACCAGCAGGTTCTGGCTGAAGAAAAGCGGCCGGCCGGAGTAGAGGCGAACAGTCGTGGTCCATTGCCAACCTCCCAGGGCCAGGTCCACTGCACGCGGCGCATCCTTGAGCAGCCACTGTCCTTTGCCGATGGGCAGATTCCAGGACACCGCGCTCGTCAGGCGACGCCGCGGCGTATCCGTATCGCGCCATTCGAACTTTCGTGCGAAGGTGGCAAAGTCGTCAAAGAATTCCTGCGTCTGCTCTCTTTGATAGGCGAACGCGAATAAGGCGCTTAAGCCCTTAGCGAACGGGCGCTGCGCCTGAAGCGAAAAAGAGTGCAGATGCTCCTGGCGGCCGGAAGTGTTCGTCTGGTTGATCACTCCGTAAAGCGGGTAGGGTCGCAATAATGACGCGACGCTCACGGTTGTTGGATTACGCAACGAACCCGGAAACTTATCCGGAGTCAGGTAATTGAGGAATGGATTGGCGACGTTGGCGTTTAGCGTGGCTTTTGACTGTTCGTAAGAAAACGCCGGGTCCACCATGTTGATGTCGACTGCGTACGGCAAGTTGTTTTCGTGGTTGTAAAAGTAATCAAGGTCGACGATGAAGTGGCCCCAAACCTCTCGTTGATAAGAGAAGCTGAAGCGATCGTTGACCGCCGGTTGCTGGTCAAACTGATCGAGTCCGCTGGTGGCGTTTCCCGCAGAGCCGATCGAGTTGCCGAGGTTGGTGTAACGGCCCAGCGATTGGCCCAAGGGCTGTTGGATTGGCGCCAGGTTGGACGGGAATGGGTTCGACAACGTCGCCTGTGGCCTGCCGTTGCTGACGGTACTGGGCCCCGGCGTGCTGGTCGCAAAGCCGGAATACTGCAGCACGAAATCGCCGAGCGGATCGCGGATCTTGCTCGAGGGCTCGATGTAGCGCGCGTAACCGATGCGGATCACGGACTTGTCACTGAGCCGGTAGGCGCCACCGATACGCGGCAACAAGGTCAGCTTCTTTCGCTGCCAGGCGTTGCGATTATCCGCGTTCGCGAAAATCCACGCGCCGGTAAGGGATTGCCTCTCGCTCTTGGTGGCCAGCAAGTTGGTGACGGTTGCGGGTATCGCCGGCGGTGTAGCCTGCACCTCCGGAATCGGTTGGGTCAGGTCCAGCCTCTGAGTCAGGCGGTTCCCGCGGTCGACCGGGCCTGGCTCGTATTCATACCGCAGACCGAGGTTGAGCGTCAGCCGGCTGTTAACTTTGAAATCATCCATGAAATATGCGGCATAACCCTTGGTTACCGTTTCCTGAATCGGCACCCGCGCCGCAATCGAAGCGTTGTCAATGTAACCGAGCAGGAATGTTGCCCATTCGCTCCCTGAAGTGTTCAGGTTAGGACTGGAATTGGCATTGGCCGTCAGTGTCTGCTTGATGTTGAAGGTGAGCGGCTCAAAGCGGGCTCCCTTGCCTTTGTCGACTCGCATTTCGCCGCCCCACTTCAGCGAATGTTTGCTGAAGTAATAATTCAGACGCGCCGAACCGCCAAAGCCCTGTGGATGTTGCCAGAACTCACGACCGGGGCGTCCGATGCGTGTGGTAGTACTTCCCTGGACCATGTCAAAGGCCGGATAAAAATACTGGTCCAGCGTATAGAGCGAGGTGAAGAAGCCGGTGGGAAATAAGTTCGCGATGCCGTCCTTGCCAATCAACGCCGTGTCGGCAGCATATTCATCCGTCAATTGGTGGAAGTTGCCGCGCAGGTTAAGCACCAGTTTCGGTGAAATCGTATATACGGTGTCGGCGGCGATGCTCAGGCCGTAACGGTTACTGCCATTCACCGGCAGGAGTTTCTTTCCGGTAGGGTTAGACTCGAGCAAGTGCGCCTTAAAGTGACCGTAACGGATAAAGGTCTTCCAACGATCCGAGATATTCCAGTCAATGCGCTCCGAGAAATTCCAGTAGGTGGTTTGGTTGACCTTGAATCCCTGCAAATTGTCCTGACTCCCCGGCAGATTCGGCAGCGGCATCTCAGCCAGCAACTTCAAAGCCGTAGGGTCGAATCTGTTTGCCGGGATTTTATTGTCCGGAGGCATCCCGGCAGGCAAGGTGGAGAACTGCGTGCGAGTGCCGCTTGAGCCGGTAGACGTCATTGGATCGTAGATGGCGCGGATCACCCCGTTGCGCGTCGACTGGCTGAAATCGCCGGCCCGCTCCAAAGCCGTGGGCACCGTCAGGGTGAAGGGCAGCGGTGACGCGTCGTTCCAATGCTCGTACGAGGTGAACGTGAATATCTTGCCCTTGATAATTGGACCGCCGATCGTTCCGCCGTAGATCTTCAGATTCGTGCCGCGAAAATTTGTTTCATCCGCCCCGGGTGTACGTTTGATCGTGGGGTCACTGACGGCGTTGAATCGTGGACTGCGCCAGTTGCCGATGGCCGTGCCGTGGAACGCGTTCGTCCCCGACTTCATGTTCAGCACGATCACACCGCCTGAGCTGTAGCCGTATTCCGAGTCGACGGCGTTCTTCTGGAAAGTGACCTCTTGCACCGCGTCCAGTGCCGGTGTGTACGAACTCTTGTAACTCGAAGTCAGCGGCACGCCGTCGAGCAAAACGTCATTTGCTCTTTGTGTTTGGCCGCCGACATCAATGTCGCTGGCATAGGCATGGTGATACGGTCGATTTTCGTTGGAAGTCGATCCGGTTCCGGGCGAGACGGTTGGGTCCAGGGTGGCGACGTTATAAGGGTTGCGCCCTCTGATGGGCAGTTGGTCGATGACTTTGTTCTCAATCGTCAGGGCGGTACCGCTGGAGTTGAACTCGAGCGCGACGGGTGGTGATTCGACCGTTACCGATTCGGCAACCGCGCCGACCAACAGGGTTACATCGACGGTCAGATCACTTCGATTCTGCACGATGACATTTTCCTGCACCGCCTTCTTGAAACCCGGCTGCTCAATCACAACCATGTACTCGCCAGGATCAACGAAGTCGAAGATGAAGTGCCCATTGCCATCGGACTGGCGGGACACTTCGACGCCGGTCTTGGTATTGCGAAGCACGACGTGAGCGCCCGGGATGGCGGCGTGGGCTTCGTCGCTGACGGTCCCCTGCAACTTACCGCGGTAGTCCTGAGCCACAGCCAGGGACGCCATGGCCAGTAGCACCACGATCAAACTGATACCCCGACGGCATTTCGACCAAACCATTTGCCACCTCCTGCGATCTTGAGAGAAGAGAATTGTGGTTTGGAATCCGTCCTACCAGACCCGTGATCTGCGGACCCGGCGAAGGCGCACCCTCTCAGAAGCGATCATCTGATAGACATGAATTCCGTTACTCAGGACCCTCGCTGCCGGCGTCTCTATGCAACAGCATTTGCTCGGCAACTGCTTCCGGCCGGCCGTTCATTTAACCGCTTAACCAGTTGGCTAAGAACTTACACCCAACTGCGACCAACTCCCTCAACCGACAAGGCTCAGTCGGCGAACCATTCTCTGCGGTTCAAGTGCCAGGAGTTAGTGCGTTACCCGGAACAACGGCTCTGGCGAATCTAGTTGATGCTTGATTAGGGAAGCCAGCTAGCTACTAACTGCCAATGCTGGTTACCTCTGTCTGATGACCTGGGGGACTAGGTAGCTTCGAGTGGTTATATAAGCTCAAAATGAGCAGGTGTCAAGGTTTTCATTACTAACAGGTTCTTATTACTCAGTTGAGATTGAGAGCGAGTAGAGCTACGAAATTTTAACGCAAAGGACGCAAAGGGTTGTTCGCAGTGGAAGCAGAGGTGCTTCGCGATTGAACGCAAGAAGTTGTGCTTTGCGCTCCTTTGCGGTTCTCCTTTGCGTCCTTTGCGTTAAAGTTATTCGCTCAGAAAGCGTGCTGGGCAAATCGATCTTTATCTGGTAAATCTGTGCGCCACTTTTACTGCGATAACCAGGATGAGACGAGCTACGATCATCGCCTTCAGTATCTTGCTTGGGCTATTGAGCCTTGGCCAAATTCCGTTCGCTGCCGAGTCTTCAGCTTCGCAAAGCGGCGCGGTCTGGGTGCCTGATAATGGTAATGGCTTTTACCGGAACCCGATCATCTTTGCGGATTACTCTGATCCTGATGTGATTCGAGTAGACGATGATTTTTACCTGGTGGCCTCCAGCTTCAGTTGTTCCCCGGGTCTGCCGATCCTGCACTCCCGGGACCTCGTGAACTGGACGATCATCGGCCACGTCTTTCAGCAGTACCCGTTTGAATCTTTCAATCAGCCACAGCACGGCAACGGTGTTTGGGCACCCAGCATTCGTTATCACAAAGGCGAATTCTATGTTTACTTCGGCGACCCGGACCGAGGTGTATTCATGTCCAGGGCAAAGAACCCGCAAGGCCCCTGGGAACCGCTGGTCCATGTGCGGGAAGCGAAGGGTTGGATTGATACCTGCCCTCTCTGGGACGATGACGGCAATGCTTACCTGGTGCACGCGTGGGCCAAGAGCCGTTCGGGAATCAACAGCATCCTCACTGTTAACCGCATGAGTGCCGACGGCAAGAAAATTCTGGATGAAGGCAAGACGGTCTTTGACGGGCATGCGCATCATCCGACCATTGAAGGCCCGAAGCTGTACAAGCGCGCCGGCTACTACTACATCTTTGCCCCGGCGGGTGGCGTGCCCACGGGGTGGCAAACCGTGCTGCGTTCCCGAAATATTTTCGGACCGTATGAAGACCGCGTCGTCATGGACCAGGGGCGGACAAACATCAACGGGCCGCATCAGGGAGGTTGGGTAGAACTAAAATCGGGCGAGTCCTGGTTCATCCACTTTCAGGATCGCGGCGCCTACGGACGCATCATTCACTTGCAGCCGATGAAGTGGATCGGCGACTGGCCGGTGATCGGGATTGATCCGGACGGAGATGGAAAAGGTGAGCCGGTGCTGGCCCACAAAAAACCGAACGTGGGTCGTAGCTATCCTGCCGCGACGCCGCAAACCAGCGATGAGTTCGCGGCCCGAAGCCTCGGCTTGCAGTGGCAATGGCCGGCAAACTACCAGCAGCAATGGATATCGCTTTCGGCCCGTTCCGGTTGGTTGCGAATGTACTCGATCTTGGCGCCGGCCAGGGCGCTGAATCTCTGGCCCGTTCCCAGTCTCCTGTTACAGAAGCTGCCCGCTGAGGAATTCACAGTTACCACGAAGGTAGACGCCCGACAACTCGCGCTTGGAGAGAAAGCCGGCCTACTCATCTTTGGAATGGACTACGCGTATTTGGCAATTAAGAAAACCGAGTCTGGTCTTCGCTTGATCAAGATTTCTTGTAAGAACGCGATTGGTGAAGGAAAAGAGCTCGAGGAGACTCAGACAAAGTTGGGTAACGCATCCGTTCTGCTGCGCGTCAAGGTTACCCGCGGTGCTGTTTGCCAATTCAGTTTCAGTGAAGACGGTGAGAGATTCGTGCCCACCGGCGCGCTGTTAACTGCGCGTGAGGGTCGTTGGGTGGGCGCTAAGGTCGGACTCTTCGCGCTGCGGGATGGGCGATCGCCCCACCCCGGGTACGCCGACTTTGATTGGTTCAGATTTGAGTAAGGCATACTCCAACCAAGGGAGTAGTGACTTTGAATTCTCCGCGCGTCCTCAGCGTCCTTTGCGCCTCGGCGGTGAATGGTTTCCGCACTTTTCTCCACCGCCGAGACGCCGAGCACGCGGAGTTCACGCAGAGAAAGACCGAAGTGAACCACTACCTGCCGGCCAATAATCCCGCGTCGCTAACGCCGCGGACCACTTCCCAACCGGCCGCAGCCGATGAGCGAAACAGCGCGTCGATGACGGCCATATTGTTAACGGAATCCTCAAGCGGAATCGCTTGCTCGCTGTTTTCCAGGATCGCCTGAGAGAAGAGATCTCCCTGGATAGTATATTGATCGCAAACCGGAAACTCTTTTACTTCAGGATTGTTCCCGGCCAGATCCGACCCATCATGAATCAGGATTCGGGTCGCTTTGTCCGCGGGGGCATTAAAGGGAATCTCCACTTCGATTCGCCCGCGCGCGCCGCAGATCTGCATTCGCTGATAGGGAACCATTTGAGTGCTGCAGGTAAAGCTCGCGTGCCCGCCGGGATAATCAAGCAGCGCGGAGATGATTCGATCGATGCCCAGATCAGGATCGCGTTCGACCAGGCCAAGTACGCGGCGTGGTTCTACTCCGAAAATGAAACGTGACATGGTGATCGGATAGCAGCCGATATCCATCAAGGTCCCGCCACCGATTTCCGGTTTGTTGCGAATGTTCGCGGGATCTCGATTGAAGTAACTGAAGAAGCCGATCACCGCGCGCACGTCGCCGATGCGGCCTGACCTGATTAGGTCCCGTGTGCCGATCCATTGGGGATGCGTTCGTACCATGAACCCCTCCTGGATCTTCACTCCGGTGCGATCGCGCACCGCCAACAGTCGCCGGGCCTCGTCCATGTTGAGGCCAATTGGTTTTTCGCACAGGACATGTTTGCCGGCTTCAGCGGCCCTGATGGTCCAGGGAACGTGCAGGTGGTTTGGCAGCGGGTTGTAGACTGCGTCTATTTCTTCGTCGGCGAGTAACGCCTCATACGAGCCGTAGGTCTTCGCAATTCCCAGACGCTCGGCAGCCAGCCTGGCCTTGTCGAGATCTCTCGAGGCAATGGCGGAAACTTCAGACCATTCGCCTCGTTGCATCGCGGGAATGCAGGTGTTGAGGCCGAAGGCTGCCGTGCTGAGAACTCCCCAACGGATTTTACGTTTCATGCTGCCTCTTCATTTAAGGTTCCGGCTGGTTCTTCATAAAGGCTCTTAGATATGAGCGCGAATGCTTTCACTGGGAGCGCGGGCGTCCCGCCCGCTGGTTGGTAAGACTGCAAGATAGAAGGTATCGCTCAAGTTGAGACTGACTTAGACGAAGGTCGCGCCTGCCGGCGCTCAGTGCGGGCCGAATGAGCACCCCAGCGGGGATGCTCCGCCGGGAACCCCGCCGCCCGCGGTCCCAGTTAAGACGGTCCCAGTTAGGCCGGTCCCAGTTAGGCCGGTCCCAGTTAGGCCGGTCCCGGTTGAGACGTCGAGTGAATCTTCACCAGTAGTGATGGACCAACGGACGAATGCGCTCTCTGTAAAGCTGATCGACCGCTGACATCGTCGCTGCAGGCAGTGCGGGCAGATCGGCTGCATGAACGTTTTCTTCAACTTGAACTAGACGTTTCGCGCCAGGAATCGTGCAAGTCACGGCCTCGAACATCAGTATCCAGCGCAACGCGAATTGGGCCATGGTCATGGTTTCGGGCACGAGCCGTCGCAGCTCTTCAACGGCTTTCAGTCCTCTTTCATAGTCGACGCCGGAAAAAGTCTCGCCGCGATCGAAAGCTTCTCCATGGCGATTGAAGCCGCGATGATCGTCATCCCCAAACTGACTCTGCGTCGTGAGTTTTCCGGCCAACATTCCGGACGAGAGTGGCAGCCGCGCCAGAATCGCGACCTGGCGCTTGCGGGCTTCGTTGAAGAATAGATCCGCCGGCCGCTGGCGAAAGATATTGAAAATGATCTGCACGGTCTTGACCCCTGGGTACTCAATCGCCTTCAACGCTTGCTCGACCTGTTCTACGCTTACGCCGTAGTGTCGAATCTTTCCCTGTTGGACCAGCCCGTCCAAACCGGCAAACAATTCCGGCCGGTAGTAAACGTCCGTGGGTGGGCAGTGCAGTTGCACCAGGTCGAGGGCCTCTGTTTGCAAATTGCGCAGGCTGCGTTCGATGAATGCTGTCAGGTTCTCGATCGTGTAACCGTCGGCGGTATGCGGATCAAGACGCCGGCCGGCTTTGGTGGCGATGATGATTTCCTCTGGGCGTTCGCGTTTCAACTGTGCCAGCAATCGCTCGCTGCGTCCATCGCCGTAAACATCGGCCGTGTCGAAAAAATTGACGCCCAGATCGACGGCCCGGTGCAGTGCGGCCAGCGATTCGCTGTCGTCAACGTTACCCCACGCGCCACCGATGGCCCAGGCCCCGAAACTTACTGTGGAGACGCGCCAGCCCGTGCGCCCCAGCTCGCGATAGTTCACTGCGTTAAACTCCTGATGTTGACTAAGTCACGACCGTCCGAAATGCGAAGCCATATTTGGAGTGCGCCTGCGCTTTGCCACCGCACTCCAAATCTAACTAACCCGTCGTTCTGCGCCGCTGCTGCAGAAACTGGTCGCCGATCACACCCAAAAGGATCACTGCACCCATCACCGCGAAATTCAAAGACGAGGGAATACCCAGGAGGTTGACCAGATTCTGCAGAACCTGCAGCAAGGCCGTACCAATCAGAATGCCCAGGATCGAGCCCTCGCCACCGCGCAACGAACAGCCGCCGAGTACCGCAGCCGCGATGCCATACAGCTCGAAGAAGTTTCCGTGCGATGAAGGGGAAATCGAATTTGTGTAAAAAGCGAAGACGATGCCGGCAATACCCGCCAGCACACCCATGATGATGTAAGCACTGCTAATCACCAGACGCGAGTTGATCCCCGAATACCTCGCGGCTGTCTCGTTGCGACCGACAGCGAACAGATAGCGGCCGTAGATCGAACGATGCAGGACGAACCACATGATTACGCTGATCACGATCAGGATCACGAATGGGGTCGGCACGCCAAACAAACTGCCGGTAGCGAAGCGTTGCAGGGTTTCGAAGCCGGCAGCGTTGCCAAAGCCTTTGGTTTCGTCATTAGCGATAAAGCGCGCCAGGCCGCGGTAAAAGAGCAGGCCACAAAGCGTCACAATAAACGGTTGCAGACTGAGTCGGGTAATCAAGAAGCCGTGAAAAGCGCCCAGTGCCGTGGCTATGGCAATCACCGCAAGTACTGCCAGGACACTGCTCCAGTGCCATTCAGTGAGCATGATCGAGAGCAGGACTCCCAGCAGCGAGAAGACCGATCCCACCGACAGATCAATACCGCCGGTGATGATGATCAGCCCCAGGCCGATGCTGAAGATGCCGTAAGCGCCGACCAGCCGCGCCATGTTCTGCAGATTCGCGCCGCTCAAGAATTGGGGATTCAAGATCGCGACCACGACGCAGAGCACCACGAGCAGCAGAAATGTTCCCAGTTCTTTTTTCATGAGCTTAAGATCGAAGTCCGATTTGTGCGTCTGGTTCGGCGCACCGTTTCCGACCAGTTAAGAGCTTGGGCCATCCGCTCTACTCCCAACATCCTCTTCCTTGCGACTTTGCCCCTTTGCCCCTTTGCGTGAAATGCTTTTCGTCTTCGTGATGCAGGGCTGCTAACTGGATATTTCACGCAAAGACGCAAAGGGGCAAAGACGCAAAGGAAAAACTCGGTTTCAGGAGTCCGGTTGATTACTTCCGCGCCGAGAATTGATAGATCGTCGTTTGCGTGTAACGGCGGCCGGGCCGCAGCACCGTTGTCGGAAACTTTGGCTCGTTCGGCGAGTCCGGATAATGCTGGGTCTCCAAACAAAAGCCGGAGCGTCGTGGATAGGTCAGCCCATTCTTGCCGGTTGCGCCGCTGAGAAAATTGCCCGAGTAAAACTGGACGCCCGGTTCGGTTGTAAAGACACGCAGCACGCGTCCGCTCGCGGGATCGTAAGCCTCAGCCGCCAGAGTGAGCCTGCTTGCCGCCGGCTTGTTCAGCACAAAATTGTGATCGTAGCCGCTGCCGGAAACGATCTGTTCATACTTGTCTTCAATACGCGCACCAATTGCCGTCGACTTGTTGAAGTCAAGTGGAGTGCCTTTCACCGGACGTAACTCGCCGAGCGGGATCGAAGTGTCATTGGTCGGCGTAAAGCGGAGCGCATTGATGCGCAAGTAGTGTTTGAGAATGTCGCCATGGCCCGCGCCGGCCAGATTGAAGTAGGCATGATTCGTCAGATTCAGCACCGTGGCTTTGTCGGTCGTGGCGCTGTAATCCATTCTCAGCTCATTAAGATTGGTCCAGGTGTAAGTAACCACGACAGTGAGATTGCCGGGATAACCCTCTTCCTGATCTTTGGCCAGATAGGTGAGTTTCAGTCGCGCCGTGCCGCCGCCGACCGATCCCTTTCCGGTCCAGACGACTTTGTCAAAGCCGCGCAGGCCGCCGTGCAAGTGATTACCGTTGTTGTTTGTGGCCAGCGTGTAGGTCACGCCGTCGAGCGTAAAGCGGCCCTTGGCAATGCGGTTGCCGTAGCGCCCGACTATGGCGCCGAGGTAGGAAGAATCCTTTTCGTAACCGGCAATGTCGTCGTAGCCCAACGCCACGTCGCCCAGCTTCCCAGCGCGATCGCGCGCTTCAATCGACACAACGCGCGCTCCGTAAGTAATGATTTTTACTTTTGCTCCGCCGGTGTTCGTGAGCGTGTAGATGTCGACGGCGACACCCTCGGCAGTGCTGCCGAACGGTTGTTTCTCGACGTGCGCCGATTTTTTGCAACCGGTACACCCCGGTACGGCTCGCACTCCAAACGGAGTTGCCACAGATAGGATCAGCGCGAAGGTGATCGAGATAAACAGGCGCATCGGTTTTTCAGTCCTCCAAATGTCCGACAAACTTCAGTTTGTCGCTGGTTACGCAAGCAGTCTTTTTGAAATTGTCACTTTCAGTTTCCGAAACGACGACAAACTGTGAAGTCTATGCTACTAACATCAACGACAAACTGAAGTTTGTCGGACTTAGTGCGCGGCGCCGACGGCCAGCCGCATCACATTCGCTTCCGTGCACTCATCGCGTCCCAGAATCCCGGTCAAACGTCCTTCGTGCATCACGGCGACGCGGTCGCTGATGTTCAGCACCTCTTCCATGTCCGAAGAGATCATCAGGATGGCCACTCCCTGTTTCGCCAGCTCGCGCATCAAGTCGTAGATCTCCGCCTTTGCGCCCACATCGATGCCGCGCGTCGGCTCATCAAAAATCAAGACACGCGGATCAAGCGAGAGCCACTTGGCCAGCACCACTTTCTGCTGGTTGCCACCGCTCAGGTTTCCAGTCTTGACTTCGACGGAAGGTGCTTTGACTTTCAGCTTTTCACAAACTTTGATGGCGACGCGGGTTTCGCGATCACGCCCGATCAGTCCCGCCGTCGCATAGCGCTCGAGGGCCGGCAAAGTGATGTTTTGTCGAATCACATCTTCAGTGATCAGCCCAGCCTGGCGGCGATCTTCAGGGATCAGGTAGACGCCATTGGTGATTGCGTCGCGAGCCGAGCGCACCCGCAGAGTCTTTTGATCGAGCAGAACGTTTGAGGCGCTGGCCCGGCAAACACCAAAGAGCGCCTCGGCGACTTCCGTACGGCCCGCGCCCACCAGTCCAGCCAGTCCCAGGATTTCGCCCTTACCAATCGAGAACGAGACCGACTGCTGCGGATAACGAGCCGTGCGCAACCCCTCGACGGCAAAGAAGCCTGCTTCCGCCGGGCCTTCCGGATGGCGATAAAAGCTTTCCAGATTGCGGCCCACCATCAAGTTGACCATGTTGCTGTGCGTGATCTCCTCGCGCGCCAGGCTGCCGGCGTTGGCGCCGTCGCGCAACACCACGGCGCGATCCGCGATCGCTTCGACCTCGCTGAGACGATGCGAGATGTAGATCACAGCGACTCCCTGCGCTCGCAGCTCCCGGACCACTTCGAGCAGCTTTTCGGTTTCTGTCAGCGTAAGGCTCGACGTCGGTTCATCCATGATCAAGAGGCGCGCGTTCAGCGATAGCGCCTTGGCGATTTCGACTAACTGCTGCTGGGCAATCGGGAGCGAGCCGACCAGCCTGGTGGTGGGCACGTCCAGCCCAAGACGCTCGAGATAAACCTTCGCGTCAGTATGCAAGCGCTTGCGATCGATCAATCGCAGGAAACCGAAACGCACCGGTTCGCGGCCGAGAAAAACGTTGGCGGCAACGTCGAGATTGCCGAGCACATTTAGTTCCTGATGGATGAAGGAGATGCCGCCCTTGATGGCGTCGGCGACCGAGTGAATGCGCGCGGGCGCGCCGTCAATCAGGAGCGTGCCGGCATCGGGTTGATGTACGCCGCCGAGGACTTTCATCAAGGTCGACTTGCCGGCTCCGTTCTCGCCAACCAACGCCACCACCTCGCCCTCGGCGATAGAGAAGTCCACTCCGCGCAGCGCGTGCACGCCGCCAAAGCGTTTCTCGATGCCCTGCATCTGCAGAATCTGGGTCATGTGGATGCAGGCGTAGCGCAAGCTGTTGGCTTGCGACGTGCACGCCAGAATCTCGCTTGAGTTAATTGGAAATCGTGGCCGTAACTTGCGCGAACTCACAACCTCGCAAGCTAACAGCTTGCGTTACAAACTAACTTCGACCGCGCAGTTGATTGAGCTTGGTCTTGAACTCGTCGACCTTATCTTTCTTGATCACGAGTGTCGGAACGATCACCTGCTTATTCACGGGGATCCCGCTCTTATCGCCATTCAGGATTTGGGCCATCATCTTTACGGACTGATAGCCAAACTCGAAAGGCTGCTGGACCACCGTCGCATAGATCGCTCCATCCTTGATGCCGGTCAGGGTTTCGTCCTGTTCGTCAAAGGCGACAATCTTCACCTGGCCGATTTTGCCGGCGTCCTTGACGGCGGTCAGAATTGCGGGACCGTTATAACTCCAAAGGCCCACCATACAGGCGACGTCAGGATATTTGACCAGCGTGTCAGCCGCGTTTGCCTTGGCGCGAACGAGATCAGTTTCGTCGGTGCGGACGTCAATGATTTCTACCTTGGAGCCCTGGAGCACTTCCTTGATGCCCTGCAGGCGTTCGCGCGCATTGCGAGCATCCGCAGAGCCGACAAAGACCATGATCTTTCCGCCCTGGGGCAAGACCTCTTTGATCAATTCGCCCGCCTGGCGACCGGCTGCTACGTTGTCGGTGCCGATGTAGCAGGCGCGATCGCTTTTCGGCGCGTCGCTGTCTTGCGTAATTACCAGCGCCTGTTTGGCGGTGTCGTTAATCAGTTGCGTTTGGTTGTCTGGATCCTTGGGACTGATGGCAATACCGGCGACGCCTTTCGCACGCAGATCATCAATGATGCCCTTCTGCTCAGCGGCGGTACCACCACCGGGCATGCGAAATTCAACTGTGACGCCAGGCAGTTCCGCGGCGGCTTTTTCGGTTCCCTTGCGGGCAATGGTCCAAAAGTCCGACGCATTATTCGTGACGAAGGCAAGCTTCATAGTCTTGCCGGCGTTGTTCGGCTTGCAGGCAAGACCCAGCAGCAGGAATAAGCAAGTAAGTGTGATGGCAGCGGTAAGTTTCATGTGCGTCTCCTGTAGAATTAGTCGAATCCGGCAGCCCGAGCTTCTCCAGTTCGCTGGACTGGCAGCCAATAGCCACATCCCGTAGATGTGAGCGATGTAAGAATTCAGTCCCTCCGGAACACCACGGGTCAGTATTTCGCACCCACGGCATAGGCTTTTATTCGGTCCTCAAACAAACCCCGCCTTCCTTGAACGTCGCATAACTTTCAACAGAGCGCGAGTTTTGATCACGTCACAAATGCGGGTACAAAACGAAAGACGAACCAGCAGCCAGGGCCCCGGGTTCGCCGGTTCTTTGCGAGGTTCGATCGCCTGGGGGTTTTCGAAAACTATTATGCGTGTGTAGATCGCCGGCTGACAACACGCCGCGCCTGACAGTAGTTCTGTAAAGCAAACTTTTAGTTTGCGATGTTTGAATGGCACTCAACCTGCACAAGCTAACAGCTTGCGTTACAAGCACTGACAGCGACACACACCGTTCACGTTAGAAAACTAAATAGAATCAGAACCATCTCTGCTGTTGAATTGAAAGTAGGTAATGCAATCGCGCACTTGTTTATTTACGATCAAGACAGACCTGTGTCAAGGCGTTTTGTTTGGCGCTTGAGTCTTTCTCTGGTTGGGGACCAGGAGTAAAACGGTGCGGTCCATCTTATATTCGCTAAAGTGCCGAAAAGGCTATGCAAAAGTCGGGTTACCGGTCCCCTGTGCGAAAAATCCTCACCATCCCGTTGACTGAATGAGGCGAGATCAAGCAAACTTGCCCGTTCTCGACTGACAATTCCGACGGTGTGTTCCCCTCTTTCGTCTCATTGCAGTCCGGCAGCGGTGCTTCAATAGACCGCTGGCAAGATGGCGAACGCCAGAGAGCCTGGTCACTGATCAGTGCGCTAGTGAAAGCAGAGAATCATCTGTGTCCGATGGTTTTCGATCCAAACATCTACCGCGCTTCGATATGGAAACAACAAGCAAAGCCCTGCCCGCGGCGGAACCCCTGCGAGCTGATCAAACCAAAGTTGCCGCGACGTCGTTCCTGGCGCTCTTTTCCATTGTCGGCCTGGCGCTTTACGGCTTGCCATTTTACTACGACTTCATGGTGAAGGATTTTGGCTGGACGCGCGCGCAGGTCACCTCCGGGAACGCGTACAGCAAGCTGCTGATCGGTCCACTGTTTGGTTTTCTTGCGGGATGGATCGTGGATCGCTTCGGTCCGCGGCGGATGATGATGGCCGGAATTCTGATGGCCGGCACGGCACTGGTGGGGCTGAGTTTTACCTCCACGCTGTCGCTGTTCTATTTCTTCTATCTCTTCAACGCGCTCGGCTATGTTTGTGGTGGTCCATTGCCTAACCAGGTGTTGCTCTCGCGTTGGTTCACCAAGGCGCGCGGCAAGGCCATGGGCTTTGCGTATTTGGGGATTGGTTTGGGTGGAGCAATTGCACCGGTGCTCTCGAATCGGTTGACGCAGCAATTCGGCTGGCATGGAGCGTTACGCACGCTGGGGATCCTGGTTCTCTTGATTGCGCTGCCGATGACCTTCTTCATCAAGGAGAGTCCCGTTCAGGTTGCAAAAAAGGCGTCCCCAGCCGCGCCGGTTTCCATCGGCGGAGTCTTGCGCAGTTGGCAGTTTTATTTGCTGGCGCTTGGGAGTATGTGCTCTATCGGTGCGGTCGGTGGCACGTATCAAAATCTCAAGCTCTATCTGACGGGCGATCTGTTCCGCGGCATGCCTGCACAAACAGCGCAGAATGCGGCAGCGACGGTGCTTTCGTTGGTCTTGATATCCAGCCTGGTGGGGCGGTTGCTGATGGGCTGGCTCGCCGACCGCTTCCCGAAAAAGTACGTCATGCTTCTGATATACCTGATTGTCGCCGGCTCGATCCCGCTGCTCCTGATGGCCTCGGCTCCGACGGCTCTCTATCTGTTTGCGATTCTTTTCGGTATCGGATTGGGAGGTGACTATATGATCATTCCCCTGATGGCGGCCGAAATTTTCGGTGTCAAGATGCTGGGACGGGTGATGGGTGTGGTGCTAACCGCTGATGGTGTTGCCGAGGCGTTAGCGCCGAACTTCGTCGCGAGATTGGCCGACCGCCGAGGAGGAAGCTATACCACTGGCTTCAGCGTGCTGATCGCGCTCGCCCTGGTGGGAGCGGTGGCGATTTCCTTGTTGCCTCGTAAGGGATCTGCAGATCTAATTGTTGAGTAGCGAGTTAATCGCTTTTCTCGTCCGGATATTCCGAACGAAGTTTAGAGAAAGAGCCCGAGGGAGGGTAGTGGCCCAATTTCAATTCTCTGCGTTAACTCAGCATGCTCGGCGCCTCTGCGGTGAGCGTGTTTCGCGGCAAGATTCACCGCTGAGATACAGGGCATATGAAATTGAAACGCAAAGGTCGCAAAGGTTTTTCGCAAAGAGCGCAAAGGGGTTGTACTTTGCGCCCCTTTGCGCTTTGCATTTGCGTCCCTTGCGTTAAAGTTATCATGCAGAGGCTTGGACCGTTGGTTTGACACTGCCTCTCACGGACGGGGCTAATGACTGCCGGTCCTTTGCACCCGAGACAAGCAAGACGAGGATCCAACAAAAGAATGTCTGACTCTTCGAACAGTGATGTGCGTCCAGTAGCGCTCGTAACGGGAGCATCGCGAGGCATTGGCCGCGCGATCGCCCTCGAATTGGCCCGAGTGGGTTTCGATCTAATGGTGAACTTTGTCGCTAATGAATCAGCGGCTGAAGAAACTTGCAACGCGGCGCGAATGGCCAGTGGAGATCGCGAACTGCGAGCGGAGAAATGTCGCGCCGACATTTCCCTGGCTGATGATCGCGCGCAGTTGCTGGTGGCGATGCGCAATCAGTTTGGCCGATTGGATCTGCTGGTCAACAATGCCGGTGTGGCCTCGGAAGCGCGTGTTGATCTGCTCGATGCCAGTGAAGCGAGTTTTGAGCGACTGGTCGCCATCAACTTGAAAGGGCCATATTTTCTGACGCAAGCAGCAGCGCGCTGGATGATCGAACAAAAGACTGCAGAAGTTCCTAACTTCCATCCGGCGATCATCAACATAACCTCGGTCTCAGCTTATGCCGCCTCTCCCGAACGTGGTGATTACTGCGTCTCCAAAGCGGGGCTGGCGATGATGACCAAACTGTATGCAGCGCGCCTGGCCTCTGAGGGTATCAACGTTTTCGAGATCCGTCCGGGAGTGATCAGGACAGACATGACTGCAGATGTCAGTGCGAAGTATGACGCGTTGATTAGCGATGGCCTGACACCGATCAAACGTTGGGGAACCGCAGAAGACGTTAGCCGCGCTGTGGCCGCGGTGGCGACGGGCAGCTTCCCGTTTTCGACCGGTGAAGTAATTAATGTCGATGGGGGCTTTCATCTGCGGCGGTTGTAGGAACGGGTTGAAGAAATTACGAACGCCACAGAGACACAGAGTTACAGAGAGAAGAGAAACGACCAGGATCAATCAGAAATGGCAACAAATAGTTACCTTCTCTGTGCTCATCTTTCTCTGTGTCTCCGCGTCTCTGTGGCTAAGTCTGGTTTTTCATGAGCCTGCTGGAATGGATTGAAAGCCGCAAAGTCGTGAGGTGAATTTTTACTTGGTTGTGCAGCTATGATTGACCGGAAATCTTTGCTCGCTCAGGTTGAAAACGCTTTCGCGTTCGCGCAACGACAAGTGCGTGCATTGGTCGAACGCGATCCGGGTTTTTATCCGCTGTACACAGACAGCGGCAAATGGCGGCACTCGAAACCGGCCTGGACTCGCTGGTGTGACGGCTTCCTGCCGGGGATGATGTGGATCTTTTACGAAGAGACGAAAGATCCCAGGTGGCGTGAATCAGCCGTCGAGTATTCACGGGCCCTGGAGCATCGCAAGGACGATCGCGAGGTTCACGATCTTGGTTTCATTTTCTATCACGGGACCTATCGTCGCTGGCACGACGCGACGGTGCGCGAGGGCGCTGCGGATCAGTCGCTCAAAGATATCGTGATTCACGCGGGCCGGATCCTGGCATTGCGCTTCAATCAACAAGCCGGGTGCCTGCGTTCCTTTCATGGTCCGGATTCGAACTTCATCGATATCATGATGAACGTCGGGATCATTTTTTATTCGGCGCTCGAGACGAGTGATCGGGAGCTGCTCGAGTTAGCTCATCGACACTGTCGGACTACCCGGCGCACACTGGTGCGTGGTGACGGCAGCACTTCGCACGAAGGCATCTTTGATTTGAACAGTGGTGAGTTCTTGCGCCAAACCACGCAGCAGGGATATCGCGGCGACTCCTGTTGGTCGCGCGGGTTGGCGTGGTCGCTTTACGGATTCGGCACCTGCCATCAACTGACCGGCGATACCGCTTATTTGGAAGTCGCACAGTTGAGCGCGGACTACTGGCTGGCGAATGCGCCCGCGGACGGCGTCGTGCCGTGGGATTTCGATGCTCCCGATGATGGGCCGCTCAGTCGCCTTCAACCGGACACGAGCGCCGCTGCGATTGCTTCGGTCGGATTGCTTAATCTCGCTGAGTTTTCCACCAGCGCGGCGCGCCAGCGAGCGTATCTTGATTGTGCCCTGAAGACGATCGACTCATTGACCGGCAAGTATCTCGGTACGGGCGATGGCTGGGAAGGAATCCTGCGCGGTGGCGTCTATCACATTCACAAAGGGCTGGGTGTCAACGAGTCGGTGATGTGGGGAGAATACTTTTTTGTTGAAGCGCTGCAGCGGGCGCGGCGGGTTTTGCGCGACGCCTGATGTCCGACAAACTTTAGTTTGTCGAGGTGGTGATGAGCGATAGCTGAATGGGGAAACAGCGACGGCGACAAACTGAAGTTTGTCGGACATTGGGTTTTGTCAGTACCACCTGCGGTAGCGGGTGGGCCCCTATTAGATTAACCTGCGCAATAGGTCACAAGCCGGCCCGCCCGCTACCGCAGGCGGTAGTGACCTGATTATGAGCGAACGAACATACGCACCAATCGGCGGGATCAGAAGCGTCGCTGAATTCAAAGCGCACGTCGAGAGTCTCGGCCTGCGTATTCCCTGTGACGTCGAGCTCGAAGCCGGCGCGCGGGCGCCACTCGCTCAGTCGTTGGTCCTCAACGGCAAAACGATCGGCAACCGGTTTTGCATCCACCCGATGGAAGGATGGGACGCCACTGAGGATGGGCGGCCCAGCCCGTGTACGTTTCGGCGTTGGCAGAATTTTGGCTCGAGCGGCGCCAAACTGATCTGGGGCGGAGAGGCAGTGGCAGTGCGCCACGAGGGTCGCGCCAATCCCAATCAACTCCTGATTAACGAGCAGACAAAAAGTGAAATCGCGCGTCTGCGCGAGGCGCTGATTGCGTCTCACAAAGAAGCATGTGGTGTTACTGATGACCTGCTGATTGGGCTGCAACTCACGCATTCCGGTCGTTACAGTTGCCCGAACGAAAAGCTGCGGAGTGAACCGCGCATCCTCTATCACCATCCCTTTCTCGATGCCCGGGTAAAGGTGAATGACGACTACCCTGTGCTCTCTGACGGCGAGATCAGGAAGATCATCGAAGACTTTCATCGGGCCGCGCGGCTGGCCTGGCAAATTGGTTTTGAGTTCGTGGATGTCAAGCACTGTCATGGCTATCTGGGCCACGAATTTCTGAGCGCGCACACCCGCGGCGGCGACTACGGCGGCAGCTTTTTGAACCGCACGCGATTTTTGCGGGAAGTCGTCGAAGGAATTCGCAGCCTGGCGCCGGGACTGCAAATCGGTGTGCGTCTTTCGGCCTTTGATACCGTGCCGTTCAGTTCTGATCCGGCGCAACCGTCGAATGGCAAGATGGGGATTGGGATTCCAGAATCCTATGACGATCGACTTCCTTACCGGTGGGGTTTTGGCGTCGATGCAGATCATCCCGAACAGTCTGATCTCACGGAAGGGCGACAGTTTCTTTCACTGTTGCGCGATCTCGATATTCGACTGGTGAATATTTCGGGCGGTAGTCCTTACTACAATCCGCACGTACAGCGGCCGGCGCTCTATCCGCCTTCGGATGGTTATCAACCACCGGAAGATCCACTGTTCGGTGTGGCGCGACAGATGGACGTAACGCGCGCGCTGAAAGGGAGTTTTCCCGACCTGCTGCTCGTCGGGTCGGGCTACACTTACTTGCAGGAATTTCTTCCGTTGGTCGCCCAGGCGGCGGTGCGCGAAGGTTGGGTGGACTCTGTCGGTTTGGGCCGGATGGTGCTTGCTTATCCTGAGTTGCCGCTCGATATCATTAGCGGCGCCGGCTTACAACGCAAACGCATCTGCCGCACGTTCAGCGACTGCACGACGGCGCCACGCAATGGCCTGCCGTCGGGCTGCTATCCATTGGATGAGCACTACAAAAACGCGCCGGCGGCCATTGAACTGAAAGAGATCAAAGCGTCAGCACGACGACGAACCACGAGAGTTGGTTAGCCGGAGCTACGCCGGGACCTACGCCGGGAGCGCGGGCATCCTGCCCGCAACGTGGTGATAATCGAAGAGACTGGATTCGAAGCGGATTGCGGACATCCTGCCCGCATCCTGTCGATAATCGAAAGAGATTGGAATCGAAAAAGATTGCGGGCAGGATGCCCGCGCTCCCGGAAACCAATGCAGAATCGACGCGCATTCTTGAACACGCCGCGACGACGGCACGCAGCCGTCGAAGGCTATTGGCTGCACGTTAGTCGTGCGGCGATGGCGTGCCGATTCGAAGTGACCTTGCCGGTTTCTGATCAGGCAGGCGTGTTAGTGGCTCGCGACGCTCTGGATGAAATAGATCGACTCGAAGAGCAGTTGACGGTCTTCCGAGAGAGCAGTGAGATCAGCCGGATTAATCGTAACGCGTCGTCCGCGGCAACCAGGGTTGAGGCTTCGCTCTATGCGCTGCTGTTTCGCTGTAAGCAATTGTTCGATGAGACGGAAGGCGCGTTTGACATCACTTCCGCACCGTTAACGCGCGCGTGGGGATTCCTGCGACATGAAGGCCGTTTGCCCGACGCGCATGAGCTTGCAGCGGCGCGCTCGTATGTTGGCAGTGACAAACTGCTGCTGAATCACGACGAGCGATCGATTCAATTCATGTGTGCCGGCGTCGAGATAAATCTCGGCAGCATCGGCAAAGGTTACGCACTCGATCGCGTGGCAAAGACGATCCGCAGGCGTGGTGTCGGCGCCGCGCTGATCAATGCGGGCTCGAGCAGCATTCGAGCCATCGGCGACCCGGGGCGGCAAGGATGGAGTGTTGGGTTGCGGCATCCACGTCATAAAACCAAACGCATGGCGCTGTTAAGGATTCGCGACTGCGCGTTATCCACCAGCGGCAGCGAAGAGCAGTTCTTTGAGCAGGAAGGCAAACGCTACGGGCACATCATCGATCCGCGCTCGGGGCAACCTGCCGAGGGCGTGACTAGTGTGACTGTGTTGGCCCAATCGGCCGCTGTGAGTGATGCGTTGGCGACGGCGTTCTATGTCGGTGGACGTGAGCTGGCCGAGCGGTATTGCGCTGCGCATGCGGAAGTGATGGTGATCATGCTGGAGAGTAATCGAGAGACGCCCGTGGTGATCGGTAGTAACAGCGGGTGTGAATGTCCGACAAACTTCAGTTTGTCGTGAGTGCCAAAAAATTGAGTGTTCGGAGAATTGAGTGTCGGAGAATTGAGTGTTCGGAATTGAGTGTTCGGAGAAGCCAACGACAAACTAAAGTTCGTCGGACATTTTTGGACATTTCATGAATGACAACCCATCATATCGCCCGCTGCAACAGTTTGCGCTAATCGCATTGCGCACCGTGATCGGCTGGCACTTTCTTTACGAGGCCTGGTACAAAATCACCTCGCCGGCCTGGAGTCCTGCCGGCGCTCCCTTAGCGCGATGGACTTCTGCCGGCTATCTCAAAGGCGCGTCTGGACCATTGGCCTGGTTGTTTCAGCGGATGGTGAATGCCGGTTGGACACCCTGGATCGATCGCACGGTCAAAATCGGTTTGTTGCTGATTGGTTTGTCATTGATCCTTGGGGTCTTTACGAGAGTCGGAGCATGGGGCGCGCTCGTGTTTTTGAGTATGTTCTATCTGCTCTACATTCCCACGATCGGCGTGCCGCAACCGAACAACGAGGGAACGTATTTGATTGTCAACAAGACGCTGATCGAAGCTGCGGCTGTTTGCGTCTTGCTGGTCTTCAATACGGGCGCGATTGCCGGGTTGGACTTGCTTTGGCGGCGCAAGAAATCCGATGGGGCGTGACTAACCATGAATCTTACTGACGAACAAAAAACAATCGGCCGGCGCAACTTTCTGAAAGTTGCGGCGGGCGCGCCGGCGCTGGTCGCGCTGGGCACGGCCGCATTGACTCGCGGACCGATCAGCGGGGGGCCGGTGAAGTTTGCCTTGATCGGCACAGGCGACATGGGCAACGGGCATTTGAGCCAGTACCAGAAAGAGTTTCTCGATCTGAAGGCGCTCTGCGACATCAATCCCAAACGCCGCGCCGCCGCCGTCGACAAGATGGTCAAGAAGGGTTGGCCCAAGCCGAACGAATACGACGACTGGCGCGAGATGCTGCAGAAGGAAGATCTCGAAGCCGTGCAAATCGCCACGCCTTTGTGGACCCATTCGGAAATCACGGTTGGTTGTTTGAATGCCGGCAAGCACGTCCTTTGCGAAAAGATGATGGCCAAGAGCGAGGCCGAATGTCAGGCGATGATCGACGCCTCGCATAAGAACAAAAAGATTTTGGAGATCGGTTACCAGCGCTACTACAACCCGATTTACCAGGCGGCCTACAACAACATCATCAAGGCGGGAGTGCTGGGCGACGTCTATCACGCGCGGCTCGCCTGGCATCGCAATGCAAGTTGGCGCAAGAAGGAGGAGGCCCCGTCTGCCAAGTACGACCCGAGTAAGTGGGGTTATCCCGATTGGGATCACCTGCTGAATTGGCGCATGTACAAAAAGTACTCAGAAGGGTTGCTTTGCGAATTGGGCAGCCACCAAATCACTGCGACCAGTTGGTTTTTTGATGCGCCGCCGGAAGCCGTCTACATGAGCGGCGGAACGTACCGCTACAAGGACGGGCGCGAGGTTTATGATCACGTCTTTGCGACTTTTAACTATCCCGGAGATCGCACCGCCACCTTCTCTTCGATTCAGTCGAATGCCTTTGAAGACGCTTACGAAATGTTCATGGGCACGAAGGGTACTTTGGTCCTGACCCATGAAGTGGACGCCTACCTCTTCAGCGAAGGTGAAGGACCACCAGCGACGACGAAGGTGGAAGTGTCGAAGCAGGGAGCGGGGCCTGTGGTTGATTCGTCGGCGAGCCGGCCGATCGATTCGCCCGGGCGAACGGTTGAAGCCCAAAGCGCGGGCGCTCAAAACGCAGGCGGCCCGCCTGGAGCCGACCGCAATGTGTCTTATAAGAATGAGATTGCGGAGTTCTGCTCGGCTGTGCGTACCGGGACGCCGATCCGTTGTGGCCCGGAGAAGGCGATGAAGTCCGCACTGGCGATCCTGACGGGAAATCGAGCCGCTGAACAACAAGCCAAGTTAGCGATCCCGAAAAGCGAGTTGACACCGGGACCTTAAACTGGGACCGCGGGCGTCCCGCCCGCTATTTTGTTCCATGGATTGTTGTTTGGATTCCGATTGAGCCTTTCGCTACTTTGCTCGCGCCTTAAGGCGCTCGGGCGGGCGGGACGCCCGCGGTCCCAGTAAAGTCGGTCCAGTAAAGCGGTCCCCGTAGGTCCGGTTAAAGGCTCTCGATTCTGAGGTGTAATGAGTAGTCAAGAATCATTCAAATACGTGAAGTACCTCTGGCAGGATGAAGTCGCCGGCCAACTTTCCGGCGTTCATCGTTTGGTCTATCGCTCGAACAAACTCGGCGAAGACTTGACACTGACTAACACGGGCGGCGGCAACACTTCCTCGAAACTCTTGGAGACTGATCCACTGACTGGTGAGCAGGTGCAGGTGTTATGGGTCAAAGGTTCCGGAGGCGACCTGCGCACGGCCAAGGCCGAAGGTTTTGCCTCGCTCTATCTCGAGAAGATCAGGGCGATGAGGCCGCTCTATCTGAATGATCCCGATCGTGGTCCAAAGACAAAGATCGAAGACGACATGTACCCGATGTACAGTCATTGCGTCTTCAATCTGAACCCGCGCGCCTGTTCGATTGACACGCCGCTGCACACGCTGGTGCCTTACCAGCATGTCGATCACCTGCATCCGAACGCAGTGATCGCCATCGCGGCTTCCGTCAACCAGGAGAGACTTTGCCGCGAGATTTACGGCGAGGACGTGATCTACGTGCCCTGGCAGCGTCCCGGTTTCGATATTGGTTTGCTGATTGAGTCGCTGATCAAGGAACACCCAAACGCGAAAGGCGTTCTGCTTGGCCATCACGGCATGAGTTCCTGGAGCAATGATGACAAGACCTGTTACGAAACGGCGCTGGAAATAATCGATCGCGCGGCTGAGTATATCGAAGCGCACGATCGCGGTGAGAAAACCTTTGGCGGAGCGAAGTACGCGCCGTTGCCGGAGCCGGATCGGCTGCGGATATTGGCTGAGTTGTTGCCCTGGCTGCGCGGCCGCGTCTCCGTCTACAAACGTTTCGTGGGTACGGTTCAGCATGACGAGCGAATGCTGCGTTTTGTGAACAGCGTCGACGGTCCGCGACTCGCTGAGTTAGGTACGTCGTGTCCCGATCACTTCCTGCGCACCAAGATCAAGCCACTCTTCGTCGATTGGGAACCGGCCAGCCGCGATGTCGAGGCTCTGAAGACAGCGTTACTTGAGAGACTGGTCCAATACCGCACAGACTACGAAGCCTATTACGAGCGCTGCCGGCATCCCGATTCGCCGGCGATGCGCGACCCTAATCCGACCGTGGTGCTGATTCCGGGTCTGGGGATGATCGCCTGGGGAAAGAACAAGAGCGAATCGCGTGTGACTGCCGAGTTTTACAACTGCGCGATTGAAGTGATGCGCGGCGCCGAAGCGATTGACAAGTACGAAGCGATGGACCAGCAGGAAGCGTTCGACATCGAATACTGGTTGCTGGAAGAAGCCAAGCTGCGGCGTGCTCCCGCCGAGAAGGAACTCGATCGTCAGGTGATTGCGGTGATCGGCGCGGGCGCCGGCATAGGCCGTGCCACGGCGCACCGTCTGGTCAAGGAAGGCGCGCACATCGTTTGCGTGGACCTCGATGAAAGTGCGGCGAATGAAACCGCGCAGGAGATCATCGCCACGTACGGAGAAGGCATCGGCGTCGGCGGCAGCGGGATCAGCAATTGCGGGCCGGCGATTGGGCTGGCGTGCGACATCACCAATCGCGAAAGCGTCGCGCGGATGTTCGAGTCGGCACTGCTTGCCTATGGAGGTCTGGACGCGGTGGTCGTAACGGCGGGCATCTTTGTCGCTCCCGACAAGAGCGGTCGCGTGGATGACAGTAAGTGGGCGCTCACTTTCAATATCAATGTTACCGGCGCCTACATCGTCGCTGACGAGGCCTACAAAATACTCAAGCGGCAGGGCCTCGCGGCAAATGTGGTGCTGACCACCAGCGCGAATGCCGTGGTTGCCAAGAAAGGCAGTCTGGCGTACGACACGAGCAAGGCTGCGGCCAATCATCTGGTGCGCGAGTTGGCGATTGAGATGTCGCCGCTGGTGCGGGTGAATGCTGTAGCGCCGGCAACTGTTGTCAAAGGCAGCACAATGTTTCCCCGCGACCGTGTGGTTGCCTCGCTTACGAAATACGAGGTTGCTTTTACTGAAGAAGAATCAACCGATGATTTGCGCAACAAGCTGGCAGCCTTCTACGCCAAACGTTCGTTGACCCAGTCACCTATAGAACCCGACGATCAGGCCGAGGCGGTTTTCGTTTTGGTTTCTGAGCGGCTGTCGAAAACCACCGGCCACGTGATACCGGTCGACGGCGGGTTGGCTGATGGGTTTCTGAGATAGCGATGACGAGGCTTGAAACGTGAGTGGGAGTGGAAAGCTGCTAGAATTTCGGATTCTGGACTTTAGCCGGCTGCTGAAAATAAGGCGAATGGAGGGATCGACATGTTAGATCTGAAGCAACTTGAAGTTCAGTATGTGACGAACCAAACCGGCGAGAAAACTGCAGTCATCATGCCAATTGCCGAGTTTAACGAACTCATTGAAGACATCGAGGATCTTGCAGCCGTGGCCGAACGACGCGAAGAACCAACAATCTCACATGAAGATTTGCTTGCTGAGTTGAAGCGCGATGGATTCATATAGAATCGAGTGGAAGCACTCGGCGAGGAAAGATCTTCGAGGGCTCCCGAAGGAGGTGTTGCCAAGGATTCTGGATGCTGTCGAGCAGTTGTCCACGAATCCCTACCCCTCGGGGATCCGTAAACTAGTTGGCTCTGAGCATACGTATCGCATCAGAGAAGGCTCTTATCGCATTCTGTTTACTGTCACCGCTTCATCTTTGATTATCGAGATCATCCGCGTCGGACATCGCAAAGATGTTTACGACAGATAGGCTTCCACGAAACGTGAGCGACATAAGTACCCAGTCACCGAATCGAACCCGACGATCAGGCCGAGGCGGTTTTCGTTTTGGTTTCTGAGCGGCTGTCGAAAACCACCGGCCACGTGATACCGGTCGACGGCGGGTTGGCTGATGGGTTCTTGAGATAAGACGAGTTCTTGTGAGAGAGAAGTTGTTGTGAATGAGTCAAGTTTGCCGGGACTCTTCTTGCGTGCTTTGCGGCTTTGCGTGAGACGCTCCGTCCTAAGTCGGAACCGTTAGAACTGGGAAGACTTTTCACGCAAAGGCGCAAAGCACGCAAAGTTGATGATCAGTCCAAGGCTAGCCTGTTACCTACGTGAGAAACACAAGGCATCGCGCGTGGATTCTGGTTCTGACCGCGGCGATCTGTTTACTGGCGGTCGTGTCTTCAACGTCTTCGCAGAGATCTTCGCTGACCACAATCAAGTGGCGAGACTGTCTTAGACAAAAACCGGAGTGGTACGCGAGCGACGAGGCAGTCCGCATTGCCGAGAACCTGCTCCTTTACCAGCGCGCCGCCGGCGGCTGGCCCAAGAACATCGAGATGGCGTCATTGTTGACTGAAAAAGACAAGGCCAATCTGACCGCCCAAAAGAAAACCAGCGATGCCACCATCGACAACCAATCGACCTACACACAGCTCACGTATCTCGCCCGGGTATTCCAGGCCACGAGAAGGGAGCAGTTCAAGGAACCTTTCTTCAAAGGTTTGGACTATTTGCTCGCCGCGCAATATCGCAATGGAGGCTGGCCGCAGTTCTATCCGTACCCGTCCGGTTATCAAAAGCACATCACCTTTAATGACGACGCGATGATCGGCGTGATGAGTTTGCTGCGCGAGATTGCTCACAAAGACCCAGGCTATACTTTTGTTGACGAGCAGCGACGAGTTCGAGCTGCTCAGGCAGTCGCCCGCGGCGTTGAGTGCATTCTCAAGTGCCAAATCAAGGTCAGCGGAAAGCGAACTGCCTGGTGTGCACAGCACGACGAAGTGACCTTCGCTCCGGCGCCCGCGCGGACCTACGAAAAGATTTCCCTGAGCGGTGGTGAAAGCGTCGACATCGTGCGTTTCTTGATGGACATTGAACATCCCAACCGCGCAGTGATCGAAGCAATCCAGGGCGCCGTTGCCTGGTTTGAACAGGTCAAGCTGTCCGGGATCAAGGTCGTCGACAAACGTGATCCTTCACTTGCCAGAGGTTTCGAGAGAGTCGTGGTCCAGGATCCGGCGGCCGAGCCGCTCTGGGCGCGCTTTTATGAGATCGGCACGAACCGACCGATCTTTTGCGGACGCGATGGGGTAATCAAATCCAGCCTGGCTGAGATCGAGTACGAGCGGCGCACGGGTTATCGCTGGTACGTGAACGCGCCGGCGGAACTGCTAGCCACGGATTATCCGGCGTGGCAGAAAGCAGTAGGCAGTAGAAAGTAAGCAGTAAGCAGAAAGCAGAAGGCAGTCAAGCGATGTCCGACAAACTTCAGTTTGTCGTTGCTTCGCGTAAGTGTGATGTGGCGTTGAAAGCGACAAACTGAAGTTTGTCGGACACACAAGCCCGGGGAGAATCTGTTGACTGAAAACATTGTGCTGCGCGCAAACGACATCAGCAAGTCATACGCGGGCGTGCATGCTTTGCGCAGTGTTGCCTTTGAGCTCAAGGCCGGCGAGGTACACGCGCTGATTGGTGAAAACGGCGCCGGCAAGTCGACTCTGATCAAGATCATCACCGGCGCCGTTGCCAGGGACAGCGGCGAGATTGAAATCAGCGGCCAGTTGATCACTGACAATTCCCCACGAATCGCGAAGTCTTTGGGTATCGCGGCAATCTACCAGCAGCCCGCACTTTTCCCGGAGCTCAGCGTGGCCGAAAACATTGCCCTTGGCTTGGAAAAGGCCGGCTTGTGGGGTCGCATCAATTGGCACGAGCGTCACGCCCGGGCAATGACGCTGCTGGCTCGCGTAGGCGCGAAGATCGATCCAACTACTGAGGCGCAGGATCTTTCAATGCCACAGCAGCAGTTGGTCGAGATTGCGCGGGCCCTGGGAGCTGATGCAAAGGTCCTGATCATGGACGAGCCCACTGCTTCGCTCTCTGAAGAAGACACGCAAAACTTGTTTCGCGTTATCCGCGAATTGCGGGAGCACGGCGTGGGTCTGATTTACATTTCGCATCGCCTGGAGGAATTGCCGGAGATTGCCGATCGGGTCACGGTCTTGCGCGATGGCAGCACGATTGGCACACACTCGATTAAGGATGTGAAGCGGGACGATCTGATCCAGTTAATGGTCGGGCGCGAACTGTCCGCCGTGTTTCCGAAAAAGGCGGCCGAGTTACGCGACACGGTTTTGGAAGTGCGCCATCTTGGTTGCGCCGTCGCCAATGTTTCGGAGGTGAATCTTTCCGTTCGTGCCGGAGAGATTGTTGGCTTGGCCGGATTGGTCGGCGCCGGCCGCACTGAATTGGCTCGCGCGATATTCGGTCTGACTCCCGCGGATGCGGGAGAGATTCTGCTGCGCGGCAAAGCGGTAAGTATTCAAAGTCCCGCCCAGGCAATCAGTCACGGTATTGCGTACGTGCCCGAAGACCGGCGTCATCACGGGGTGATTCTGGACATGGCGATTAAGGCCAACATCACTCTGGCGTCGCTTTCGTGGCTAGCGAACCGTCTTTCGTTGGATTTCCGGCGCGAGCGCGAAATTGCCGCCGATTACACGCGCCGCTTCGCGATCAAGACGCCGACGACCTATGCGCCTGTTTCGACGTTGTCGGGCGGCAACCAACAGAAAGTTGCCCTCAGCCGCTGGCTGGTAACGAAGCCTTCGCTATTGATCCTGGACGAACCAACGCAGGGTATCGATGTCGGCGCGAAGTCTGAGATTCATGCCCTGATGAGCGAACTGGCCGGGCAGGGCGTGGCGATTCTGATGATTTCTTCTGAGTTACCCGAGGTGCTGGGGATGAGCGATCGCATCGCCGTGATGCGCGCGGGAACGATCGTGCGCATTTTGAAAAGGGCTGAAGCGACGCAGGAAAAGATCCTCGGGTTGGCGCTGGGGCACGCGCTGTGAAGGCATTGAATCGGAATCGAAAATGGAGTGTTGAATCGAAAATGGAGTTGACAAGTTAGATGACTGCGGTTCTTTCTTTGCCCCAAAAGGGGCTACGCGCTCCAGCCCAGAGTTGCCGCTTCGGCTACTCTGGGGAACGGGGAAAGGGATAGTGCTCAACCGCAACGCGGTTGCGTCACTTGCCCGTTGAATCACCAGTGACGCAACCGCGTTGCGGTTGAAGATCAAATCGTCATCTTTTTTCCCAGGGTAGCCGAAGCGGCAACCCTGGGCTGGAGGACGCAGCCCCGTTGGGGCAGTCGGAAAGAACACCCGGCGCTTGCCCCTGGCAGACTGGCGAGCCGGAGTCGGACTGTTTGTGCCGGTCCTTCGGACCTAATAATCGGACCTGAGAAGAGGAGAGTCCTTCATGATCAATCGCAGAGACGTCATCGTCGCCGTCGTCAGCGTTTGCGCGACCCTTGGTGTTGTGTCCCGCGCGCAAACTCGGAAGCCGATCATGCAGTCGTCGGTCTTTGACTGGAGCAGCGTTGAAGCCAAACCGACCAAGGTCGGAGCCCGTCGGGATTTCTTCGATACGCCGACGGCGACTTTGGATCAGTTGGAGTGCCACGTGACCACGATCAACCCTGGCGAAGCGCCTCACGCGCCGCACCAGCATCCGGACGAAGAATTGATCATCGTCAAGGAAGGAACGATCGAAGCGATGCAAAACGGAGTGACGAAGCGAGCTGAGACTGGTTCGATCATCTTTGAAGCTTCTAATCAGTTCCACGGACTGCGCAACGTCGGGAAAACACCCGCGACTTACTATGTCGTAAAGTGGTTTTCGCCCGGCCTGAAGCCAAAGAGTGCGGCGGCCGAATGAGCAGGTCAGTACCACCTGCGGTAGCGGGTGGGTGAGGTCGATGTCGCGTCGTCGAAGCGATCTGGATTACCCCCGCTACCGCAGGTGGTACTGACCTGTTTGACCCTCAGGCTAATCGATTTCGCCGCGATTGCTCTCAGGATACGTACCGTTTAGACAGGGCACTTGTGCCCCCGCTGCAACGGCGGACAAGTCCGCTATCTAAACGGTGATATGAGTTGCAACGGTGATATGAGCTGGGACCGCCTGTTGTCTATCAAGGACGCTTGGAAAGGATGCCAGACTCAAACACAAACCGCTCTCGTTTCAAACTTAGTCGCTACAAACGAGAGGTGTCGGCTGCCCTGGCTTACCTGCTGCTCTTGCTGGCGGTGGGCATCGTCGCTCCTGGCTTTTTCAGCGTCAACAACCTGCGCGACCTGGCGCTGAATAATGCGGCCACACTGATCGTCGCCATTGGGATGACGATGGTCATCCTGGTAGGACAGATCGATATCTCCGTAGGCTCGCAGTTTGCCGTATGCAGTGTCGCGGCTGGTCTACTCGCAAAAACGGGAGTCCCGGTCTTGCTGTTGTTTCCAGGGGTCGTGCTGATTGGAGCCATGATGGGCGCCGTCAACGGATTGCTGGTAGGAAAACTGCGACTGCCATCGATCATCGTCACGCTCGCGATGATGGTGACCTGGCTCAACGCCTTGCGCTGGATGACCGAAGGCGCCTGGGTCCAGAATCTGCCTGCCAATTTTCAGTGGTTCGGCCTGGGCCAGGCTTGGGGCGAATTGCTTAACGTCACCGTCGCCCTGATCGTGTTTGCGAGCTTTGTGTGGATCTTGCGCTACCTGGGTGCGGGACGCGCAATCTACGCCGTGGGATCCGATGCCGAGGCGGCGCGACTCGCTGGTGTCGAGCCACCGCGAGTGATCTTCGGCGTGTTCGTCTGCATGGGAGCGTTGACGGGATTGGCGGCGCTGTTGAACGCGGCGCGTTTTTCGGTGGTTCCCGGCAATGCCGGCACGGGACTCGAGTTGAAAGCGATTGCGGCCGTCGTTGTCGGCGGCGTGGCGATCACCGGCGGGCGCGGCACACTTGTCGGTACCCTAATCGGCGTCGCCTTACTGGGCACGATTGGCACGGCGCTGACCTTCGGCGGCATCAATCCTTTTTGGGAGAAGGCCATTCAGGGAGCCATCATTCTCGCCGCATTGGTTTCCGACGTAGCGCTGGCGCGCCTGGAGAAACATGGCAGAGCCGAGCCCCTCAGCAACAACGTCCGTTAGGACCGAAGCCCCCTGGAGCGCGCGGCTGTTCCCAAATCATGAATGGGTGCTGCTGCTGGTCATTGTGCTCGAGGGCGTCATCTTCAGTCTGAGCGGTAAGAACTTTCTTAGCTCTGCCAACGCGTTTGAAGTGACGCGGCTGAGCGTGGAACTCGGGCTGCTGGCCCTGGCGCTGACGCCGGTGATCATTACCGGCGGCATCGATCTCTCCGTCGGCTCGATGATGGGACTGGCGGCAGTGGTGATGGGGGCTTTGTGGCGCGACGCGCATCTGCCCATCGTGTTGGCGGCGGCGTTGACGCTGCTCGTCGGATTGTTGGGCGGCGCGCTAAATGCGCTGATGATCGCGCGCTTAAAGTTTCCGCCACTGATTGTCACCCTCGGCACCTTTTCTCTTTTTCGCGGCGTCGCCGAAGGGTTGACGCGCGGCATTGAAAATTACTCCGGCTTTTCTTCGCGCTTTCTGTTCCTGGGCCAGGGATACATTGGCGGGATCATCCCGACCCAGTTGATTATTCTGGTAGTGGCGATTGTGGGTTGCGGATGGTGGCTGCACCGCACGGCGTTCGGACGGACGCTTTACGCGATCGGATTTTCGGCTGAGGGGGCTCACTATGCGGGCATTCCGGTCGCTCGGCGAATCAGTCTGGTCTATGCGCTATCTGGTCTGGCAGCGAGCCTGGCGGCGATCATTTATGTGGCCCATCTGGGTCAGGCCAAATCCGATGCCGGCACAGGTTATGAGTTGATGGCGATTACCGCCGTGGTGCTGGGCGGTGCTTCGATCTTTGGCGGCCGGGGCACGGTGCTGGGTACGGTGCTGGGTCTTTTCGCGATCGTCATTTTGCAAAACGGGTTGCGCTTGAGCGCCCAGCCCGCGGAATTTGCAGGCATTCTAACGGGCGTGTTGCTGGTCACCACGATTCTGTTTGATCGGCTCTTATCCGACAAACTTCAGTTTGTCGCTGATCTGCGCAAACAGTTATTTCCCACGGAAAACGACAAACTGAAGTTCGTCGGACAACGGATTGTCGGACCAGGTATTGCCGGACTGGGTTCAGAGGAGGAGTTTGACGTGAAAAATTCTCAAGTTGCGATCTTGAGCGCAGTCATTCTAACCGGCGCGTTGCTGGTTGCCGGCAGCAACTGGATGCTGGTGCGCTCACTCAGACCGGCGGCCACCACCGGGACCGGTGCGAGTGGCGCGACAAAAATAATCGACGGACACAAGCCGGTAATCGCGATGATGCCCAAGGCGAAAGGCGATCCTTATTTCATCAGTTGCCGCTCAGGCGCGGAAGAAGCGGCGCGGGAACTTGGCGTCGACCTTCTTTGGGATGGCCCAACGGATCTCGATCCGGCAAAGCAGAACGAAGTAGTCGAAGCCTGGATCACTCGCGGCGTCGATGTAATTGCCGTCAGCGTCGAAAACAAAGTGGGCATCTCCACCGTCCTGCGCAAGGCAAAAGAGAAGGGAATCAAGGTCATTACCTGGGACGCCGATGCCGAGAAGGACGCGCGCGACTTTCTCATCAATCAGGCGACGCCCCAGGGCATCGGCTACACCTTGATGGATGGCGCCGCAAAAGTGCTCAACAACAAAGGCGAGTTTGCGATCATCACCGCCTCGCTCAGCGCCGCCAATCAAAACGAGTGGATCAAGTACATCAAGGAAAGAATGGCGGCCAAATATCCCGAGATGAAGTTGGTCGCGATTCAACCAAGCGAAGGCGATCGTGATCGCGCCTTCTCGGAAACGCAGACGGTGCTGAAGGTTTATCCGAACGTGAAGCTGATCATGGCGATTGCCGCCCCCGCGGTTCCCGGCGCCGCCGAAGCGGTAAAACAGTCGGGCCGTGCCGACGTCAAAGTCACCGGCTTGTCACTGCCTAATATGTGCAAGCCTTATGTGCACGCGGGTGTGATCGATCACATCGTGCTCTGGAATACGCTGGATCTCGGCTACCTGACGGTTTATGCCGGCGACGCGCTAGCGACCGGGCAACTCAAACGCGGCAATCAGAACATCAGCGCCGGCAAGCTGGGAAAGATTGAAATTGCGGACGATGAGGTGCGTCTAGGGGCGCCGTTTGTTTTCAATAAGGACAACATCGACAAGTTTAACTTCTGAGTAGCATAGACTTCAGTCGGTGATTCGGTGAGCGCAATTCTGCCGTGCGGCAGCCGCAGACTAAAGTCTATGCTACTGCGATGCCGCTTTGGATGCTTGGGTTCTTGTTTCTCGATAATACATCCAAAGCGGCGTCGACGCTGCGCTCTGCCGCCGCACTCCAAATTAGTTGCTGGTTTCTGCCGAGGAGAGAGATGATTCGCAAGGGATTTTTGATGACGCTAAAGCCCGGCTGCCAGGAAGAGTACGAGCGGAGGCACCATCCAGCCTGGGCCGAAGTGGAAACGGTTTTGCAAGAACACGGAGTGCATAATTACTCGATCTTTCTCGATCGGGAGACGGATCAACTATTCGGATATGCGGAGATCGAGTCGGAAGCGTTGTGGGAGCAGATAGGCCAGGCCGAGAGTTGTCGGCGCTGGTGGTCGTATATGAAGGAGTTAATGTTGACCAATGCTGATGACAGCCCGGTCACCGTAGCGCTCGCCGAGGTCTTTCATTTGGATTGAACTATTCCTGGCGGCGCCGTCTGTCCCGAACGGGCTCTTGAAAAAGTGATTACGATCCACGAAATTACACAAGCCGCACGAAATCACACGAAAGAGTTGTGGTGTTCCCTGGTGTCATTTCGTGTTCGTTCGTGTGACTTCGTGGATCGTGGATTCTTGATCTCTGTCTTCAGCAGAATGCTAGCTGACTCTAAAGTTCTCGTAACGAATAGTTGATCGGTTTTCAGTTCCGGAGGGACGAAATATTTATAGAAACGAGAAAACGCGAAGCACTCTGAAGCTCCGGAGGAGCGACATAAATTGTTTCGCGAAAGGCGTATGCCGCTCCTCTGGAGCTGAGATGGTTCTGTTCGATTGCTGATTCTATAAATATTTCGTCCCTCCGGGACTGAAGACCTGCGCGCAACAGCAGTCACGTGTTATGCGAACTTTAGAGTCAGAACATTAGGACGGCATCGCAGGCAAGCTAACTTCAAATAGCGAGGACATAAATATGTCAGTCTCATTTTCTCGTCGTGAGTTCATTGCTGCTCTGGGGGTCGCCGCCGCGTCGACCCTGCCAAAGAGTGTCTTGGGCGGCGGGTTGCCGTTTTCAAATCATCCGTGGGTGAGCGGAGCGGAGGTTGGAAAACTCTCGGCTCCAGCGAACATCTCATTTGGTTACGCCGCGATCACCTGGAATGGAAATGATACCCAGGCGATCAAGGACGTCGCCGAAGTCGGATTCAAAGGCATTCAGTTGCGCACCAGTGTGCTGCCGGAGTTTGAAAAGCGACCGGCTGCGTTGCGTGAACTACTCGCCGCCAATCACCTCAAGTTCACGGCTTTTTCGAGCGGCGGCATTCGCATCGCTCCCGGCACTGAAGCCGATGAAATCGCTAAGCATGTGCGCAATGCTACCTTCGTGCGCGACGCCGGTGGGCTCTATCTGCAAGTTACCGACTCAGCCCGGCAAAAGGATCGCCAGCCGACTGCCGACGACTTCCAACAATTGGGACGCGTGATGACTGAGATCGCGAAACGCACACTCGATCTCGGAGTGCCGCTCGGCTACCACAATCATATGAACAGCCTGGGCGAAGCACCCGACGAAGTCGATCGAATCATGGAGGCCACTGATCCGCGCTACGTCAAATTTGAGCTGGACATTGCCCATTACCAGCAGGGCGGCGGTGATCCAGTCAAAGCAATCCGGCAATATCGCGAGCGGTTACTCTTCCTGCACATCAAGGATCTGGAGAGTCCAGTGCCGGCCTCGTCCGCAGAGAAGGCGCGTCCCTATCGCTTCGTTGAACTGGGCCGCGGCAAGGTTAATCTGCCGGCGGTGTTTGCGGCTCTGAAAGAGATCGAGTTTCGCGGCTGGGCCGTTGTTGAACTCGACGCCGTGCCCGATAATGCGCGCACACCGAAAGAGTCAGCGATCATTTGTAAGAAGTACCTCGAAGAAAAATTGAGACTCGTGGTTTAGAGTCACGAGTCGTGAGTCGCGAGTCCGGGTTTCGGTTATTGAGTCTTGGATCCGCGGCTAGCGAATGATGATTCTTGAATCGCGATTCTTGACCCGCGACTCGTGACTCTCGACTCATGACTCGTGACTAATTTAAGGAGAACGATTATGACTGGCAGTAACAATTCACGACGAGACTTCATCAAGACGGCGGCGCTTGGGGCTGCGGGCCTGGCCATCAGTTCGCCGGCCTCCAGTTATGCGCGCATCCAGGGCGCCAATACACGAGTGCGCGTCGGCATAGTCGGCTTTTCAGATCGCTGCCGGCAAGCGTTGATTCCCTCGTTCATGATGCACGCCAAAGAACTGAACTTTGACTTCGTGGCCGTCTCAGACGTCTGGAATCGGCGGCGTGAAGAAGGCGCGGAGTTGCTTCAGAAACTAACCGGGCACGAGATCGCCAAAGCTCGCAATAATGACGAACTGTACGATCGCAAGGACGTCGATGCGGTGATCGTTGCCACGGCTGATTTCCAGCACGCGTTGCACGGCGCCGAGGCCGTTCGCGCCGGCCGCGACGCTTACGTTGAAAAGCCGATGGCCAACACGATGGACGATGCGCGCGCCATTCTGAAGGCCGTTGAAGAGACAAAACAGATTGTGCAGATCGGCAGTCAACGACGCAGCGGCAACAACTATATCCGCGCCAATGAACTGATCAAATCAGGAAAGTTCGGCGATATCGTGATGGTTGAGATGACCTGGAATGTGAATCAACCGGGACGCTGGCGGCGTCCGCAATTGGTAAAGGAGATTCGCAAAGAAGACACCGACTGGGATCGTTTCCTGCTGAACCGGCGCGAGAACGGACAGAAGGCCGATTGGGATCCACGCAAATATCTGGAATTCCGTCTGTTCTGGCCCTACTCATCCGGTATTCCCTGTCAGTGGATGTCTCATCAGATTGATACCGTGCATTGGTTTTCCGGACTGCCGCGGCCACGCAGTGTGGTAGCCAATGGCGGCATTTACCAGTGGCATGATGGGCGCAAGAACTTTGACACGATGACGGCGGTGTTTGACTACGGTCCGTTAAATGATGTGTCGAAGGGTTTCCAGGTTACTTACTCGTCGCGCTTCAGTAACTCGGCCGGTGGCGTAAAGGAGTTGTACTACTCGAATGCCGGCATGCTCAATCTGGATACGAACAAGATCAATGCCGAGGGCGGCTTGCGTCAGAAGGAAGCGGCGGAAATGAATATGAAACCGAACCTCCTTGAGGAAGCATCTCTGGTCGAGGCCGGGCCCGCCAAAGTTGAAACCTCAGCTAACACGGGCGCAGACAATTTGACCTCGGCACACATGCGCAACTGGATGGAGTGCGTGCGCAGTCGCCAGACACCCAACGCAGATGTCCATGCCGGTTACAACCACGCGACGGCAATTTGCATGACGATCGCCGCGTTGCATACGGGCCGCCGCGTTGGCTTTGACGATAAGAAACAGGAGGTTGTGGTTAGCTAATGAAAATCGATCAAGAGTCTTTGCATCAGGGCGTTCACAAGGCCTTTGCGCCCTTGGGTCATCCTGAACACTCGGACCCAACACCTCTTTCGTTTAGACAGGGCAGTTGTGCCCCGGACGGCGGACAAGTCCGCTTTCTAAACGGAAATGATCAGGAGTCAAAAGAGCGCCGCACATCCGCAAAGTTCCTGGCGTTGATCGGCGCGATGCTCGTGCTGATGATTTCAGTGCAGGCACAGATGGCGCAGAAAGGCGTGCGCGTGGTGCCCAATGAAGCGTCACGCCGGGTGGATGTGCTGGTCGATGGTCAGCCATTCACTTCGTATATCTGGCCCGAGTCATTGATGAAGCCAGTGCTCTATCCGCTGCACGCAGCGGACGGCACGCTTATCACGCGCGGCTTTCCGCTGGATCCGCGATCCGGAGAGCGTGTGGACCACCCGCATCAAGTCGGCCTATGGTTCAGCTATGGCGACGTCAACGGCGTCGATTTTTGGAACAACTCAACGGCGCGGACCGCCGCAGAGAAAGCGCACATGGGCACGACGCTTCATCGCCGCATCGTCAGCACCAAGAACGGAAAGGAGCGCGGCGAGTTGGAGGTCGAGACCGATTGGCTTGGTCCGGACGGCAAGGCGATCTTGAGAGAACACGTGCGCTTTGTCTTTCACGCGGCTCCGGGACTGCGTGCGATCGATCGGATTACCACGCTCACGGCCCTGACACAGCGCGTGGTTTTCCGCGACAGCAAAGAGGGACTGTTCGGTTTGCGCGTGAGACGGGAACTGGAGCAGCCATCCACGGAATCGCTGGTCTTCACCGATGACCAGGGCAGGCCTACGTCCGTTCCCAAAATGGATAATACCGGCGTCACCGGACTTTACCGCAGCAGCGAAGGAAAAACCGGCGATGACGTCTGGGGTACGCGCGGGCGCTGGGCCATCTTGACGGGAATGGTTTCCCAAAAACCAATAACTTTAGCAATTCTCGATCACCCAAAGAACGTTGGCAGCCCGACCTACTGGATGGCTCGCGGCTATGGCTTGTTTGCGGCGAATCCCCTGGGCCAGAAGGCCTACAGCACTGATAAGAAAGAGGCGCCGATCCGCGAACTGAATTTTACGCTCGAGCCACAACAGTCCGCGACTCTGCGATTTCGCCTGCTGATTCTCTCGCAGACGGCATCTCCAAAGGATCTGGATGAACAATACAGAAAGTTCAGCGCTGAGGTTCACTAACCAACAGGCAGGGGTTGTGTTCTGAGTTCGTTTTTGTAACGCAAGCTGTTAGCTTGCGATTGGTGGATGACATTCAACACGCAAGCTAACAGCTTGCGTTACAAAGTGGCTGCGTTACAAAGTGGCTGGCTGTTGCGCGCGGAGCTTCTGGTGGGCGATGAAGCGCTTGGGAGTAAGGCCGGTGTTCTTTTTAAAAACGCGATAGAAATGCGCCAGGTCCCCAAAGCCCGATTCCAGCGCCGCGTACATTATGTCTTCAGTCTCCAGCATGATGCGTTTGGCATACGCGACTCTAATTTCAGACAGATACTGAGTCACCGTTTTTCCCGTGCTGAGTTTGAACTGCTCGGTGTACCGGCGGTACGACAAATTCGCCAGCGTTGCCAGTTCTTCGACTTTGATTGGTCGATAGAAGTTGTTATCTATGAAATAAATGCTGCCCGCGAAAGCCAGCAGTCCCTGATCCGAGGTCGAGAGTTTTTGTTGCTCCTGTTTGATTCTGATCAGGAACAGGAGCAGTTGGATCAGTTGACACCAGAGGGCCGCTGCACTCCCCTCTCTCCTTTGCAGTTGCTCAACAAGCATTACCCGGAAGCTGTTCTTGACTCGCACGCGGCTGTAATTATTCTTCAGGGCAAAAGGCGAGACAGTGGGAAAGTGTTGGCGAAAAAGCGAGAGGACTTCAAAGGCTGCATCATTGCTGCGGAATGTGCGGTCGTAAAAGCAGACCATTACCAACGTCAAGGGGTCGCCGGGTTTATCTCGAAAGCAGTGCGCGGTTTTTGGCGGTAGATAGAGCACCTGATTGGCGCCAATGGGGACCAGCGAGGTGCCGGTGTCCAGAAAGCCGTTACCCTGCACAATCGCGCACAGCTTGTGAAAGTCCCACTGGTCGAGTTCCATCGTGAAATCATCGCTATGGCGGCTTTCGAAAACGTAAATACCGAGGTCGGTGAAATGGTGTTGGTGGGGTCTCTTCCGCCTGCTGCGTGGCTTCATTCCGTCCGCTCCGTTGCCGAATATGCAAATAAAAATAGTACAAATTGTCCAAGACACGCAAGGTAAAGGCGGCCAAAATGCGGCAGGCCTAAAGTTAGGTGCCGGATTCGCCGTAGCGTAATCGTAGTCACTCCACAAAATATTCTGAGGCAGCGTTTACAAGTTTCGGTCTGTGTCTGCTCCAGCTAAGCGACAAGCGTGGACGATGGGCTTAGCAATGAGCGGCTCCCTATCCCAGGTCTGGTGGAGTTGATTTGTTAAGCGATTAACTGGCACGTTCGTTGCTTCTTTGCAGACGTGCCGGAATGAATTGCAAAGACGCTGGTGATCATCTCCATTGTTGCTGTGAGATTAGCGAATATTGAGCTGCGAATGCGATTTGTTTCAAGCTCAAAAAAATGGATCACAATCCAAGTTCTCCAATTTCGGAATACTGATCATTTCAAGTCTGGGTCCTCAGATTGGACCACTGCAGGGCGAGCGTAAAAAACTTTTCATGATTGCCTTTTATGATGAATCGGGTCGGGTTAATCGACACCCTGACGTCATTTGCAATCCTAAGAGATGTAATCATCAGCCTTTTGCGGCTCTTAACTTCTAACAGGAGAAGAAACATGAAACCGAGAATTACCAATGTAGCAAAGGGATTCGCAATTATGGCTTCCGTGATTGCCGTTCTCTTTCTCCCGGTTACCCTGCGTGCTCAAGAAGTGCGCGGCAAGATTACCGGGCAAGTCGTTGATCCGAACAAGGCCGCGGTGCCGGGCGCAACGGTCAAGATCACAGACGTGGCCCGAGGTACCGTCACTACTCTCACGACCAACTCTGACGGCATCTTTCAGGCCCCTTATCTTTTGTCCGGAAACTATCAGATTGTGATCGAAGTCGCTGGCTTCAAGAAGTATATTCAGGATGGAGTCGTGCTGCAGATCAGCGAGAATCGCGAACTGACGATTGCCCTGGAAGTCGGGGGCGCGCAAGAGACGGTTACGGTAACTGCCGAGGCCCCCGCCCTCAACGGTGCCGATGCCAACCTCGGCCAGACGCTGGATCAGAAACGAGTGGCGGAATTGCCGCTAGTCCACGGTGATCCTTATACGCTGATTGGACTCTCGACCGGCGTAGCGTTTACGGGAGACCCAAGACTGGATCGTCCCTTTGAGCCAACCCATATCGTCGGTTATGCAGTTGACGGTGTGCGCGGCAACCGAATGGATTTATTGATTGACGGTGCGCCCGCCACAGCCACTGCGAATGCCAACGAAGTGATCGCTTCTTACGTTCCGCCCAGCGACATCGTCCAGGAATTCAAGGTGCAGACCGCAACGTTTGACGCTCAGTTTGGCAGTACTGAGGGTGCAGTAACCAGCATCAGTATAAAATCCGGCACCAATCAGTTTCACGGTACGGGTTATTTGTGGACCGAACCGGCTGGGATGGCGGCCAACGACTTGTTTGGAAATGCGCGAGGCCAGGCTCGTCCCCTCACGTACTCGAATCGTCCGGGCTTTAGTGTCAACGGTCCGGTCAGGATTCCGAAGGTTTACAACGGTAAGGACAAGACCTTCTTCCTGTTCGGATTTGAACGGATTCACGACACGCGCCCACGTTTTGATGCTGGTTCATCTGTCTATGTTCCGACGCAGGCGATGAAGGATGGCAATCTCTCGGGTCTCGGAGTAAACATCTACGATCCGTTAACACGAGTCAATACAGGCACGGTCTCAAACCCGGTATGGACTGGCACACAGTTCGCCGGAAATATCATTCCCTCGCAACGAATCAATCCCGTGGCCAAGGCGATTCTCCCCTTTTTCGGGAATCCCAAGCAGTCTGGTCTACTGGGAAACATTTTCGACTCAACCCTGCTGGAGAAAACAGTTCAGTACGATAACTACACTTTCCGGGTTGACCAGAATGTCGGCACCAAGGATAAGGTTTTTGTCCGTGGCAGTTGGTATAAGAGGGTTGGCGCCTACAACGACTACACGGGAACTGCTTACACCGGAGTCAATTTCAGTTTTGTGTCGAGGCAGGCGGTCATCGACGAAGTGCATACATTCGGTCCCACCACGGTGTTGAATGTCAGGTACGGTTACAACCGCTTTATTCGAATTGCAGATCAGGAGCCAGACGGGATCGGCTTTGATTTAACTCGACTCGGATTTCCGGCTTCTTTCAACAGCCTGAGTCCGCCGACCAGACGCTTCCCGCGTTTTGATTTTCCCTCAAACTCGGTCCTGGGCAATGGATTGACGAGCGAAGACAGACCAGTAGGTTCCCATTCGGTGTCTGCCGTTCTCAATAAGTCTCTCGACAAACATTCCCTGAAGTTTGGTACTGAGATGAGGATCTACCGCGAGGACGACAACTTTCAAAGTAACGACCAGACCGGGCAGTTCATCTTTGATAACAGCTACACCAGGCCGAGTAGCTCCAGCTCATCGGATGTTAACGGCGTGCAAGCCTTTGCTTCTTTCCTGCTCGGTTATCCGAGCACCACGCAAATCGTCCGGCGCGCAGACTACTCTGAATATTCCAAGACCTGGGGATTCTTCTTTCAGGACGACTATCGGCTCAGCAACAAGCTGACCCTTAATCTGGGCCTGCGCTACGAGGTCGAAACGCCGTTGACGGAACGTCAGAATAAGAGCGTTTCCGGATTCGATTTCTCGTACGTGCAGCCGATTCAGTCCACGGTTCAGACCAGATATGCAGCCTTGAACGACGCCGCATTAAAGGCGCTGTTGCCCCAAATAAACGTGCCCGGCGGTCTGTTATTCGCCGGCAAAGACACCGGGAACGGCTTATACAACACTCCCAAGGGAACCATCCTGCCGCGGTTCGGTGTTGCCTATCAATTGAACGGCAAGACGGTCATCCGCGCCGGCTTCGGTTTGTTTGCCGGATTTCTCGGTGAGCGACGCGGCGACGCCATTCAACCTGGCTACACGCAAACTACCACCGCCGCCATTACGACAAACCCGAACGGAGCACCGCTTCCTTTTACTCTTTCCACTCCGTTTGCCAATACCACTGTTCTCGATCCAGTCGGCAATTCACTGGGTAAGCAAACAGCTCTCGGACAGGCAATCTCGTTCTTTAATCAGAATCCGAAAGTCGGGAAGCAGGCCCGCTTCCAGGTTGGCATCCAACGTGAACTGCCGAGGGCGTGGGTCCTCGAGGCCGAGTATGTCTTTAACCATGGCTACAACCTCGAAATCATCCGCAACATCAATGCCTTGCCGAATTCGTTTCTGAATCCGGATAATTCGCGAACGCCGGCGCAGCTTGCCAACAGCAACTTCCTGGGCGCCGCGGTTACTAACCCGTTTGCCGGCTTGCTGCCCGGTACCTCCTTTAACAACGCAACCATTGCTCGCTCGCAGTTGTTGCGGCCATTCCCGGAATTTGGGGACGTGCTCACTTCGAACAACGACGGCAAATCCTGGTATCACGCCGGTCAGTTCAGCTTGCAAAAACGATTCTCGAAGGGCTACACCGTTTCGGCCAGTTACACCTGGTCCAAGTGGCTTCAGGCTACAGAGTACTTGAACGGTGGCGATCCCACGCCGACCAAGATGATTGCCGATCAGGATTCCACAAACAGGTTCGCGTTGAGCGCGCTCTACGGCCTGCCGTTTGGCAAGGACCAGCGCTTTTTCGGAAGCTCAAATTGGGTTTCGAATGCGATCCTTGGTGGTTGGCAGCTTGGCGGCACCTATCAGACGCAGAGCGGTTTCCCCATTCCTTTCGGAGCGTACAACATTACCACTGCCGTGACCTCGGGCGATCTCTTTTACACGGGTGGCACGATAGCGATTCCGCGCAGTCAGAGAACCACCGCCCTTTGGTTTAATACCACCGCGTTCTCGACTGCATCCCCAGCAAGTCACTTGCGTACATTGCCGTATCGCTTTAGCACCGTGCGCAGGGACTTTATCAACAACGTCGACATGACGCTTAAGAAAGACGTTCAACTCCGCGAGAGCATGAAGATCCAGTTGAAGTTCGAGCTGCTGAACGCCTTCAACCATCCCTATTTCCCCAATCCGGTCGTCAGTCAGACGGCGACCAACTTTGGACAGATCTCGGCGTCTAACCAGGCGAATTACGCCAGGCGTGCGCAATTAGGCGTGAAGTTTATTTTCTAAGTCCAGACGGTTGCTCCTTTTCAAAACGAGGGATTGGCTGACCCAGACCGGGTTTCCAATCCCTCGTTTCGTATCTATCATGTAAGCTCATGGCCTGGATCTCTTGAAGGTCAAAGCTGATACAAAGAGGCCAATTTTTTGTAGCGAGTTTTTCTTTTGCGCCTTTGCGGGAAACTGTTTTTGCAGCGGCGACAAACAAACGATCGAGTTCCCGCAAAGCATCTCAGCCCGGCTGGGGGACGCGCAGATAACAGCATGAAACGACTCATCCCTTACTCCGTTTAGATAGCGGACTTATCCGCCGACGCAGCGGGGCACAAGTGCCCTGTCTAAACGGAACAATTCCAAAGACGTGTTTCTAGAAAGGCGCAAAGACGCAAAGGATTCTCGTTGGCCTAGGCTTCGCTACTTTGCCAAGTTAGTCGTGAGGGGCATCTAATCGTGCTGGCAAGCTAAGCGCACGGTTCACATTGCTAAATGGTTTCGCGAAGAAAATTCCTTGGTACCCTCATCGGGTCCGGCGCGTTCATCGGCGCCGACGCTGCGAGCCGTTTGAGCGCCGACCAGGCATCAGACCAATTATCAAACCCGCGCTCGCCGCCGTTGCTTTCAGCGAGCGATTCAACTCGACCAGGAATCAGCCCTGAAAGGATCGAGCGGGCGGCTCTCGTAAAGCGTCACAATCCGTTCTTGCGACTGCTCGACCCGCTATCCCCATTATCGCTCGGCAACGGAGAATTCGCCTTTACTGCTGATATTACCGGCCTGCAAACGTTCCCTCAGGAATACGAAAAGGCGATGCCTCTGTGCACGATGACGCAGTGGGGTTGGCATAGCTTTCCGTTGGCCGCAGGTCTTGATCCGAAAGCGTTGCGATTGACTCAGTACGATGCGCACGGCCGCAGCGTTTCCTATCACACCAGCGCCGAGGGCCAGCGCGAATTGTATTACTGGCTGCGCGAAAATCCGCACCGGCTGAACCTGGGCCGTGTAGGGTTGCGTTTGCTTTCCAGTGACCGCCGGGAAGCGAAGCCAGGCGACCTCACAGACATTGAACAGCGGCTCGATCTTTGGACCGGAATTCTGATCAGTCGCTTCAAGTACCAGGGAAAGACTGTCACCGTTCGTTCCGCAGTTCACCCGACGATGGATCTGTTGGCAGTTGCAATCGACTCGAGTCTGGTGAGCGACCGTCGTCTGGGAGTGCGGTTTGTTTTTCCTTACGGCTCATCAGAAATGCACGCTGCTGATTGGGATCACGCCGATCGGCATCAATCAAAAATTAGCCAAACAGCGAATGACATTCGAATCCATCGCCAACTCGATGCGGATGAATACCATGTAGCGATTGCCTGGCGCGGCGAGGCGTCGTTCGCAGAGGAGAAGGCCCACACGTTTGTCCTGGCGGAGACAGGTCCACCAAAATCGGCGGGCCAGGATTCGCTTGAGTTCAGCGTCGCATTTTCCCCGCGGCGCATCGACTACCACTTGCCTTCGGCGGCGGCGACATTTGCGGCCAGCGCTGATCACTGGCAGAGGTTTTGGTCCAGTGGCGGGGCGATTGATTTGACCGAGAGCCGTGACCCGAGGGCCCAGGAACTTGAACGGCGAGTAGTTCTGTCTCAATACCTCACGGCTATCCAATGTGCCGGGTCGTTGCCGCCGCAGGAAACCGGTCTAACCGTGAACAGTTGGTACGGCAAGTTTCATCTCGAAATGCATTGGTGGCACGCAGCCCACTTTGCGTTGTGGAATCGCCTCCTGCTACTCGAGAAGAGTCTTAGCTGGTACGAATCGATTCTGCCGGAGGCCAGGAGTCTGGCACGTTCACAAGGGTACGCAGGAGCGCGTTGGCCCAAGATGGTCGGACCGGAAGGCCGCGACAGCCCGTCTTCCATCGGGCCGCTGCTGATCTGGCAACAGCCGCATCCGATCTCATATGCGGAGCTTTGTTACCAGACGCGCAAAGATCGAAAGACGCTCGAACGCTACCGTGAGATTGTCTTCGAGTCGGCTGAGTTCATGGCGTCGTACGCTCACTATGAACAGCAGCGCGAGCGATACGTGCTGGGACCTCCCGTAATTCCGGCGCAGGAAAATCATCCCGCCCGCGAAACCTGGAATCCAACATTCGAGCTGGCGTATTGGGCTCAGGGGCTGCGCACGGCGCAGCGCTGGCGCGAACGCCTGGGTCTCAAACGCAAAGCAGAGTGGGACAGAGTGCTTGCCAGATTATCGCCGTTGCCGGTCCAAGGCGGCGTCTATCTTGCTCACGAGAACTGCCCGCAAACATTCACGGAGCGCAACTACGATCACCCATCAATGCTTGCAGCGTTGGGGATGCTGCCGGGTGATGGAGTTGATCGCGCCACGATGCGCAACACGCTCAACAAAGTAATCAAGGAGTGGCATTGGGAGACTACCTGGGGTTGGGATTACCCGCTGGTAGCAATGACCGCGGCGCGTCTGGGGAGCCCCGAGCTGGCTGTTAATTCGCTTTTGATGAAGACGGAAAAAAACCGGTACCTGCCAAACGGTCACAATTGGCAGAGGCAGAATCTACCGTGTTACCTTCCCGGCAATGGCGGGTTGCTTTACGCGATGGCGATGATGGCTGCGGGCTGGTGCGACGCACCGCCTACACATGCACCCGGATTTCCCGAGGACGGCTCGTGGACGGTGCGCTGGGAAAATCTGAATGCCTCGCTGCTGCGCGGCTTGTAATTAAAGCCCTCCCTGACGGTCGGGCTTCTGCTTGGTTCGTGGCAGAAACCACTGAAGGTACGAAAACCAAGCAGAAGCCCGCGCGTCAGCAAAGGCTGTCGACGCAGACGGGTCGTTCACAGACCTCGAAGCGCTTTGGCGATCTAAGGGGATTTGTAACGCAGCAGGCTGGCTAGCCGAGGTTCAGGTCCTACTGCCAGCCGCAGACCCTGCGAGAGGGTGTTGATTGAGCTATTTCTTGAAACCGCGTTTCGTAGCTCTTTGCATAGAGATCGACGCTGTGTCTGATTCTGCTAAAGAGCGGACAACGCAGATTCTCTTCAGTAAAGCGGTCGCGCAGATAGATCATCGCGTTGGCCTCGCCCCAGTATTCACGATCTTCCCAAATCTCGACGGGCGTGCCTCCCATCTGGTGAGCGATTTCAATCAAGCGAGGATCGTTGGCGTTGCGGCCGTTGCTCAGAAAGATCTTGTTGTAGGCCGGCATCAATTGGCTCTGCAGTTGGTAGAGCGCGGGGTCGGTTTTTGCAGTACGGGTTAAGTGGCCGAACTCGTGGGCTATCTTGGCTGCGGCCAGAGTGTCCTCGCCAACCACATATGACGAAGGGCGTGGTGTCAGAGAGTTCATCACCGGGTAGTAGATCGGATTGGGATAGCCCTCGTTGATGCGAACACCCAAAGTAATCGTCGCCGCCACCAGCCTTCCAGAGTCGTCCCATTTGTACTTGCCCGTGCCGGCGCCCTGGGGATTCTCGCGCGCGACGACGATGGTTAGGGTAAAGTTCGGATTCCGTGCGAACATGTCCCAGTCCTGGCGACCCATTTCAGTGGCAAGAAACTCTTCTTTCCACTCTTTGTAGCGTCCCTTGTACTTGTCGGGAACGACTTCTTTAATGCCGCCGACCTGATCATCAGCGGTGGCCCTTTCGAATGAGAAATCGGATTCTTCAGCGCCATGGTAAGCGGCGATCAGCGAAGGCCTCGATCCCCAGGAAGGGCTTTCGTCACTCGACGAGTTGCTGGCAGCGCGAACTACTGCAGGGGTCATCCGGCCGGGAGTTGCGAGGCATGTAAACAGGGCCAGGAGAACGAGGAAGGACGCGATCAATAACCATCTCATCTGAGAAATCCTCCAATCCAATATACGGAGACACTACACTAGAAAAAGGGGCCTCAGGAAAGTAGATGTCACTTCTAAACCATCTGTCGTTACAAGTCAATAGTTTGCTTGCAGAGGTTGAGTTGCGAGCGCTTCCGTCGCAAAGATTTCATCTTTAGTTCAAACATCTGGGGCTACGAAACGAGTCGGGGCAGGTTTTGGGTTTTAGCTTCGAGGACAATTCATGGGATGATTGTGTCACCCTCAGCGAGTCGGTAGTCCTGTAACGCAAACTGTTAGTTTGCGATTGGTGGATGGCATTCAACGCCGGCGCAAGCCCCGGGGTCTCCAGCCGAGCAGCTCGGCCTGGGGTGGCCTTACAGCTTGCGTTACAAAACGAAACTAGGGCACTACAAGCGGGTCGTCCCATTTTTTAGTTCAGGCGGCGTTCCCATGCCGCGATAACAGATCGGATTGGATGAGACTATGAAAACCAGACAAAGATACTCTGCCTTGCATACCAGTCCTGATTCCAGAATCAATGACTCGCTGTCATTAGTGCGCCCGGTCGTGCGTCGAGCAGAATTGAGAAAACTCTGGGAGCTGCTCGGAATCAGGTTGGTTGCGATGCTAGTCGTTGCCGGTTACTGCGCGTTATTAGCGACGCCGGCCCGGGCTCAGGCGACTTTCTCCTTAGCTGCGGACGGTTTACCCGCCTGGGTGAAAGAGGCGGGGGCGCGGCAAATGCCTAAGAGTGCCGCAGTGTTCTCGGCCAATGATTATGGCGCCGTTGGAAATGGCCTGAAGAATTCCACGACAGCAATCCAGAAAGCGATCGACGCTTGCGCCAAAGCCGGCGGCGGAGTCGTCCGTCTGGATCCCGGCAACTATGTCACCGGGGCTCTGTTTCTCAAGAGCAACGTCAACCTGCAGTTAGCTAAGGCCGTCACGCTGCTCGGTAGTCAGGAGGACGATGACTACCCTTCGATCCCTACTCGCGTGGCCGGCATCGAGATGAATTGGCCTGCCGCGCTAATCAATGTTAACGACCAAAAGAACGTCAAGATCTCCGGCGGCGGTACGATTGACGGCCGCGGCCAGAAGTGGTGGGCCAGATATTGGAAGCTGCGCCTGGACGACTACGAACCGCGTGGGTTGCGCTGGGCAGCCGACTATGATGCCGAGCGTGTGCGGCTGATGGTTGTCTGGCAATCGTCGGACGTGACGATTGAAAACCTCAGTCTGAAGCGCTCCGGCTTTTGGACCCTGCAGGTAGTGTATTCGGATCATGTGACGATCGACGGTGCAAAGATCAGCGACAACAAGGGACCGAGCACCGACGGCGTAGATATCGACTCCTCCAGCTATGTGCTCTTGCAGAACAGCGACATTGATAACAACGACGATGACATCTGTCTGAAAGCGGGCCGCGACTCTGATGGTCTGCGCGTGAATCGCCCCACCGAATACATCGTCATCCGCAATAACATCGCGCGGCACGGCGGCGGCGTGATTTCGTTCGGCAGTGAGACGTCGGGAGGGATTCGAAAAGTGGTGGCTTATGACAATCGCGGCATTGCCACCAACGAGGGAGTGCGCTTCAAGTCAGCCAAGACCCGCGGCGGCTTTGTGGAGGACGTTTTGATCCGCGGCCTGAAAATGGAGAACGTCCCACTGCCTTTCACCTTCACGCTGAATTGGAATCCGAGTTACAGCTACGCGACAATACCGAAAACCATGACGAGCATTCCGGCCCACTGGATAGTGCTGAACACTCCAGTGATGCCGCCAGAGCGCGGGCTCTGCGAGTTCCGCAATATCACGATCGAAAACGTGCAGATCACCGGGGCGCGGCAGATCTTCACCGCCGTCGGTCTCCCGGAAAAGTGGATCAGCAACGTGAAGTGGTTGAACGTGATTGCCGAGGGAAATCAGGCAGGGATCATCGAATACGCGCGCGACTGGCCGATGACCAACGTTAGACTCAAAACGGATGATGGCCTGCCGGTTAAACTGTCCGACAGCACCAATGTGGGCACACCACATGTGAGTAAGGAGTAAGCGAGTATGGGGAATGCGCGTGCTCCGTTCCAAGGGATTGATCCGGTAGGCACTACGCTTTGCCATTTTCCAAAAGTGACCCAATTATTTATTAACGCTTATCTTGGCGCTTAGGTTGTGAGGACTTACTTAGATCCCTTTTTGGCGACTGCTTGTCATTCCTTTCTCCCGAAGTTTGGTCGACTTCGGAAGACGCAAATGGCAATGGTCGTGCGCGTCCCCAGTATCCAGTTACAGCGCCACCCCAATGAGTTTCCCAAACGAGCAACTCATCTCCGGCTAGCGCATTTATGGCTTTCTCAAGTTGCCTTATCCTTTTTGCGGCTTTATCGACATCTCGTCGTATCACCCAGAGGCCGTAACATAGCGCAGGGACTGCGACCGCCACGGCAAGCCAAAACCTACGGTCGAGCGGATGCACCATGATCCATATGAACACCGCACCGCATATAGCAAAAAGCTGAAACAAATGATTCTGGTTGTTAAGGATCTCATTCCTCAAGGTTGTGTATTCGTGAAGAAGGACGTCGATCTTTTCTTTGTTGCTAAGTTCTTTAGTCATCAGCAATCAGAATCATAACCGAACTGTACGTTCTTTTGCGTAAATCAACAGCGGATCGCAAGTCGGGCACGGGATCAACTTTCGCCTTCAACGGTAGCGTCAATGGTCGAGAGCTTCAAGGCCCACTCTGACGAACCGGAGACGCACGACCGAACGTGTGGCATTAGTGGCGATAGATCTCGGCTTCGATATGCGCCACTTCCCGGCCTATTTCGCCGCTGACCTGTGGGTCAGAGCGATTCAACACGGCATCGGTGAAGTCTTCGATCAGCGGCTGATGAAAGTTAGGCGCGGGCGGGTGCGCTTCAAGGCGTTCGTCGTCGTCGGTGATGACACGGATCGTTCCTTGATTTAGTGACGCGACGTGAATCGAGCCCCGGCTGCCGAAGATCTCCAGCGTGTCTTGCGGTTCCTTTGTGGCGTGAGCAATGGACAGCGTCGCGCAGGTGCCGCGTTCAAACTGAAAGACTGCGACCGCTGCATCTTCGACCTGCCGATCCAGAATCACAGTATTGAGAATCGCCGATGTGTGCGTGATCGGTCCGAGGATGTTCAGCAGCACCTCAATCCGGTGGCAGCCGAAGTCGAACATTGGCCCACCGCCCGATCGCTCTTTGTCGATCAACCAGCGGCGCGGATTGGACGGCTCGGGATCGAACCATTCGAAAGCGCTGATTTGCGCGATCACCGGCTTGCCGATTTCGCCCGCGGCGATGATCTCCTTGATGCGCGTGATGGCGGGATAGAAGTGACGGTAGTAAGCGATGCCGAGCTTTACGTTGTTGTCGCGGCAAGCGGCGATCATTCGGTCGCACTCGGCAACGTTGAGGGCCATCGGCTTTTCGCAGAGGACGTGCTTACGGGCCTCGGCGGCGGCGATTGTTTGTTCGGCATGCAGGTGAACCGGAGTGGCAATGTAGACGGCGTCGATCTCCTGGTCGGTAACCAATTCTTGCCAGTGCTGGTACGGTTTGCGAGCGCCGAACTCTTTGGCGAACGATCCTGCTAACTCGAAATTCGCTCGGCTCACCGCGACGAATTCGCAGTTTGGCAAATCGCGCAGCGCCGGGGCGACGCGCTTGCGCGAGATATCGCCACAACCGATCAATCCCCATTTAAGTGCCGCCATGAAAACTATCGCTCCTGAAAGACGGGTGCAGTGGCCCGACCGTTAGGGAGAGCTTCCTGTTTGCGCTGAACCCTTGTAGATGGCACCGAGCTCTCCCTAACGGTCGCTACTGCACCGATTCGATCCTGCGGTCTTTGCGCGAGCCCATCGTGCAAATAGAAAAAACTTTCACGCAAAGGCGCAAAGAGGCAAAGGCGCTAAGACTGAGAGTCAGACACGACTTGCTAACCGTTTTCACACGATCTCAGTCGATGTCGGGGTGACCTTAATCTCAATCGTCTTTGATCCCAGAAATGGATGCTTCGCATTGAGACGAATCTTGCCCGCTGCCTGCTTTGTCTTGATCCAGACCGCGCCTACTCCGCCAACCAGCGAGAATGGATTGTCGCCGATGATTTCACCCGGCCCTTCGATCGTCATCGTGATCGCGGAATTCGCGAAAGGACGCGTGCCGCCGTACTCGTCGGTCACGCGCAGCACCACCCGCGTGGCATCGATCCCGTCGCCAATCAATTCCACATCGTCTGGTTTTACGACCAACTCGCGATCGACGCCTGCCCCGGAAAGAGTCCTGGTGATCACCAATTTGCCGCCGATGTAGCCTTCAATCTTCAAATCGCCCCAGCCGCCGCGGATTCCCTCGCGGATGTTAGTGACGAAGGGCGGGTGCGCCAGATTGGGAAAGTTCTGCCGGTCGGGATCGACGTCAGCCACCAGCCGGTTGCCGATGTAGATCTTCAGGTGCTCGCAGTTTGAGCAAATCATCGCGACGTTAAAGCTCTCATTGCGATCACCTCGCGACCAATCGAATGCCGGCTCTAAAACGATTTCTTCCGCCGGATCGCATTGCGATTTGTAAACCCCGGCCGCCGGCTTGGGAATGCGGAAGATATCGCTGACGCCGTGATAGCAGATGCGATCGCCGGAACAGAAATTCGAATGAGTGTTGTAGTCGAAGGCGCACCAACCGATGCCGCCGGCATATTTGTTGTCTGAGCCCAGTTGGTTGTGCACGCGCGCATGGCGCATGGCGTGCTCGGTGATCCGCTCGATATTGTCGTTGCGCTTAGTCGGGTACATGTGCCCGATGAACTCCGTGTTCAGGTAGAGCGGATGATTCGGCGGCCGCAGCGGCAGTTGAAAATCATTCATCGTGAAGACGTCTTCGAGAAACTCCGAATCGTATTTGTAGCGCACACCGCCCGTCTGCCGCGAATCGTCAAGCGAGTGGGCCAACGCATTCGTGCGCGTGTAGAAATCGTGATCGTCTCCGGACTCATTCACGCGCACGCCCCACAAGATTATCGAAGGATGATTCCAATCGCGCCGAATCATCGCCTCGACATAGCTGACGGAAAGATCTTTCCACGTTTGATCGCCGATGTGTTGCCAGCCGGGAATCTCTTCCAAAACCAGGAGTCCGTATTCATCGCAAGCGTCGAGAAAGTGTGGCGACTGCGGATAGTGCGAGGTGCGCACCATGTTGCACTTGAGTTCGCGGCGCAGAATCCAGGCGTCTCGTCGCTGCACGCGCGCGGGCATGGCCTGGCCGACGAAAGGAAAAGTCTGGTGGCGATTAAGGCCACGAAGCTTCAGGTGCTTGCCGTTAAGAAAGAAGCCGTCGGGTGTAAAGCGAGCCTCGCGAAAGCCGATGCGCGTCTCGTATTGGTCGACGACTTGTTCACCGGAATACAGCCGCGCCCGCATTTGATAGAGTTTGGGATGATCCAAATCCCACAACTCGATACCAGCTCCGAGATTGGCTAACCTAAAGTCATAATGAGGCGCGCCCATCGCGGGCAGGTCCGAACTCTTTGTGGCGACGACTCGATCGCCATCACGCAATTCGACTGTTAATTTGAGTTCAGTGGAAGGCCCATCGCGCTTCGCGCTCATGGCGGGCGAGACCGGCACCCCATCGGGGCTGCCCCAATGGGGACCCCGCCCGCCCGCGGTCCCAGTCGAGACGCCGTTAGTGTTGAGAAAGCAGCGGACATCGATGCGGCGATCTTCGTGCAGCACGTTTACGGGTTTGGCGAAGATGTTTTCGATGAACGTCGAGGGAACAAACCGCAGGGCGACGTCACGATAGATGCCGCCGAACGTCAGGTAGTCGATCTCGCCGCCAAATGGCGGGATGTCCTTGCGCTCTGTCGAGTCTACCTCGACTGCGAGCACGTTATCGCCCTTCCAGTTGACGTGTTGAGTTAATTCGAAAGAGAAGGGCGTATAGCCACCGCGATACTCACCCAACCGCTGGCCGTTGATGTACACCGTTGCCGCGGTCATCACTCCGCCAAAATCAACAAACACACGCTGCCCTCTCAGATCGCTCGGCAGCTTGAAGTGGCGACGGTAAATCGAAACAAACTGATAAGACTTGTCGTCGAAGCCATGCCAGGGAAGTAACTTGTTCGTGTGCGGAATCGTAACCCGTTCAAAGGCCCGGTCGTCGAACGCTGCACTGCTGGCATTGGGGGCGACCTTGTTGCTGTAGAGCCAATTGTGATTGAGTGGAACGATTCGCTTTGTCTGCGCTCTGCCAAAGGTTAACGACCGGCCTTGAACGGAAGAATGCGCCTGACGATCAGCGAGTAGGGCAAGTCCGGCGAGTCCAACAGTGCCGGTTTTCAGAAAGTCGCGTCTGTGTAGTGGTTGTGTCATTTGTCGCTTTAGCTCTTTATGACTCAGAACGATCCAACAATTTACACGAAGCAGCACGAAGGCACACGAAAATGGTGGGTGTTCTTAGTGTTATTTCGTGTTCATTCGTGTGTGAGTTCGTGGATCGTATGGACTCTTTGAGTTATACATTTTTCTTTCAGCGGCCTGCTAAATTGAATTCTTAAAACTCCATCGAGGTCTGAATGAATTGGCGTTCGCTCTTTTATAGACGTGACTTGTCTTTGCGTGCTTTGCGACTCTGCCTGAGACGCTCCCGCCCAAGTTATGATCGTTTACAAGCGGGAAGACCTTCACGCAAAGGCGCAAAGCGCGCAAAGTTTATCTGATCGGTCGAAGGCATCGCGCTGCTACTGTCAGATTCATTGTTACGAGGAATCTAGAGCACCACACTAGCTAAGTTTGCCGCCGCCCGTTCGGTGGTCAGCGAGCAAAACCATGAACGCGCAACCAGTCGGCACAGCGCGCGGGCCAGGTTGCCAGGATCGGATCCTTGGTCCCTAATCCGAATCCATGCGGTCCGCGTTCGTACAGATGAAACTCGAAAGGCACGCCGGCTTTGCGCAGTGCTGCCGCGAACATCATGCTGTTCTCAACCGGCACGGACGCGTCGGTCATTGTATGGACCAGGAACGTGGGCGGCGTGGCCTTCGCCACTTGCTCTTCGTTGGAAAGCAGTTTGACCAACGCGGCCGATGGTTCCTTCCCCAACAGGTTTAGTTTTGAGCCGCCATGGGTTGACTCGCGCATGGTGATCACCGGATAGATCAGGATCATCAGGTCAGGCCGAGAGCTGACTCGCTCAACAGGATCAGCCGCATCAGCCTGGCCGCTGTCAAAGTGTGTTCCAGCAGTAGCAGCGAGATGGCCGCCCGCTGAGAATCCGAGGATCCCGATGCGCTGGGGATCCAATTGCCACTCCTTCGCTCGCACCCGCACCGTGCGAATTGCTCGCGCGGCATCTTGCAGCGGAGCCGGGTGATGGTAAGTCGGTCCCAGTCGATACTTCAAAACAAACGCCGTCACACCGATGGAGTTGAGCCATTCGGCCACCGGCCCGCCCTCGTGATCGGCAAGATGTTGGTACCCACCCCCGGGACAAACGATGATCGCGGCGCCATTGGCTTTGTCTTTCGGCGCCAAATACGGCGTGAGTGTGGGAATATCGGTTGCCGCCTGCCCGAGTGCGCCTGGAGCCCCGTTTGGCCAAAGGACAATTGGCGTTTCCGGAGCAGCGTAGACCGAGAGAGCAGATGAGAATAGAAGCAACATGAGAAGTATTCGGCTTGGTCCAAATTGCTCGAAGAACCGGGTTCCTCGGGTCATTAGTTCGCGCATCAATTTACTCCCGAAAAGTTTGAGAGCGACTCTAACCGATCATGAATTAACAATCCTACTTTTGGTTTCGAGGCGCTCGTGGCCTCTGCTCGTTTTCTCTGCGTCGACCTCGGCGTTCTCTGCGTCTCGGCGGTGAATCTCGCCACAAAACCCGCTCACCGCAGAGGCGCCGGGGACGCTGAGTTAGCGCAGAGAGTTGAAATTGGGCCACGCCCGTTCTGAACCGAAACCTCGAGTCCTCGCCTTTCGCACTGACCTAAGGCGGTTCGAAAAACTTGCTACAAATTATCTTTTTCCGCTTGCAAGAGCGCCCAGTTGTCGCTAAGGTTAAACGGTTACCTGAAAAATTGCGAGCGGGGCGCGAAGAGTGGGTCCAGGAATGCAGAGTCGACGTGAATTCTTAAGGAATCTCGGTCTTGGTGGCGCAGTCATACTGCTGCCCGACCTGCTGTTGGTTGAGGCCGCCTTCGGCTCTTCTACTTCACAAACACCAGCGGATCCATGGGTGCAGGCGCCGTCGATCTTGAAGCGGATTGTCCCGCCCACCTTCGCTAAGCGCGACTTCCTGATCACAAAATACGGTGCAGTCGCGGATGGAAAGGTGGACTGCACTGAGGCCTTCCGCGCTGCGATTGCCGCATGCAATAGAGCGGGAGGCGGGCGAGTATTAGTACCGGCAGGCACATTTCTCACCGGGGCCATTCACCTCACGAGCAATGTCAACCTGCATGTATCGATGGGCGCCACGATCAAGTTCAGCCGCGACCCGAACAAATACCTTCCGGTAGTGTTCACTCGTTGGGAAGGCGTCGAGTTGATGAACTACTCGCCGCTCCTTTACGCGTTCGAACAGGAAAACATCGCCATCACTGGTGCGGGTACGCTCGACGGCCAGTCTGACAATGAATCCTGGTGGCCCTGGAACGGGAACAGCCGGCCTGAATACGGTTGGAAGCCTGGTACGCCTAATCAGCGCAACGACCGGAAAGCGCTGATGGAGATGGGAGAGAAGGCCACTCCCGTGTCTGAAAGAGTTTTCGGTGCGGGTCATTATTTGCGGCCCAACTTCATTCAGCCTTATCGCTGCAAGAATGTACTGATCGAAGGAGTGACAATCAAAAACTCGCCGATGTGGGAGATCCATCCGGTGCTCTCGAGCAACGTCATGATTAGCGAGGTGAAGATCAGCAGCCACGGCCCAAACAACGATGGTTGCGATCCGGAGTCATGTGCGGATGTCCTGATCAGGAACTGCACCTTTGACACGGGCGACGATTGCATCGCCATCAAGTCGGGAAGAAATGCCGACGGGCGCCGGCTGAACGTTCCGTCGCAAAACATCATCGTGCAAGGCTGCATAATGAAGGACGGACACGGCGGCGTGACGATCGGCAGCGAGATTTCCGGCGGCGTGCGCAACGTCTTTGCCGAGAACTGTCACATGGACAGTCCCAATCTCGATCGCGCGCTGCGAATCAAAAACAACGCGATGCGCGGCGGCCTGATTGAGAATATCTTCATGCGCAATGTTGATGTTGGCCAGGTGGCGGACTCAGTCATCACGATAGACTTCTATTACGAAGAAGGCGAGGCGGGCAGCTTCATTCCAGTGGTACGCAACGTAGAAGTGAGCAATGTGAAGAGTTCAAAGAGCAAGTACGCGCTCTATCTGCGAGGCTTCAAGAACGCACCGATTACCGGGCTGCGCGTTACGGACTGCACGTTTGATAATGTGTCGCAACCGAATGTTCTGGAGAATGTGCGCGAAGTGACTTTGCGCAAGGTTCGGATTAACGGTAAATTCGCAGACGAAAGGGCTGGAATGTAACGCAAGCTGTTAGCTTGCGTGCGCAAGCACTCAGTTTGCGCCGGGCCGCAAACTAACAGTTTGCGTTACAACGGGAGGCAGTGATGGAAAACGGAAACGGCACACAAGCGGCGCGGTTCAGCGACTTTGCGATGATCGTCAACGCCAAGGATAACGTCGCCGTGGTGAAGAAGGAGTTGTGGCCGGGAGCTCAGATAACCTTACCCAACGGCCGCGTTGTTGCTATCACCGGGGTCGTCACGCCCGGCAATCGGTTTGCTGCTCGCGCCGTTCCTGAGGGCGAGTTTGTGCTGCAGTACGGACAACCAATCGGTACCTCACTGGGTATCAACGAAGGCGATCCCGTATCGCACGGCAACATGTCAAACGATGTACCGGTAGTACGTGACCTGCCCGAGGATTTGCGGACCGCGGCGCCTGATTACTTTGCCGAATCAGACCGCGCGACATTCACGGGTTTCCGTCGCCCGGACGGCAGAGTCGGGACGCGCAACTTTGTGCTGATTGTGCCCACCAGCATGTGCGCGAGCCACGAAGCGCAACAGATTTCGATGATTTCGGAGTTCACTAGCTATAAGAGAGAAAAGTACCCGAACATCGACGGTGTGGTCGCGATTCCGCACAACAAAGGCTGCGGCTGTCAGGACGGTTCTAATCTTGACGTGATGCTGCGCACGCTGGCCAACTACGCGGACCATCCAAACGTGGGCGGCGTGATCCTGATCGATCTCGGTTGCGAAAAGACCAACCTCTCTTACGTCGAAAAGTATCTGCTCAATCGCGAGCTGAAATTCAATAAGCCATTCGCCAAGATTGGTATTCAAGAGGTCGGCGGCACCGAAGAAGCAATCGCCCGGGGTCTGAAGGAAGTTGAGATGATGCTCGCCGAAGTCAATCAGGCAACTCGCGAGGAGGTCTCGATCAGCGAACTTGTGCTGGGCGTCAAATGCGGAGGGTCGGATGGTTTTTCCGGACTCTCTGCGAATCCCAGTCTCGGTCATGCCGCTGACCTGTTGGTGCGCTCCGGAGGAACGGTATTGATTACCGAAGTGCCGGAGTTTTGCGGAGCAGAGCATATCCTGGCGAATCGCGCCAAGGATGCCGCCACCGGCCGCGCAGTCTACGAGATGGTGGATTGGTACAAAAACTATGCGTCAAAATTTGGCGCCGTGCTCAACGACAACCCGAGTCCCGGCAACATTACCGGCGGCTTGCTCAATATCACCATCAAATCGCTCGGCGCAATCGCCAAAGCCGGAACCACTCGTGTTGAAGGGATCGTCGGTTACGGTGAACGACCGAGCGGCCGCGGTCTCCATTTGATGCAGGGCCCAGGCTATGACCAGGAATCGACGCCGGGGCTGGTGGCCGCGGGCGCCACGATTGTCGTGTTCACCACGGGGCGCGGGACCACCATCGGGAACGCTATCGCACCGGTGGTCAAACTCGCTTCGAACAATGCCATCTTTGAGCGGATGCCCGGGGATCTGGATCTGTCGGCCGGCAATGTAATTGACGGAACGGAAACGATTGCGCAGGTAGGTAAGCGAGTTTTCGATCACGTGCGACGCGTCGCTGCCGGTGACGTGCTGGCCCGCGCCGAAGCGCTCAAACATCGCGAGTTTCAGTTCTGGGCGGAACAGACTGTGTCGCTGTAACGCAAGCTGTTAGCAAGCGGGTCTTCAGAGGTAACAACGTGGGACGGAAAAAACGGCCACAGAGACACAGAGTCGCAGTGAAGGGAAAGGATCAGAATCAATCAGAGAAATGTCAACAAATTCTTAGGTCTTTGTTCTCATGTTTCTCTGTATCTCGGCGTCTCTGTGGCTAAAGCCTGGTTTTTCTTTAGCCTGTTAGATAATTGCTCCAGCCGGCAGCAACCCGGCATAGCCTTCCAACAACAACCGCAAGCTAACAGCTTGCGTTACATCATATGATTCGAGCCAGTCGCAAAGGCCGCTCCGGCGGCTCCCGCAACGGGAATAGCGTCATGAGAATCAAAGACGTGGCGCTGGAAGCGGGCGTTTCCACGGCGACTGTTTCGCACGTCATCAATCGCACGAAGCACGTTACCGACGCGACGCGTCAGAAGGTGCTGCGGGTGATCAAGAAGCATCACTACCATCCGAACGCGCATGCCCGCTCGCTGGCGTCGGGACGCAGCAACATGATCGGGCTCCTGGTCTCGGACATCGCGAACCCGTTCTTCCCTGAGCTGGTCAAGAGTATCGAAGCGGCGGCCTTTGAGCATGGTTTCAATATCCTGCTTTTTAATACCAACTATGATGCTCAGCGCGCCGCCGACTATGTGCGACGGCTGATCGAGTTGAAAGTCGCCGGCGTGGTCATGGTGACTACTGAGATCGATCCATTCCTGGTTGACGAACTGGCGCGTGAAGAGGTGCGGGTTGTCTTTCACAACCTCGGCACGGCCGGCGAATACATGAGCAATATTCTGGTTGATTATGCGGGTGGGATTGAAGAATCGGTCGACTACCTGGTCTCGCTCGGGCACCGAAAGATTGTGCACATTGCCGGACCCAACCACTTTCGCACCGCACTGACGCGGCGCCAGGCGTTTCTCGATTCGATGGCTCGTCATCTTCCCGGCGAACCGGCGCCGTCGATCTATGAAGGAGACTTTAAGTTCGAAGGTGGGCAACGAGCCGCGCGGGAAATTCTGGCCGCCGCGGATGTGGCGACCGCGGTTGTGGTGGCGAACGATATGATGGCGTTTGGCGCCATGCACGAGTTTCGCGCGCGCGGGTTGTTGGTGCCGCAAGACGTGTCGGTGATCGGCTTTGACGACATTGCCTTTGCCGCGCTGACCCAGCCGGCGCTGACGACCGTGGCTTCGCCGCGTTTGGAACTGGGCCGAAAGGCTATCGAGGCGCTGATGATGAGTATCACGCACCCGAGTCAACCAGGTGTCGAGATTCGGCTTTCGACTCGTCTCGTCAAGCGTGAGTCATGCAGCCCACCGCGAAAAGCGAAGCGGCGAACGGTGCAGTAGCCCGACCGTTAGGGAGGGCTCGTTGCTGACGCGGCGCGAAAGATTTCAATCAGTGAGAACCTTTGCGTCTTTTGAGAAACACGTTTTTGGAATTGTTCCGTTTAGACAGGGCACTTGTGCCCCGCTGCGGCGGCGGACAAGTCCGCTCTCTAAACGGAGATCAGGACAGAAACCAAGTTTCCCGCAAAGGTGCAATGAGGCAGAGTTAAATCTGTAGCTATGCAAGGCTGAGGACCAATCATGGATGAGATTCGTGAACCGCCCCCGAGTGCGCCGAAGGTTGTGATTGCCAACGCAGTCGCGGCAGCGAACACACGCATCGGGCACTATCGCTGGGTGATCTGCGGGTTGCTGTTCTTTGCCACGACGATCAACTACGTCGATCGGCAGGTGCTCGGCATTCTCTCGAAAGATTTGCAGCATGCGCTTGGTTGGAACGAACTGCAGTACGGCAACATCGTAGCGGCTTTCAACGCGGCTTATGCGCTGGGTCTGCTGGTGGCCGGGCGTTTGATGGACCGCTTTGGCACGCGCATCGGATATTCGCTGGCGCTGAGCATCTGGAGTCTGGCAGCGATGGCCCACGCGCTGGCCGGATCGGCATTTGGTTTTGGGGTAGCGCGTGCGGCGCTCGGAGTGGGCGAGGCGGGAAACTTTCCCGCCGCGATCAAGACCATCGCCGAATGGTTTCCCAGGAAAGAGCGAGCGCTCGCCACCGGGATCTTCAACGGGGGCTCGAATATCGGGGCGATCGTGGCGCCGCTGACCGTGCCCTGGATCGCGCTCAACTATGGCTGGCAGTGGGCCTTTATTTTGACCGGAGCAATCGGTCTGGTGTGGCTCGCCTTCTGGATTCCGATCTATGCGCGCCCGGAAATGCATCCGCGGGTGACGCCAGCCGAGTTGGCCCATATTCAGAGTGATGCGGCTGATCCAGTGGCGGCGAAAATTCCCTGGGTGCGGTTGATCCCTTACCGGCAGACCTCGGCGTTCGCCATCGGCAAGTGCCTGACTGATCCGATCTGGTGGTTCTATCTGTACTGGATACCGCCGTTCCTGAGACAGAACCACGGGCTGGATCTGTCGACGATTGGGCCGCCGCTGATCGCTATCTACATCGTTGCCGATGTGGGCAGCATCGGCGGCGGGTGGCTGTCATCGTTCTTTCTGAAGCAGGGCTGGACGGTGAATCGTGCGCGCAAGACGGCGATGCTGGTGTGCGCGGTGCTGGTGACGCCAATAGTGTTTGTCTCGCAGGTGAAGAGTCTATGGTTAGCGGTGGGATTGGTGGGACTGGCAGCGGCTGCGCATCAGGGCTGGTCGGCGAATATTTTTACGCTGGCCTCGGACATGTTTCCGCGGCGCGCGGTGGGCTCGGTAGTGGGCATCGGGGGGATGGCGGGAGCGTTTAGCGGGGCGACGATGGCGGTGATTGTCGGTTACATCCTGCAAGTGACCGGCGGGAATTATCGCATTCCTTTTTATATGGCTGGTGGTGCGTACCTGTCGGCGTTGTTAGTGATCCATTTGCTGGTGCCGCGAGTAGAACCGATTGGCGATGTCGAGGAAGCGGCGCCCAGTGCGTTCTCAGTGGGGACGCTGGTGGGGTTTGGTTTCATCGGGTGCATCTTCGGATCATTCGCGGGCTGGTGCGTGGGGATCCTTTCGCGAGTCTCGGGCTCGCACCTGTTGGAGTACATGGCGCTGGGACTGGCAGCCGGTGCGGTGATCGGAGTGATTAGCGGCGTGCTGATCACCAAGAAAGTTACGAGTCGCGAGTCTGGAGTCCGCGGGCGAAACTAGTGTGGCGCTGCCTCAGACCGTGAGGATGAAAATCTCGCGGGACTTTAACCGCAAAGCGGTTGCGTCCTCCAGCCCAGGGTTGCCGCTTCGGCTACCTTGGGATCACGAGTGCAAAATGATTGTTCAACCGCAACGCAGTTGCGTCATCTGCTCGGCTATTTCAAATGGTCGCAACCGCTTTGCGGTTGGAATCAATGCCCCTTCGCTTTACCCAGAGTAGCCGAAGCGGCAACTCTGGGCTGAAGGACGTAACCGCTTTGCGGTTAGGCGCCAACGTTGAACTAGCCTTGAAAACTTGACTCATCGACATCAAGTTCTACCGTTCAAGTAAACTAGAGAACTATGTTTAATCTGAATATTAAGCCCAAGTCGGAATGTCGCTGGGACTGTGTTTCGCTCGGCGAAGTAATGCTGCGGCTCGATCCGGGCGAGGGACGTGTGCATACGACGCGGACGTTTCAGGTGTGGGAAGGTGGCGGCGAATACAACGTCGCGCGGGGACTGAAACGTTGTTTTGGCATGGAGGCCGTGGTGGTCACGGCGCTCGCGGATAACCCAGTCGGCCGGCTGGTCCAGGACCTCATTTATCAGGGCGGCGTGGACCAGTCGCACGTTCGCTGGGTGAAATATGACGGCGTCGGTCGCGCGGTGCGCAATGGGTTGAACTTTACGGAACGCGGCTTTGGCGTCCGAGCGGCGCTCGGATGTTCCGACCGCGGCCACACGGCTGTGTCGCAGCTCCAGCCTGATGATATTGATTGGGACGCCATCTTTGTCAAAGAGGGCGCGCGCTGGTTTCATACCGGCGGGATTTTCGCGGCCCTGTCGGAAACTACGCCGTTGGTGGCCCGGGAAGCGATGGAGGCGGCTAAGCGTTCGGGCACTATCGTTTCCTATGATCTGAACTATCGCAAGTCGCTGTGGAAGGGTATCGGCGGCAAGGATCGTGCTCGCGAAGTGAATCGTGAGCTGGCGCCGTTTGTCGATGTGATGATCGGTAACGAGGAAGACTTTACCGCGGCGCTCGGCTTTGAAGTTGAGGGATTAGACGCGCATCACTCGAAACTCGAAGTGGCAAACTTTCGCCGCATGATCGAACACGCGGTCTCTGAGTTTCCGAATTTTGCGGTGGTGGCGACGACGTTGAGGAACGCACGGACTGCGACCGTGAACGATTGGGGCGCCGTTTGTTATGCGGGCGGCGAGCTCTTCCAAGCGCCGGTGCGTGAGGGATTGGAAATTTTCGATCGCGTCGGAGGCGGAGACTCATTCGCTTCGGGGTTGATCTACGGATTTCTGACTGCTCGCGGACCACAGTGGGCGATAGAGTGCGGCGCCGCGCATGGCGCACTGGCGATGACCACGCCGGGTGATACGACGATGGTCACGCTCGCGGAAGTCGAGCGCGTGATGAAGGGCGGCGGCGCGCGCGTGGCGCGATAGGGTTCGACCAAGGTAAGTCCGACAAACTTCAGTTTGTCGACTTGAGTAGCATAGACTTCAGTCTGTGGCTCCTTACGAAATCACAGACTGAAGTCTATGCTACAAACGGGGCGACAAACTGAAGGTTTGTCGGACAGCAACGCGATGAACAAAGACAAAGTCATTCAGCGAATCAAAGAGGTCGGGCTCGTGCCGGTGGTGCGCGCCGCATCAGCCGATGAAGCGATGCGCGCCGTCGATGCGATCAAAGCCGGCGGCGTCTCGGTGCTCGAGATCACGATGACTGTGCCCGGCGCAATCGGGGCGATTGAAGAAGTAGCCAAACGCTTTGGCGATGAAGTAGTCGTCGGTGCGGGCACTGTCCTCGATGCGGAAACTGCGCGCGCGTGCATGCTTTCCGGCGCCCAATTCATCGTTAGCCCGTCGCTCAATCCAGACACGATCGCCTGTTGTCGTCGTTACGGAATCGCCGTGCTGCCGGGCGCATTGACGCCGACCGAGGTGGTGCAGGCCTGGACCGCGGGCGCCGACTTCGTCAAAGTCTTTCCCGCCGGAGCCCTGGGCGGAGCGAGTTATCTCAAGGCTCTGAAAGCTCCGCTCCCGCAAATCGAGTTGGTGCCGACCGGCGGTGTTTCACTCAAAACTGCCGCGGATTTTATCAAGGCCGGCGCCAGCGCATTAGGAGTGGGTGCCGATCTGGTCGACGTGAAGGCGCTCCGTGCCGGAGAGGCGAACGTGATCACCGAACAGACGCGCCGTTATGTCGAGATTGTCCGAGAAGCACGGCAGAGTTCGACGTAACGCACGCCTGTTAGTTTGCGGTGCAGGGTGGCCAAAGATTTGAAATGGCAACCGAGTCTCAAACCCGTCGCCTTTGCGACTTTACGCCTTTGTGGGAAACCGTTCTTTGGAATCGTTGGATCCCAGCCGTCGACGCCGCCCAACACTTTTTTTACCGTAATGTTTTTCGCTTCTTTCTTCGTCAACTGATGAGCCCACTTGACGCGCGCGGCTGGGTTGGCGCCGGGCCCGGTGCTATTGAACTCGGCATAGCGCGAAGTCTTTTCTCGATCGGGAAAATCCCAGTTGTGCCAGCCTCGGTCTCGCACGACGGCAGACATCTCGGTGTTGAGAAACGTCACCGCGGAATACGCGCGCCACGGACGGCCCAGATATGTCTTCAGCTCTTCGGTCTCAGCGGTAATCCGGCAGTGTGAAAAAACAAAACCGAACGGATGATTGTCAGGTGTCGAAGCGGCCGTGATGTAGCCGTTACCGCGTATGTGTATGTGACATTTTTCAAAGAACGCAGTCGCGCCGCCAAAGATGAAATCAACGTGGCCGGTGATGTAGCAGTTCTCGAAATACTGCCGGCCGCGATCGATCAGGATCGTGTCCTGCCAGCCGAGGAAGCGGCAGTTTCGAAAGACCACGCGATCGCCATCGACGCGAATGGCCAATGCCTGCCCTGCCTGCTTCCTGACACCGGCGGTATTCTCAAACGTGATGTTCTCGACGGTGAAATCGTCGGCGCCGATGTAGGTTGAGGGAGTGCGAAAGGTGCCGATCGGCTTGCCGTCCGGACCGACCATCGCTGCATACAAGTCGTAAGTCAGGATCGTCTTTTCCGGAACTTCGCCGACCAGGCGAAAGAAGCGCTTTTCATGCTGCACGTAGATCAGTTCTTTGTAGGTGCCGGGTCTGATTTTGATGATGACCGGGTTGTCAGGACTGCCGGCGGGCACGGCCATGACTGCGTCCTGCACGGTTTTGTATTGGCCGCTGCCGTCAGCGGCAACGGTGAGGATTGTCTCTTTGGCCGGCGCGTTATGCGCGCAGAAAGAGATCAGAAGGCCGACGAGCAGGCGCATTAATGCCCATTTGAAGATAGTCTTGACCATTGGTTTCATTCGGTCGTGCTCATTTCCATTTCGTTCGCCTGAAGACGCTGCTGAAGCTCGCTCGTCGGACACGATCCGAACGCGGCTTTGCCGCTCCCCAGTGCGGTGAGGCTCCGCCTCACCGGTCGGGCCTTGATTGTTGGGAGGCTCTGCCTCCCTTGTCGGTTAGGAGGCGTAGCCTCCAAGACATCGATACCGCATTGCCGGTGAGGCAGAGCCTCACCGCACTGGTGAGCGGCAAAGCCGCGGTCACGAAAGTGGCGTAAATTTCCCACCAATCACTTCCTATCGCATTGATGCAGTCAGGCGGATCGGTCCCAGCAAACCAGAGGGCAGCGCCTGCACTTTGTCCATGTCCTGAGCCTGAAAGCGCTCGCCATAACGAAGATTCAGCACGCGATAGTCGGGCAAGCTGTGTCCTGCCATGTAATTCAGCGCGGTATTAGCCACGACGATTCGGAGTTTGTTCGCTCCGGGTTTCAGTAGCTCAGTCACATCGAGCGAATAAGGCGGACACCAAATCGATCCGGCACGATGGTCGTTGACATAGACGACTGCCGCCTCACGAATTGGACCATCGAACCAGGTTTGCATCCCGTTCCTTGACGGCTGCACTTGGAGCGCTTGCCCTTCTCCGAAATCCAGTCGCACGCTCTGACTCTGGTTGCCCAGGTAATCGGGAACGATCACGTCCTTCTCGTAAGTGGCAGTCCCCGAAAAGTAACGAGTCGCTTCGTCGTCGGTCCATGACGCCAACTTGTTCATCTCTACAGTACCGCCATTCTCGGCAAATGAAACACGCCAACCTCGGCTCAGATCAAACGGTTCAGAGTGAGTAGCAGGGATACTGTTTGACCGTGCTCGCGCATGGACACGCCTCGAGAAGACCAAGACCCGGGAACTGTATGGTTCGAAGAAGACAAGTGGGAGCGTGATCGCGCCGGTTGATCCCGTTAAGTAATAGGCTGGCGTGATCGCACCAGAAATCGGGTCCCACCACTCGGGCTCAAGACCCGCTAGCCGAGTGCTGATGTTCACGCTCTGCCTTGAATTCCCGGTGTTGGCCAGGAAGTAGATATCAGCATCAGCGGTAAGCCGGTGAATGAATCCGATTTCAGGCGTCGCAAAGGAAAGCGCCAAGTCAGGTTGCACCAGGCCAACCAATGTACCGCGGAGTTGGCTGTCGTCTTCGACAAAGTGAGCCGGGGCGGATGGTTCTTTGAATAGCGCTTGTGAGATCGCCAAGATCTTTTGGTGATCGGTCGTAGTTGCCTTGAAGCCGGGCGACTCGAAAGGGGTGCGGCGTGTAGCGATCAGCACCCCGCCGCCGCGCGCAAACTCTTGCAGTTTGCTGTAAGTCTCGAGCGGAATTTGTCCCACATCGGGAAGGACCACCAACTTGTACTTGTGTCCTCCCAGAACTAGCGCGCCTTTCTCGACCTGACCCACTTGCTTCAACGTTTCATCGTCAAAGAAATCGAAGTTGTAGCCGCTCTCGAGGATTTGCGGAATCACATTCGGGCTCAATCGCTTTCGCAACTCGTCGATCATGTGCACGTTTCCGGCGGTGAACTGCGCCCAGGCATCGTGGTTCGGCAGATAGATAGCCACGTCGTTTGCCGGTTCGCCCTGCCGCAGCAGAAAGCTCAGTCGCTGCAGGTAACGCGCCACGTCAAGCATAACGATCCACCAGGGATTCTTCTCGTCGTAAACACCCGCCGCGTAAAAGCGCCAGCCAGGATACTCCGCCCCTTCCGGTGTGTAAGGCCACCCGTGCCCGATCAGTTGATTGATGCCTTGCAGAAAATGCCGATCAGCTTCGGCCTTGAGGTCGAGCGGCGTGGCGCGAAAGACGGGCGAGTGCAACCACGTCCAGGTTTCTGAAGACGTAACGGTGTGCCCGTACAAATGACTCGCCGAACTGGCCCAGCGCGTGGCGCTCAGATTCTTCCACTGGGCGCCTTCGCCCTCTGGCAGGTCCGCATAGGCGTTGCTGGCCAGGGTCGCAGCCGGCACACCATAGTCCTGAATCCGAAACAGGACATGATTGCGTTTTGACCAGTCACGCATCGGCCCAAGGAAATTTTCGTTGAGCAGTTCGGTCAGCGTGAGCCCCCAGTCGTGACGGATACTTGCGGTCTTTGGACCGATGTTACCAACCAGCGCCGGCAGATAGGGTTTCAAGTCATAGCCGCGCCGCTTTCGGAACTCATCCAGGATATTTCCGGTCCAGTCATTGCCGTAAACTTCCAGACTGTCGCAGAAGATTGCGTGCGGCGGGTGCGTGGCGAACGCTTGCATCAAGCGGTCACCGACCTTCTTTAAATAATTATCAATCGCCGCGCGATCGAGATGGTCCAGCACAAAACCTTCCGCTCCAATCGCCGGACGTTTCACTTGCATTCCGGTGCGGCCGGAGATGAAGAAAAGCACTTCGCTTGCCGAGTCATCAATGGCTGCCGGAATCGTTACCATTCCGTCCCGGATGTCGGTTAGCGGGCGCAGAGTTTCAGGCACAAATCCCTGCTCTCGGGGAACGCCCAGGAAAACCGCAAGCAACTTTTCGCCGTTGCCGATGTAGGGCACCTTCACGCGTCCGGAATGTGCGTCGACTTTCGCGTGCTCGTATCGCAGTCTGCCAGCGGCCTGGTTCACGGGAACTTGCGGGCCGCCATAGGGCCACCCGCTGCCGAGCGTCAGATCCATGCGCATGCCGAGTTCGTGCGCTTTCTCTGCAGTGAAGCGCAAAGCTTCAATAAACTCGTCAGAGAGATACGGCAGATTCCTTAGCCCGGTGGTTTCATCGTCAGGAGCGAGCGGATAAACTGCCTGCACTTCAAAGCCGCCGATACCGCCTTCCTTCATCATGCGCATCTCGCGTTCGATCTCTTTTTTGGTGACCGCTGGGCCGAACCACCACCACCGCATCATGATGCGCGCGTCGTCTGGTGGGTCTTTGAAACCGCGTTCCAGATCGTTGACAGTGTGAGTTTGCGCAGATGCGGCGAGAGGAATGCCGCCGCATGTTCCGAGGACGAAGATGACCGCACCCATCAGGCTTCCGAACCATCGGGATTTTGAAGTGTTCATGGCGGCGCATTATAACGAAGAATGCGGCTCACGAGAGCCAGGAAATTGAAACGCAAAGGACGCGAGGGAAGTAGCATAGACTTCAGTCTGCATCGCTTCCTAAGACACACAGACTAAAGTCTATGCTACGTCCTTTGCGTTAAAGTTATTCTTTCAGAAGCTGGACCATGCGTTTTTACACAGCCTCGAACGGACAGGCAGTTCCCGACTATTTCGACACGAAACCTTGCAACTGACATCTTCTGCTTTGAGATCAACTCATTGACTTTCCTGTCTGAGACGGAATATTGTCAGCTCGTAAGCCTTACAGGACTGAATTTGATCCTCAGAAGGAGTGAACCAATCATGACGAGAAAAATTGACTGGTTGCAGGGCTGTGCTACGGCGCTGGTAACGCCGTTCACTGCTGCCGGCGCGGTGGATGATGAACGACTCCGCTCTTTGATTGAGTATCAGATTGCCGGAGGAGTGCGATTGCTCGTGCCCTGCGGCACAACCGGTGAGAGTGCGACGATGACGGAGGCCGAAGACGATCACGTCATCGGTCTGACGGTTGAAACTGCGCGTGGCCGCGCAAGAGTAATCGCTGGAGCCGGCAGCAACTCGACTGCCGTGGCCATTGATTGCTCAAGGCGTGCGCGAGCGCTTGGCGCTGATGCGGTGCTGCTTGTCGCGCCTTACTACAACAAGCCGACGCAGGCAGGACTGTACGCTCATTTTCGCGCGATCGCGGAAGCCGTCAGCGATCTGCCGGTAGTGATCTACAACGTGCCCGGTCGCACCTCTTCAAACATCGCGGCCGAGACGACGCTGAGATTGGCGCGCGAGGTTGAGAACATCGCAGCGATTAAGGAGGCTTCGGGAAACCTTTCGCAGATCATGGAAATTCTGCGCGAGCGACCGCCGGGTTTCCGCGTCCTGTCGGGTGATGACTCGCTTACATTTCCGATGATCGCTCTGGGCGGGGACGGTCTGATTTCAGTCGCGTCGAACGAGGCGCCTGGACTAATGTCGCGAATGGTCGATCTGGCACTGGCAGGGAATTGGGACGAAGCGCGCGAACTGCATTTTCGGCTGCTGCCGCTAATGGAAGTGAACTTTATCGAATCGAGCCCTGGACCAGTGAAGGCGGCGCTGGCGATGATGGGCTTGATCGAAGAGAGCTACCGCCTGCCGCTGGTGCCGATAAGTGATCAGAGCCGCGCCCGCGTGCACCAGGTTGTAAGTGCACTCGGCCTGTTGAACCGAGCCGCGCGCGCCGCCGGGTGACCGCGCCGGGCTGCGCCTGTCTCCGTTTAGCTAGCGGACTTGTCCGCCGTTCCGAACGAGGGGCACAAGTGCCCTATCTAAACGGACAACTCCAAAGAATCTAAAGGACAATTCCAAAGAATCTAGTTCCGAATCCCAGGATTTTCAGTCACCCCTTATGCAGACCAAAGTCCTCGCAACTTCAGTTATTCAAAGCAAACAAATGCAGTCTTCGCTTGCCATCCGTTGCGTTCAACTGATCATGCTGCTCGTTACGGCCGGGCTGGTCTGTTTTCCAACGGCTCATGCTCAAGGTCCCGCCAGAAACGCTAAGGTCGCCGCCGCAGAGCCGTCAAGGAAAGTGCAAACCTACACGCGCGAAGGTGTCTCCGTCGAGTTCAGCATGGAGCCGCTCTCTCCGAAAGAAGGAGCGACTGGCGCAGTGTCGGCCAACAGCAAAACCGGCGGCCTCTTGGCGGGTACAGAGGGGACAGTTCGATTCAAGATCACCGACGCCAACAGCGGCCAGCCGCTGAGCAATCTTCGCCCGATTGCCTGGATTGATCAGCGTGCCGCCAATCGAGCTCCCGATCCCAAAGACTGCCGTGAGAAGGTGCAGTCGTTTCTGCAACCGAGTTTCAATAGGCGCCCGAGCATTGACCTCAACTCATATTTCATCCTCGCGCTGAATCATGAGCCAAACATTTCGGTGATCGATCCTCTCTCCGGCTTCGGCGGCAGCAAGCTGTATACGCTCGTTGGCTTGCGCAGCTCAGGCGAAGATTGGGTGATGAGTGCTGATCAGAAACGCCTCTACGTTTCGATGCCGTTAGCCAATCAGGTAGCGGTGATCGATACCGCGACCTGGAAAGTGATCGCCAACCTTGACACCGGTGCGATGCCCGCGCGTATTGCCTTGCAGCACGACAACAGATACCTGTGGGTGGGGAACGCGGGTGCCGCAGAGCAGGACGGCGGTGTCGTTGTAATCGATACCGTGACTTTGAAAGTGGCTGCCAAACTGAGGACCGGAGCCGGTGATCACGAGATCGCCTTTGCGAACGACGACAGCCTGGCGTTCGTGACTAACAAAAAGGACGGCACGCTGTCCGTGATCGATGGCCGAAAACTGGAACGGGTAACGGATATCCAGGTAGGTTCGCAGCCGTCGTCCGTCGCCTTTTCATCCCTCAGCAAGGCGATTTATGTCGCTAATGAAGGTGAGGGAACGATAGTCGCAATTGACGGATTGCGCCACACGATCCTGGCACGTATCAAAGCCGCACCGGGTTTGCGCAGCGTCCGCATCCTTCCTGATGGTCGCTTCGGCTTTGCTGTTAATCCCGCGACCAGCACAGTCTACATCTTCGATCTGACTTCCAATCGGTTGGTCCATTCAGTGCCAGTTGGACCAGGCGCGGACCAGATCGCTTTCACTCGGGAATTTGCTTATGCGCGATCGACCGGCGACGGATTCGTCACGATGATCAAACTCGCCGACTTGAGTAAGGAAGTTTCAGTTAGCCGCTTTCCGGCCGGCGAGAAAGCTCCGCGACTGTCGCCGGCGCACTCGCTGGCCGACGCCGTTATTCCGGCGACTGAAGATGGCTCGGTGCTGGTTGCGAATCCTGCGGATAAGACCATTTATTACTACACTGAAGGCATGGCTGCGCCGATGGGGAGCTTTCAAAATTATCGACGGGATCCAAAGGCTCTGCTCGTGTTGGACAATAGTTTGCGCGAGACTGCTCGCGGAGTGTACACGACGACAGTGCGTCTTTCGGCGGCGGGCAGCTACGACGTGGCGCTGCTGGTGGACGCGCCGCGGTTAGTCAACTGCTTCGACATCACTGTTGCTGACAATCCCGAGCTGCCAAAACCAGCAACGCTGCCGATCACGATTCAGGCCGTCTTGCCGCAGGCGGTCGCTCGCGTTGGTGAGAGCTACAAAGTGCGCTTCAAAGTTAGCGATTCAGATTCCGGGGCGCCGAGGGCGAGTCTCGAGGATCTTGGTGTGCTGGTATTTCTGGCGCCGGGCATCTGGCAGCAACGCGAATGGGCCAAAGCCGTCGGCGACGGCATCTATGAAATGAGTTTTGTTCCGCCTCAAGCAGGCGTCTACTACGTCTACTTTCAATGCCCTTCGCTGGGTTTGCAATTGAACCAGATAACGCCCTTGACGTTGCAGGCTACTGTTCGATGAGGCAACATCAGAATACCGTCGCGGGCAGCACAAGCTCTCTTTGAGACGTCAGGAGAAGATCGATATGAAGGGTGCACGTAGTGTCGACCAGCGAAGATCCAGGGGATGGATCTCAGCGCTGAATGTCGCTTCGATGGTCCTTTTCCTTCTAGGCAGTTTGGCCCTGGGACAAGTCAGTGAGTTCGGTCAAACCCGGGATTTGAATCTGGCACAACAGGGCAGCGGCACGAAACAGTCTGACGCCGCGGCATCAGAGCCATCACCTGCTCACAAATATTTTACGGATGTCGAGCTGATCAATCAGAACGGCGACAAGATGCGCCTTTATAGCGATCTCTTACAGGGGAAAGTAGTAATCATCAACTCCTTTTTTGCAACTTGTCAGGGCAGTTGCCTACCGATGAATCGCAACCTGGAAAAGGTGCAGCAGGCTTTGGGCGATCGCATTGGCAAGGATGTGTATATTGTTTCGATCAGCGTGGACCCAACTGTGGATACGCCTGCGAGCCTGAAAGAATATGCGAAAAAACTGCACGCCCGGCCGGGTTGGTATTTTCTCACCGGTGACAAACAGAACGTGGATTTCGCACTCAATAAGCTGGGCCAATTCGTCAGTGACAAACAGGACCACCTCAATATTTTCATCATTGGCAACGAGCGCACGGGCCTTTGGAAGAAAGCCTTCGGACTGGCTCAAAGCGATGAACTCGTCAAGGTAGTCCAGAGTGTGCTCAGCGACCAACCCTCGGGCACGAAGTGAAACAGCATTTTTACAAGCAGATGATGAGCGCATTCAGCCCGAACTTTTTAGGCTTGTTCGTGGGACTCTCATTTATCGTGGCTCTGAGCTGCGGCAGTTTTGGCAGAGTGTGTGCTCAAGATCCCCTGACACCGCAACAGCGACGCGGCAAACAGATCTACCTGCAGGGTACCAGTCCCTCCGGCAAGGAGATCCTGGCATACATCGGCGATTCGTCTTTGGAAGTACCCGGCAGCGCGATGGCCTGCGCCAACTGTCACGGCTTCGATGGGCTGGGCAAGCCCGAAGGCGGTGTCATTCCTTCAAATCTAACTTGGGAGGTATTAACCAAGCCCTACGGCCTGACGCACGCCGACGGTCGAAAACATCCACCCTATACTGAGCGCGGGCTCGAAACGGCGATCAAGCGAGGCACCGATCCGGCCGGAAACAAATTGCAGAACATCATGCCTCGCTATGAGATGTCCCGAGAGGATCTTGCGGACCTGATCGTGTATCTGGAATTGCTCGGAAAGGATCGAGATCCCGGTATCAGCGAGAGCAAGGTCGTTATCGGAACATTTACGCCGACAAAAGGCTCCCTGGGCGAGTTGGGCCAGGCGATCAAAGCGGTCAACATCGCTTTCTTTGACGAGGTCAACAGCCAGGGCGGAATTTACAACCGCCACCTGGAGTTGAAGTCTGCTGAGACTGGAGAGTCTGCGGCGGCGACGCGAGCCAACGTCGAACGTTTGCTAAAAGAGGATCAGATTTTTGCGATGACGGGGGCTTTCCTGGCTGGAGCTGAAAGCGAAATCGTTCCGTTGATGGCCGAACGGGAAGTGCCCCTGATTGGTCCATTCACGCTCTATCCGCAAACATCCTCGCCCTTGAACAGACAGGTCTTTTACCTGCTCGCGGGCATCGACGGGCAGGCACGCGCTCTGGTCGATTTCGCGGCTAAGAAGCCTGAGGTTAAAAAAACTGGCGTGGTGGTTGTGTATCCCAAGAGCGATACGAATGCCGGCCTCTTCGAGTCGATCAAGGACCAGAGCAAGCAGGCAGGATTGAGCGTGCCGCAGGCTGCAGAATATGTGAACGGGCAATTTGATGCCGCTGAGATTATTAAGCAGTGCAAAGCCGGTAATCGTGAAGCAGTGTTCTTTCTGGGTGGCAGCGAGGAGGCCCAGTCGTTGATGAGAGAGGCCGAGAAGCAGGGTTGGTTCCCCCTGATTTTCTTTCCCGGCTCAAGTACTTCTGTAGTTTTGGCGGCGCCGGCGGGATTTGATGCCAGGGTCTTTCTTTCTTTTCCCAGTACGTCCGCGGATCAGAGCGCCGAAGCCCTCAAGGAGTTTCAGGCGTTGGCGGAAAAGTACAAACTGCCGGCGCATCATTTGGCCGCTCAAATCTCCGCTTACGGTGCTGCCAGGATCTTGGTCGAGGGCTTGAAGCGCGCCGGCAAGGATCTCAGCCGTGAGAAACTGATCCAGGCGCTCGAGGGCCTTTATCAGTATCAAACAGGTCTGACTCCAGCAATCTCGTTTGGGCCGAATCGTCGTATTGGAGCAAACGGCGCTTACGTTGTGACGGTTGACCTCAAAGAGAAAAGGCTTCTGCCGGCGAGTGGATGGATCGAGATCAAATAGGTTTGTTTCTTTGCGGTCTTGCGTGAGCCAATCGTGCAAAGACAAAACATTTCACGCAAAGGCGCAGAGGCTGAGAGTAAGACAATATTCGTTCTTGAAAAAAGTGATTCACAGATGAAGCAGAACTCAATGGTGCTTAGAGTGCTTTTCCTGAGCGTGATGTTGGCGCTGATTTGCGTTGCCCCAAGCGGCGCTTCCTATCTGATCAGCGCCCAGACGCGTCCCCAAACGCAACAAAAGCCCACCCGCTACAGTTGTCCAATGCATCCGGAAGTTGTGTCCACCAGGCGTGGCCGGTGTCCCAAGTGCGGCATGACACTAAGACCCCGGCTCGATCCGGTTGATACGAGCGCGGTTGCTAAAAGCGATGGCAACTCTGGTGGCACAAGCTTGCCACTCACGGATGCCCCGTCTATCTCGTCAACGCGTATTCCAGACGTTCCCGTCTATGATCAAGGTGGTAAGCGACTCAATTTCTACAGTGACCTTGTCAAAGGCAGGACAGTCGCAATCAATTTTATCTTTACTACCTGCACCACGATCTGTCCGCCACTGACTGCAACATTTCGCAGAGTCCAGCAGGACCTGACGGAACTCGCCGTCCCTGCGCAATTGATTTCCATCAGTGTCGATCCGGTGACTGACACGCCCGAACGATTGCGCGACTTTGCGGCTAAGTTCAAGGCTGGACCAGGGTGGACCTTTGTCACCGGTGAGAAGAGCGACATAGATTCGCTACTGCGGGCGTTTGGAGTGGCCGTGGCAGACAAGAACGATCACACACCGATGATTCTGGTCGGTAATGATGTGAGTAATATCTGGACCAGAAGCTACGGCCTCTCGTCACCGACGACTCTGGTAAAGGTGATCACGACAGCCGCGACTTCCAAATGATCGAATTCGGTTTGCTACAGGAACGACCACAACGCGGTCGCACGTTCAGGTCTGCGCACCCAACATCGAATGCGTACCAGTCCTTGAACGACGTGCCGCAAATCTCTTTGTTTGAGTCCTGGCTCATCAATTCGCGCTCATTCTTTCGAGCAACCCACCAGAACGCGCGAAAATGCGAGAAATCTCCTTCGTTGCAAGAAGTTTTGCTTGACATGTAGGGCTAAGAGAATTAGGCTTCGGTGGTTCAGTAAATTCAGAAGATTAATCTAGGTTGTCGGTTTTTCTCACGACGCGTTTTCAAACTTCCTGCTAACGAGATTGATGCAGCGCTCGTTGGTCTCACGCTGGCTCTTTCCATTTGAAGGACGAACTCTTCAACAAGGACGCTGATAATCGTCGTTCAGCAAAGTTAAAGGAGAAGTTAAAGATGCACGGCCGTAAAAGTATCCTCGCTCGCTCCGTCAACTCGTCGGTTTTAGGTCTGCTGTTTCTGTTTGGTGCTGGCTTGGCTGTTGGGCAAACGCCAGTCTCGGTCGCGAACAAAACGAAAGTTGAAACGAGTTCACCGGAAGTGGCGCAGGCGCAGTCGGACTCCCGTGCGAGCAGCAGCGAGGTCCCGGCCGTCAACACTGAGGCTGAGCTGGTCAAGGTCGCGCCCGATTCAGTTAAGTCAGAAGCCGTTCAGCCGGAAGTTAACGCCGCACCAGCCACAGGGCAGCCAGCGACTTCGCCGAACCCAGCGCCGGCCCAGTGCAAACGAACGATCAATGCGGACGTCGTGGCCATTCCCCAACCGATCATGCTGAACCGGCTCGGTGCGGCCATACCGGGCGGGATGATTTTTGCGCTCAGGCGCGACACGGTGGGAGGGTTGGGTAAGCAACTGCGCGCCGACAAAAGACCGCGTCCGTTAGTGTTGCGCGCGAATGTCGGAGACTGCCTGACGATCGCGTTTGAAAACTCGATACCAAAAGGCAACTTTGCCGATCCGGTTCCTCCGGCTACGGCTACGAGCACGACTTCCGAGGTTTCCCTTCACGTTCAAGGCATGGAGTGGGTCACAGGGACCAGTGATGACGGTTCATTCGTCGGCAAAAACAATTCAAGTTTGGCCAGCGCTGCTCCGGTTCCGCCCAACATGCCTCCGTCGACGCAAACTTACACTCTTTTCGCGAGAGAGGAGGGAACCTTTCTGCTCTACACCATGGGCGACACCAGCTCTCTGGGCAACCAACTCATTAACGGCCTTTTTGGCTCCCTCAATGTCCAGCCCGCTGGAGCCGAATGGTATCGCAGCCAGGTATCACAACAGGATTTGAAGTTGGTTACCAAGGGGACGACGCCCGATGGTCATCCCATAATTGACTACACGGCCGTCTATGCGGCTGGCGCCAAGTACCCTGACGGGTCATTGATTCCGGCGAATACGCCGATCCTGAACATGCTCGATAGCAAGCTGAACATCGTGCATACGGATCTAACCGCGATGATCACTGGGCCGAAAGCGGGAAGGTTCACGCAACCGGAAGTGAATTGCGATGCCGGGGCGCCCGTTCCTCCTCCCGGCGTCGATCCGCTCTTCTGTAAGAATCCGGCCTCACCCGACCGGAGGCAACCATATCGTGAGTTTACGATTATCTATCACGGGGCGCTGGGTGGGGTTGTGAGCCAGGCGTTTCCTATTTTGGCCAATGCGCCTGCCAATGCAGCAGACGTGGCGGCCATGACTCAAGCCGGCCAGGATGCCTTCGCGATCAACTACGGCACGGGTGGAATCGGGGCGGAAATTTACGCTAACAGGATAGGGGTTGGCCCCATGGGCAGTTGCGCTGATTGTAAGTTTGAAGAGTTCTTTCTAAGCGCGTGGTCTGTGGGCGACCCGGCGATGCTGGTTGATAGACCGGCTAACGCGAATCTGGTGCCGCCTCCGCCCCCACCTCCAGCGCAGCCCGCGTTCCCTTGGATTCGGTACGCTACCGGAACGGCGTCATTTTCCAATGGCAGCGCGGCAGTTACTGGAGTTGGAACGGCATTCAAAACAGAACTGATCGTTGGAGACACATTAGTTCTGCAGGCTAGTCCCAGCACTGCCCGCGGTACCGTGAAAACGATTACTGATGATACGCACCTTACACTTGCCGTGAATGCGGGCGCCACCGCCAGCGGCTCCTACCTAAAGGCAACTCCTGCGGCGATGCCGCCAGGAGCGACTCTGCCGGCGCCGCTACCATGGCTATGTTCGGCGAAACAGCTAGGAGATACGGGTGTTTCGCCCGATCCGAATTGTGCGAGCGTCAGACAGGCCGTGCCACCCGCTGTGCAGCCAGTGCCCCCGGCGGTCGCTCCACCACCATACACCCTGGCTGGACTTCTCAAGGCGACGCGAGCTTATTATCCCGATGACCCGTCCAATGTCTATCACAGCTACATTAACGATCACCTGAAGTTCCGGATTCTTCACGGTGGAAGAGACGTTTCGCATGTCCACCACCAGCATGCGCACCAGTGGCTGCAGTCGCCAAATAGCGACGATGGAAGCTACCTGGATAGTCAGATGATCAGCCCGGGCGCCAGCTACACGCTCGAGATGGTCTATAACGGCAGCGGCAACCGAAACAAAGTGGTGGGCGACTCGATCTTTCACTGCCACTTTTATCCACACTTCGCCGCTGGCATGTGGGCCATGTGGCGAACGCATGACGTATTTGAAGGCGGCTCAGAGCTCAAGAATGGAATTCCAATCAAAGGCACGCGCGCATTACCTGACGGCGAAATCCTGGCCGGCACTCCGAATCCAGCCATCGTGCCGCTGCCAACGATTCCCATGGCGCCGTTGCCATCACCCGTTTTTATCAACAACGGACAGATTGTTTTCGGGACTCCAGGAGCGCCCGATCCGACAGGAAACAGTGTAACCGTCAATCCCGGCTTCCCGTTTTTCATTCCGGGAGTCGCGGGAGCACGCGCACCTCATCCGCCGCTTGATTTCGCACCAGATGGGTTGGGCGGCTTCATGGATGGCGGTTTGCCGCGCCACGTGGTAACGGGTGGCTCAGTCTCTTATGAGAGTCACGATTTGAAGGACTGGAGCAAAGATCTGGCCACGATGAACGCCATCAAACTGCCCGAAGATGGAACTAATGTGGAAAAGGTCGCGATGAAGTTCTTCGGCCAGCGTTGTTACCCTTCGTTCTTCTCCGATGGCACACCGGGTAGCTGCCCTTCTTCCAATAGCACGCCTCCGCAGAGCACGCTGATTACCCCACCGACCGGATTCCTCGTCAACGGTTTGCCTTTGGGACCTCAGCCAGGAGCGCCCTTCGCCGATCCGGCAGTCGATGACAATGGCAAGGCAGTTGGGACAAAACGTATTTACAAGGCTGCGGCTATTCAAGCGGATGTCGCTTTCAACAAAAAGAGGTGGCACTATCCACAGCAACGCATGCTGACTTTATGGAAGGATGCCCAACCGACGATTGACTTTACCAATGGAAAATCCGGACGGCCGCCGGAGCCCTTGTTCTTCCGCGGTAATTCGGGAGACATCATCGAGTATTGGCACACCAATCTGGTGCCAAACTACTACCTGGTTGATGATTTCCAGGTGCGCACTCCTACTGACATTTTGGGCCAGCACATCCACCTGGTGAAGTTCGACGTGACCTCTTCCGATGGTGCAGGTAACGGCTTCAACTACGAGGACGGTACTTTCGCTCCGGCCGAAGTTCAGGAAATAATCAGGGCTATTAACCACAGCCCAACCACCGGATTTGTAAATTTTCCAGGTGTACAGCTAATGGATCCCAGCAGTGCGGCATACAAAGCGGCACATGCACCGCCGAAGGATATTTTTGACTGCGTCGCCAATCCTGGTGCCTTGCGCTGCCAGCCCTGTCCGGACACCGCTACGCCAACCAACCGCCCGGTATGCTTAAGCTGGTTGGGCGCCCAAACGACGATACAGCGCTGGTACATCGATCCATTGGTGGATGACACGAACGTGGACCGGACCATGCGAACTGTTTTTACGCACGATCATTTTGGGCCTTCCACGCACCAGCAAGCAGGACTCTACGCCGGGCTGCTGATTGAGCCGCAAGGTTCAAGCTGGACGTCCAACGATGGCGCCACGACTTTTGGTTCCCGGTCAGATGGTGGGCCAACCAGTTGGGAAGCTCGAATCGTGACTGGCGATCCCACGCTTAGCTATCGTGAATTTGCTTTGGAGTTTCAGGATCTGCAACTCGCCTATACCTGGTCCACCATATCCGGACTGAATGGCCCGAGAACGCAACCGAGCGCTGATCCAAAGGTAGGTTGGATATCCCCACAGTACGCGATTAACGCGCCTTCGGGGAGCCAGACTGTGGCAAAACCGACTCTGATAAGCACCGGCATGTCCATTTCTCCAGGCACGCAGACAGTTAACTATCGTAACGAGCCAGTCGCCTGGCGCATTGGGCCGGCCAATGACATGTCCTACATTTACGACTCGGCCTTGAAAACGGGAAGCAACCAGTCGGCGACTGCGAATGGTGATCCTGGCACCCCTCTAATGCGTGCCTATCAGAACGATAACGTGCAGGTTCGCACACTGGTTGGAGCGCACGTGTTTTCCCACCAGTTTAACCTTGAGGGTCCGACCTGGTTCTCTGAGCCGGCGTGGAAGAATTCCGGTTATCGCAGTGCTCAGGCGATGGGTCTCTCCGAACACTTCGAGATGCTCTTTCACGTCCCGTCTTCCTCGGCGCCTAACAATAATCGCAAGTGTCCGGATGGCATGTCGCAGGCAAACTGCGCCGACTATTTGTATAGTCCGAGCTTAGATGAATTTGGCATCACGAATGGCATGTGGGGTCTCTTCCGTTCCTATGACCCGACCAAGCTCGCTACCAAATTAGCGGCGCTTCCGAACAACCCCGTTGGGCCGGCCGTAAATGTGACCTACGCGACCTGTCCGGCTGTGTTACCGCCGCCCGCGGTCAAACGAGTTTTCAACGTCACAGCGGTGACGACGCAGAAAGCCGTGGGAAATCAAAATGCTTTTCTCGGGAGTCTTGTTTTCAACAGTCGAGGCAAACCACTGAGTGGCTCAGCGACCTTTGCCAGTGGTAGCACGGCGGTTACCGGAGCGGGAACCTCTTTCTCTTCGGAACTTGTGCCTGGCAGCCTGCTGATGCTGCAATCTATTTCGGGTACGGTCCAGGGTAAGGTGAAGACGATCACCGATAATACTCATCTTACGCTTGAGGCTAACGCCGTCTCCAATGGCAGCGGCGCCTACCAAACGCTTTTGAGCAATCCAGGCGGCGTGATGTATGTGCGCTCCGAAGACCTTGATGGCAGCGGTCAGCTCAAACCCGGCGTGGCCGTCGAGCCGCTCATCCTGCGTGCTAACGCCGGAGACTGTATCGAGGTCAATTTAACTAATGCGCTCGATCCAACAGCGAGTGTATTCAAAACGCAGTTTGGGATGGCGGTGCCGTTTGCTGGTGTCAGCCCCGTTGACGGAAAGCCGATCTTCCCGTCGAAGATGTCTGGGGTGGTTGGCCTGCATCCGCAACTCCTTAGTTACGATACTGCTAGCAGTAATGGAATGAGCATAGGCTGGAACAGGCAGGGCCAACCGAATCAACTGGCCTCATTTGGCCAAACCGTTAAGTATCAATGGTACGCAGGCAAGATTGAGAGAAACGCCGGTGGCACCCTGGACTACACTCCGGTCGAATTCGGTTCGCTAAATCTGTTCCCGTCCGACCAGATTTTTCAAAACTTCAACGGCCTCTTCGGGGCGATGATTATTGAACCGCAAGGTTCGACCTGGCAATGCGGCGACACGGGAAGCCTGGCGGATTGCGATCCGTCCGGCGGCGCCCCGCCGAAAACACGCGCTTCGGCAACGGTTACCCTGGCGGACGCGACGAAGTTTCGTGAGTTTACTTTGATGATTAGTGACGACATCAGAATGATTGGTCTAGACCCGGCCGGCGCCGTCAATTACCGGACAGAACCATGGCAGTTTCGCTATGCCGGCAACGGAACTACAGACTTCTCGTGCATGTTGTCGAACCAACTACTGCAGCCGCAGAATGATCCCCAAACCCCGATCTTCACGGCTGAGGTTGGAGACAAGGCAAGATTCCGTCTCATGCATCCGTTTGGGACGGGCACGTCGCAAGTCTTCTCGTTGCATGGTCATGTTTGGCAGCGAAACCCGTACCGAAACAATTCCAAGGAAATGGGTAGTAACAGCCTCTCACAATGGATAGGTTCCCGCGATAATCATGGCTCGACGGACCATTTCGATATCATGGTGGATAAGGCTGGTGGGGAAGGCGGCCAGGCGGGCGACTACCTCTATTCAGTCTTCGTTCCCATTCAAGCCCGCAATGGGGCGTGGGGCATTTTCCGAGTGGGCCATAACAACGCACCTGTGCAACAGAATGCCGCTTGCACTCCAGTGGCGCCGGTGCAGCCGATTGTCAGTCCAGCCGCTCCCAAGAGCGAGGATCTGGATCGCTTTATCAGGCGACCGGTTAACAGAAATCCGAAGCCGTAACTACCGCACCACTGAATAGGGAGAGTCAAACGACCGGACCTACGGTTCTAGACTGCGGTTGGCAAGTGCTTGATTATTATGAAGTGCTCACAGAGCCAGGCGAGGTGGTAGATGGTTCAGCGGCTCAAGCAAAAACTCAAAGATCTATTCTTCAGCTCCAAGGAGGAAAGTATGGCGAATCAGAAAGACCCCGGTCGGCCGAACGTTGCCGCTGGCAAGAATCCGGTTCCCGGGATTGTTGTAGTTCCCGGCATCAGGCCTCCGGTTCCCGGAATAATTGTGGTTCCAGGCAGGAAGCCACCAGCTCCAGCCAGGCTGCCACCAGCGCCGGGCAGGAAGCCACCAGCTCCAGCCAGGCTGCCACCGGCTCCGGGCAGGAAGCCGCCAGCTCCGGGCAGGAAGCCGCCAGCTCCGGGTAGGAAGCCACCAGCTCCAGCCAGGCTGCCACCGGCTCCGGGTAGGAAGCCACCGGCACCCGGCAGGAAGCCACCAGCTCCACATGGTAAGCCTCCGGGTCCGCCGCCCTATTACTACTACGGCGGTGACGATGAGATAATCCAGATCAACCTCAAGAAGTACTGCGCTGTCGAGTTACTGAACGCGCTGATCATCGCCCTCGGGATCTTGCCTCCTGGAAAGAAAGGAAAGGGCAAAGGCGGTAAAGGCGGCGGCAAGAAACCAGCTCCGGCCAAACCCGGCGGCAAGCCCTAAGCAGCGGCCAAATGCAATGCGGGCAGAGTGCGGTAAGAAGAGATTCTTACCGCACTCGTTGCTCGCGTTATGACCGACGCGTGGAGCACCGAGAAACGTTGTGAAACGCGATCCCGGATTCTTACCAAGGAAGTAATAGTCCTGTTCGTTCGATCAGTTGATACGCGACCCCAAACTTGCCGGCGTCTTGCGACCAGGTCTCCCCATATCCAGAGCACACCATGTCTAATTCCGGCGCCTGTAGATCCTAAGACCATGAAAGATCTTGGAAGCGCGTCGGACACTTCCCGGCGGAAGCGTCTTTTTAATCTTCTCCAAACTCAGTTTGAAGACGCCCCTCAGGCTCATAGTCTATTTGCCGAATTCCTTGGGCATAGTATCTACAACAAATGTCTCGCTGAGAAACTGCTCAACGCGGCAAAGCCGGCGTTTGGAAACTCCTGGGAGATCAGGCGCCTTTTTGTGCTGATGCTCGAACATCAGCTCTTGAAGATTGATCCCGACAACGCAGGCGAATTCGATTACTTCCTCACTGAACTGGGTCTCAAAGAAGCACCTGGGCTTGACGGCGGGATCGTAAGCTCGGTGCTTAGGGAAGGCTATTCAACTACCGACCTTCGCGACTTCATTCCCGAGTTTCGCACCAGACTCCAAAGGCTGAATCGCGTTCACGCAAGGATCAAAGGCTGGAAAACCTCTGAGGCGGGACTGCTTGACTTCATTGAAGTGTCCCGTCGCGATTGTAAGCTTTCGCTGGCACGGTATGTATTCACTGCTGAAGAAGTCGTCAACGAAATCCTCGACCAGGTACTCGTGACGAATGGCGCGAAAGATCTGGATAACAAACAACCTCTGTTTGTCGAGGCTGAGGTCGAGCGAGCTCTAAGCCGCTGGCCTGAATTTGAGGCCTCGATTTTTAAGAAACTCTGTGCGTCGTCGCGTATCTATTGGGTGTCTAGCGTTACCAGCTCTGAAATCAACTCACTCGTTGAGTATCCTCTCACCACGGTTGTACTCGTTATCAAGCCGCCCGGGAGCGAGATCGAGTTCGAAATCAAGCGGGCCGGCAGGAGAGGCCCACTGAGTCTGAACGTCGTCTGTCTCAGGGAAGGATACGGGGTCGCCCCGTCTCATCGGCTCGACGGCGGAAACATGCAGTGGCTGCTGAGGTATGAAGCCAGGAATGCCGCTAAGCTCGGGCTCATTTACTACCGGATCCATGGCACCGAAGCACCGATACCTAACTACGTTTCCAGATCGACAATTTACTCAATTCCGGCAAACGGTGCTGAAGTGCAAACACTTACCTATTTCACCGATCCACGAGTGTTTGATGAGGGGTTTCTTGAGATGCGGCAAGCGCTGGCCGACTGTGTAGTCGCGTTCAAGAACGAAGGCTATGCCACACTGCCTGACCTGCCAGGCGATCTGGGCCTGACCGCGCAATTCATCTCAATCGTTTCTCCAACGCAGGCAATTCTCGAGGGTACGAGTTCCTTTCGCTTGGATAGACTTGCCTCATACCTTTCGAGTGAAGGGCCTCGATCGTACTTCGAAGGAGGGCTGGGCACCACCTACACGAGCCACGATGCGCGGCGGTTCGCAGACGCGGTTTTAGAGGAAGTGCTGGCCGTCTACCAACCACCCGCGGTCCGCTACCGGGACCATGAACAATACCTGACGGCTGCGTTTGCGGTACCCGAAAACCGCGCCCACGGTGATTTCATCTATCTATCTCTATTAGAGGAAATCGGAAAGTTTTGGGGAACACTAATGGGGGTCAGAGGGCACTCTCGGGGTGAATCATTTGTCGCCAGAAACGTCGGCTTGAAAAGTTATTGGCATGCCGGCCAGTGGAAAGTAAAAATCGTCTTCATGGACCATGACTCTTTGTCAATCCCGAACTCTCAGGATAGTAATCTCTACGCCCAGGATACTCTTCAAGGCATGATGTTAGATGAGACTTACCTTTGGGGTAGACCGGGTTACATGCTCGGCTCAGTGGGGCATCTAAGGGCGATTTATCGGGCCAGCGACGAGCTTCATAACAAAGGCCTTGCGTTGGGCAGGAAAGCCGTGAAAGAAGCTTACAAAAAAACCCAGCACCAGGTAGCTAACGATCCAAGACTGCGACAGTTATTTGGACAGTTATTCGTCGACCGACTTCCCGACTGGAATACCGTTATCAAAGGCTATCTGCGGAACAAAACCAACACGTCCGCTGGTTCAGAATGGAAAGACAAGACCCGCGCGATGCTTACGGAAAAGGCTTATGGGGAAGATGAGCTTGATGCCTACCTGGAAGCAGTAGAAAACAATCGAGCGTTCCTCGAGAGACAATCGTTTCTTTTTGATCCGAAAGCATAGCGCTATGATCAGCGTTCCTATCGCAGTCAACAATCACTACTTCAGGACACAGCTCGAGTTGTTCTGGTTCAATCACAAGGCGACGTACGGAGCGAGGGTGGCCCGGGACAAGCTGCTGGCGGTGATCGTGAAACGCAACAGCGCCGACGAACCAAAAAAAGAGATCTGTGAATGGGCCGCCGATATCCCACACGTCATGGCCGACGCTTATTTTGATATTAGAGAGGATCTGACGAATCCTGATTATCTTCCGATCAATATCCAAACCGGCTTGAGTCAGGTCATCAACGCCTTTGAAGATGAGCAGGTGATCGAGCTGCTCGATTGCGACATGTTCCACCTCAAGCCGCATCCTGATCTCACTCTCAAAGACGATGAGCTGATCGTCTCGGACATTTACGAGGAGTGGCATCTGCTGAGTCTAACGGACCACCGGGACGTGATCGCGCCGTTTTTCAAAAACGGAGGCGACTACTACAACGGCGGATTCGTCCCGATCATCGGCAAGGTCAAAACGTTCAAAAAGCTGCTGCCGGATTGGATCGAGCTGCATAAGCGGATAGCGGACGCGCAGTCCAACTGCGATTTGCAGTGGTGGGCCGGCATGTATTCGCTGCAAGCCGCTTGCGAGAACCACGCCGTTTGGATGCGCGCAATGGATCTGTGTTACGTTCCCGGCGTCAACGAACTGGGCGAAGAGCACTACATCGCGCACTATAGCGTCGACCAAAAATTCAACAAGAAAATCTGGCCCTCTATCGACGTCAGCACCTTCGAAAATAACAAGTACTACAGCCGCGTGCTCGACTGGATGCGGCATGAAAAAATCACCTGGGGATCGCTGCCGGGCTGGTAGCAGGATGACTGGCGAGCGCAGCCGCATTATTGACTCTCGAGAAATCAAGATCGCAGATCAACGCGACCTCGCAATCCCCTCGCGCGAGCAGGATGGCCATCCGCGGGAACCATCCAACCCGTTAATCCACATACCTCTATACCGCGCGCCAGACACGTCCGATCATGACTTGCAATACCTCATCGAGCTGCTGCTCGTTTGTTTGCATAGCTACTTCGCTCACGAGAATACATACGATCTGCTGGTGACTACTAACGACGAAAGGCCCCTGGAAGTGCTTTCGGCCTTCAAGGAAAAGTCCGGGCAGCGCTTCGAGTTGAGATTGGTGAATCCTGATGATCTGCGCTCCACGTTCCGCACAGATTCGAGCCGCCTGATGGACAATCCCTGCGTGAAGACGATCTTCTCGAAGTTCTATCCAATCCTGAAGCGGGAATGCGACGCGATAGTGCACGTCGATTTTGACACCCTCTTCATGTCAAAGATCGATCTGCGTCCATTGCTCGTTTCTGACATTGGACTCGTGGATGCAAACCAATTCGGTCGCGCGGAGTTTTGGTGTCCGACCTCAGCGCAGGCGAATTTCTTTCGCCTTGAGCAACCCGTGGAGCCTGTTTCAAGCTGGGTTAACTCGGGTGTCTTCTCCGTTCAGCGAGGAGGGTTTGAATTTTGTCGTACGGAGATAGCGCATTACCTGGAAAATCTCGAGCGGGCCATCGCCGATGGTTTCAATGCCTATCCGGACGAGCTCATCATGAATGTACTGGCAGTGCGACGAAGAGACGCCGTCACAGTGATCCGGGATTATCGCTATAACTTCCTGGCGTATTATCTCAAGCATGACTCGAGCTGGATCAGCCGGGGAAAGATTGTTCATTTTCACAGCTTTAAGCCGTACATGTATTGGTACTCCGACGGGGCCGTTGAGCCTCGCTGCAGTGCGACTGAGGCGGAGCTACTAAGCGAGGAGCTCTATCTGGCAGTTCTTATGTGGTGCCGCCATCTTCACGCCGCTTGCCTTGGGCTCTCGGATGATTTTCCAATGCTTTCGGCAATGCCGCTCGAAGTGGTAGAGAAAGAGCTGACACGCGTGATTAGAGAGCGTGACGCCAGAGTGCATGAGGTTGGCTGAAACACGCTTCTCGCTGTGAAACCGAGTGCAGCCTGACGCGCGATATCTTCTCGATCAGTATTCTTCAACGTAAGCCGGGTTTTTCCCTCGATAGTGAGCAGGTCTTTCAGTCGTGCCGCAGACGTAGAGCATGATTAGGAGATTGAAAAACTCGAAGTTGCTGCTGGGCCTCTGACGATAGAATTGCGCGTACTTTTTCTGTATCTTCTCCTGGCCATCCTGCTGGAATCTTGATCGCGTCACGCTTTAGAAAGCGACAGTAACCCTGGCGATCATTAACAGTCGAATAGTCCTTGGTGACGTCGATTCCCCGAGTAGATCTTGTCTTCCGGAGCCGAACCGAGTCATCGCTGTTCAGGTCAATGATCCTGCTAAACCCGGTCACGCCGTCATACCGCTCACACATCCTCAGATTGGCTCGGATATCCAAAGTTTCCAGATAGATGTCGTTGTCTGAGAGGATGACAAACTTGCGGCTTGCATCAGATTGACCAAGCCCGGCCGCAAAGCACTGGTCGCGATCAAAAGGACGCTCGCTTCGCAGAAAGACGTACTTGCAGTTCGCGGGTAAAGTTGTGGAATTGATAGTGGGTTCAGCGCCCTGCTCGACAATCACCATTTCCATGTGCGGCGAAAAAAACTTGTCATAGTAGTACACCAGACACATCAGGTTTTCCGTAGCGCTTCCGGCCGCGTCACGATCGCCGTGAGCGAAGATGATTGTCGTCTCGCTCAAAAGGCGATCTATCTGAGGTCCAAATACGACGAGCGATTCGCGTAGATACCAGTGGTCGACGAGGCGTTGCTGGGCGTCAGAGTAATCAGTCTCGACCCAGGCTAAATGCGGCATGAAGCAGTAGCATTTGAATCGTTGTTGCAGCACCAGACTGTTATGGTCCAACTCCTTTTCGGTTTTGCGATTCACTTCGATGAAATCGTCAAACATCGTGTCCCTCACGACATAAGCGTATGTGGAATAAGCCTGGGTGATGCGCGCAATATTATCCGTCACCTTGACGGGCTCATCTCTGTGCAGGGCGCCGAAAAACAGCATGTCCCAATCGGGCGGCAATTGCTCAATGCCGGCGCTAAACTTCTCCTCTAGCTGATCATCAAAAACGACATCATCTTCAAAGATAAGGACGCTGGGCACGCCGAGTCGCCGCGCCTTGCGAACGACTTGCAGGTGGCTCCGCAAGCATCCATAAGCACCCGGCGTGTGGATCCAGTTCGCTGGGAGCTTTAGGCTGTCTCCATCCAATGCCGGAAACCGGCGCACCGAGTGGATTCCATGCTGGTCGAATTTTTGCTGCATGCTTTGCCACCGCTCCGGCCTGCGATCGAGATTAATGCACAGCCGATAGGGAAATGTTTCGTTGACTGTTCTTCCAGGCCGGTTTGTCATGTGGTTCTGTTTTCGAATCCCTCGGAAGCTTCGCAAGGATTGTTTGCCGAGCAGGCTGCTAAGAAAGTGTTTCCGATCCACGAAATTACACGAAGCAACACGAAGTCACACGAAAAAGATGCGGGTTTCTTAGTGTTATTTCGTGTTCGTTCGTGCGCCTTCGTGGATCGTATGTATTTCTTGATCTATGCACCTTGTTTTTCAGCAGCCTGCTAGAAAGTGAAAAGGCTCGGATTGGCGGAAATATTGCCGGTGTCAGGATTGTATTATGCTTACGCCTGCGCCTCAACGTAAGCAAGGCAAAACTAAAAAGTCAAAAAGCAAAAGCGATCCGTGGTGACATCCGATGATCGCCGGGCGTTTTCTTTCTCCAGCCTCTGTTTTACTTTTACCTTTTTGCCTTTTTACTTCTGCGCAGCGGTTGATATTTCCGTTGACGATCAACCAACCATTTTCTTACACTGGCTCCACCCAAACATCAGGCGGAAAAAGAAGATGGCCAAAGGAGATTGTCCCATTCTTACTGACCAGCAGTTGGCGGAGTACGAACATTTGGGATTTCTTCACTCGATCCCGATTCTGTCGCCGGACGAAGTTACACACTACCGCGCTGAAGTCGAAAAAACCTGCCTCGCCATTGGCGGTCGGGTGGCGCGGCTCAACGGGCTCCATCTTTTTTTCCGCTGGGCCTGGGATCTTTCTACGCACCCGCGCTTGTTGGACTGTCTTGAACAACTCCTCGGCCCCAACATCGTGCTCAAATCAACCAGGGTGTTTTACAAGCACGGCAGAAGTAGTTCCTATGTCGGGTGGCATCAGGATGGCATCACGGAAAGACTGGAAGACGGGCGCGCGCCCGCGGTGTGGCTTGGACTAACCGCCGCGACCGTAGAAAACGGCTGTCTGCGAGTGGTGCCCCGATCGCATCGGCTTGGACTCCTGCAGCATGATTCGAGTCCTGACATAGAGCCCCTCCCCGGCGCCGAAAGATCAGCGCAGGTAGAAAGTTGGTCCCAGGTTCACGGCGATGAGCTTTCCCAAAGAATCACGAGAGTTCCAGCAGACGTTGATTTACCGTTTGATCTGGTGATGCAGCCCGGACAAATGAGCATTCATCATCCCGTGATCCTTCGCGGTTCAAACTCGAATCTGTCCACTGAGTCTCGAATTGGATTATCAGCCAGCTACTCTACTCCGGAACTCTATCGCGGTCGCAGACCCGTTGGTTGGGTGCGCGGCAATGGCCAAAGGGATTACCA
>Ga0179594_10000005_pt1 | contig 102555 bp, 90 predicted proteins | sample CZOMad1_1_08_16f_FD_148625 | JGI IMG/M metagenome (GOLD analysis project Ga0179594, IMG submission 148625) | Vadose zone soil fungal communities from Angelo Coast Range Reserve, California, USA - CZOMad1_1_08_16fungal (Illumina Assembly) | ecosystem: Environmental > Terrestrial > Soil > Vadose...
GACGAACTCGCGTATGCGATTGCGCTTGCCGATGCGCGTCTCGGCCGGCTCACCTTTGTATTTGAGATCCTGCGAGGCCAGTCCAATCGACACGAACGGAAAAACGTGTGTGCCCTCACCGACGGTCGTGTGGCCATCAATCACGCAGTGCGATTCAAGCCGAACGCCGTGGCTCAACTCCACTTCATCGCCGACAATTGAATAGGGACCGATGTAACAGTCGCGACCGATTTGCGCGTGCGGGCTGACGACCGCTGACCGGTGAATGGTGATTGAGTTATCCAAGTCGGCTGATGGCATTCGGTAAGTAGGGCTTTTGGTAGCAGTACTAAGACATCTGTCATTTTCCATTTGTCATTCGGTGTATTCCAATGTGTCGCCTCGGCTACTTTTTATTCACACCGCGGTTTGAATGGAAAAGTAGCCGAGCCGCACACGTGTAAATGTCCAAATGGCAAATGAGAAATGACAAATGGAAAATGCTCTTTTCTTTGCCCCGGCTACAGGGCCGCTCCGCGCTCGGCCACAATACTCATGATTTCCGCGTCAGCAGCGAGCTGGCCTTCGACCTTGGCCTCGCCGCGCATGCGTTGGACGCGCGACCCGATACGGAGCGCGGTGACTTCGAGGATCAGGGTATCACCAGGAACTACGGGCCGGCGAAAGCGGGCTTCCTTGATTCCCGTGAACAAAACCAACTTGTTATCGCGGTCCTCGATTTCTCGTAAGGCCAGCACAGCGCCGACCTGAGCCAGGGCTTCCACAACCAGCACTCCGGGCATTACCGGCGCCCCGGGAAAATGCCCCTGGAAAAACGGCTCGTTGATGCTGACTTGTTTGATGCCGACAATTCTTTCGCGCGGCACGAGTTCGATGATGCGGTCAACCAGCAGAAACGGAAAACGGTGAGGCAGCAGTTTTTGAATTGCCTGAGAGTCCAGAATGGTTTCCATGGCCCAAGAATAAAGGGACGCGGGGACGCGGTCAAACCGCATCCCCGCGTCAAGCTTCCGATCCGCACTGGAACGCAGCCAACTACTGCGGCTTAGCTACCGAAGCGGTGGCGGGATTCTTACTGTTGAATTCGTTGATGAAGGCGCGGGTGATGTCTAAACTGTCCGCCGCATAGACCACCGGCACGCGGCTGCCGTCAATGACGACATTGATGCCATGCGCCTTGGCGTAGATCTCCAGCGCTTTGCCGATGTCATCCTGAAGCGGCTGGAAAATCTCTCCCTGACGCTTGTCATAGAGCGCCTGGGCGTCTTCGCTCTTACGCTTGAAATCCACCTTTAACTGTTCCAATTGATCCATCTTTGCCTGGATCTGTTTGGGGTCAGCAATATTCTTCGTTTTCTCGATATCGTCGTTCAGTTGCTGCGCCTTCAACTGCAAGGCATCGAGGTCTTTCTTCTTGAGTTCGAACTCTTTATTGAGCGTGTTCGCCAGGCTGCCGAATCTGACAATACCGGTCTTGGCGTCCGTGAACTCAGCGGAATAGATTACCGCGATCTTGCTATCCGGAATCGACACCGCCTGAGACGGCGCTGGTTGCGTGGGCGCCGGCCTGGTTTGCGCCAGCACCGACGTTAGGGAGATGGTCACCGCAAAGGTGAACGCGGCGATAAGATTTTTTATCTTCATGACTTCTTGTCTTGCTCCTTACAGTAATGCCGCGACGTTAACAACAGCAGGTGTCATGCCGCAGCCAAATTCTTAAGAAACCTGCTACGGGGTCGGACGCAATTCCGCTGTGGCTGGATTCTTGCTGTTGTATTCGTTAATGAAAACCCGTGTGATGTCGATCGCGTCAGCAGAATAAGCCAGCGGCACGGCGCTGCCGTCGATGAGCACGGCAATACCGTGGGCCTTTGCATAGACCTCCAGGGCCTTACTGATGTCTTCCTGAACAGGCTGAAAGATGGTTTGCTTTCGCTTGTTGTAGGCGGCCGTGGCATCCTCGCCTTTGCGTTGATAGTCCTTTTTCAACTGATCAAGTTGATCCACTTTGGCCTGAAGATCTTTCGCGGGCGAGTTCTGCCCCTTGGCGATCTCGTCCTGCAACTGCTGAATCTTTTGCGCCATGCCAGTGAGCTCGGTTTGGCGCGGCTGAAACTCTCGGTTCAAAGCGTTCATCGTCGCATTAATACGGGCGATTCCTGCTTTCGGATCCTGAAAAAAATCAGAAAAGATCACAGCGATCTTGCCTTCGGGAACCGGCGCGCTGGTTGGGGGAGCGGCCGTTGTCGCCGCGGGTCTGGTTTGCGCCGCGGTCGACAGAACAAACAGGGTCACCAGCATAGCGGCAACGGAAATCAAACGATAAATCTTCATGACTTCTGTAATACTCCTTAACAGTTGATGGGTGGTGGTCAACAGCCTTAGGTGTCGCTTCCGCCACGAGGGTTGGCTTAATGACTAGAAAGTGCGGCCGACGCTGAAGCGTGTCACGTACTTTTTCTCATTAAACTGGAACGGAAAGCCCTGAATGAACTGGTCTTTCCGAGCACTCGGATTATACGCAAAAATCAGGCGAAAAGGCACGTTGATCACGGGCACCTGGATGCGTATTTCCATACCCGCGCTGGCCCGGTAGTCACCAAGTTTGGCGAACAGCGACTGCGGCACGCGCACCGCCGTGTTCGTCTGGGCGTCGCCTCGCAAAAATACTTGCCGATAACCAAAAGGCAATCCGGTGAAGGGATCGACTGGTCCCAAATTGATGGCGTTTGCGAGTTGGTCCGTGGTGACGAATCGGGGACCCTGCATCACCAGGCCGTTGTTGGCGGTCAACGCCAGTTGCTGACTTCCGTTGCAAGCCGCGAGCGAAGTCAAGCTGACAAATGCTGCGCCCGAAGGCGACCGGGTACAACGGATCACACCCACAGTTCCCAAAAACGGCTGGTCGGGAAGAAAGTTACTATTGAAAAACTGATCTGCCTTGCCGCGCAGGTTAAAGGCCGAGCCCACGTCTGTAAACATGGCGGCACTGACTTTGTCGCTAATCAGCGGTATCCGATATTCAAAGTTCCCCAACAACTGCGTATCGCCGCCAATTGAAGTGAACGAACGCGGCAGGCTGACTGAGTTGCTGCCGCTAACACCGGTGAACACTCCGATGTTCGCCAAAGTCTCATTGCCGGCAGGCAAAGCAACTGGCACCGGCGTCCCCGCGGCGTTGGAAGCGATGACGACATTCTTCGAAGTAACGAAAGTGTCGAGCGGGGTCACCGGCGTGATTGAACGAACATTGTAACCGCGAATCGTGAACTCATCTCCGAGGAAGAAGCGTTCAAAAATCGGAATGCCGTCGACAAACGCCAGGGAGTTCGAGCCTCTGACTTTACTGGACAGCGAAAAGCTTCCCACCGTTGCGGCAATCAGGCGGAATCCGAAGACTTCCGGATGCTCGGACTTCTTTCGCCGCATCGCAAAAAACTGGGAATAAGAAATGGTTGGCGCGTAAGTCCGCACGTCGCCGGCGAGGCCGGCAAGCGCCATTCCCACAGAAAGCTCCCGGCCTTGCGTCGGGTCGACGCTGCCGTTGCGCGTATCAAATGTGAACGTTCCGGTCACGCGGCTGGTCAGAATCTTTGGCTGACTGTAAATCACCGGAATGAACTGGTTCGACGTGCTGCCCGCCGAATTTACCTTTGGATCCTTAACACTCGATTGTGAGAATTGATACGAGAGCCCGATGCGCGAGAACTGCGTGAATGCCCGCTTGCGATAGAACTCGGACAAGGGCGCGCTGGCGAAGATGGAAGCGCCGTAGGAATTGCGCGTAAAAAGATTCTCTTCGCTGACGTTAAAGAAGTCGAGCTGGTTGCCGACGACTCCCTGAATTGCATTCACGTTCTGGGACAGTAGCGTACCCTCACCAAAAAACTTCTGCGTAAAAGCAAAGATCGAAAAGCCGGCGGTGATTGGCCGATTGCGAATATACGGTTCAGTGAAAGAAAACTGCACCGACTTCTGGCGATTACCGGCCGCCAACTGCACCGAGAGAGTCTCGCCGCGGCCAAGCAGGTTGTTGGTCGAATAATCGAGACCGAAGAATGATCCACCGATTCCGGAAAGTCCGCCGTTGAAGGAAATCTGCTGACGGCCGCGCTCGGCCACCTTCAAGTCGATGCCGACTGTGGCTTGTTCTTCATCAGTCTTGAAGTTCGCGTCCTTCTCTTTGTCTATCGGATCGAAGTAACCAAGCTGATTCAACTTGATAATCGAGTACTCCCAGGCTGTCTGATTGTAGATGTCACCTTCATTAATCAACACTTCACGGCGCAGCACGTTGTCACGAGTAAACGTATTGCCGGTGAACTCAATGCGGCTCAGGGTAAATTGCTTTCCCTCATCTATAGAGACAGTGAAATCCACGATGCCTTCGCTGGCATTCGCCGGATTGTCTTTAAAACTGGGATTCAGTTCCGCCGTATACTCGATAAAGCCCTGGTTGCCATAATACTTTTTCAGATTCTCATACAGGGCCTTACCGATCTTTTCACCGTTGGCGACGTCGCCTTTGCTCAGGCCAATTACCGCCCGAATCTGGGCTTCGGAAAAGATCGAGTTGCCCTCAATCTTCAGCTCTCCCAGCCGGTAGATCTTTCCTTCAGTGATGGGCACGGTGACGCGCAAGCCCTCGTCGACCGACGAAAGAAAGGGGAGCGGCAGGATAGGAAAGCCGGTGCGTCGCTTGCCGATGCCCTCGATTCGCGGCTCGCCGTGACGCGCCTGCAGGTATCCCTTTGAGCGCATGTAGTTGTCGACCTTGTGCAGGTCAAAATCCAGTTTCTCGCGGTGCAGAATGTCCTTGCTTTGAAAACGGGTGATTAATCCCGACTGCTGCACCAACTTCATCTGGCTGCGCAGCTTCTTGTCGCTAAAGATCTGGTTGCCCTCAAACTCGATTTCCATCACGCGCACGCGTTCTTTCTCGTCAATCTTAAAAGTCAGGCCGATCGACGTTTGCGAAACGCTTTCCAGTTTTTTCTCAACTGTGGCGTTGGGGTGGCCGCGTTCGGCCAGGAGCTCTTTCAGGACACGCTCCGCCGTTTTCTCTTTGACCGGATCGTACGTGCTCTCTTTAGAGACACCGACGCGCTTTTCGCGGAAGGCCTTGAGAATGTCGGACTCTGCCAGGCTGTGTAATCCCTCAAACTGCAAATCGCGAATAATCGGCAGTTCGCTAACCTGGAAAATGACGACCACGCCGCCGCGCGGACCTTCTTCCGTATAGACGCGCGATTTCACTTTGTCGAAGAAGCCCAATGTAAGCAGGGTTTGCAAATCGCGTTGGATTTGCTGCTCATTGAAAGGGTCACCCGCTCGGGTCTGCACGTAATAGAGAATGTCTTCCTGGCGCAGTCTTCGCCTGCCGATGATTTGAACTTCCTCGACTGTTTTTTGGGTCTGTTGTTGAGCGTGAGTGGTTTCGAACGCGAACGTTGCGACGCCGATAATTCCGCCCAGAAAGATGAGCAAAAACCCGCGATAAGAGTGCATATGCGCCAATTCCCTCAGTGGTTCCCAACCGGACTGTAGAAGCTTGGGGGAGCGTCTGCTGACTAGAAATAAACTTTTGCTAAGAAAATAGGGCTAAACTCGTGCCGTCTACGCAAAACCGAGCTAAAACGTGGAACCACTTGGATTCAGAGTAGCTACACTCCAGTTGCCAGCTCACGCTCACAAAGTGGCGCATTATACCGAACCGGGAAGGCAAAAGTAAAAAGGGCACTAAAAACCTTGGCGCGCAAGACCTGATGCAATGAGTCAAGTTTTCGCATCAAGCTCTCCTTTGCGGCGCAAGCCTCGCTAGAAACGCACATAGACTTCAGCGTGTGATTGGTTGATGTGTTTCAACCGATCACAGACTGAAGTCTATGTTACAAGGGCGATCTGCTTAGTGAATCAACAGCGCATCGTCGCGGGTTTCGACACCTGCGGGGAGGAAAGTCAATTCGTCTCCATCGACCAGCACCTCAATCAGCGAAGCACCGTTCAGGTCACCCTGAATCAGAGCCTCTGAGAGCGGATCCTCGACGTGCTTCTGCAGCGCCCGCCGCAGCGGACGAGCTCCGTATGACCGATCTGCACAGGTCTTCTTGAGCAACCAACGCTTTGCCTCGTCTGAAAGGCGCACCTCGAAACCATGCCGCATCATCGTCATGTTCATCTGATCGAGCTGCAGTTGAATGACTTCGAGTAACTCTTCGTCACCCAATTCGTCGAAGATGATGATCTCGTCAAGACGATTGATGAATTCCGGATTGAACGTCTGGCGGACGGAGGCCATGACCATCTCTTCCATCTTCACGCGCGAGATATCGGTTGAGCCCTGGAACCCCATCGTGCCTTTTTTCTGAATGAAGCGCGCCCCAATGTTCGACGTCATGATAATGATGGCGTTCTTGAAATCGACGGTGTTACCGAGGGCGTCCGTGAGAATGCCGTCTTCAAAGACCTGCAAGAGAATATTGAAGATGTCGGGGTGAGCCTTTTCGATCTCGTCGAACAATAACACTGAATAAGGAGCGCGTCTGATCCGCTCCGTCAATTGTCCGCCTTCTTCGTGGCCAACGTATCCCGGAGGCGAGCCGATCAGCTTGGAAACCGAATGCTTCTCCATGAACTCGGACATATCAAACCGAATCATCGCTCGCTCACTGGCAAAGAGGAACTGAGCCAATGACCGCGCGACCTCAGTTTTGCCGACGCCGGTGGGTCCCAGAAAGAGGAACGAGCCGACGGGTCGCAGGGGATTTTTTAGTCCGGCGCGGGAACGCCTGATGGCGCGCGCCAGGGCGGAAATCGCGGGACGCTGCGAGACGACGCGCGTATGTAACTCTACTTCGATGCGCAGCAACTTGCGTTGCTCCTCTTCTTTCAGGGACGTTACCGGAATCCCTGTCCAACGCGCGATCACTTCTTCGATGTCATCTCTCGTCACTTCAGCCGAGACGATTGGTTCTTCGGGTTCGGCAAAGGTTACTCCGCCGTACGCTGGGCGCGTCCATTCGTTAATCTGCGTGTCCCAATCATCTATGTCTTCCTGCACGCGCCGCACGCGCAGCTTGACGCGCGCCCCGGCCTCGTCGATCACGTCGATGGCCTTGTCCGGCAGGAAACGATCGGGAATATAGCGATGCGATTGGTAAACAGCAGCTTCGAGAGCCTCCTGGGTGTAACGCACCTGATGAAAAGCTTCGTAACGCTCCCGCACTCCTTCCAGGATTCGCACGGCCTCAGCCTCGGCGGGTGGCGGCACTTTGACAGCCTGGAATCTCCGCTCGAGTGACCGATCTTTTTCGATTGATTTGCGAAACTCAGCGGGCGTAGTCGCGCCGATGCACTGAATCTCGCCACGCGACAGCGCCGGCTTCAGGATGTTGGCCGCGTCCAGCGACCCTTCCGCCGATCCCGCGCCGACCAGCGTGTGCAACTCGTCGATGAAAACAATGTACTGCGGGTTCTCGATCAGCTCGCGCATGATCTGTTTCAGGCGCTCTTCAAATTGTCCACGGTATTTTGTGCCGGCGACGATCAGCGAAAGGTCGAGTGAGAGAATCCGTTTGTTCTCGAGGAACGAAGGCACCTCGCCGCTAATGATGCGCTGAGCGAGCCCCTCGACGATTGCGGTCTTGCCGACACCGGGTTCGCCGATGAGCACCGGATTGTTTTTGGTGCGGCGGCAAAGAATCTGGACCAGGCGTTCTATTTCAGGTTCCCGGCCAATCAACGGATCCAGCTTGTCATTGGCCGCATCCTCGGTGAGATCGCGTGAAAATTCGCTCAGGTGCGGCGTGTCTTTCTTTTGCATATTGCGCGAGTCAGTTCCGGATTGACGTGCAATTTCGTCGCGCACGGCATTCAGCCGCAGTCCGCGCTCGTAAAGAATCTCGGCGGCCATCGAACGCTCTTCTCGTAACAGTCCCAACAAGAGATGTTCGGTGCCGATGTGTCTGTGTTGCAGGCGATCGCTCTCTTCGTGGGCGTACTGCAGGACCTTCTTGGTTTCGGGAGCCAGCGGCAACTCAACTGATGTCGAGATCTTTTCGCGCAGGAGGGTGCGCCCTTCAATCTCTTTGCGAATGGATTCGATTGACAGTTGGGCTCGCGGAAAGAAACGCCCGGTGAGCGTCTTGTCTTCGCGCATCAGTCCCAGCAGTAAATGCTCGGGCTCAATCGCATGAGCCCCAAACTGGGACGCTTCGTAGCGCGCGAAGAAAATAACCCGTCGCGCTTTCTCAGTGTAGCGTTCGAACATTCAGTAGTACCGTTTAGAACTTTTCAGGATTGCTGCTCCGGTAATAATTCTCACTCGCCGGATAACCGTCCGCATTATAACCGATTAGGAGGGGACGGCAAGAATCTTGTGTTTTGCTTGTCCTAATCAGTAAACGCCGAACGGATTGAGAATTTCATTTCAGGTGCGGTGGGGCTCAAATTAGACTGAACTACAGGATCAACCGGTGCGGCAGATCCCTTAGGCCCGCAGGGCCGGCATTTAATAGCCACGTCCGTGAGGGCGTGGAAAGGTCACTGCACTTTTTTTTTGACGCCCGCAGGGCCGGCACTAGCTGGATTCCCGACCATCGATTTGTGCCGCACCTGCGGCGCTCAGCTCGTTTCCAGGTTCCCCGTCCACGCCCTCACGGACGTGGCTATTGAGTAGCGGCCCTTCGGGCCTCAGGGAAACACCCTCTTTCAAAGTGCGCTGCACTCCTAAGTTTGTACCCAGCGTGTGAAAGCTCCTCGGTCACTGGGACGGCAATGATGGCGCCACCTCTAGCCTCCCATCTCGCAGCACCAGGACACGGTCGCAAAACTCAGCCAACCGCTCATTGTGCGTGGCAATGACCACGATCGCCTGGCGCCGGCGCCCATAGTCCAACAGCAATCGTCCAATTTCGTCGCCGCTGGACGCATCCAGATTGCCTGTCGGTTCGTCGGCCAATACCAACCCGGGACTGCTGACTAAGGCTCGGGCGACGGCTACTCGTTGTTGCTCGCCACCGGAAAGATCTGCGATGCGCTGGCCGAGGTGCTGGCCCAGTCCCATCTCCTGCAAAGATAGTGCTGCTCGGCGCTCGCTCTCCAAACGACCGAGCCGAGCAATCATCAAGGGCAGGGCGACGTTCTCACGGGCATTCAGATCAGGCAGCAAGTGGTGAAACTGGAAAACGAAACCGATGCCGCAAGGTGCTTGCACGAGAGTCAGCTCGGCAGCATTTGGGGATTCTGCGTCTCGATTTCTGATCGTTGCCAGTTGAATCGTGCCACTGTCAGGAGCCTCAAGTCCTCCGATGAGGTGCAGCAGAGTCGACTTTCCTGCGCCGGAAGCCCCGGTGATGGCCACAACCTCGCCGGCAGAGACAAAAAACGAAACTCCGCGCAACACTTCGACCGGCGCTCCTGTTGGCGAACGAAAGGACTTACACAAACCGCCCACTCGCAGTTCGAATTTGGCAAGTTGATCTTGCTCGTTCAAAGTTGTGGTTGACGTTGAGTGCACGTCTTGCGCTCGGCACTTAGCTGCTTGATTCTGTTTTGTTCTAATTCGGAAAGAACGATTCGGAAGAAACTCAAAATCTTATATCCCAAACTCATTGATCAGCCGATGCAAGTACGAACGGCTGATTCCCAGTCGTTTGGCCGCAGCAGCCCTGTTGTTACCCTCCGCTCGCAGGGCATCCACGATTAGACGCCGTCTCAAGGAGATGACCGCTCCCTCAAGCGTGGTCTCGTCTAACTTGTTCGTATCAGGCAGCACGCGCTGCATTTTTTCAGGCAGAAACTCCAGACCCAGCTTTGGCCCATCAGTGAGCACCACGATGCGCTCGATCAGGTTTTCCAACTCACGAACGTTACCGGGCCATTCGTAATCCTGCAGGGCTTCGACCAAATGCAGGTCAAGTTCCGGCTTGGGCCGGGAATGTTTCGCCGCGAACTTCAGCGCAAAGTGAGCGGCCAGGACCGGGATGTCCTCCTGGCGATCGCGCAACGGCGGCAGCACCAACGGCACCACGTTGAGCCGGTAAAACAGATCGCGCCGAAAGGTGCCGGCCTCGATCATTTTCTCGAGGTCGCGATTGCTCGCGGCGATCAAACGAATATCGACCGAGAGCGTTTTCACACCGCCCAGCCGCTCAAAGGATCGCTCCTGCAGGACGCGGAGTAACTTAACTTGAATCGGCGGGGTAAGTTCGGAAATCTCGTCGAGGAAAAGTGTGCCGCCGTCAGCCAACTCAAAGCGGCCTTTGCGCGCTTGTGCGGCGTCAGTAAAAGCGCCTTTCTCGTGGCCAAACAACTCTGATTCGATCAGCGCCTCGGGCAATGCGGCGCAACTGACGGCGACGAACGCCCCTCCAGCGCGGGGACTTTCTTCGTGGATCGCCCGTGCGAGTACTTCCTTGCCCGTGCCGTTTTCTCCGATCAGCAAAACGGTCGCGGTCGTCGAGGCCACCGCGCGTGCTTGTTTGATCGTCCTTTCCAACGAAGTGCTGGCGCCGATCAAATGACAGACCCCGCGGCTCCCGCCCAGCGCGTCTCGCAGATGCACAATCTCCTGCTCGAGTCGCCGCAGACGCACAGCCTGTCTGACGAGGTGCATCACCTCCTCCGCATCAAACGGCTTTTCAAAGAAGCCGTAAGCGCCGCGCTTAACGGCCTCACGTGCTGCATGCTTTGCGTTGCTGCCGGTAATTACGATCACCGGGACGGACAGAGGGCTGCGCCTGGCGGCTTCGATAATTGCCAGGCCTTCTGAGAGATCTTCAAGGTGCGGCGGCAGATGCAGGTCGCTCAGGACCAGATCAATTGAATGGTGATCAAGTGTCTCGATCGCCTCGGCCCGCGATGCGGCTTCAAGCACGTGATAGTCATCGCCGAGGGTCCAAAAGAGCTGTCGACGAATTGCCTCATCGTCGTCGATCACCAGGATGGTTGCTTGCGGCTCTTTTTGATTGGACATGGTTTGACGGATGAAGAATGAGGGATGAAGGAAACCCACGACGCAGCGACACGGAGACGGGGTGATGCGGGGATGTTCCGCTTACGTCCACACTCTCCGCGTGTCTCTTATTCTCCACGTCTTACTCATCCTTCATCCTTCCGCCTTCATCCTTAATTAACGCGCGGATGCTAGCACGACGCGGAAAGTTGTGCCAAAACCCTCGGTCGAGTCAACCTCGATAGTGCCGCCATTTGCGCGAACGACTTCGCGGCAGGTATACAGCCCCAGACCAACCCCACGCTGCTTTGTGGTGGCAAAAGGACGAAAGAGTTTCTGTTGAATGAATTCTGGGCTCATGCCCACACCCGTGTCGCTGACGCTGAAAAATACTTTGCCGCTGTCGGCCGCCCCCGCTGCGACCGTGAGCTTGCCGTCATTCGAGGCCATTGCCTCAAACGCGTTTATGACAAGATTCTCCATCACTTTCTCGATGCGTTCGGCATCTGCCAAAGCAAACAGCGAAGGAGGAAGCTGCACATCAACCTCATAAGAGCGGCTGAGCGGCTCGGCGTGTTGGGCCAGCACTCGGTTAAGCATGGGCACCAGATCAGTTGGCCTGGGCATCTTGAATTCGCCGCTAAGGGTGTTGACCGGATTGCTCAATCTCGCTACCAGCGCACGCAGTTTATCCGTCGCGCTGGTCAGACCCTTCAGCGCGTCGGTGCGAAATTCCGGTTTATCGAAATGTCGCTCCATGTTGCTGACCGTGAGCGACAATGCTTCGATGGCGTTCTTCAAATCGTGCGTCAACAGGGCGGACAGTTTAATGAAAGATTGGAATTGGTGCGCTTCGGCTTCGCGGGCTATTTGCTCGCGCAGGCGATTGCTGATCACGTTGACGCTGTCAGCGATTGGCCGCAACTCTTCGCTGGAGGGAGCCTCAACCCGCTGCCCAAAATTGCCGCCGGCAACTTGCGCCACAGTTTCAGTTAAGCGCTCGATGCGTTGCGTCTTCTTTTGAAAATACGCCGTCAGTAAGGCGGCCCCGCCAAACCCGAACAACAGGGACAGCCCGATGCCCAGCCACCCCGCCCGCCGCTGCTCTTTCGTTGCCTGCGAATAGTTGCGCGCCACGGCCAACGAGAGGCCGGGCACATCGACTGGCTGGTGAGCAACTACCCAGGTATCGCCGGCGGGGGACTGGTATTCTCCAGCGCCTCGGTCCCTCTTTCCGATCATGGCCGCTGCGACCCGAGCAAACTCGGGTAGCGCGGTACTGACGGGCTGGTGTTGGACCGTTTCATTCGCGCAATAGACGATCTTTCCCGCGGAATCCAGGACGATCACTTGCCGGTTTAGCCGATCGTTCTCATTAGCGGCGCCCCGGCCAAGATCTGTTTCCCGAAACAAGTCGCCCACCTTTATGTCGGCCACGAGAACACCGCGAGGTGCGTTTGATTCCGGATCAGCCGTCAGCAAGATGAGGACACTGCAGCGCCGTAAGTCACCGAACTGAGGATCTGAGACTATTGAACACCGAGCAGGTGAACCTGGCTTCCGGTCCCAAACACCTTCGTCGGGCTCAATTACACCGGGAAGAAAATCCTTCGTGCGGAAGTTCTGTTTTTCATGGCCCGTTGGTTGGTTCAGAAACATCAAGTGCTTGTCAGCACCGTAGCAAGCGATATTTGCGTAATACAATGGCAGGTTTTTGATAGCCACTCGGGCGGCATAGGCGGCCTCGCCGGCTGCACCGGATGCTGGTGAACGATCAGCGGAATCGATCAGCGCAACAGCATCTGGAGTCCTGGCGCTGCGAACATAGTCGGATAGCGGTCCGCTCGCGATTGCCGCCAGTTCGCGGTCACGCTCGCGGACTCTGGTGGTGTAATGATGTGCGACCTGGTCCAATTCATCGGCGAGATTGTTGCGCAAGAGCGCTTCGGTACTCTTCAGGCTACTGCGAAAACTCACTCCGCTCAGAATGAGTAGAGGCGTAACGCAAATCACTGAAAACGTAAGAAAGAGTCTTGGTCGATGGGCCAATGCAGTTCTCCATCGCGCCGATGCGAGTTAAGTAGCATAGACTTTAGTCTGTGATTCGACCTAATCTCCATAAAGTAGCATAGACTTTAGTCTGTGATTCGAGCGAATTTCGCCGCCAGGATCACAGACTAAAGTCTATGCTACTTAGGCGGGCACTCGTTCAAACTCGGCCAGCAAAGGAGCCAGGGCCTCGATCACCTGATCATGAGCCACGCCATTGGTCGCGATCAGGCCGTTGCGATGTTGTACTTGCGGAGAGTTGTAAGTGATCGGCGCGCCGAAGAGATCGCTGAAGCGTCCGCCGGCTTCCGTCAAAATCGCCTGTGGGGCACAACTATCCCACTGCTTGGTGCGCGGCGAAAGGTGCACATAAAGATCGCATTGCTGCTCAATGATCAGACCGACCTTGATACCGACCGAGCCGCGCTGCACTTCCTGTTTCACTCCGAAGGTTTTTATAACTCGATCCATACGCGGGCTTCGATGTGAGCGGCTGGCGGCCAGGCGCATCTTTGAAAAATCTTTTTCTGCGGATACGTGCGCCTGTTCCGCAGGCGACCCGGGTCGCTCGATCCACGAACCCCGGCCGCGAACCGCTCGGTACAACAGATGCCTGAGCGGCTGATAGACGACCCCCAGCGTCGCTATTCCATCCTCGGCCAGACCGATCTGCACGGCAAAGTCGCCATTGCCATCGATGAACCCATTCGTGCCGTCGAGTGGATCGATCATCCATACTCGCCGTTTCCCCAGACGACGATCAGTGTCTTCAGATTCCTCGGCCAGGATTCCATCGTCGGGAAATTCGCGGGCGATCCGATCGACAATTAGTTCATTGGCGATGCGATCAGCCAAAGTCACCGGTTCCCTGCGATCGATATCGAGTTTCTCGTGGACTTCGATCAGTCCATCGTAAAGTTCAAGAATAGCCGCGCCGGCTTCGCGCGCCAGTTCGACGGCGACGCGCAGTTCGCGATCGTAGGGTTGTGATTCGGATCGGTCACTCATACAAGATACGCATAGCGTCCAAGCCAGGCCCGAAGGGCCGACAGTCAATAGCCACGTCCGTCAGGGCGTGGATAACCTCGGGAGACGTGGCAGAGGCCCGAAGGGCCGGCACAAGGCGAAAACGCTGTATCGCACCTTCGGCGCTCTCCTTTAACTATTCCTCTCCCCCGCGCTGACGCACGGGGCTACTACATTCCGCCGCTTCGCGGCTGGTAGAACCTGAACTCTCAATCCTTCTCTTTCATAAGCTCACGCGCGGCTTCGCGGATCACTTCGAGCGTCTGATCAATGTCCGCCTCGGTCGTGCGAAAGTTCGTGATGCACGCGCGTAAAGCAAACCTTCCCTTGACGGTCGCGTTCGAAACATAGGCGTAGCCGCCTCGTTGCACGGCAGCCATCACGCCGGCGTTTAGTTGATCGAGTTCGGCATCAATCCGGCGTCTTTCGGCCGCGGAAGCTGTCTGCAACTTTTTTCGTAACTTTGCCGGCACGTAACGAAAGCAACAGATACTTAGCTCGACCGGCGCCAGCAACTCAAAATCATCAGCGGCCGAGACTCGTTGGGCCAGGTACGCAGCCATTGAATTGTCATGACTCACGGCCTCAGCTATTCGCCGCGTGCCGTAGTAACGCAGTGTCAACCAGATCTTCAGCGCCCGAAAGCGACGCGATAACTCGATGCCGTAATCCCAAAACGCGAACGCCTCGTCATCGAGCAACCCATGCACCTTGATGTAATCGGCTTCGTCATTGGCAAAAGTCGCGCGCGCCGCCTCCTGGTCGCGGTAGAGCAGACATCCGCAGTCGACCGGCATATACAACCACTTATGCGGATCGAGCGAGACGGAATCAGCCCGCTCGATCCCGGCAAAGAGCGATCGTTTGCGTTGGTCCAGGGCTCCGACTGCACCGTAGGCGCCATCGACGTGAAACCAAAGGCCGAACTCCTTCGCCACATCCGCGATCTCCATTAGCGGATCCACGGCTCCGGTGCCCACCGTCCCGGCACTGCCCACGACGCAGAATGGCTTGAATTTCTTTTTGAGGTCTTTCTTGATCTGGGCCCGCAACGTCTTAACATTCATCCGAAAACGATCGTCACACTCGATTAACCGCACCTGATCGCGTCCAATGCCCAGAATGTCGGCCGCCTTGGCTACAGACATGTGTGCCTGGTCTGCTGCATAAATCGTCATCGGCGGCCCTGCACTCCACAGGCCCGTTCTTCCGGCATTCGTTGCGGACTTTGTACGCAGCGCTAGAAGCACGGCCGTCAAATTAGCCAGCGAGCCACCACTCGTAAGCAAGCCCTGCGCATCGTCGCTATAACCGACTAACGATCCCAGCCAGCGCACGACGAGCCTTTCAAGTTCAGTTGCCGCGGGGCTGGAACGCCACGACGTCACGTTGACGTTGAGCGTAGAGGCGATCAGGTCGGCGAAAGCCCCGGGCGCGGTGGACGGCGAAGCGACATAGCCGAAGAATCGCGGGTGGCCGTTGTGCCTGCTGCGATCGAAAATGGCGCGGCAATCGTTCAGCAGTTTGGCGATCTGCTCGCCTTCGGCGGGTAATTCACGTCCCAGCCTGAGCGCGGTTTCGCCGCCGGTGGTTTCGGGAAAGACAGGCAGGTCGGCGATGCGCTCAAAGTACTCACTGACCAGCGCCACCGTCAGCGATGACAACTCGCTCATCGCTTCTGCTGAGATATCCAGAGACGACTTGGGACTATCGGTGGTTGTGGAAACTTCCTCTCGGACTTCCTTCATTTGATTCCCGGTGCGATCGCAATCAAAAGCGACAGCCGCTCTTCACTTGTATTGGTCACTCCGTGAGGAATACCCGCAGGCGCGACCACCAGTGTGCCTGTCGCCGCCTCCCGCTCTTCATCGCCGACAGTGAAACGGCCTCGACCCTCGAGCACAAAGTAAATTTTGTCGGCGCCCTGGTGAGCGTGCACGGCCTGAGTCTGATTCGGCTCAAGGCAATTTAGACCGGTCATCACGTGCTCTCCCCGCCAGAGAGTTGTCTTGTAAAACTTTTCCGCGCTGACGCCGGTGTGTTCAAGCCAATTGATGAAGTAGTTCATAGTCTGACGACCTCGATCGCGAACTCAATAATCGTTGTGGCAAAACTATCATAATGCCAGCCAAGCAACGAACCGATCCCCGACGTTACTGCAGTTGCCGCACTGGGACCGCCGTACTGGGACCGATTTACTGGGACCGATTTACTGGGACCGACTTACTGGGACCGCGGGCGTCCCGCCCGCCCCGGCCACCCTAAACACATCTATAGATCGAACCAATAGATGGACCAATATTGTCGCTGGTTTCAAAGTCGTCCCAGTGCAAGCATCAGCGGGCGGGATGCCCGCGGTCCCAGTAACGTCGCTCCCCAGTAGCGTCGCTGCCAGTTTCAGTAGTAACTTGCGGCGCTCAAGTCCGGACGATATAGTCTGACACTCTCGATGATCCGAAACCCGGGCTTCACCTATGTCAAACGAACGTTGGGCCACACTCGAAGGCACCGCTCGCTATCGCGAACGAAGCAGAGACCGCGCCGCCAGCAATCATTTTCGTCTGGAGCAAAACCTCTGGTTGTCCTCGATTGGCATTGGCACCTATCTGGGAAACGCTGATCAGGCAACTGACCATGCCTACACGGAAACAGTGGTCCGTACAGTTGAGTTGGGCGCTAACGTCATCGACACGGCAGCCAATTACCGTTTTCAGCGTAGCGAACGATCCATCGGCAGCGCGTTACGGATGCTTACCGAAAACAAGGGTTACTCGCGCGACGAAATCGTCGTCTGCACGAAAGGCGGGTATCTGCCGTTCGACGGTGCGCCTCCAAGAGATGTTCGGGCGTATGTTCAAGAGACCTTTGTTGCGCCGGGAATCGCCAGTTTCGAGGATATCGTGGGCGGCAGTCATTGCATGACGCCGCGGTACTTGCAGAATCAATTGGACCAGTCGCTCGCAAATCTGGGACTCTCGTGCATCGATGTTTACTACATTCACAATCCCGAATCACAACTCGGCGCCGTCTCGCGCGAAGAGTTTTACGAGCGACTGCGTCAGGCGTTTGCGCAACTCGAACAGAACGTCGCCGCAGGCAAGATCAGAATGTACGGTGTCGCGACCTGGAACGGGTTCCGCGTTTCGCCCGATTCGCGTGAATATCATTCGCTCGAGCAGATGGTCAGCGTGGCCCGCGACGTAGCCGGCGACTCGCACGGCTTTCGTTTTATTCAGCTCCCACTGAATCTGGCGATGCCGGAAGCGTTCGTGCTGCAAAACGAAAGCGTCCACGGCAAGCCGATGAGTGTGCTGGAAGCCGCGGAATCATTGGGCGTTTCGGTCGTAGCGAGTGCTTCGCTGCTGCAGGGTCGCGTCGCCCGTGGAGTGCCCGAGGCGATCCGTGAACCACTCGGTTCGCTGGCCACGGATGCGCAGACCGCGGTGCAGTTCGTGCGCTCGACGCCCGGCATCACGACGGCGCTGGTGGGGATGAGCCATCGCGAACATGTCGAAGAGAACCTGCAACTGTCACGCGTCGAGCCGGTGCTGCCCGAGGACTTCCTACGGCTGTTTTCGACGGAGTGAGCGATAGATGTCCGACAAAAAATGTCCGACAAACTTTTTAGTTTGTCGCTGCGTCGGTAAAATGTGCTGGTGAAAAAGCGACAAACTGAAGTTTGTCGGACTGCCGCCGCGGGTGATGCTGACCTGGAGAGTTCTCGACAATGAGCCAACCACGTTTCCAATCATTCGAAGAGTTCTGGCCGTACTACCTTGCCGAACACAGCCGGCCCGAGACTCGTGCGATTCACGCCATCGGCACAACCGCCGGCGTCGCCTGCGCCGCGGCGCTGATTGCCAAACGCAAATGGAAGCTGTTGCCTTTGGCTTTCGTCCCCGCTTACGGCGCCGCCTGGCTGGCGCATTTTCTGGTGGAGAAAAACAAGCCCGCAACCTTCGACTATCCGCTCTGGTCCTTGATGGGCGACTACAAAATGATCGGCATGATGCTCGCCGGTACGTTGGATGAGGAACTGGAGCGGCTCTCTCTGACCAAACCTGGATGAGACTAAACTGGATCAAAACAAATTCGAGGCATCAGCGCTAATTTGTGCAGATTCAAAATGTGCGCGACAAACAAAGGTCGAGCGTAGAACGCATGCGAAGTGCTCCCGTGGCCCCGACCCTTCGTGCGCGCCTGCACATACTCCCCAGTGTCGCCCGTCAGTGATTGAATTCCCCTGGTGCGGATGATCGCGCGAATCTGATCGTAGTCGTCCTTCACTTGTTTATAGATCGCCGGCTGATCGAGATCGAACTCGGCCGCTGAGTGAAGAATCGAGACAGCATCCGCCACGCTTTCAAACAGTCTGGCCACTACGATCAGGCTCCGGAGCTTGTCGTAGAGGTGGCTGTCCTCGAAACTGCTGGCCAATACTTCTGCGGGTTCGAGCATTGTGATGGCCATCGACTCTTTGACCCGCACCGAACCGTCCGGCATTTTTCTCAAGGGCACGACTTTCAATTCCCACGAGCCAAAGTCCGGAGCCTGCAGCGAGTTCTGCGGCAATCCGAGATAGCGTTCGATGACCTGGCCCGCCCAGCCTTTGTTTTTGTGTCCACCTTTCCACACCGCAATACCGTAGTGATCTGCCAGCGGCCGCAGATCTTTCCCGGTGAGGAGTTTGATCTTCGCAAGGCCCTCACGTCGATCGAGCTTTTGCATTTGAATTAGCAAAGGCATTGGGTTCCACCTATTCTATTACGGCTGCCGCAAAACCAGGAGCATCGATCAAGGAGCGATGCGATCCACGAAACCACACGAACGAACACGAAATAACACTAATAAGATCGTCTTTAGTTCGTGTTGCTTCGTGACGTTTCGTGTAATTTCGTGGATCGTCGGCACTACCTGATTTCGTGGATTGGATCCCTTTCTTTCAGCAGTCTGCTACAATCCTCACTTCGTTGTGCAACCACTTTGACCTCCGCAGGTGGCCAATATGAAAATCAAATCCTCATTCTGTCTCGGCCTGACGCTCACGATGATCCTGCTTGTCGGTGCTCACGTCAGCGCTCAATCCTCCGAACCCAAACTCGAAGTCGGCACGCAGGTTACTTCGTTCACGCTCTCTGGTCTTCTTTACGGCTACAACTACAACGCGAGTGAGCTGGGTTTCGGCGGACGAATAACTTACAACTTCAATAGAAGCGTCGCAGTCGAAGCCGAAAGCAATTTCTTTCCCCACCGGAGTATCTTTGGCGGACTGGGTGAGGGTCGAGCGCTCCAGGCGCAATTTGGCCTGAAGGCCGGCAAGCGCTTCAAGAAGTTTGGCGTCTTCGGAAAAGTTCGCCCGGGCTTCCTCAGTATCGGTGAAGTTTTTTCGAACGAGCCCGGCTCCTCGGCCGTTTTCCAGGGCAATACTTTTACCAATGTGCGCATCGGCAGGCAGACGCATTTTACGACCGACGTTGGCGGAGTGCTTGAATTGTATCCGTCCCCTCGTTCGATTGTGCGCTTCGATGCCGGCGATACGATTGTTCGATACGGACCACATTTTGATTACACGCCGCCAACTTACGAGCTGGTTCGACTTCCCGCCTATATCAAACACAACTTTCAATTCAGCGCCGGCGTGGGATTTCGCCTGGGACACGCGGCTTCGTCTCAGCCTGCTCCATCCCCTCGGGCCGGCCAGTCGCGCGTTAAAGCTCCGCGCTTTGAAGCCGGAGTTCAGTTCACTTCACTTTCCGTCAATCCTCCGGATTTCCCCTGCCCGGACATCTGTCTTTCTGGCGGACCGCCGCGATCGTTCCCTGAGCCAGGCCTGGGCGGTAGATTTACCTTCAATCTCAGCGACAGCATCGGGCTCGAGGCGGAAACCAATTTCTTCGGGCACGACGAAGTTGGCTGGGCCGGTCACATGTTTCAGGCGCAGTTTGGCATCAAGGCCGGAAAGCGTTTCCGGAAGTTTGGCGTGTTCGCCAAGGCCAGGCCAGGTTTTGTGGGCTCGACAAAGGTTAACCAACTCGTTGCCACGCATACGACAACGATCTTCAATCAGCAAGTCACCTACGGAGAGTTTCGCGTGGGCACAAAGAAATACTTCTCCACCGACATTGGCGGGGTGCTCGAGTTCTATGTCTCACACCGAGTGCTGACGCGAATGGACGTGGGCGACACGATAATCCATTACAGCGAGCGCGACGGGGCGGGCTTCGCGCTGAACCGGCTGATCGTTCGCGTGCCTCCTGAGACGCGACACAATCTGCAATTCAGCGCCGGCCTCGGCTTTCGGTTTTAGCGGAGCGTTAAGCCAGCCTGCGGAGCAGGCGGCAGCATAAAGCCTGGAGTGGAGCGCAGCGAAACCCCAGGGAAGAAATGCGAATGAATTTATTGAGCCCGTGGAACGGGCGACAGCGCGCTTATCAGAGCATTCACACCGCATAGGTACTCGGTTGAAAGCTGCCGCCCCGCTTCGCGGGCTCGTTGGTTCGTACATTGACATCCTACCTGGGGTTTCGCTGCGCTCAGCCCCAGGCTTTATGCTGCCGCCCGCTTCGCGGGCTGACGAGGCAATCGCACTAACTTTGTCAGCGAACTTTAGAAACGCGACACCTGCAGGCGGCTGAAAAACTGGTACGATCCACGAAATGACACGAAGCAGGACGAAACCACATGAAAAGAAATGTCTTCATTCGTGGTCTTTCGCCCATTTTCGTGTTGCTTCGTGGATCGATTGATTCCTATTGGATTGAAGCGTTTTCTTTTTTCAGCGCCCCTTCCTCGCTCGGTTTCTCTTCAGGTGCTTGCCGATTCGCGCTCGAGCACGATGTCGAACACGCCGCTCTCAAAGCTCGCGCCGTTAACAGTGTGCTTTTCCGGCGCGATCGCATTCTCTGGCCGGTACATGGAATCGGACTTGTGTGCATCTCCCTGGAAATGAATCTCTGTAACCAGCGGCTTGTAACCCGGACAAACCGCCACCAGATGAAAATGCGCGCAACGCCAGAAATCCGGCGACCCTTTCGCATCAGGTCGATAAGGGATTGGGCGAATGCTCTCTAACTCATAGTAGCCCGCCTCAGACGAAACCAACCGCCCGCGATTCCTAAGGTCGGTGACGCCGTCCGAATACTTCTCTTGCATATCAACGTGCCAGAAATCGAGCACCACCCCAGGCAGCGGGCGCTTCGTATCTAACGCCCAGACGTGCCCCGATAGCACAAAGGTCGTGCCCGGCTCGCCAGGCAAAGAGAGCTTGGCCCGAAACGGTGCGCCCGGCCGGTAAAAGGGTCCGTAGGGCAACGGGCTAATCTGTTTCAATTCACCTTTTGCCGGCGTCGGATTTTTGGGGATCGTTCCCATCTGGATCAGGATGCGGTTTGCTTCGTCGCCGCTGACCGTGGCCGCAGTCGGCTGTGTGCAGGCGGGCAACACCAGTCCAGCAGCGCCGAGCCCCGCAAGTCCCAAACCTGTTTGCCTGAGAAAGTTTCGACGGGTTGAGTGGTCCATGGGAATGTCTCCTCAATGTGATGTTTACCGAAAACGAAAGTCGAACCGATTCGGTTTGTTACGCCGAAGGCGTTGGCCAATTCCAGCCCAGGCCGGGTCCCCGTGCGGGCAGCTCGCGTGGGGTGGTAGCGTGACACCCTGGGAAAGCGCACCCTTCGTTCCCTACCCTGAAGGGGTTGACTAAGATTTCGGCAATCGATTGGTTCACCCCTTCAGGTGAAGAATCATTCATTCGCAGGTTTACCCATGGTTTTACCCTGGGCTGGAATTAGCTAACGCCTTCGGCGTAATAGGATCCGTACCAGTGCTGAACTACTTCCTGACCGCTTCGATGTTCAACTCGATGGTCACATCATTACCCACCACCAGTCCGCCGCTGTCCAGCGTTGCGCTCCAGCTCATGCCAAAATCCCGGCGGTCAATCGTAATTGCTGCCTCCACTCCCAAATGTGTCTCGCCCTGAAACGTACTCTTACCATTAACCTTGAAGGGAAGCGTGATCTCTTTGGTTACCCCATGCATCGTAAACGCGCCGACGGCCACAAAGTCAGAGCCGCGCTTTTCGATACGAGTACTCTTAAAGGTAATGTCCGGATAGCTGGCTACTTCAAAAAAATCGGCGGTGCGCAGGTGCTCATCTCTGGCTTTGAAATCGGTATTGATACTCTGCGCTTTGATGGTGATTTCGACAAGCGATTTGGTGATGTCCTGCTCGTCATAGACTATTGATCCCGCGTAGTCGGTGAAGCGCCCTTTGATATTGTTGATGACGAGATGCCGCACCGAAAACCCGACGTAACAGTGGACCGGGTCGATTGTATATCTGTCCGCCGCAACAGCCGCTCTCCCCGGCATCATTGCCAACATTATTAGCAGGAGAATTATTGAACGTCGCATGGTGTGTTCCGCTTCCTTCTCGTTCGAGTCTTCAGGGTGAACCAGTAACCAGCCAGCGATGGTACTACTCAGCCAACAAGGTACTACTCAGCAATCTCGCTTGAGGACATTACGCAGCGCAGCCCTGGAAAGCGGAGTTTTGTGACCAGCAGGCGGAAATCTGTGACGGAGCGGCTCGGGTGTACTGTGGCGATCGCCTCTTGTCAGAACCGCCTGCGGTCCGGGGTCCCCAACAGGGCAGCCACGTTGGTGGAGGATGCGGGCGGGTCCCGGTTTAGATAGAGAACGGCAAAGATAACTGAAGTCCGCTGCCGCAGGTGGTTCTGACAAGAGCGCAGGTTGCCCATTTGGAGGTCACAAACTGTGACCTCCACGCCTCATGCCGATGTCCATCAGCCCCGCTCCGAAGAAGTAGGTGTTAGCAATTAGCGCGGATTACAACGCCAATCATCCAAGGAACCTTGCGAGCCGCTTAGCCAAACGTTCCGGGTCCCTAGTTTCGCACTCCCAAACAATCATTACCCGCCACCCATCGCGCCTTAGTGCCCTGAGGTTCCGCTGGTCGCGTTCCACATTCGAAAGGCGCTTTGCCGCCCAGAACTCAGCGTTCGTCACCGGCACAACGTTCCCATACCTGCAGCGGTGCATGTGAAAGAAACAACCGTGAACGTTGATGATCTTTCGATGTCGAACGAGAACCAGATCGGGTTTGCCGGGAAGAGTTTTCTTGTGAAGCGAGTATCGATAGCCCATTCGATGAACAATCGATCTAACGATCATCTCCGGGCGTGTGTCGCGATTTCGGATACGCGACATGTTGAAGCTGCGCTGTTCTGGAGTCAGAACGTCTGCCATTCGCGAAGACTTGCTAAAGAAAAGGTGCGGCCCCTTTTGGAGTTTCAGCTACTCGCAGATGATCGAAGGCGTTAAGATTAATTTCGTATTGGAAGGCCTCTACACCTGCAGGAATTCCGGCGGTGAACTCGTTTTGAGTAATACGTGGAAAATCATCTTTGACGACAAACAGGGCCTCTTCTGCCACTCGCAGGGCGATCATGGCGTATTCGTCATCATGTGCTGGTGAGTATCCAACACGTGCAAGCCCAATCTCGAAGTGGTTAAGTACTTCTGGGTTTGATTCAAAGAGGCTCCGGCATATATCGATCAAGCGCGGAAGAGTGTTTGCTGCTCCAGCCTCTTCCCGCAATCCAAGACTGAAAAGGAAGAGCTCGCCATTTTCTGGCGGATCGAGTTGCTCAATCCCGTTGATGTGATGAATCCGACCTCGGCTTGAACTAGCTGCCTTTACCTCAATCGACCGGCCCTGCCACTCAAAATCGTGGCGTGCACCGAAGGGGCCGCGCCAACGCTCGACAGCTCGCTCGGTGCCCACTTCCGGCAATAACCAGAAAGAGAGAAACCAAAGCTCCGCGAAAAGTCCCAATAGCTGCTCTCGGGACAATAAGGCCTTGGGGACTTCGCTCCAAAAGCGCCGCCACTTCGCTAACACGCGCTCAACGATTTCATTCGGCGGTCTATCTTGTTGTGCCAGGTTCTCAGCCAGTTCTCCACCTATTATGTCCAGAGCTGCATGTCCAGCTGCATCCTGACATTCTATATCTAGATATCGCGCAGCTTCTTGACCAGTAGTGACAAGCTCACGAGTGATCACGGTTATGCCGCGTGTTTGCGTGTCACTCAGTTCTCTTTCTGAGAGGTTGAGGGCTATAAGCAAATGTCTGTGGTGATTAGTGTCGAGTGCACACTGCAACCGCTCGGTGATACCCGGGACGGCCAAACGCGCCGCAAGTCGGTCCCCACTTGGTCCAACTTCCGCCAACTTTACCCAAACTTCCGGATTGATTTGGTTCACACCGGCCTCCAGCCAACGGTTCCAACCACATATTGCCCGGTTATACGCTGGGCATTGTCAGATTTGGGAAACGAGATTGCTAGGCCAAGAACATCTCGAGCATTATCGTCATTGGAATCTTCAAAAAGAGCTCTGCGCGAACCTCCCTCCGGTGAGTCGTAACCCGAGTGTCGACTGATCGGGTACAGCAATAATAACCCTTCCCTTGGTGCTCTTATTCGCCGCGCAGCGGGGTTCGCGCCTAGATTTGCACTTTGTTGTAGGGCGGCTGCTCGTTCTAACTCTTCGACTGATAATCCCTCCTCCTCATCTCCGGGACTCGTTATGACGCCAAGAGAGTTGAGATCGCTTGCGAGCCTTGTGCGACTTACTTGGTGGATTGCCTGGCCGGAAACTCCGAGATCTAGATCGCCTAGTCGCCGATCAACTGATTCTCGTCCCTTTATAAGTACAGTCCAAGTGCGCAATTCACCAAGTTCGTTTTGTCTTTCGATGTAGGCGCGGACAAGCGGCAGAGAGAGACTGTGCGCTTCGGGGTCAACCCGATAATTCCGAAGAAACTCAAGGACAGCCTCGGGTGTGACACCGGGCCATACAGGACCGCTCCGGTTCCACCTTTCAGGCACCCCCAGATGTTGCAGGAACGTGCGTGCCGCCTGTAAGTTGTCATCGAGCAATGCGATCAAATCATCAGGTCGGCGAAACGGGAAACGAACGGTCTGGACTACTTGAGCGGAATAACTCTGCTCGACGGTGATTGTAGTTGCAAAACGTTGCTTGAGGTGGCTCGTTACTAACATCGCAGGATGCTCCAAGATCCTCGTGCCGAGTTGCAGCGGGGTGAGATTCTGACTTTCATAGACTTGGATATCTTCCCGTAGCTCGTGCTCTACCAGGGCCAAGTCACTAAACCAACCGGCTAATTCATCCGTCATGTAGATTCTCGTCAAGTCCTCATAGCCGTTTCTAAAACCAAACCATCGCCCCATTTGCATTAACGTGTCGTACATACCGCTCCGGCGAACAAAATAACTTACCATCAGTCCCTCAAGCGTCAGCCCCGCGATAGACGGTTACCTCCGATAGCAATCGCTTTAAGGCCTGGCTCACGTTCATAATCCAAAACCTCTCCCGTGGAACTATTGACTACGCGCACCTCTACGGATTCAAAAAACGGTCCGATGTGTTCCTCTATTTGGTCAAAGGACCTGTCCAGGTCCGCGAGTCGCCCACGCGTAGCGGGACGAAACATCAAATCCCAATGTTCCTGTAAACGGTCCCGAATGCCATGCTGGCGTTGGTAGCGCCATTCGTCACGTAACTCCGCAAAACACTGCGAAGCCAATCCTGCGAGTTGTCGTTGTTCAGCAATTCGTGAGCTGGTGTGTACTAGCATCGTAGCGGGCAACTCAACTTGTCCACGCTCAGCTCGCGCAGCACCCGCAAGGATGAAATCGATGATCGCTGTTTCCAGGCTCGGCGGCAGAGTTGATTGGTTCAATGCAAGCACGTCTTCGTCGGTTACCTGCCTTACAACATCAAGTCCTTCAACGCTCTCGCCGCTTACTAGATCTAAGCGGCCAAATAACTCTTCGGCACCAAAGTAGCCGTCCGGCTTTGGAAGATCGACAACAAAGTCTTTCGGGTAAAGGTCATTGCCGACTGTGGGATCTACCGTGTCGTGAGGTATTAAAATGTTAGCGAACGGTGTCGCCGTATAGGCGACGTAGGCCGTACGCCGAAACTTTCTGAGCAAGTCTCGGATCAGGCCGTTGATAATTGATGGCGGCTCGTAGTCGGGGTCTTGCGGATCATCTTCAGCTTGGTAGGTTCCCCTTGTATCCACACTGGCCTGATCCGCCTCGTCGTCGATGATGAGAACAGGCAACACCTGTCGCGCATCCTCGGGTGCCGCGTCAAGCCACGCATGTAGGCGTCGAAGGACCGGTCCATTTTTCTTGACGACGAGTAGAACCGGCTGCGAACCTTGAAGCGCGGCATAGTTTGCGAAGCCTGGACGAAAGTCTCCGTTCAGCTCCTCACTGGTGAATTGGTGCCACCTTCGTCCCATTGGAGGGAGGTTCACTGCGCCCAGCCGATCGTCTGCATATCCCACAAGTTCTCGGTTCAACCGGATTTGAGTTTGCCGTCGCAATCCATTGTCTGTACCTGACAATACAACAACTAGCCTATAGCCGAGATCCGCTGCCTTGGCGATGACTGCCGTGAAATTTGAAGTCTTCCCACTTTGAACAAAACCCAAGACTAGTCCTCGAATGTCGAACTGCTCTGTGTCAGGGGGAGGCAGTTGTCCAACTATGCGGTTTGTGATCTCATCAAGCGAGCGGACGGACGGTGCAAGCCAATTCTTGGTTACCAGCAAATAGTCGCGGAGGCTGGGCCAGTAATACCATTGAGACCGATCAATTTGTCGAAGCCATTCACCGCGACCCGTCTCAGCTACAAGCATTCGGGCCGGCTGAAGTATCACAGTTTCTTCTATGGCCAAGGCGTCGCGCACAAAGTCGCGCAAATTCTCGGGGATTGCGGGATTCTCAATGGCAACCTCTCGGGGAACGCCGTTATCAATCATTAAGCGAGCAATACGTAAAGCTGTCGATTGTTCTGGGGTCATCTGAGTTCAACTAAGAGAGTGAAGTGTTTTTCGAAGACGACCGAAGATCTTAGACAATACTGTCTGCTCCGCCGAACTAGCGACGCCCTTGAGTCGTTCTTCGAGTTCTTCCAGCAGCCAGAGCTTTGCGGTTGGAAGTTGAGACTGGCTCTGTAGACTTCCTTCGAATGTGCCAAGGCCATTGTCGCGTGTTCCCATTTCGGCGGTTGAATGACTACTGGCTTTTCCATCCTGCTTAGATTCTCGCTTCCCGCCCTTGCTATACGTAGTGCGGGCAATCCTGATGACCGGAGCAACAGCTTGTTCAACTGGCTCGCGTATTTGTGCGGGCAGTTGCACCCGCATCTTTGCAACATTGATCTTGAAGACCTCGTCCAGTTTGGGAGAAAAACTTAAGGCCACTCGAGCCAATTTCGTGTGCTCATCGACCGTGCGCAATTTGCACCATCCGCCGCTTTGAATCATCCGATTGTTCCGGTAAATATAGAAGCCTTGCTGGCGATTCCACTTCGCAGGACCGCTTGCGCGTGCAAAAGCAGCAGAGCTGCTGAACATTTCTTGTTGCGGGAGAACGAAGGGCTCCAACCGGATATCGCCCTTAACTCCGTCCTGCGCAATTGGAATATTGATAGGGGTCAGTCTCTTGGAATTCAATTCCTTTCGGCAATATGGATCCCACGGCTGGACAGGATTTCCATTGATGAGAATCTTCAACGCTTTCCGAGGAACCTCACCAGCCAGAAACCGGTGGAAGACCATTGCCAAGTGCTCCTCCAGTTCTCTGCACATTGTTAGAAGACGCTTTCTTGCGAATTCTCCGTAAGGGTGCTGGTAACCCAAAATGCGGTCCAATCTATGCCAGATGACGACGGTACCCGTCGTGTCCTTCAGCGCTTTTCGAGTTTTTGGACCAAGTTGGTTACGCTGAAGAGATAGTATTTCCCAGCGATTAGTCTTCTCAATGTGCTCTAGGTCCCAACAGTACGCAGCTAGGTCGGCGCGTTGAGTATTCACTCGGCTGACGACGGAGAGACGCTGGCATTGACTTAGCGACGCGGTCTTAAGCCCCAGCCCGAACTTGCCCAAATCGTTTTCATCGTAGTCACGCTCTGCTCCGTAACGCATTGCCTCCTTCAGCTCGCCGGCTGTCATTCCCGTACCGTTATCAGAAATGTGAACCGACGAGTTGTCCCCACCGAAGTCGACATCGATGGTAACTATCGTGGCTCGCGCAGCAATTGAGTTGTCAACGAGGTCGGCTACCGCTGCGGCAAAGTCATAGCCCAAGTCCCGAAGCGACTTGATAAGGCGGCGCGCGGAGGGAATAACTTCATGTCTCGTACTGACGTGGGGCACCACAATTCTCCTTGTTGCGGCCGGAAATTGCATTACTCCGAATAGGGGCCACCGTATTCCTATTCTTATATTCTTCCGCTGTTGACCCAAGGCTTAGAAGTAGCGGGTTAGGCACGTAGCCTTTCACGTTCTCGCCTGACTTGCTCAGCAAGATCTGGGCTGCGGCTGCAGATTCCGGCAATGACCGCCTCGCTGCAGTAAAACTCATCGCCGCTAAGTTCCTTGGTCCTGTATCGGCGCCAGGCTTCTTTAGCAATCGGCGCAAGCACGACAGGCCATCCGCTCTGAACGTAACGTGGCGCTAGCAAACGTGGCTCTACCTTTTGTATTTCCGGGAAATCGTCCGCTTCATGGGACAACTCGTTGCCATGTTCAAAAATGCTATCCGGATGAAGTCCGGTGTAGAGGAAACCGATTGAGTACCAACCACGCTTGAAAAGCGCAGTAGGTGTCTTGCGAAGTGTTTTGTTATCCGCTGCACGGACTAGTTCAAGAAACCAGTTGACCGCTTCCTTATCGTCCGCTGGCAGCGGCTTCAACCAAAAGTTGGTAGGCGTCTTCTTTTTCAGAGTCAGGTCCAAATATGATTTGACCGTAATTCCAACTGCCTCACCGATGAGTGGCGGTACAGCGTTGCCGATTATGCGAAACTGGTGAGTACGGGATACGGAAAACTCAAACCAATCGGGAAAGCTTTGGATCCGCGCGGCCTCGCGTGCCGTGAGAGAGCGGTTCTGGGTCGGGTGAATGAACATCAGACCGTCTTTACTCAAGTGCGCAACTATGGTGGAGCAGAGTTCGTCGCGATGTTGCCGGGTATAGCGATCTTTGAAGCTTCCCTTGTCGTAAGGAAACAGAAACTCCTCGCCGCGCTTCATCGCTTCGGCGCAATGTTCACCTTCGCGCAACTTAGCAAAATCAATGAGATCACGTTCACTGTGCGGGCGAGCACGGTGCGCGGTCAGCTTAGTGGCACGTCGAACTTCCAACGTCTTATACAAGTAGCGCCGCCCATACTTCGAAACGTGAGTCTTGCGAAGTGCCATGTCATATTTCGTTACTTCTTCTCCAGCGCCGGCATCGAGCGGCGGCAAGTCGTCAATTGCCTCGCCAAGCGTTGGTGACTCCACCGCTCGGAATGCACGATTCAGCTCAGCCGGAAAATAGTTTGGCAGATTAAGGCGAGTGCCGACGATGAGTTGGCGCACGCGCTTTTGGGGGACGCCAAGTTCACAAGCTCTTTCCATCTGCGAATGCACTCGATACCCGATAGCTCGTGCCTCCTGCTGGACTCGCGTGAAATAGCGCCCGTCGTCCGCCGATTTGATACCGAGCACGTTCTCCATCACCCAAACGCGAGGAAGAAAGAATTCGATATAACGGAGGAACTCCCGGTAAAGATCGCGACGCTGGTCTTCGATCAAACGAGGGCCGCTGTTTGCCCCATCCCGTTGGCGCACATTCGAGAACCCCTGGCATGGCGGACCGCCGACGATCACGTCAATCACCTCGTTACCAATCAACGCTCTTAACTCATCCGGAGTGAATTGCGTTAAGTCTTTCTTAAGCACGTGCGGAACGCTGGGAAAGTTTTTTCGAAAAACGGCGATGGCCTCCTTGTTATCGTCAATCGCGGCGAGGCACTGGAATCCAGCGCGCACCATTCCCAGACTAAACCCGCCACAGCCTGAAAATAAGTCGATGAAATTGAGGGACGGGCTCTGGCTATGCGGGGCTGAGCGGTTGGTCCTGGGGCGACGAGGCACTAAGCAATCTCCTTCGGATGAGGGCGGGTAAAAAAGGACGACGCTATGGTAGCGAGTACAAGACGCTCTGACAAGCGTGGTAACGGACCTCCCACACATCTGAATGGCTCGTCCATGCTCACGCTCAAACCGCGCGCGAGGCGAATGACGAACTCGATTCGCCTAGCGCGCTTCAGCGTGCTTCCACCAAGTTGCTTTAGCACAAGGGCTGAAGCCCGCGACGGAAGGAAGCCCGCTTAAGCGGGCTTTTTCAATCTCGCGTCCGTGGTTCCCCAGCCGTAAAACGGCTGGGCTAGTAACCTGCGGGAAAGCCGCGTGAACCGCGGCTGGCCCAGCACGCTTCAGCGCGCTTCAGCGTGCTTTCAACTACTTGCTTGAGCGCGAGGGCTGACGCGGGAGGAGGGGATGGTACTCACAAGCAGTACGAAGGTAGTTTCCTAATCTGGAATTTAGATTAGGAAACTACCGAGTACGAAAGCCGCTTTTCGATCTTGTTCAACGACGAGCATAATCGCTGATACTATATCCGCGCTTATTACCTCAGCGCGTACTATCTCGGCGCGGTTTATCTCGACGCTTATTGTCTCGGCGCTTATTATCTCGGCGTGTACTATCTCTGCGCGCACAATCTCGGCGCGCAGAGTCTCGCGGGAGGATCACGATGAAACGAGGGCCCCTGGCATGCATCAAGAGCATGACACTGTTAACGATCACCATCGTCTTCAGCCTTCTTTGCTTTAGTAGCTCAGCGGTTGAGGCGCAGCGCAGGCCTCCGAACATTGTGGTGATCGTCGCCGACGACATGGGCTATGCGGATATCGGCGTCCACGGCAGCAAGGACATTCCCACGCCAAACATCGACGCGCTGGCTAAAGCAGGAATCCGCTTTACCGACGCCTATGTCAGCGGCCCATACTGCAGTCCCACCCGGGCAGGACTCTTAACGGGTCGTTATCCGCAACGGTTCGGGCATGAGTTCAACCTTGACTTGTCTCCAGCCCATAATGATTTCGGTCTGCCGCTCAGTGAAACCACAATGGCAGATCGCTTAAAGGCTGCCGGTTACCGGACGGCGCTGTTTGGTAAATGGCATCTCGGATCCGGTGACAAGTACCATCCGCTGGCCCGCGGGTTCGATGAGTTCTTCGGATTTCAGGGAGGCCAGCATTCATACCTCGACACCCAAGCCGCGAGTCGCAATCCTCTACTCGACGGCAGAAAGATCGTCGCCGAGACAACCTATCTCACAGACGCCTTCACCGACCGTGCCGTCGACTTCATCAAGCGACAGAAGACGCAGCCCTTCTTCCTTTATCTCGCGTTCAATGCCGTGCACATACCAATGCAGGCGACCGACAAATACCTGGCGCGATTCATGCACATCGCCGACGAGCAGCGCCGCACCTACGCCGCGATGCTGTCGGCGATGGACGATGGCATTGGCAGAACGTTGGCCGCGTTGCGTGCGGAAGGGCTCGAAGAGAACACGCTGGTGATCTTCTTCAACGACAACGGCGGGCCGACTATGGCGGGCACGACGATCAACGGCTCAAGCAATGCACCGCTGCGGGGCTCGAAGCGACAGACCTGGGAAGGCGGTATCCGCGTGGCGTTCATGATCCGTTGGAAGGGTCAGCTCGCGGAAGGCAAGATCGACTCGCGGCCGATCATTCAGCTCGATGTGTTGCCGACGGCGCTCGCGGCAGCCGGTGTGAATCCGCAACCGCAATGGAAACTCGACGGCGTGAACCTGCTTCCCTTTCTCAACGGCAAGCTGTCTGGCCCACCGCACGAAGCGCTTTACTGGCGGCTGGGCGAGAACATGGCAATTCGCAAAGGTAATTGGAAACTGGTGAAGACCAGCGAGCGTCCTTTGCAGGATGTCGACCCTGCCATCTTCGCTGATCTATCAGGCGCGGAACTTTACAATCTCGCAGACGACATCGGGGAAAAGAAGAATCTGGCCGCGGCACATCCGGAAAAGGCCAGGGAGTTGGCTGCCGCCTGGCAACGATGGAACAAAGAACTGGCGAAGCCGCTCTGGGCGCCAGGCTCAACCGCACAGCGATGATGCAAAATATTTAGCGGCGGATTTTCGTGGATAAACCCGGATCAGAACTCTTGTCAGTACCACCTGCGGTGGCGGGTGGCGGTCGTTATTCGAGAGACTGCGTAGCTTGAGACTCGCCCGCATCCACCACACCAGCGGGGCTCTCCGCTGGGAACTCCGGTCCGCAGGCGGTACTGACAAATCCGCGTCGATCCATGTGCATCCGCGGCTAAGCAAATCCTATTCTTCTCAACGGAACGGCCAGTTTGCTCTGAGCTCGGCGACGGTGCCGTGGTAGACGTTGACGTCCATGTCGGTCCTGGTACCGGGCACGCGGAATAAACAACGGTTGGGATCGGCAGGCTGACCAGCAGCGGTGGGTGTGCAGTTAATTTCGCTCGAGAACTGCCAGAGCGTATAGGTGGGCCAGGTGCGCGTGGGGAAGTCCGTGACTTGTGACTTGAAGCGCGCGTACCACAAATGTGTCTTTGAGAAAACCTTGTCGCGGCCAAACTTTTTTGAGATCTGTTTAGTGACGGCGTGGTTGGCATAAACGAGTGGATAGCGTCCGGTCTTTTTCTTAATCCGTTTGATAAAGCGGCGGGCCGCGGCGAGGGTCATGTCCTTTGCCGCATCCAGACTTTCAATGTCGAGCGCCAGCACTTCGTCCGGCCCCGGTTTGACGGTCTCGAGATAAAAGTCGGCCTGCTTGATCGGATCGCCCGGCCTGCCCAGATGATACGAGCCCCACTTGAACCCGCGGCGTTTAGCTTCTTCCTTTCGCTCGGCGTAGCGGGTATCGATTCGGTCGCCGATCGTCGCACGGTGGATGATGCCCGCTAATCGCGGTTCCGTGGCGAGCTGGTCCCAGACGATTTCGTTGCCTTGAAACGGGTCGATGACGAGTGCCGTGGAAAGGTCTTTCCACGGCTGATTGAACTCGGCGGCCAAGTCGCCGGCTGGTCCGGTTTGGGCGAGGCCGGTGGTGACCAACAGAAGAATCAACCCTGTCGAGCTAAGCTGCTTTATCTTTATCATTTCTCCGCAGCGGTTAATGGCTTGCTGCCCTTGGGTATTAGACAAGGTTGGGGTTAAATTGGCCAGGGAGACTTCATCATGGTGACGAACTTAGCCGAAGAAATCGCTACCAAGGCTGCAATGTTGCCCGATGATTTGCAGAGCGAGGCGTTGCAGTTTGTCGAATCGCTTCTCGCGCGTCAGTCAAACGGACCCGACAGCAAGCGCGAGTTCATAAATGTGAAAGGCATCCTTCAGGGCAACTACGACTCGTTGGATGAAGACATTCGAGCGATGCGACGTGAGGCGTGGAAGAAGTTTCCGCGTGATGTTGAACGATGAGTGCGATTGTCGCAGACACGCACGCACTGATTTGGTATCTGAATAACTCGCCCAGATTGTCTTTGGCAGCAAGTCTGGCCTTCGAACAAGCGCAAGCCTCTGGCGCGCTGACTTACATTCCGTCTATCGTTATCGTCGAATTGCGCTACCTGGTGGAGAAAGGCGCCTTTACCGAAGCGGATTACCAAACCATTCTGGCGACGATTAACAACTCGGCGACCGCGCTCACTATCGCACCGCTGAACCTTGCAGTCGCCGAAGCTTTAGCGCAAGTTTCCCGCAAGGTCGTGCCGGATATGCCGGACCGCATTATCGCGGCTACGGCACTATCCCTGGGTCTGCCGCTGGTCACTCGTGACACAGAGATCCGCAAGCTAACAAACGTTGCGACCGTTTGGTGAACGTTGGCCTGGATACTCGAACGCGAGTCACAAGTCGCGACTCGCGACTGTTATGGCGTCAGGTCCAGAGCTTCGACGATCCGGGTGAAAGGTATCTGAGCGGTTTCGTTCACCTCGCGCACGTAGTCTGCGTTCTCGGCTTCGAATAAGCACATGCAGTGCGCTTCACCCGGCACGAAAGTCGTCCGGATATATTCGCGAGTCGCGAGTCTGGAGTCGCGAGTCATTGGTCAGAACCGTCTGCGGTAGCGGACGGTTGATCAATCGTGGCGAACAAGTCAGAAGCTAACCTGCACATCACACGTTTTCGGCATCCCTGCTTAAACCGCCCGCTACCGCAGGCGGTTCGGACTCAGGACTCGCCACTCGCGACTCCAGACTCACGACTCCAGACTCACGACTTTCATCAAATTGCCGATCGCGGTAACCAGTTCCGCCTGCTCTATAGGCTTGGCGATGTGTGCCTGGTAGCCGGCGGCGACAGCTCGTTCGCGATCCTTGCCTGTGGCGTAGCCGGTCAGCGCGATGGCCGGTACCAGACCGCCGCGTTCGGGCGACAACTGACGCACTCGACGAATGAAAGCATAGCCGTCTTCCTCAGGCATGCCGATATCGCTCACCACTACGTCAGGCCTTGCTTCTTCAAGGGCTCGCAGTGCCTCGGCCGCCGACGATGCCAAAATCGGCCGGGCGCCACAGCGTTCCAGCATCATACTGATTAACGAACGCGCATCGGCATCGTCCTCGATGACCAGCACTCGCAGGCCATCAAGCCGACCCACATTTGCGCGCGTTCTGGCAGCGGCCCGACTTGCTTTATTGATCTCCGGCCTATCTCGTACGCGATCTGTTTGGCCTGCTTCGGGAGGCGCAAGCCCGTGAGGAGCGAGGGGCAGTTCCACTGTGAAAGTTGCACCCAACCCTTTGCCCGGACTAGCGGCGGTAACACTGCCACCGTGCAACTCAACCAGGTGACGGACCACGGCCAGGCCCAGGCCCAGGCCCCCCTGTCTGCGGGACATCGAACCTTCAGCCTGCCGAAAACGATCAAACACGTGCGGAAGGAATTGCGCATCAATACCCTCGCCTGAGTCACTGACCCTGAGCTGAACAGATGAATTCACGCAACGGAGCGCGACGTCGACGCGCCCGCCGCGCGGCGTGAATTTGATTGCATTCAAGAGCAGGTTCCAGACGACCTGGCGCAACCTGCTCGCGTCGCCCTTGATCGTGCAGGCGCCGGAATCCAGAACCATCTCGATCTGGATGTTTTTGGCTTCGGCCGCGGGATGCACCGTGTCTTTTGCGGCTTCGATCACCGTGGCAAAATTGACCGGGTTTAGCTCGAGCCGGAGATTGCCGGTGATGATGCGCGAGACGTCAAGCAGGTCGTCGATTAGTCGCGCCTGCAGCCGCGCGTTACGCTCGATAGTCTCGAGACCGACCGCGAAGTTGTCTTCATTAATATCGCCTGAGCGGATCAGCGAAGCCCAACCGAGCACCGAAGTGAGTGGCGTGCGCAGTTCGTGTGAGAGCGTGGCCAGAAACTCATCCTTTAATCGATCCGCCTCCTCAGCCTCGCGGCGCGCCTGTCGTTCGAGCACGAGAAGTTTTGAGCGCCCCTCTTCGGCCAGCTTGCGCGCGGTGACATCAAGCACCAGCGAGAGCACAGAAACCAGATGGCCCGCATCATCATTGAGGACCGAGTTGTACCACTCGCAATGAATGATCGATCCTGCGCGAGTGTAATTGCGGTTTCTGAGCACCCCCTGCCGTTCCCTTCCTTCGCGTTGTTTGTTGGTCAACTGAGCGACGGAATTGAGATCTTCATGAAAGACGAACTGCCATTCATTGACGTGCTTACCGAGCACTTCTTCGGCCTGCCAGCCGAACAGCCGCTCGGCGGATTCGGTCCAGCGTGAGACGCGAAAATCGCTGTCCCACTCGACGACGGCCAGGGGCGAGTTCTCTACATGAAAAGCCAGCCGTTGATGAGCCTCGCGGACCTTCTCGTCCGCGCGCTTGCGCTTAGTAATATCGCGGACCACCGCGATGCCGCCAATAACTTTGCCCTCGTCGCCGTACAGCGGCGAATAATGCGCTTCAAAGAAACCTTCGCGGCCTGTTTCCGGGACCGCATAGGGCCGATTCTCGGAGGTTAAGGAGCGCCCGGCCAGGGCTTCGCGGAAATACTTGTCGTCGCCGTTCTCTTTCAAGAAAGGGAAAAGGTCGAAGGCGCACTTGCCGAGCACAGCCTGGCGGCTAACGCCAGACATACGTTCCATGGCCAGGTTCCAAGCCAGGTAACGACAGTCGCGATCAAACGCGACGAAGCCGTCGACGCTTGCGTCAAGCAGCGAGGTCAGCAAGTGCAGGTCGTTCATCAAGATGTTAACGGAGAAAAGTCCGGAGTCTGGAAGTCGTGAGTCTGGAGTCTCTGGTTTTGGTCCTTGACTCGCCACTCCTGACTCGTGAATCTGTTTATAGATCGCAGGAATGGTAAAACGAAAGTCGGGAATTGGGAAACGGGAAGAAAGTCGTGAGTCGGGAGTCGGGAGTCGTGAGTCGGGAGTCGTGAGTCGGGAGTCCGAGAGTCAACCTGGCAGGCTGCTGAAAAACACGGTGTCTAGATCAAAGGATCCATGCGATCCACAAATCACACGAACGAACACGAAATAACACTAAGAAAACCGCACCCTTTTCGTGTGACTTCGTGCAATTTCGTGCAATTTCGTGGATCGTAATCACTTTTCAGCCGCCAGCCAGGGAGGGATTGGGTACTCGTGCAGTTTGTTTTCCTGGATGTCTCATTCGTTACGCGGTGCTCAGTACTTGGTGCTTAGTACTTCGTGCTTTGACGTAGGACGTAAGACCTGGGACTTGAGCCTTGAGACTTGAGCCTTGGGACCCTGTCAGTACTTCGTGCTTAGTACTTCGCGCTCTGACAGGGGACTTGTGACCTGGAACTTGAGACTTGGGACCTCTGACTGGTCTCGCGTGATCGAGATACCGGCCATCTCGGCAAAGAGTTGTTCGTATTGATCCACCACGCGGTCCCAGGTGTAGTGTTCGCGTGCGCGCGCCTGGGCGCGATTGCGAAAAGCCTGGACCAGCGAGCCGTCTCGCAGGACGCGCTGCAGTTTATGGGCGAGTTCTTTTTCGTCGTGGTAGAGGATGCCCGCGTCACCGACGGCTTCGATGTTTTCGGGCGCCGCCAGCGTGAGCACACAGTTGCCGAAACCCATCGCCTCAAGCAGGGCCGGATGCGTACCGCCGACTTCGGTTGCATGAACATAGCAGTACGCGCTTTGCTGCAAGGCGCGATAGTCCTGGCCAAACACAAAGCCGGTGAAGATGATGCGTTTGTCGCCGCGCGCGCGCAGCTTTAGATCGCTGATATAATCGTGCGCATACGGCGCGTCACCAACGATCAAGAGTTTGTGCGCGGTCCGCGTTTTCTTAAATGCTTCGATGACCATCTGCGCGTTGTTCTCCGGCTCAAGCCGAGAAACGTAAAGCACATAACGATTCGGTTCCACGCGCCACTTGTGGACCAGTTGCGGATGTGGCCGCCGCTCAACCTCTGAACCGTAGGCAATCATGGTTGAGGGAGCGCGGTAGCGAGCGTGGTAGTAGTCCTGAATGACGCGGGCGTCGGTGATGGTGCGGTTGGGCAGGATGGTCGCCAGCCTTTCCGTTAGCAGGTAGTAGCGCTGCCCAATCCAGTTCCACTTCTTGCGCTTGTGTTCGAGGCCGTCGACATTGATGGCGACCGGCGTTCCCGTCGCGCGCAACAACGCCGCGAAGGGCGCATTGGCCGCATTGCAGATCAGCGCGGCGTCAAAGCGTTTCGGCACAGCGTGCAGCGCGGAAAGAAAAGTATGAACTACGGTATCGAAGTATTTGTGACGGATGGTCGGCAGGACTTGCAAATGCACCCCATGAAACTCGAGCTCACGAGGTGAGACGTAATGGGCGCGGCAATAGACGGTGACATCGTGTCCGCGGGTCACCAATCTGGTAGAGAGATGCTCGGCAAATGTCTCAAAGCCGCCGTAGCTAGCCGGGATACCTCGTGTTCCGAGTATGGCTATTCGCATTTACTTAGAACGCTACATAGTTGGTCCGGTTCCGGATTCGCTTCGTCCGGGATCAAACCACCATCAAGGGCTGCTACACCCATTGGGTCGAGCGCCGCAGTTTACGACTTTCCACCAGCGACTTGTTTGTAAACTTCAAGGGTTCGTCTTGCCGTGTCTTGCCAACTGAACTGGCCGGCGCGATTCAGGCCTTTGACGCGCAGTTGATTACGAAGGTCTGGATTATCGATCAATTGCGCCAGGGCTGCCGTCATTTCCCCTTCGTCAAATGGATTTACCAGCAATCCGGCGTCGCCCACTACTTCGGGCAAGCTGGTTTGGTTGCCAACGATCACGGGGGTACCGCATTTCATTGCTTCCAGTGGAGGCAAGCCGAACCCTTCGAAATACGAGGCGTAGACAAAACAAATGGCTCCTGAATACAGTGCCGGCAAGTCAGCTTCTGAGACGTAACCCGTCAGAAGAATTTCATTGCCTATGCCGCTCTCCGCGATCACGCGGAGTGTCTCATCGTAGAGCCAACCCTTTTTGCCTACGAGGACAAGTTTTGGAAGCTTAACGCCGGAGCGTGCACGGCGCAAGCTGGTAAAAGCTCGGACCAAACGCGTCAAATTCTTACGAGGTTGAATCGATCCGACTGACAGTATGTAATCACCCGCAATGCCATAAGTATGTCGGACTCGTTGCAGTTCTTTCTCATCGGTAACGGGGGCAAAGTGGGCGGGCGCGGCCAGCGGGATCATCGTCACTCGTTCGGGAGAAATGCCGTAGGTTTCAATAATGTCCTGGCGCGCGCTTTCCGAGAGCGCCAGAATCTGTGCCGCGCGGCGCGCCGAACTGCGCACGGTGAAACGCAACTGCATCCGGCTGCGGCGCTTGAAAGTCAGCGGCAGATGTTCAAACGAAAGGTCGTGGATGCTGACAACCAGCGGACAGGGCGCCCAGGGTGGCGCAGTAAATTGAACATGAAGCACGTCCACGGGATTGCGTCGCAAAGCAGCACTGAGCGTTAGGGGAATGCGCACCAGCGGGGTGTGGGGCAGGGTTTGCGAGACCTGGAAGTTGGGCCAGCGTCCACTGAAGCGATCGACGGCTTCGCGCTTAGTGACAAACAGAGTGTATTGATTGACTGAGTCGATCTGGGCGAGGGCCTCGATCAGATTAATGGCGTAGCTTTCGTTCCCGGCCAGCCGAGCGCCAACGGAATGGGCGTCTATGGCAATGTGCAAGAAGCTTCCTGCTCCGAAAATACCGTGGACCGTGAACCGTAAATCGTCAACCGTAAACCGTGAACAGCAAGCGGTGAAGGATCCTGACCTGTGATTCCTGCTGTTTACAGTTCACGGTTCACGGCTTTTCCGGTTTACGGCTTTTCCCCTACTTGGCTTTGGCTGAGGCCGCGTCGGGGTTCCGGTTTCTGGTATCCCGCTCACGAATTCGGGCCGCTTTGCCGCGCAGCTCACGCAGGTAATAAAGCTTGGCGCGCCGCACGCGTCCTCTCTTTACCAGATCGATATGATCAATGATCGTGGCATGCAGCGGAAAGATCCTCTCGACGCCCACGCCGAAGCTGGTTTTGCGAACCGTGATCGTCTCTCTGGCGCCGCCATGTTTGCGGGCGATCACTACACCTTCAAAAACCTGTAAGCGCTCTTTTGTTTCCGATTCCTTGATGCGCACGTGAACGCGCACGGAATCACCGGGTTGAAAATCGGGAATATTTGTTCGCAGTTGCGCTTTTTCAATACTGTCCAATCGATTCATGTCATTAACTCCATCATGATAATTTTCGATTTTCGATTTTAGATTTCAAATTTCAGATTTGAAATTTGCGATTTGCTATTTGAAGACTTCCTTGTGAGTCACCTCAATTAACAAATCTAAAATCCAAAATAGCTCATTTCAAAAGATCGGGCCGGTTGCACTCGGTCTTCCTGAGCGCTGCCTCGTGTCGCCAGCGAGCAATCTCGCGGTGGTTGCCGCTCACCAGAACGTCCGGCACGCGCATGCCGCGAAACTCTGTCGGGCGCGTGTAATGCGGACAGTCGAGCAACCCAGCCGAGAACGACTCGTTCACCGCGGAAGTTTCGCTTCCCAAAGCCCCGGGAACCAGCCGAACGATGCTGTCAACCAAAACGATCGCGGCCGGCTCGCCGCCTGAAAGAACATAATCTCCGATCGAGATTTCCTCGGTCACTAGCGCTTCCACAACCCGCTCGTCGACGCCTTCATAACGGCCGCATATCAACACCAGATGATCGCTGGTATCGGCAAGTTCCGCCGCCAGCGCTTGATCCAACACGCGACCCTGGGGCGACAGCAGCACTACTCGGGTGCCGGTTGGGTAGTCGGCGCGAGTGCTCGCTGCGGTCAAGTCTTCAACTGCTGCAAAGATCGGTTCGGGCTTGAGCACCATTCCGTCGCCGCCGCCAAACGGCCGATCGTCGACCATGTGGTGTTTGTCGCTGGTCCAGTGCCGCAGGTCATGTGCTGCGATTTCAATCAAACCAGCGGCGCGGGCGCGGCGCACGATCCCGTAATCAAACGCCTCGCGAAAGAACTCCGGGAAAATCGTGATGATGTCAAAGCGCAACAAATTGACACCTTGGCGACTTGGCGCCTTTGCGGGAGATTCCCCGGTTTCGCTCGCCGCAATGGTCGTCAAGAACTACGTCTCCCGCAAAAGGCGCCAAGGGAACCCAGTACTCTACAACTCCAAGAGCCCTTCCGGCGGATCGATCACAATCAACTGCTGCTTCGTATCCAGCTTGACGATGATCGAATTGACCATCGGCACCAGGCTGTCCTTCTGCTCGTCATTAACCACGACCAGGAGATGAACGCCTCCGGTTCTCATCACGCCCTTTACGATTCCCACTTGTTGACCGGTGATAGTCTCAACCTTGCAGCCCTCAAGTTCCCAATCGTAATACTCGTCGTCCGTCAGTCGAACGCTTTCCGCTTCCGGTACGGCGAAATCATGTCCGACTAACGCACTGGCCGCTTCAACCGTGTCGAAGCCCGTGAATTTCAGCACCACGCGGCCCTTCTGAAACCAGTGATTTTCGAGCTGAACAGGCCACGGCTCGCCTCCCGAAGCAACCGCAAAAAGCCGGGAAAGGCCCTGAAAACGTTCCGGAAAATCTGTCAAAAGATCTGCGACGACCTCGCCTTTGAGGCCCCGCGTCCTGGTGGCGTGCGCGACTACTACCAGCGACTCAGCTTCCACGCCGGCATCGTTTTTCGCCTCACCACTCATTCCACAATATCGAGCACAAAACGCCGTTCGGTCTTGAAGCCGACGGCATGGACCAGCGAGCGCAACGCCCGCACGGTGCGACCCTGTTTGCCGATCACCTTGCCCATATCCGCCTGGGCGACGCGCACCTCGATTAACGTCGTTCCGTTGCGATCGACTGCGCGCACATCGACTGCGGATTGGTCATCGACCAGCGCTTTGACGATTAGTTCGACCGTGTCTCTCATGATGTTTCCTATTCAGGCCTGGCTGCCGCAACTCAAGAGAACGCGCTCTCTTCCCAACTGCCCCGCCTACTCCGTCGCGCTGGTTGCTGCTGCCGCCTGTGCTTTCTCGCTGGCCAGGATCAGCCGCTGTACCGTTTGCGTCGGTTCCGCGCCGTTGGTGATCCAATGACGCACGCGATCCAGCTTTAGATTAATCTCCGCCGGTTGGCGCGTAGGGTTGTACGTACCCACGTTTTCGAGATACGCCCCATCGCGTTTTGATCGCTTTTCCTTCACCACGATTCGATATGAAGGTCTCTTTTTTGCGCCCGTGCGCATCAAGCTGATTGCTAACAAAGTAATTTCCTCCGATTAATTTGTCCGACAAACTTTAGTTTGTCGTCGTTCCCACAGACAGAATTTCTTTCGCACAAATCGACAAACTGAAGTTTGTCGGACACTCTTTTTGTCGGACACTCTTGTCGGACACTATTTTGTCGGACGTTTCTCAGCGCCGCTTCTTCTTTCGTTTCTTCTTCAGTTTCTTCCGCGATGGACCGGCGGGCAAGTCGCCGCCATTCCCATCACCCATACCACCAAGATCGGGAAGACCGGACAAGCCGGCCATTCTCCGCATCATCTTTCCCTTCAGACCACTGCCGCCGAAAAGGCCCGACCCGGTTAGCTGGCGCATCATCTGCCGCATTTCGGTGTACTGCTTGATCAACTGATTGACGTCAGCCGCGCTCGTACCTGATCCGCGCGCAATCCTTCGCCGGCGATTGGCGTTCAGAATCTTATGGTCGCTGCGCTCTTCGATAGTCATCGAGTCGATGATGGCCTCGGTGCGCTTCAGTTCCCGCTCCATCTGGGTCGACTGCTCCTCGCTCAACTGGGGCATGCCCATGCCGCCGAGCAATTGATCCGGCAAGAGCTTCATGATCTTTGAGAAAGAACCGAGCTTCTTGACCTGGCGCAGTTGCGAACGAAAGTCATCAAGAGTGAATTCGTTCTTCTGGAGCTTCTTGAGTTGCTCTTCCGCCTCAGACTGATCGACCTTGGCCTGAACCTCTTCAATCAGCGAGAGCACGTCGCCCATTCCCAGGATGCGCTGGGCCACGCGGTCCGGATAGAAAGGATCGAGCGCGTCGTATTTCTCGCCCACACCGACGAACTTCACCGGCTGACCGGTAACCTGCTTGATCGAGAGGGCCGCGCCGCCACGCGCATCGCCATCCATTTTCGTCAGCACCACACCGGTGATGCCTATGCGGCGATGAAACTCCTCGGCGGAACGTACTGCATCCTGGCCCGTCATCGCATCGGCCACAAACAGTATTTCCACGGGATGCGTTTCGCCCTTGATCGTGACCAGTTCCTCCATCAACTCATCGTCGATGTGGAGTCGTCCGGCGGTGTCGATCAAGAGCGTGTCAAAGCCCGTCTGCTGCGCGTGCTTGTAGGCTTCGCGCACGAGGGTCAGCGGATCATTGGTCTCAGGTTGTTCAAAGATCTGTTGGCCGGTCGCCTTAGCGATGACCTTTAACTGTTCGCGCGCCGCCGGTCGGTAAACGTCCACCGAAACCAGCAGCGGCTTGCGTTCCTGGTTCTTCGCGAGCCAGCGCGCAATCTTTCCTGTCGAAGTGGTTTTGCCGGAACCTTGCAGGCCGACAATCATCACCACGTTGGGAATCTGTTTGGTAAAGACCAGGCGCGAGGATTGGCCGCCGAGCAATTGCACCAGTTCGTCAAAAACAATCTTGACGACCTGTTCGGACGGCTTCAGTTCCTGCCAAACCTGCTGTCCCTCGGCCTTCTCTTTGACCGAAGCGATAAAGTCTTTGGCGACTTTAAAGTTGACGTCTGCTTCGAGCAACGCCAGCCGAATCTCGCGTAAAGCCGCATCGACGTGCTCCTTCGTCAGCACGCCTTCGCCGCGCAGATTTTTCAGCGTCCGCTTTAGCTTGTCCGAAAGGGACTCAAACATAACACATCAGGCGCGCTTTCCGTGCTTTACGGAAACGCAAATCATAGCGGTCCGTCCGAAAGAGTGTCAAGGAAGGCTGCTTCACCGCATGGGCCGCTTCAATAAAGCAGGCAGTGCTATCGCACGCAGATATCAAAAGCCGTCGCTCAGAACGGTAGTTCCGTTTAGAGGCGGGCGTTGCCCGCCGGTGCCTGTCGAAAGAAATGAATTCACTTTGATTAACCTTGAGCCGGCGGGCAACGCCCGCCTCTAAACGAAGAATTGATTTCAAATTAGGGCACTACCCTCAGAACAGATTGGTGGACGGTTTGCGAAGCGATGTGTTAAATTGGCGCCGTTTTGACAGAGTGCGACTAGAGATACGTACCTGCCCTCCCGATGGTAAAGCGGCGCAGAAATGAAAAGCGCGGCTGATTCTAACTTTATACAGACCTAAATGACTAAACGTGTCGATTCTGGGCCCAAGAGCACAGAAGATACCTCTGCTGGACGTAGCGTGGTTGATCTCGCCGATGCCAGAGTACGGCTGAAATCGCGGGCTCGCGGAGGTGTCTCTGACGACTCACTCGAACGCGAACTGGAAGCTATTCGTTCGTTGCTCGATCAGGGTCTGACTACAGAAGCCAAATCGCGTCTGGCCACGCTGATCGCAGCGTCTCGCCATAATCCTTCAATCCTGGCGCTGGCCCGCTGCGCTTTGTCCGTTTCCCTCGAGATGCAGAATCATCATCGCGAGTCGCTGGCCGCGATCGCGATGTACGAAACCCCCGAATCGCGCACCAAACTTAACGAAGAGGCTAACAACTCGCTGCGGGTCCAAATCAGCATTGCCTATAACTACAACGGCGATCATCCGCGGGCCATCGCTCTGCTGAAATCAGCCTTGCGCGAGTTGACCGAAAGCGGTGAGGAAGCGAAGTTGGGTCCCGTGTATGCCGCGTTAGCGCGTGTCTATCGCAGCATCAGCGAGTACCCAATAGCCCGCGACTACTCCCAGCGCGCCCTCGAACACTTTCGCGGTTCAGGCGACTGGCGCGGTTTGGCCGAAGCTTATTTCGGGATTGCTCTGGCGGACAATTTCGAGGGCGCCTACGACGCGTCGCTCGAGAATTACGAGCTGGCGTTGAAACTGATCGGTGACCGTCCCGCCAGTTATACGCTCGGCCGAATCTACGCCAACATGGCTGGCGCCTGCTGGTTCCTCAAGCGTCCGCAGGAAGGAATTCGTTATCTCGAGAAGGCAATCAGCTATTACGAACGCACGGACCAGAAGGGTAACGCCGCCAATGGCTACAACAACCTCGGCATCAATCTGATTCTGATCGGGCAGTGGGAACGCGCGCATGAAGCGCTCGACCGGGCGCTGACGTTGGCTTCGGAAGTTGATGAGCGTGGCGGGCAAGTGCCGATGATCCTGGATTCATTGGGCGAGCTGGAAATGTTGCGTGGCAACTACGATGACTCGCGCAGCTATCTTGAACGCTCGGTCAGTCTGGCGAAAGAGAATGGGAACAAGTGGTACGCCTGCCAGGCTCTTCGTACCCTGGGGCGGTGCACGCTCGCTATGGGTGATGAAACCGCCGCGGTGACGAATGGAACGGAAGCGCTTGCGTTGGCTGAAGCCATTGGCGATCGCCAGGCAATTTGCGAATCGCGTTTGATTCTGGCTGAGGCTCGGCTTTCCTTAGGCGATCTCACGGAATGCGCCGCCGAACTGCAGCGAGTGACCGAGCAGGCATCCGATTCGCCCACTGACCTGAATTTCAGCGGCGAAGCGCAAAGGGTTTACGGCAAACTGGCAATGGTCGAAGGAGATGCCGCGGGAGCTGCTCAACACTTCGGCCGCAGCGTTTCGATCTTTGACATGCTTGGTGATCGGTATCGCGCCGCACGAGTACATTTCGAACTGGGGCGGGCTTACGCTGCCAGCCGGTCGGACCGCGCCACTGAACACTTGTCACGTGCGGCCAGCACATTTCGTGAGCTTGGTGCACACGTTGACCTGGCGCGCGTCGAGAACGCGCTGAATACTCTCGAGGCAACCGTCGATGAAGATCAGCAGGCGGAACCGCCGGCTCTGACGCAGTTGCTGACCTTGCGATTGGCAGAGGCGGTGGCGTCTCGCGAGCTTCTGCTGCGCGAACTTGCGGCCATCATGCGCCAGGAGACAAAGGCCAATCGGATCGTTATTTCCGAAATGGGCGAAGACAATCATCCGCACGTCGTGGTTGCCCATGGCTGCACGCCTGCGGAAGCCGCACGCATCGCCGAGGATTTGACTCCGCTCAAGACCGAAGAAGCGCGAGAACGTTTCGGCAAGAAGAATGACGCCACCTTGATCGCGCTGCGATCGACGAATGCCGAGCCGGCCATTCTTTACCTGGCTCCGAAAGAACGTGCGGCCCTGCCCGTGAATCTTTCGCTTGAGCCGCTGTTGCGCATTGTGGAACTCGGAATGGACGTGTGTGCGCTGCGCGCGGGAGCGCAGAAGGGATCCAGCACACCACAGCAGGAGACGCTTGCTGGTTCAGGTCTGATGCCGGGCTTCATTCATTCCAGTCCGGCGATGACCCGCCTGGTCGAGGAAGTGCACAAGATCCGCTCCTCGGATGTGACCGTACTGGTCACGGGCGAATCGGGCACCGGCAAAGAGTTAGTGGCTCGCGCCATCCATGCCATATCTTCTCGACGCGACAAGGTCTTCGTTCCTTTCAACTGTACGGCGGTCCCCAAGGAGCTTTCCGAAGGATATCTTTTCGGCTATCGGCGCGGCGCTTTTACCGGCGCAGTTAACGACTCGCCCGGAGTGATTCGCACGGCGGCCGGCGGCACTTTGTTCCTGGACGAGATTGGTGACCTGCCGCTGGATGTGCAGCCGAAACTCTTGCGGTTTCTGCAAGAGGGTGAAATTCAACCGCTCGGAGAGCAGCGTCCGATCAATGTCGATGTGCGGATCATCGCGGCCACCAATACCGATTTGGAAGAGATGGTGGCCCAGAGCCGCTTTCGCGAAGACCTCTACTATCGCTTGAACGTGATTCGCCTGCGTGTGCCGCCATTGCGTGAGCGCCGATCGGAAATACCAACCATCGTCAACTATTACATCAATCACTATTCGGCAAAGTTTGGCCGCAAGGATATTCAGATAACGCCGTCCGCAACTGATCTACTGATGGTCGGCGATTGGCCGGGTAACGTGCGGCAACTTTGCAATGAGATCCAGCGGGTAGTCGCACGCGCAGAAGACGGCACAGTCATCACCGCCGACCACCTGTCTCCGGAACTGAAACGCACCGCCGCTCCGGTCTCAGCGCCGTCATCCGGCGCACCGCTCGCAGCCGTTTCCGGCAGCGGATTGCAAAATGTCACCCTCGCTGATGCCCTCGCCGAAGTCGAACGCCGCATGATTGCCGATGCCCTGCGCCGGCACAGCGGCAACATCTCCAGAGCCGCGCGTGAGCTTGGCCTAACACGTCGCGGCCTATACCTCAAACTCGAACGCCACTCGCTCTCAGCCAGCGCCTAACCACCTCGGCTGCTTTTCATACTCTATCGATTGAGCCGTAATTTCGTAGCGAATCAATAAATCCGACCAACGCCGCTCCAGCCTTCCTCTTGTCAAAAGCGGGGCGCTCACGGCGATGCTTATCAAGGCCGGTGGATCAGTGATATAAACAGCACACTATGATCGTAAGAGAGATTGTTGCGTTCCTCGGCTATTCCCTCATCTGGTTGCCGCTCACCGGACTCTTCATCTGGGCGCTCTGTTTGGTTCTCAAACATACGAAGTTACCCCGTGCTCTGGTCGTGGTGATTAGCTGCCTCATCGTAGCGGTGAGTCTTCATTTCCTTGAATCCGTACGCACATTTGATAAGGATGATGTTTACGAGCTGATCGACGTAGGCATCTGGCTCGTTGTCTTCATGTTCTTTTGGGGCAAGGGTAGACACGCTTCCCGAACAAAGGCAGTCTGACTCTCACCTATTCAGATCCGCTTCCACTATGAAGCTGTGAAAGTTTCGGTCTGAGACGACGACAGTCAAGAAAACCTATAAGCAAGAGTGGAGTGCTTACAACGCGGCGCAGACCAACGAAAAGGATCAGTTTCAATCGTTGCTGCATGAACTGTGCAAAGGCATCCGCGAGCCTTCGCAGACCAACGGTCGTCCGCGCCTTTCGCTTGAAGATATGATTTTCAATTGTGCATTCAAGGTTTACAGCACAGTCTCACAGCGACGCTTTATCAGTGACCTGCGGGACGCCCAGGCTAAAGGTTACATCTCGAAAGTGCCGCACTTCAATTCCATTTCGAATTACCTCGAAAGTGAAATGCTGACTCCATACCTCAAGATGCTGATTGAGGAAAGCAGTTTACCCCTTACGTCGATTGAATCTGACTTCGCCGTTGACTCGTCGGGCTTCTCAACGTGCAGGTTCTATCAGTGGGTAGATGCGAAGTATACCAACAAGGCATTGGTCACGAAGCGTGAATGGATCAAGGTCCATCTTATGTGCGGCGTCAAAACCAACATCGTCACTGCTGTTGAAATCAGCGGGAAGTATGAAAACGATAGCCCGTTTTTCAAGGGGCTTGTTGACACGACTGCTCAGAACTTCGTCATGCAAGAAGTCTCCGCAGACAAGGCTTACTTGTCGGCAGATAACCTGCAAACGGTTGTGGGCCATCACGCGATGCCGTACATCCCGTTTAAGGTCAATAGCGCCTCACAGCTTACGCAGGGCCAGAGGCGGTCGCACGACAAGAAGAAGAATTGGGAACGCCAGAGCACGCTCTGGCGGCAGATGTTCCAATATTACCAGTACAATCAAGACTGGTTTATGCAGCAATATCACAAGCGCAGCAATGTGGAAACGACATTCCATATGATCAAGTCGAAGTTTGGCGACGCACTGCGGAGCAAGACAGAAAGGGCGCAGGTCAACGAGGCGCTGTGCAAGGTGCTGTGTCACAATCTCTGCTGCCTGATCCAGAGCATGTTTGAATTGAAGATCGAGCCTGAGTTTTGGAGTACGTTGGATGTACTTGAAGCAACGCGGTTAAACTTCTTGCCCAAAAAAGAGACAGGTCTGCCCAAATAATAGAAAGCTTTCCGAGCTTCTTGGGCAAAGCCGTGCGTGTGGGCTTTGCACAAAAACCCGGAGTTGCACATAAAGTCGTGAGGCTGCACAAAAAGTCCTGACGATCAACGATGTATTGACACCCTCAATTGATTGGGCGCATAGTTGGCCCAGAGGTAGGTCTATCCCAAATACGAAAGGCGACAAGCTCCTGCCAGAGCCGTGTCGCCCAATTCTAAGAACGCCTTCCTGCGTTGCTGGTTGAATTCTACACTTGTTTAGGAGAACCGGCAATATGCAGTCCGCTCAGTCACCGTCGCCCGTTTCCCTTGTGCCTAAGACGATTCGAGTGCCGTCTTTTTGGCACTCTCCACCACCTTGGAGGCGACGTGCCTCAACATATCTTCGGCGACTGTTATGGCCTCGGTCTGGATTGCTAAAGAATCGGGTTGGTCACCTTCAGAAATCATCCCGTAGCGAACGGCATCCATGATGTCGGTCCGAAACATTTCAAAGCCCTTAGCCTGGTTGGGGTCGCCGATCATTAGCCCGGCAAGTAGCGTTTCCAACATCATTTCATAAACCATCAGCCGGGCACAGATGCCAATTTCCATCTTAGTCATTTGTATTTCCTCACTCGCGATTCGTTAGAGACTTTCGCTAGGTTCTGCTGTATTCCAAAACTCAGGCTTGATATGCAACTCGTACATCGACTGGATCAAACAACACAAATTGTGGCAGAGAACTTTGCAGAGGGCTTCGTTGACCAGTGCCGTGTCCGTCTTACTGCGCAGAGAGTCGCCAAACTTCGACTTAATCATATGGAACGTGGTTTCGACGTTCGAGCGTTTGTGATATTGCTGCATGAACCAAGTCTGGTTGAACTGGTAGTAATGGAACATCCGTCTCCAGAGGGTGCTCTTGCGTTCCCAATTCTTCTTCTTGCTATTCGAGCGCCGTTTGCCCTGCGTAAACTCGGATGCGCTATTCACCTTGAAGGGGATGTAGGGCATGGCGTGATGGTCCACAACCGCTTGCAGGTTATCTGCCGACAAGTACGCCTTGTCTGCGCTCACTTCTTGCATGGTGAAGTTCTCGGCGGTAGTGTCAACTAGTCCTTTGAAGAACGGGCTATCACCGGCAAACTTATCGCTGATCTCGACCGCAGTGACCACGTTCGTTTTGACGCCACACATGAGATGGACTTTGATCCATTCGCGCCTTGTAACCAATGTCTTATTGGTGTACTTCGCGTCTACCCACTGCACGAACCTGCACGTGGAAAAGCCCGATGAGTCAACAGCGAAATCCGATTCAATCGAAGTCAGCGGCAAGCTGCTTTCTTCGATCAGCATTTTGAGATAAGGCGTCAGCATTTCGTTTTCGAGGTAATTGGAAATCGAATTGAAGTGCGGCACTTTCGTGATGTAGCCCTTCGCCTGGGCGTCGCGAAGATCACTGATAAACCGTCGCTGCGAAACTGTGCTGTAAACCTTGAACGCGCAATTGAAGATCATGTCCTCAAGAGGCAGGCGCGGGCGACCATTAGTCTGCGATGGCTCTCCAATGCCCTTGCACAGTTCATGGAGTAGCCTTTGAAACTCAGCTTTCTCGTTAACCTGGGCCGCGTTGTACGCGGTCCATTCCTGCTTGTAGGTTTTCTTGACCGTCACGGTTTCAGTTACGGTTTGTGTTTCACCATCATCGGTATATTCGCGGCGTGTAACTATCTCGACCGCGTAGATGTGCTTGCACCGTAGTTGTCTCGCTTCGAAGTCTGGGCAGGTGCAATGTGGGTTCGCAACGTCGGGCTTAACGACGTAGTAGGCCCCGCCTTGGGCCATGCCAGTACGTCCCGACTGCGATGGGACAAACCATCTATCGCCACTGCGCTCAAGCTTCGACTTCGCAGCTATCACAAGCCCTCTTTGTTCCCGTGCGGTTTGTTCGGTCGCGTCCATTGTGTTGTCTCCTTGCTTTAGCTAGGCGACTGGCTCACAATGCCGTTGCTGATGCGGACGTGAGCAATCGCGTTCTGTTATCAAAAGGGCCTTAGTGGTTAGCGCCGCTAGGGCCTTTGGTTTCAGTGCGGATATATTACTCGCGGTAACATATTGCGTCAAGTAAAAACTATTACTTGCAGTAATATATTTTCTGCGCTAAGATACGCCGCATGGCTAAAGTCAAAAAGATCATCTGGTACTGGAAGTGCGAGCGCTGTGAGCACGAGTGGCCGCCCAAAGGTGAGGGCGAACCAAAGTGGTGCCCACGCTGCAAATCGCCATACTGGAACCGGGCCAGGAAAAACAAGGTAGCCAAGGCGGGGAGCAGCCGTTAGACTACTCCCCTGCTTGGTGCCTTGGCTTTTTCGCTTGACTGTGGTGGTGGCCGTGCTAGAGTATGCACGTACCGCCCAACACGACCGCGATGGGTAGTGCAATTGTTGGTCATAACAATTTTAGTTTTGCGATAGTGCCGAGTCTCTAGCTCGGCATTTTCGTTTTACCTCTCGATAGTTTTTCCTCGCAAACGCAAAAGGCCACTAACAAAGCTGAGGCATTCCGCGTCAACTTTACTAGTGGCCAGTGACAGAAATCTTGTTCTGCCGGAGTGGCTAAATTTTCAAACTCACGAGCAATCTTACAGCATGGCCCAATTAGTGTCTATCACGTTTTTTCGCTGGTAAATCAGTCGGCAACTTCACGCGATCATCGGCTAAGACATCAAGGCAAATATTTGCGGCCTCTGCGTACTTCAGCAAGACCTTAAGTGGTGGCTCTCGCTTTCCAAGTTCGTAGAGAGAAATGCTTGCTGGGTAGACAGCTTCCTTATCCAACTCCAAAGCCTTAACAATCTGTGACTGGCTCATACCCAGAGCGGCACGAATTCGCTTTAACTTCTTTGGTAATTTCGAGGGCCGTGATCTGTGAGAGCGCCCCATTAGCGGATACCTCCAAATTGAGTATCCGCCTTGCTCGCGCTTCTATTTAGTAGTAGTCTCTCGCGGTCGGTTTGATCTGCCAGGAATCTTCGCTTCCAGGCAGTGCGCATCCCTTACGGTGCGCTCCTTTGGTTCATACCGAAAGCATATCATGAAGTGGGCGCACATAAGGGACATGGACCTGTTATCTGGCAAGTCGTCTCTCCTCTTGATTCCGATAGTGGTCACCGCATTTGGGGCTTTAGCCGGAATCATAACTCTTGTTGGTTTCATTCCTCTGTCATTAGCGGATCATAGTTTTTTCACTCTCAACAGCTTCCTGAATGGCTTTGCCGCTTGCGGGCTCTTCTGCGCACCAGTGGGGATATACCTGTTGATGACAATTGGCACAGAAAACCCTGACTCATCGTTAGCTACGCTGATAACCGGACTCTTTACGCTCTCAGTAATAATTTGTGTGCCAGTTGGTTTTGTGTGCGCATTCACAGGTATGGAAAGGATGTATCGAACGGAACCCGAAGGGTTCTGGATTGCGGGTGGTGCGTTCGCATACGCTGCCGCCTTTGTTGTGGCTTGGTACCAGGCCAGAGAAAACCGAAAGCGAGACATAGCTAGTCAGGCGCAGGAAGAACTCTGGGAGGCTCATGAGCAAGAGAATGCGAAACGTAGGGAATTTTGGGAGCGTCTGGGAACCATAAACCCAGATACCGATACTGCTGTTTTGTGGGAGATGTATGATCGATGCCTCCAGATGAGATCAGTGGATCCAACTAGCGAAAGATTACCTAAAGTACTCGCACTATTGAAGACCGCAATAACGCAGAAAAGAGAACCCATAGAGGAGCAAGGGCCATGAGACCCCCTCTCTGTCTGAGTTCACTTTTCATCTACTGTGCGCTCCTTTGCACAGATGTAACGGCACAGCAACAATCGCTTCCGCATCTCGTTCAGAGAGCGACATCAGCGGTCGTCATCGTAGCCACCAACGATGGGTACGGCACTGGATTCTTTATTGCCCCTGATCTCGTAGCCACGAATCAACATGTTATTGGTGGTGCGGGCTCTGTTCTAATCAAGGCGGTCCGCAATTCTCAGACGTATCGTGCCGAGGTGATCGCTGTGGATGATGAGAACGATCTAGCGATCCTTAGAGTCCAAAGGGAGGGACGGAGCACTTCCGTGCTACGACTCGCTAAAGGGCTACCGCCAGATATTGGAGAGGCCATATTTGTCGTCGGGAACCCACGAGGCTACTTGGGGACTCTTTCTACTGGCATTGTTTCAGGTTATCGGGCGATTGAAGGCGGCGCTCGTATGCAAATATCAGCAGATGTCTCTCCTGGAAGTAGTGGAAGTCCGGTGCTCAACATGCGAGGCGAGGTTGTTGGTATTGCCGAACTTTCCCTCACCAACTCTCAGCATCTAAACTTTGCCATCCTGGCAGGGAGTCTGCAAGACCTATTGGTGATCGCTAACGCTCCCAAAAAGCCCGCAGTTGATTATGACGCAATCGCTGCGGCCATTCCTGATTCCAGCACCAAAGAGATCGTTGTAGGTGCTGGTAACTCAGCACGGTACGCAATCAGCTCGGATGGCTCTATACACTATCTGGCAGAACCCGCCATTTGGACGGACACAGGGATAATGGTGCTGAAAGGCCAGCGCGTTACGATCACGTCTAAAGGATCGGCTTTCTTTGGCAGTATGGGACTACTGGCCGGCCCCGGAGGAAATCGCAATATCCCGGCTACTGGCAAGATTGCCCCGCCGTGGGCCACGGCTGCTCTTGTGGCGACTATAGGCTCTGGCGGGAAGGATTTTCTTATAGGCACAGCCGGAACCTTCGTTGCTCCTGTCACTGGAGTTCTATTCTTGGGCATTAACGACGGCACGGCGAGAATCAGTCGCGGAGCATACATCTCTCAGATAGTTGTCCGCCATAACTGACTCGTTGTGGTAAAATCAGCGCCATGAGTTGGGTAGCAGAGAAGCGAGAACGTCAGGACGGGGCAATGACTGCTCGGCGGCAACAATCTCTCTTGCTTGCCGATTTAAGTCGCTTGCTTTACAACACCCTGCGAGACGAAATCCGCCAGGGCGTTAATGAGATAAATTCCGTCTACTCCGATAGGTACTCATCACCAGAGAAACACCTCGGCTTGAACGAAGCCTATACCAGCCACATTGAAGTGCGGATGGGAACGAACTTTGAAGTGCTGAATGTGAGACTGATGGAGAGTGGACAGGTATTTGAGGTCAGGCACCAGCTACCAGGGATGCCCCGCAGCGTGGTAACTAATTATCGATCCCGCCTCGATCATGAAGATCGGCTCTATCTTGAAACCAACGGCCAACCGGTCCCGACAGAAGAACTGCCACAACGAATCCTCGGGTTCTTAACCGACTAGAATCAAGCGGCGTGCCGAACCATGCCCAGCAACATTCCCTAATACAGTACCAGCGCACACTTTTGCAGTCTCTGTAAAACACTCCGCTTCCCACTCCTTGTGATATAAGCCGCTGGCATGAACCCCGAACAAATGAATCCGAGTGGTAAGTACTGGGGATACCTCTGTGTTGAATGCCGAGAGCCTATCCCAATAAGACCTTACGAAGAAGGCTATACCGAGTGGCGAGGCAGTGAGTTCACGCTGCCTTGTCCTCACTGCCAGTTTGAGGCGACGTATTCTCTATCTGCAATCCAGATAGTTGTGGTAGCCCCGGCCACTGATAAATCGTCGCACATCGGCGGCCCGGATGAGGAATTGTAACCGCACCTTGATCATCTGGTTTAGACCAGTAGATTTCACCCTCTTCGATGTCATACAGTTTTAGACCCGGCAGGGAATAAGCAAGCCTCACCACAGCATCAAGGATCATTTGCCCGCGCTCAGCTTTGGACGCGCCTTCCCACAACTCACTCGGATTAGCAGCGGGGCTTACCGCATCAGGAACTACCAATTCAGACATTGTGGCGATTTCTCCTTTCTGCACAAAAACTATTCATTCTGCACAAAAAGTCGGCTGGATTCGAGGGTTTATGTGCAAAGCCGTGCGTGTGGTTATCTGCTACCCACTTGTATAGTTGCTAACCATTTCACGGGCTTTGCTGATATCCGTGCAAACTTCACTGAAAATACCCGCGCATTAGAACTTTGTATATCCGGTAATCACTTCGATGGGTTCCGGTCGAGATCACTCACCGCGCTTGCAAGACCTCCGAAAGTCTTCAAAATCTCTGTAAAGAAATGATTTTTGCGTGTGGACCAGGTCCATTGCGGGCGTGGCACGCGAATTGATGACAACATAAGCACGAAACCACAAGTTTTTACGGGCCAGGTGGGAGCATCATTCGATGATCTGGTCCGCAACAACTAAAAATCCCCTACGGAGAAGTCAGCAGAAAAATGATCAACCTGATGTCAGCGGCCACGGCAACGCCTCAGCACCAACTCAAAACGACGGAGCTTGTCGCGTCGCTCATGCACAAGCTTTCGCCTGAACTAATCAATACCATTTGCGGCCTGGGAGTCGACAACAGGTATTCAGTAATGGACAACTACGCCGAGTTTCTCGAGGGCGGGCCGATGAACGCCACCAGCTCGACCACCCGGCTGGGTATCGATGCCACGCGACGTTGCCTTGAAGAATGGGGCGGCGATCCTGCCCGCGTGGGACTGCTGGTTGCAGCCACAAACACACCAGACCAGATGTTGCCCTGCCTCGCTTCCGAGGTGATGGGCCAAACTCACGGATTGCTCTCACGCTCGCTACGCACGGTGAGCATGCAGTCGCAGGGTTGTTCCGTGCTCTTGAAATCCGTGGAAGTCGCCCAGTGGTATTTGGCGGCAAACCCAAACAAACTGGCTATCGTTCTCATGGCTGAAGCTCATACGCCCTATGTTGCACCGCTATTGAGCGAGGAATATCACGGCTATCGCGAACTGGTTCGCCTGCGCAAGGAGGACAGACTCGATGGAGATGAATTTGAGCAACAGCGGTTGGATACCACCTTCGTAATTCAATCGATGCTGTTTGGCGACGGCGCCGTGGCGCTGTTGATGGGCCGGCAAGAAGGCAAGCCCTCTTTCGGACCAATCGCCCATTTGACCAATGATGACCCCGACGATATGGGTCTGTTGACGATGACCTCGAACAGCTCTCATCCATTGTTGAAGGGCCGACCGCAGTACTTCATGAAGCCGGCCGTACCGAGCCGCGGGGCGCACTATGCGGTGAGCACTGTGAAGAGCGTGCTGAGTGATCCGGACTCACCAGTTTCGAGCCTGAACCAGGTCGAGGACTGCATGATTCATACCGGCAGCAAGAAGATTCTCGATGGCGTGTGCTCCCAGTTGGCGCTCTCGCCGGATTCCGAAAAGGTCATGGGCTCGTATGAAGTGCTGAAGAACTACGGCAACCTCTCGAGCGCGTCGACCGGATTCATGCTGGCGGAAAAAGAAGAATGGAACGGACCCGCGATCATCGCCGGTTTCGGAGTCGGCTTTGCCGCCAGCGCCGGCGTGATGAGCCTGAACTGAGTAGTCGCTCCACGATTGAACGGAGTTTCACTTCTTGTCGCGCAAGGGCCTCGGATCTCTGGCGCTGAAAGCTCAAAGGCCCGAGCCACCTTGCTTCAGTTTTTGGGGCTGTTTATGTCTTTGTCGGCAAGACGAGGGCTTGCGGTCCTCGTATCATACCGTGACGCCTACGGGATTCTCACCTTGATCTGCCACCGATTCATCTACCTCTTGCTCATCCTTTAGCAATTGCAAGAGAGCACGGTTGTTCTCCTTGCAAACTTTCTTAATCCGCGCATCCCACTCTAAATCGTAGCCGCGTTTCAGCGAGCAATGCGGACAGAAATCAAGATGAGTTTCAATGGTGGCGAGTAATCGCCGGCGCTGATCAGCGGAAATGTGTGCCATTGCGGGAAACCTTTCAGCAAAATCCTTGTCTGGAAGCACGAAAGCTGCGAGCAAGTATTTCACATCGTTCTCATCAATCCAGCGACCCACGATTGGGTTGACACATTCCGTCTCGATCAGCGCCTCGGCCTGATCGTCCAGACGAAAATCTAGTTCCGGGTCCGTTTGCAGCACTAAGGCGGCAATCACATCGGTAATTTCGGATTTCATGACATTCCACCTCCCAGATGTTCGGGAAAAATTGATAATTTATTTGATCGACACGATTGCGGCAAGAGCCTCGCGAAGGACTTAACACAGAAACCAGCCGTTTAAGATCTGTGGTCGGTCCTAAGCGAGGCGGCGTGCGTGTGATGAACATCATGGAGGTCGTGAGCCTGTCGAGAATGAGAATAGAGATGAGCGAAAGTAAAGGCAGATTGATTCTTCCGCCAAATGGCAGCGATTGAAAGCGATTCAATCTTCGTAGTCTTGTTTGGAGCGTGCATTAGTTTCGTGGTTTCCTGTTTCGATTCGAATTTGCAGAGCTTCTTTTCCATCCGTCTGATTCGTCCCGAGCTTGCTCAATGCCCGCTTCCGCCCCTTTTCGCTTTCTTGGTTTTGGGGCTTTTTAAGCGGCTGCGTACTTTGCTGCGCACGGCATTTAAGTCTACGCTGATGGCCCTGACGTCTTCGTTTTGCTCCGCAGCGATGTCGGCGCAGGTGTAGCCTTTCAGGTGTAGGCTTAGCAAAATGGCTTCTCGCTGAGTCAACGGACCCTGGCAGGAGCGAAGATTCTTTAGGAGTTCTTGGTTGGTGAGCAGTGCCAGTAGGTCGGATTCGATTTCTGTCGCTAGTTTGTTTGCCAGAGATTCGTTTTCCGGGTCGTCCAGGCTAACGGTTCTAGCGGTCTTTTCTTTCTCTTGCCGGCTTAGCCAAACGTTCCTTGCGATTCTCCACAGATAGCCGGGAACATTTGATATCGTTTCGGGTTTCTGCGTGTATTCGATGGCACGACGGAAACTCTCGCTTACCGTTTCTTCAGCTTCGTCGACATTCCCGCGAGTCAGCTTATAACCAACCAGGCGACATAAAGGTTGATAGTGGTTTTTGTAGGCCTCCTCCCAAAAAGGGCTGTTAGGAGAAGGTCGTTCTCTTACTGCGATGACCATCTTTCACCTCCACTAATCGGAACCCGGGGAGACGAATGCCCAAAGAAACCAACTACCGCCAGCGGAGACATTTCACCTTTGCAAGACTTTGGCTTGCAGCGGCGCATAGTGGCCTCGTACTGACAATGACTGGATCAGATAGGCGTTTTCAAAAACCTAATTCCGCTACTCTCGACGCAGTTGAAATCAGAAGCTCGCGTCGAAGCAAAGACACTTGTGCCCATGGCGATGGTCACAGCCATCGTCACAATCTGCAGGGTCGTTGTTGTTCGCTCGGTTCGAGGAGAAGAAAGGAGCTGCTTACAACGCAGTCGCGAAAAACACTACTTCTTCAGAGGACCAGGGTAGATAAGTCTTCGAAAAAGAGGGGAACAGGCGTCATCACCAATAGTGCGAGGTTGATCCTTGAAACGATGAAGCCTATCTAGCATAAGCCCGAGTTTCGCAAGCGTTATGCCAACGGCGTCGAGCCGCCGCCCTGGTTCGAAATGCCAATAGTTGCTCACTTTCTCCTGTCGCAGTTCTGCAAAAAAGGCAATCGATGTTCATTAAATTGGATCGTTTCCAAAACTATGAACGTGGGTAGGGGTTATCGGTAACCTCTTGAACGATAATTTTGAATCCGCGGGCAATTCAAGTCCTGAATGTGGAGGGGATGATCAGTCATGAAAAACAATGTAGTGCCATTTAACAGCAAGAATGAAAACAAGGGCATGGACCAATACGTCGCGCCCGGACTCACCGAAAGGGTGCTCGAACGAGCAGGTTTTGTTACGGGCGTCTTAGCTACGATCGTCCTGCCGCGGATTATTTACTGCAGCTATGGTGGACCGATCTCCGCCAACGCTTTCATCGGCCTCGCAGTGCTCGGAACTGTCATCGGCGTGGCGATGTATTACAGACCAACTGACGGGACTTTGTCATGCGTGGGCAAGCGGACTACGCCGAAACTCATGTCAACCGAGGGCACATTGACGAGAAAGGCCGCCTGACGCCATTGGGCCAGGGATTCTAAATAAAGCCCCGAACCCTAACGCCGAGGAGCCGCCTGATACGACTCCTCGGCGCTAGTTATTTTGCGGTCGCGCGGCTAGGAGCCGCTAGCATGGATAAGTTGATGAAGCTTACAAAAGACTCGTTCTCGACGGATTTTAAAAAAAATATTGTTTAAGTCGTTATCAGTGAGACCTGAGAAAAGGTGCTTCATAGGGAAGATAACCAGTCCGCAGAAAAGAATGGAGGGGAAGAAAATGAGCGACAGCAACATCTCTAAGAATACAGCTACCGAACACCACGGAGCACACCACGAAACTGCCACGGCTGAGCCGTCAGAACACGAAGGTGACCCGGAAATCCATCATCCGATACATGAGGATCATGAAAACAGTCACCGCATTACAGAAAATGGACCGAAAGACAGGAGAACTGACATGAAGACAAATAGAATATCAACCACGTTAGTAACGTTCGCGCCAGCAGCGCTCCTCGTGTGTGCGCTATGCGGCCCAGTCGCAGCGTCCAGACCTCAAGATCCATTTGTCGGAAGCCCGGGTCAACCGCCCGTCACTGCGCCGAGCGCTGGATGCACGGTCAGCGGCATACCCTGCGATGAGGAAAAGATCATCGGCGAGCCGCCATCTGCCCCGTTCGTCGGAGCACCCAACTCTGACGAACCGATCATCAGCTTGCCGAACGCTGCATCCCCGTTGATCGGCCTACCCGGCGATGACAACCCGGTCATCGATTTGCCGAACACTGCGTCCCCGGTCAGCGTCGCACCCTACTCTGACGACCCGATCATCATAAGCGGGCAACCTGACGAACCAATCATCATCACACCAAATACCGAACCGACCCCGGCTACGCCAGATCCCGGTGCTTTGCCCTTCGTGCCGGGTAGTGATCTTTGATGATTGACAAACAAAAGCGGGGCGGACTAGCAGTCTGGAGAATGAGATCGAAGGGAACGCCGATCGCCGAGAAGCAGATTGTCGACAAGACGTATCGCCGAGAAGCAGATCGACACGAACCTTAGATCATCGAGCCAAAGCCTAAGGCTCATTCGATTGGACACTTGCCAACGCTTCGCAACAGGACTCCGAACAAGCCTCGGTAGGTTTGTTCGGAGCTTCTTGCTTTCGCTCGTAGGCGTTCGCGCGCAACTGCTGCGAGTTGGTCCGCCAGCAGCCTTAGGCTCGCACCAGTTCTGGCTCAGCTATCTTTGGATAAGGGCAGACGCGCGTGATGACCTCACCGACCTGATCAAAGTCGAAGGGCTTGCCGAGGATCGCGTCGATCAAACCACTCTCTCCATTCGGAGGCACTGTGCCGGTGCCGTATCCAGTCACCATGACGATCGTCGTTTGCGGCGATAGCCGGCGAATTTCACGCGCTGTTTCCCAGCCATCCATTTCCGGCATAGCCAGGTCTGTAAAGACGAGATCAAAACTGCTGCCCACAAGTCTTTGCAGTCCGGCGCGACCACTATCGGCCAGAGCAACCTTGTGGTTCAAGGCGACCAGCATGTCGGCCAGGGTCTCGCGCACCGGTGGCTCGTCGTCGATCACCAGAATCCTGAGCGCCGGCGAATCCGGCATTTCCGCGCGCCGTTCGAGCGGCGCGGACTGAGCCGGTGAGGCCGGCAATTCGATGGCGAACGTCGTGCCGCGGCCAAGTTCAGACACGACTCTGATCGATCCTCCATGCCGTTCGATGATGCTGTAACTAACCGATAGCCCGAGGCCTGTTCCCTGCGCGCCTTTGGTTGAAAAGAACGGCTCAAAAACTTTCTCGCGGACGTCTTCAGGCATACCTCCGCCTGTATCCGCAAAACTCAGTTTCAGGCGTTCGCCGTCACTGCCACAGGCAATGGCCAGACGCCCACCCTGCGGCATGGCGTCGATTGCGTTCACGATCAGGTTGACGAATACCTCGCGCAGTTCGGAAGCGCTGCCGTTGGTGAGCAAGCCGTCCTCAGCTTCGAGCGTTACCTGATAGTCGAGCCCGCGCAGGCGCGCCTCGTTGTGCCAGCGGGTCCGGGTGATCTCGACAGCGTCATTCAGCAAGCCGCGCATCTCAACCAGCTCAAACTCTTTTGCCGGCGACTTGCGGGCAAATGTTTGAATCCGCCGCACCGTAGCGGCCGCATCCTGTGCCGCCGTCTGAATAATCTCGATATTGCGCAGCAGCGCAAAGTCTTTCGTCTGCCGGCGTAACAACTGCGCGCGGCCGAGAATCGCTGCCAGCGAGTTATTGAAGTCGTGTGCCACGCCCGATGCCAGTTGGCCCAGGGCGCGCAGTTTGTCCGCGCGCGCTGCTCTTTCACGTTCTTCCTTCTGGCCGGTAACGTCGCGCGCGATCCCCAGAACCCCGGTCGTGCGTCCTTCAACAATCAACGGCGAGTTATCAACCCGCGCATAACGCAGTTCGCCATCGCGAGCGAAATAGCGCATCTCGTACGTTTGCGGTCGGCCCCGCAACGCTTCGTCAAGTTTATGAGCTACCATTTCGCGGTCAGCTTCATGTATCAATTCCAGTAGATGACGGCCGATAAAGTCTTTTCGTGTTCGGCCGAGTCCACGCAAGGTCGCGTTGTTGCACCACTGGAAACGGCCATGATTGTCTACCGCGTAGATCGACTCGCGAGCACTTTCCAGAATGTTGGTCAAGAGCGATTGCCGCTCTCTGGCTACGGCTTCAACTTTGCGCAGTTCCGACAGGTCGCGGGCCGTGCAGACCACTGCTGCTGGTTTGTTAGCCTTGTCCAGAACCGGTTCAATGGTCACCAGCAACGGTCGCCGAAGCCGTGCCGGCGTAATTTCGATAGTCACGCTTTGGCCGTCCAGGAGCGCTCGTTCAACCACACAGGTTTGGTCTTCCGCGTTACTGCGCAGGATGTCGCAACACTTGCGACCGAGCAGATCATTGGGCGGCAACTTTTCCATCCTGGCTCCGCCCTGATTGACCCGCCTCAAATAACCTTCGCGGTCGAAAATGAAAATGCCGTCGGACATCGCATCAAAAGTGGTTTCCCACTCCTGCTTGGCGCGCGCCACCATTTCGAACAACTCCGCCTGGGCGATACCGGTTGCCAGTTGGGCCGCCACCGATTCCACCAGCGATAGTTCGTCCTCGGTCCAATAGCGCACGCGGTCCGTCTGATTAATGCAGAGTGCGCCGCGAAAGATTCCTTTTACGATTAGCGGATGGCAAATCTGCGAACGCAGGTCCAGGTCCTCAGCCTGAGATCGAACCTGCTTCACGAGTTCAACCGGTCCCTGCTGAAAGGAAAGGGCGTCATCAATCACCAGCGGGTTGGGATCGTTACGCAAGCGCTGCCCAATGGCTTCGTCATAGCGCAACGCAATCGGCGTCGTGCTGCGGCAACCAGCGGCCGCGTATTCAAACTCCGCTGCCGAGATCAGGTTTTCCGGATCATACAAGTGCAGGTGCACCCGTGACGCGGCCAGCGCGCGTCCCAGTTCATGGGTCGCAGTTTTAAGCACTTCGGGCAGACTCAATGAGGCTCGAATTGCCAGACTGAGACGGTTGGCCAGCGCCTCACGGACCGAGGTGGCCGAGGCCTTTTGATAAAGCTGAGCCTGACGAATCGCGATGCCGGTTTGATCTGCTACCGCCCGCGCGAGAATGAGATCTGATTTGGTCCATTGACGAGCCTGCCGCGTGGTCGAAAGCACAAACGCTGCCGGCACCTCGTTGCCTACGCGGATCGCCACATACATGATCGACCGGACGTTAGCCTTACTCAGCAGTCGATCATAGAGTTCCGAAATACGCTCGTCATGAGCCGCATCGTCAAAGGCCAGCACGCCATCCTTGTCCAGCGCTTGGATCACTCCCTTAAACGAAGGCAGATCAAAGTCTCGGCCTGCCGGCTCCACTGTCGGCGAATGATATTCGGCAACATTTACGGCCCGGTTTAGCCTCTCGTCCCGCATGAATAGAGAGCAACGATCGACGTGCAATTGCGAGCCTAGTTCCCGTACTGCGGTTCTAAAGACCTCGGAGCTGTCGAGAGAACGCCGGACGGCTTGCGAGATCAGGTGAGTGAGCGCTTCCCGGTCGGCTTGCTGAGCAAGTTCCTCCTGAGCTCGACGCCGGTCGGTAATGTCCACGCCGACGCCGGCGACAAAGCGACGACCCGGAACGTCTCCCATGGGGAACTTGAAAACCAGCCAGTGACGCAGTGAGCCGTCGACTGCAGGTACGGTTTCTACAATCTCCTGCGAGACTCCGTTGGCCAGTATTTCCAAATCGTTTTCATGAGTTTCTTTGGCGGTGTCGGGGGGGAGCCAATCAAAGCTTGTCTTCCCGCGCAGGAACGTGAGCTTGCGGCCAAAGACACGCTCGAAAGGCTCGTTCACATAAACGTATCGTCCTGCTTCGTCTTTCATGAAGGCAACGGCAGGGCTGTTGTTCATGAAGCTGTGAAAGAAGGTTTGCGTTTCCTGGAGCGCCTGCTCGGTGCGCTGGCGATCCGTCACATCGCGCGCGATTCCCTGGATGGCCACGGGCTGTCCGTCTTTGTAGACCAGCCTCGTGCTCACTTCCAACCGTACTCGATGCCCGGCCTTCGCGATGATTTCGAGTTGATAAACGGTGGGCGTCTGCTCCATCGTTTTCTGGGCCATCATCTGCCGGGCGAGATCGACATATTCCGGCGCCAGCACAGCGCCGATCTTCATCCGCCTGGCTTCTTCTCGTGAGTAGCCCGTGATCCTTTCTCCCGCACGGTTCAGCGAAGTAAAGGTGCCGTCCAGATCATGGGTGTAGACAATATCGTTGGCATTCTCAAACAACTCGCGGAACGAGTCTTCACTTTCCCTCAGCGCTTCTTCGCCGCGCTTGCGCTCAGTGATGTCTGTGATTACGACCTGAATTGCCGGCTCGCCCTTGAAGACAAAGGGCATCGCTCTGGACTCCACGTCGATGATCCGACCGTCAAGCCGGATGAGCTTTAAGTGATCCGTCGTGACCGGGCTGGCTTCGGTCTGTATCTGTTGAATCTGCCGCCTGACGACTTCTCGATATTCGGGGTGGACCAGATCCATGACCGGCTGGCCCAGCAAGTCTTCGGGACAAGCGGCGCCCCAAAGCTGTTGAGCGGCAGGATTCACATAAACAAACTTTCCCTCGTGATGTGCCGCAATCGCTTCCGGAGAAAACTCAACCAGTCGTCGGTAGCGTTCTTCGCTCTCTTTCAAAGCCGCCTCAACGAGCTTTTGATCGGTGACATCACGCACGACAGCGCGCACCTGGATCGGCCGCTGGTGATGGTCGCGCTCAACCGTGATCACACTCTCGAGATGGCGCCAGACGCCCTCTGCGTTTCGCGCTCGATTGGTCGAGCGCAAGGGCAAGTCCGAAGACCATTTCAACGTCTGCTGAATCTCCTGCGTGGCTATTTCAGCGTCGAGCAATTGGCTCAAATGCGCCCCAACGATATTCGCCGCACTTTGTCCAAAGAAGCGGATTCCAGCTCCGTTAATACTCGTGATAATCCCGTGCATGTCACGGGTGTAGATGATGTCAGCGGCTTGCTCAACGATCTGTTTGTAGTGCTTTTCCACGCGGTGACGCTCAGTCAGGCGCGCCACTTTTGCCAGCAGTTCTTCGTGCCGGAAAGGAAGCTCAAGATAATCAGCCGCTCCGGCGACCAGGCCCTCGAGCGAGTCCTCGTCCGACTTGCGAATGCCGCTCACCAACAGCACCGGAACGTCAGCCGTACGCGGGTCCTGTTTGAGCCGGCGGCATAACTCTATGCCGTCCATGCCCGGCATCACGACGTCGCTGATCACAATGTCCGGCGCAAACGATCGCATCAGCTCGATCGCTCGCCTGCCGTCGGTGGCCGATACGACCTCGTAACCCTCTTGCTGAAGCAGTTCGATCAGCAGGTCACGCACTTTCTGATCGTCATCGACAATCAGGACATTCCGCCGGTCTGCAGACTCTGTTCTCATTGAGAGCGCTGAGTTGATTAGACGTACGCGAGGGCGCGTTAGAAAATTCGCGGAGCGGGGATCCGCATTTCTTGGGAGCTTGCGACGCTTGACCTAACAGTCTGAAGGTAACTGACTTAATCGCCGCCGAGAGTATAACAATTTTGGCAGCAGTTTGTCATTTAGTAATTCCTGTGTGGGCCAAACTGGTCGATCGTGGCAAAAACCTAAGGAAAAAGCTGAATCGGAAGTGGAATTAAGGCCGCCGTCTCGCAGGAGTTGTGGTCCCTTCCGGGGACTTGGCAAAGTAGCCCTGGCGGTAATTGAGTTTCAATTCCCTGTTCAGTTCGGGATTTACGATTTCAATCTGAACGCGCCGGTACGAGCCGTCTTTGTTCTTGTTCGAGGGCGAGTAGGCCAAGAGGTACTGCTCGCGCAGGTCGCGTTGTATTTGAGCAAATGCTTCCCTGAGTTCCCGTTCGTTGCGCGGGAAATAGGCGCGCCCGCCCGTCTGATCGGTAATCTTTCTGAGCGCTCCTTCATCAATGCCGTAACTGTACCGCTCGCCAATGCCGATGGCGTAAAGCAGCGCATCAGCCTTTTGCGCGCGGGCAATGGCCTCGTGCATCTTTACCTGGCTGCTTGTGTCGTCGCCATCAGTGAGGAGGATGATCGCCCGGCGCGTGTGCTCGGCAGACTCTTGCAACAGTTCGTTTGAGGTGGCCCAAACCGCATCCCAAATCGCAGTCGAGCCGGCCAGTTGGTTATTCGTGCCGGATATCGGCGGCGTTCCCGTCCCGCCCGGCGAGCCCTGAACGACGACACCGCGACCGACATACCCCGCGGGCGGGATGAACTCGACACGATCGATCGCCCGCCGCAGACGGTCCTTGTTACCGGTGAATCCCTGCTCGAGCGTTACTTCGCCCGTAAAGGAAACGATTGCCGCTTCGTCCTTGTTGGCCCGGAGCACGGCCTCGAGAAACTCGCGAGCGGCGGACCTTTCTTCGGGCAGGGTGCGTTCCTCAGAGATGCTGGTGTCAATCAGAATTGCGATTGAGAGCGGCAGGTCCGTGTTCTGCTGAAAAGTGAATACTTGTTGTGGCAGGCCGTCTTCCAACACGCGGATGTCTTCCTGCTTCAGCGTAGAGATGAAACGCTTGTGCTTGTCTTCGGCGGTAAAGAAGATGTTGGTTAGATTGCTCTCGACGCGCACGACTTCATCCGACGGCAGCGGTTCTTCTTCTCTGGCTTTGGGAGTGGGCGCGGGTGTCGGTCTTTGCTGGGCAGGGCTTGTCTGTGGTCTAACCGCGAGATACCGCGCCTTCACCGGCGAGGACAAATTACCGAGCAGGATTGCCGCCGCGACCGCGAGTACAACGAGGCTGTTTAGTGCTTTTCTCAAAAACATGACTTCTCACTAATTGACCGAAACTTAACCGGGGGAATCAGGGCTTCACTTTATCGTTAATCGCCTTATAGCCGCGCTTGGTTCGGATTCTTAGATCGTTGCGGTTAGCGACTGCAAGCTTGACGTCAATGCGACGATAGTTGCCGTCGTACTGCTCGTTGGTCGATCGATACGTCAGCAGATACTGCGCGCGCAATTCTTTGGCGATTTTGGTTAACGAACGTTCGAGCGCCAGCATATCGCCGGTGAAGAAAGCGGTGCCTCCCGTATCTTCGGCAAGCTTCGTCAGGACGTTATCCTTGTCGTTACTAACCTGCCCCATCTCAACACCGCCGACGGTGCCCGAAAATCCGGCTTTGGTGGAAATGGCAAAGATGGTCGTTTCCGTGCGCTGGGCAATGTCGATGGCATCCGCGAGTTCGGCGTGACTATAGGTATCTTCGCCGTCGGTGATCACAACCAGCACTCGGCGGCCCTGCACTGAGCGCATCTTTTCGTCGCAGAACTGCCAGACGGCATCGTACAGCGCGGTCTGGTGGCCCAATTCCTTGACGGCGAAGACCGCTTTTTCGAGCAAGTCGAGCCTGTCGGTAAAGTCTTGCCTCAGTTTCACGTTGTCGTCGAAGGTTGCAAAGAGCGCGCGATCTTTTCTGGGGCGCACGACCAACTGAATAAAGTTGATGGCGGACTCCTGTTCGAACTTCAGCTTGCCCAGCGTCGATGAGGACGTATCCATCAAAACGCCAACGTTGAGCGGTTGCGTCTGACCGATGTCATCAGAGAAAAAGTCGATCTGCTGCGGGATCTTGTCTTCAAGAATTTGAAAGTCCCCTTTGGTCAGGCCGGAAACGAAGAAGCCTTTCTTGTCGAGCACCGTTATCGGCAAGCGAACACGGCGCGTAACAATGTCCACGATTTGCGGATCCTGCGCGCTGGGCGTTGGCGTTGCCTTGGGTTTCTGAGCATCAACGCCGGTTGCCGGAATGACCAGCAGTAGGGCTGCAAAAGCGATAGCTTGAAAGCGATATACAAACGATTTCATGATCGATTCAATCGGAAAAGATGACGGTAGTGCCTCTGATCTTCAGGGCTAGGGTTCGATGCTGCGAAAACCGTGGTTGTTGCCTTTTCTTCGTCAGTCCCCAAGTTTCCGGGACCTCGATGACAAGCTATAAAAGCACACAACAGCAGGCTGAAACAAACCTGCAGTCGCTTCGGCAAATGCAGTGTGCACCCCAATCCGTCGGCAGTGGTGCAATTTAGTGTTGCTGCGTTTTAATAGCCCTCCCTCAGGGTCGGGCTTCTGCTTGGGGTGCGATTCCAAGCAGAAGCCCGCGCGTCAACAAGGGCTTTCTTGAGCGCGCAGACTTCTGGCGAAGGCAACAATCCTGGAATCACTAGTTTCAGATTAACGTCAACACAGAATTGCGTCACTACCAATCCGGCTCAACTATCTCGCACGTAACGTCCACAATGCTAGAATGTCTTTTCATTTTCGATCGCCCGGAGCCCTGAGGCCGTCTCGACCCAATCTTCATGCCAGACGCGAACGAAAACTCAAAAGCCCAGGTCCAGCCCCCGCTGCCCGTCTTCATCGGTCATTATCGAATCATCGAAAGACTGGGCAAGGGAGGCATGGGCGAAGTCTTTCTGGCGGAAGATACGAAGCAGCATGGCCGCAAAGTGGCCCTCAAAATCCTGCCGGCGGAACTCACCAAAGATGAAAACCGCGTCAAGCGTTTCAAACAGGAAGCGCGCGCCGTTTTGGCGCTGAATCATCCGAACATTCTGACCATCTTCGAGATCGGCCAGTCGGGGTCGGTGCACTACATGGCCACCGAGTACATCCAGGGCGAGACGTTGCGGCGGCGGCTCTGGCAGGCGCCGATCAAGATCGACGAGGCGCTCGGCATTGCCATTCAAGTGGCGATGGCGCTCGAGGCAGCACACACGGCCGGTATTGTGCACCGCGACATCAAGCCGGAAAACGTCATGCTTCGCGAAGATCGCTTTGTGCGCGATCGCATCGTCAAGGTGTTGGATTTTGGGCTGGTCAAACTGATCGAACCCGAGGCCCGTGACTCGGATCCGGAGGCGGTGACTATTCCGGTGAGCAACACCAGTCCCGGCGCGGTGATGGGCACCAGCGGCTACATGTCTCCCGAGCAGACGCTGGGCGAGGCGATTGATGCGCGCTCGGATATTTTTAGCCTGGGCGTTTTGCTTTACGAGATGGTTGCGGGCCGGCCGCCTTTCAAAGGAAAGACCGACAGCCACGTCAAGGTCTCGATCCTGGACCAGGAGCCGGCATCACTGACGAGCCATTCGTCGGAAGTGCCGCGTCAGTTGGAGCGCATCGTCACCAAGGCGCTGGCTAAAGACAAAACCAAGCGCTATCAAACGGCAACTGATCTGAAAATCGATCTCGAACAATTAAGAGAAGAACTGCGGATCGGTGATTCTGAACTGCAACACACCGCGCCACACCCACGGACGCAACCCGGGTCTGAACCCGCGTCTCAGACTCGCGAAGACACTGCCGGTTACAAACCGGCGGCCGATACTGAGCCGATGCGGATTGCTCCGACTGTTCTGAATACGCAGGTGCCGCCCAGGTCACTCGGCTATCACAAGGCGATCCTGTTGGTGGTTGCAGCGGTCGTAGTTGCCGGCGTCGCCGGAGTTATCTACTGGCGGACGGCCAGCAGCACGATTACCTCGGTTGCTATCCTGCCATTTGCGAACGATACCAACGACCCGAATGCCGAGTACCTTTCCGACGGAATCACTGAGAGCATTATCAACAGCATGTCACAACTGCCCAACCTGAAGGTGATGTCGCGCAACGCCGTCTTTCGTTTCAAAGATCGCAAGCTCGATCCGCAGGAGATCGGACGGACTCTTGGGGTCGGCGCAGTGCTGACCGGCAGAGTAGTGAAGCAGGGTGACCGCGTGGTGATTAAGACCGAGCTAATCAAGATTGATGACGGCTCGCAGCTCTGGGGCTCGGAGTTCAACAACGGACTCTCAGACATCCTTTCGATTCAGGACGAGATAGCGCGCAGTATCTCGGAAAAGCTAAAGTTGAAGCTCACCGGAGCAGAAGCGGAGAAACTGGCCAAACACTACACCACCAATACCGAGGCGTATCAGCTTTACTTGAAGGGTCGTTATTTTTGGAACAAGCGAGACGAAGCGGGACTGAGAAACGGCATCAAGTTCTTTAAGGAAGCGGAAGAGAAAGATCCGACGTATGCCTTGGCTTATTCAGGTTTGGCCGACTCTTATGTGCTGCTTTGCGATATCGGAGTAGTGCCGCCGAACGAAGAAATGCCGCATGCCAGGGCGGCGGCCCAGCGAGCCGTCGATATCGATCCCACGCTTGCCGAAGGTTACACTTCGAGGGCGTTTGTGAAGCTCGCTTATGATTGGGACTGGCCGGGCGCGGAAAAGGACTTTCAAAAAGCACTCGAGCTAAATCCTCGATACCCGACCGCGCACCAGTGGTACGCGTCGTATCTGGTGCAGATGGGAAAATTCGATCTGGCCATGAAAGAGATCGAGAAGGCGCACGAACTCGATCCGCTTTCGCCCATCATCAGCTCGAATTTGGGCTTCTATTCCTATCTGAACGGAAAGTACGACGAGGCCATCGCCGAATATAAGAAGTTGCTGGAGTTGGACCAGCAGTTCTGGGTGGCCCATCACTATCTTGGTCTGGCCTACACACAAAAAGGGATGAACGACCTGGCGATTGCGGAGTTGCGGACGTTGATCAAGTCACCCGGCGATGGCCCAATCCAGGAAGGCGTAGTCGAAGACAATCCCGAAGCTGCAGCCTCGCTCGGTTATGTCTACGCGGCGGCCGGAAAACGCGCTGAGGCCGAAAAGATCATCGACCGTCTCAAGGCTCTCGAGAGTCGACGCTATGTTTCACCGCTTTACCTCGCCACCATCTACGCCGGTTTGAAAGATCGTGATCACGCGATTGAATACTTGAGTAAAGCCTTCGCCGGGCGACATCCGGGCCTTGTCCTGATCAGAATTGAACCGATGTTCCAGGGCCTGCGCCCAGACCCCAGGTTTCAGCAACTCATCAAAAAATTCGAGCCGATCCCGTAGGTCACACAGCCGTTGCAACCGCAACGCGGTTACGCCCTCCAGCCCAGGGTTGGCCGCTTCGGCTACCCTGGGAACTAAAGCAACAAAGTCTCTCCAACCGCAACGCGGTTGCGTCAGTGCGGCAAGACTTCAGGCGGTCGCAACCGCGTTGCGGTTGTGCGAACGTTTCAAAGAGAGATCAGGGAAGCGGCGAAGCCAACTCAGCTTGGGAGACAATTCACGTCGTGGCTATCTTTAGGCGCGATCCAAGGTTTGCAGAAAGTTCTCCAACTCCAACGGCAGTGGCGCGCTAAAACGCATCGCCTCGCCGGTTCGCGGATGGCGGAAGGCGAGTTGTTCGGCGTGCAGAAACTGCCGGCCCAGCTTGCGAATAGCGGCCCTTGCTTTTACATCCATCACAGTCTTGTCGCGGCCTTCGCTATATGCGTAATCAGCCACGACCGGATGTTTCAACCACGCCAGGTGCACTCGGATCTGATGCGTGCGGCCCGTCTTGATTTCCACGTCGAGTAACGTGAAGCGATCGAAGCGCCGGCGCACACGATAGACAGACAGCGCCGGCCGGCCGCCCCGCACCACTGCCATGCGCGTGCGATGCCGCGGGTCGCGCGCCAGCGGCTGATCGACTGTGCCGCTATCACGCTGCACCACGCCGTGGACCAACGCCACGTAGGATTTGAAAACTTCCCGCGCGCGAAACTGGTCCGCCAGCTTTTCGTGGACCGCTTCATTTTTGGCAACTACCAATAGTCCGGAAGTGTCTTTGTCCAGTCGATGAACGATGCCGGGTCGAATCATTCCTGCGTGTGCCGAGAGCTGTTGAAAGTGATAGGCCAAAGCGTTTGCGAGTGTACCCGACTGCGCTCCCGCTGCCGGATGAACGACCAGGTGCGCCGGCTTGTTCACCACAACGAGATCATCGTCTTCGTAAATGATGTTCAGCGGAATATTTTCCGGAGCGAACGCAGTTGAGGGCGGCGGCGTGAGTTCTACTTCGATCTCGTCGTGCGCCTTGAGTTTGTATGAAGGCTTTACCGTGTGGGCGTTCACCAGGACGTCTCCATCGTCGATCAGCCTTTGCAGACGCGAGCGGCTCCAGCCCTCGACGCGCGCCGCGAGATACGCGTCCAGCCGCAGTTCGGCATCAGCTTCATCAACTTGAAACGTGACGATATCGTTATCGGGTAAGGCTTCTGCTTTCGCGAGGGCGTTTGACTTCAAGGGATTGGCAGTCATTAGTAGGCGGGTTGAAAGCGTAAGACTTCTGACAGTTCACGACCTTTCAGTTGCTGCCGGTAAGCATCCATGCGCCGTCGTAAAGTCTCATAAATGCCTTTCCATCGGCTGACGTCGGCCCGTGATTCGTCATAGGCGTCATAGCCGGCTGGCTTGCCGGACATGAGCGCGGCGTAGAAGTCTTCACTCAGAACGCCGTATTTCTCTTCATAGAGCGTCAGACGGCGCTCCAGCAATTTCATCTCTATAACCAACTCATGAACTTCCATGCTAATTCTCCAGGTTGATTACGTTCGATTTTCTTCGCACGCTTCACAATTGCGTAATCGACTCACTATTTGAAAGCCGTCGATGGCAAGGAAAGTTTTATTGGAATAATCGGCAAATGCGAGGTTTATCCCGTCAACGTAAAGTGGCGTATTGAAGTAAAGTTCCACGGCATTCATCACATCGCGAATTGATTGGAGGCCTTCTTCAATGTTCGTCTTGGGGGGTGAAGGAAGTAAATATGCCTGGAGCTTCGTGGACAAGTCGGAATGCGCGATCCGCTTGTCCCTTTGATCTTTAGCGAAGGCACACTTGGCCGTCGCCTGCGAAAGCAATCGTTCAACGTCCTGCCTTAACTGCGGGTATTTCATTGGATCGACGGAATCCTTTAGCCGCTCCAAGGTTAGATTGTCTTTTCTGAAGGTTTGTTTCGGATCCATAAGACGACTGATGCTCAACAAGATATCGTCCGCCAGCAACTCCTCACATATCCGAAAGAAACCCGCCGCAGAGCGATTTAGGAGTTCAACGACGCTCTCGCCTGAAGCATAAAGCTGGCAAAAGATTCCCCACTTTCTGTGTAGATGGCAGACATCCCTAAAGAGCGGATCATACCCATCGCTGATTTCTGCAGGTATGGCATCGTTAACTGACATTCCTTAGCCACCTTGTTTGTCTCATCACCAACAGATACTTTAACCATTCTTACGCTCAAAACTCTTTCATAGAGATTATTCGAAGAGATCATCGACCGCCATGGTCCATCCCGGAAGCGCAGGTTCCGCGTCGGCAGTTTCTCCGCGTCGGTAAATTCGCGGCTGATCAGGACTATCAGGCTGATATGCGCGAATGACGTCTTCGCTCAAAAGATCCACATCCCACACCACCCTGGTTCCCGCGGCAAAATAATCGAGTATCTTCTCTTTGATTTCGCGTTCCGCTGCGGAACCATAATCGTTCTCGCTGCGCACTTCGACAGCAAAGAGCGGCGCGCTGTTGAAAAATTTCATCCCCGGGTGCTGGCCGACATAGAAGGCCGCATCAGGACTAAACGACTTGCGGTTCGGCAGATCAACCTTGAAGGCAGCATTGTCCGCTACAGCTATGCCCCTGCCGGATTGCCGCTCGTATTCATAAAGCCGCAAACAAATCTTGAACGAAGCACGACTCGGCTTTTGACCAGTAGGGGACATCAGCACCACCTCTCCATTGATAATCTCCGCCTTCCCATTTTCAGGGACGCGATACAAGTCTTCGATGGTGGCTTCTGTCTTTGCGCTCATAAGCTATCTCTCCCGCAATAGCCTACTCTGCTTTGAGGAAATATCAACCGTTCGCGCGCTCGAATTCTTTCATGAATGAAACCAGCGCCTGCACGCCCGCCAGCGGAAACGCGTTGTAGATCGACGCGCGAATGCCGCCTACTGAGCGATGGCCCTTCAAACCATCGAGTCCCTGCGCGGTGGCTTCCGCAGAGAACTTCTTTTCCAGGTCTTCGGAAGGAAGCCGGAACGTGACATTCATTATGGAACGCGAGTCCGGATCGGCGTGGCCTCGATAGAAGACACTCCTGTCGATTGCGTCGTAAAGAAGTCCGGACTTGGCCACGTTCTCGCTGTGCATCGCTTCGAGCCCGCCCTTGTCTTTCAACCACTGGCAGACCAGATTGATGATGTAAATGCCCCAGGTATTCGGCGTGTTGTAGAGCGATTTGTTGTCCACGTGGGTGCGATAGTCGAGCATCGTGTGCAAACCGTCCGGTATGCGCTTGAGCAGATCGTCGCGCACAATCACCAGGGTCACGCCGCTCGGGCCCATGTTCTTTTGGGCTCCCGCATAAATCAGTGAATACTTTTCCACTGGAATCGGATGCGAAAGAATGTCGGACGAAGCATCGGCGACCAGCGGCACCGCACCCGTGTCAGGCTCGGTCTTCCATTCGACGCCCTCGATTGTTTCGTTCGTAGTGATGTGGACGAAAGCAGCATGGCGGTCGAGACTGAGTTCATCCTGAGTGGGTACGCGGGTGAAGCCGCCGTCAGCCATCGTGGCCGCGATATTCACATTGCCGCACTTCTTTGCTTCCTTGACGGCTTTCTTGCCCCAACTGCCGGTGAGGATATAGTCGGCGCTCGAATCCTTGGGCAGCAGGTTCATCGCCAGCATCGAGAACTGCAAGCTGGCGCCTCCCTGCAAAAAAAGAACGTGATAACCCTCGGGTACGCCGAGCAACTCTCGCAGGCCGGCATCGGCGCTGTTGAGGATCTCGTCGAACGGTTTCGAGCGATGGCTGATCTCCATTACCGACATGCCGATGCCGGGGAGCGAGAGCATGTCGCGCTGTGCCTGTTCCAGCACCGGCACCGGCAACACCGCCGGTCCGGCACTGAAATTATGAATTCGTGCTGTCATTTGATTCTCCAAGTGTGTGCGCATCTAAATTATGGAGTGCGGTGGCAGAGCAAAGCGGCGACACCGCTTTGGATTATTGAAACCTGAAGGCCTGCTTGAATATCTAGGAACTTTGATCCAAAGCGCCGTCGCCGCTCCAGTACCCCACGCGGGCTGCCCGCGCGGGGACCCCGCTGCGCTCTGCCGGCGCACTCCAAAATGGGCGAACTTCGTGTCCGCGACTACTTATTTGTCAAACTGCCCGCGCATCATCCGTCCGGCCACACGGGTAACCAGCAAACGCGGCGTCAACCGCTCTGCTTCGACCATGACAAAATTTCTCCAGCCCGAAATGATGTGACTCTTGCGGTGGGCCAGGCCGCGCAATGCCGTCTCCACAACTTCTTCGGAAGTTTGAGCCACGCGGCCAGGCGGTTTATGACCGTGAGCAGCCTCGAAGAAGTTTGTCTCAGTCGCTCCCGGACAAAGCGCCATCACATGAACGCCGTGCGGCCGGTTCTCTTCCCAAAGCGCTTCCGAAAAGCAAAGCACAAAAGACTTCGTGGCCGCGTAAGTGGCCATGAACGGCACCGGCTGAAAACCCGCGGTCGAAGCGACATTGATAATCGCGCCCTGTTTGCGCTCGCGCATCGGCAAGAGAAAGCGATAAGTAAGATCAACCAGCGCCTTGATGTTCAGATCGATCATATTGAGCTGGCGCTCGAGCGTGACCTTGCTGAACTCAGCCATTGCGCCGAAGCCGGCGTTATTGATCAGCAAGTCGACAGTCAATCCGCGTTGCTGCGCCTCATCGAACAGGCGCGCGGGAGCATCAGGCTCGGTCAGATCCATCGCCACATGCTGAGCGCGAATGCTGTTTTGCCGGCCCAACTCGTTGCAAAGCGTGATCAGCTTGTCCTCTGAGCGGGCGACGACCAGGACGTTGCGCCCCTGCGCCGCCAGCTTGCGCGCGAAGGCTTCGCCGATACCGCTCGATGCGCCTGTGATGAGTGTCGTGTTCATAGATCGACTCCTTCCCTGTTGAGGTGTTTATGTAGTCCAGGCAAGCGGTCGAATATGGTTGAAGTTAATTACATCGATGGCCTGATTCTGTAAATACCCCACCAGTTTCAGATCATCAGTTAAGACCAGGTAATTGTCTTTGACCAGTTGGACAATGCCAGAGTCCGTCAGGCCAAACTGATTAAAGTGAGCCAAAGACTTAGCGTCAACGCTGGCAACATAGTGTTCTTCCAGTAACGGGATGCGGTTGGCAAAGTCGCTGTAAAATGTGGTGCGCAGATCTCCTGCTAGCTGGCCTGACAGATTACTAACCTCAGTGAGGACGTTTGGCGTCGTCACCAGTTTGTTGAAGGCCTTTAGGAAGCTGATCAGCAGCCAGAAATCATCGACGCTAAAAGCCATGGTTCTCTTAAACTTTGGTATCCGATCCGGATCATAGGCTCCTATGAAATAGAGAAGTAGTAGGTTGGTGTCGATCAACAGGCCTTTGTGTTGGTAACGGGCCACAAGTTTGTTGACGTACTCCATGTCACTCGACTTTCCTGATTTTCATCGATTTGACTTCACCGGTTTTCCTGTCGATCTTGAACACCTTGTACTTTCTTTTGTAATTGAAATTGAGCGATGCCAATTCCGGCTTGACTGGATAACTCAGCGTAATTAGCCAGTACTTGCCGTCGTCGGTCAACTCCACTTCTTCAAGCTGCACATTTGACAGGCCCTCTTCAGCATACAGCCCGGCAAAATACTCAGACGCCCGCTGAGCTGCTTCTTTAACATCTAACATGATCTTCCTCCGACAGCTTTTTCGAACTAGACCAATTCTAATCTTTCAACTCCAGCAAATCGAGTTCGATGATGTTGGAGTTTCCGGCTCGCACTCGGTCCAGCATCTCGCGTGAGGGCGCGTTGTCGAGGTTGATTCGTGCCACGGCTGCTGCGGCGCCCTCAAAAACTATATTCTCCATCTCTTGCACATTGATCTGCTCCGCTTTAATCGCCTCGAGCACGCTGGCCAGCACACCCGGCCGGTCGAGATGCCGCACTACCAGACGATGCGTGGCCGGCGTTTGCCGCGCCAGGTTAACGACGTTGGGAACCTTCCCGGTTTCTTTGAATTCGCGGATGATGCGCACCGTCTCAGCAGCGATTGCTTCCTGCGCCTGATCGGTGGATGCGCCGATGTGATGCGTGCCGTAGACACTTGCCAAAGTAGTGATCGGATCCGCAAACTCGCCGGCACCCGAGGTTGGTTCGTTGGCAAACACATCAAGGCCGGCGCGCAGGCCGCGATTCTTCAAAGCCTCAACCAGCGCCGCCTGGTCCACCACTTCACCGCGCGCGGTGTTGATGAAGTAGGCGCCCTCGCGCATGGCGCTGAAAACCTCAGCATTAATCAGCAACCTGGTCCCCGGATTCAGGGCCAGGTGCACACTCACAATGTCTGACACCTCGGCGACTTCCTTTGGCGCTGCTTTCAGTTCGACACCCAGAGCCGCGGCGCGTTCCGGCGTCAAGCTGCGACTCCAGGCAACCACGGGCATGCCGAAAGCGCGGGCTCGAGGAATCATTTCCTGGCCAATCTTGCCGAGACCGATCAAGCCGAGCGTGCGCCCGAAAAGCCCACGCGCTTTGGAAAACTCTTTTTTGTTCCACTCGCCCTGGCGCAGCGCGATGACGTTATCGGCAACACGGCGATCGAGCGCGAGGATCAGCGCAAAAGCCAGTTCGGCAACGGCGATCGAATTCTTGCCGGGACAATTGGAGACATAGATGCCCCGCTTTGAGGCTGCCGCGACGTCGATGGTGTTGAAGCCGGCGCCGGCGCGGACTACGAGCTTTACCGGTCCAGCGTCGAGCATCGGCTCAGTTACCCTAGTCCCGCGCACGACCAGCACATCAGGCCTGGTGGCGGCGATCGCTTGGGTCAACGAATCATCTTTCAGGTCAGGCTGAAAAGAAATCTCACAGCCAAGAGCCTGTAAGCCCTCGCAACCGGACTGTTCGAATTTGTCGGCAATTAGAACAAGCATGGCCAAATCAGCAATCAGCAGCAACGAATCACAAAGTGCCAAGTTCAAAGTACAAAGCACCTAGTAGTACCTTCAAAGACTTAGTCGACCACTGACTACTGACCACTTTCATATGATCTGGCGCGCCGAAACACAGGCTGAAGCCTATGCTACTCAAATCTTGACTCGCGACTCCAGACTCACGACTCACGACTCAGATCGTGTGAATCAACAAACCATCACGCAGTTTCGGCTCGAACCAGGTCGATTTTGGCGGCATGATCTCGTTGGCGTCGGAAACAGTCAGCAGGTCGTTCATGCTTGTGGGAAACAGCGAGAAAGCAACGGCTGCATTTCCCTCATTAACCAAACGTTCCAACTCCGCGGTGCCGCGGGCGCCGCCGACAAAATCGATCCGCTTGTCGGTGCGAATATCCTTAATGCCGAGGACCTGATCCAGCAGACGATCCTGTAATAAACTCACATCGAGCGAAGCTACTACTCCGTCAGGCCTGGCCGCGCCCGCCGGTAAGTTCAAGCCATACCAACGGCCGTTGAGATACATGCTCCAACGTTTCGGCTCAGTGGGCGACGGTGGTCCATCTTCGACGACTTCAAAATTCCGGCGCACGTTAAGCATGAATTCCACTTTAGAGAGACCATTGAGATCCTTGACCACCCGGTTGTAGGGCAGGATGCGCAACTGATCGTCCGGGAAGATGACTGTCAGAAATGAGTTGTATTCCTCATCGCCGGTGTGCGCAAAGCTTTGCTCGCGCAACTCCGCGCGCGCGCGGCTGGCGCTGGCGGCGCGATGATGACCGTCGGCGATGTACAAGAGCGGCACGTCGCGAAACGCTTCGACGAAGCGAATGCCATCGGGCGACCGCCAGACCGTGTGTTGAATTCCGTCCGCAGCGGTGAAGTCGAACAGGGCGTTGGTCATGGTGGTTTCCATGACCATGGAATCGATCTCGCGGCGCGCTCGATAAGTGAGAAACACTGGCCCGGTTTGGGCGCGCAACATCAACATGTGCCGGGTGCGATCGTCTTCTTTGTCGCGGCGTGTTCGTTCGTGTTTCTTGATCAAATCTTTATCGTATTCATCCAGCGAGCAGCAGGCCACGACGCCAATCTGTTCCTGCTCACCCATGATCAAGCGATACAAATAGATACTGGGCGCACTTTCGGTCTCCAGCGGACAAGCCTTGATTAGATTCTCGAAGTTATCGAGCGCCCGTCGATAGACCACGTCGCTATGACTGTCGGTGCCTTCGGGCAAATCGATTTCCGGACGCGAGACGTGCAGAAAGTTCAAAGGGCTACCCTCGGCCAGGGCGCGCGCTTCTTCGGTGTTCACCACGTCATAAGGAACACTGGCTACGTCCTGGACCCGACTGGCGGGCGGGCGCAAGGCGCGAAAGGGACGGATGATCGCCACGCAAACCTCCTAACAAAATGCTTCGCAGATTCCCGTCTGGACGGCTGCGGATCTTTGATCTGTATGGACCGGTCCAGCTTGTTTTGATTGCTAAAGACTTACGGTCAAGACTATCCGGTCAAGTGTTCTCTTAGCAAGTGCGCGGCCAAGTGCGCGACACGATGCCCATGAACGCGACTCATCTGCTATCTCCGTTTGGCTAGCGGACTTGTCCGCCGTTGCAGCGAGTGGCACAAGTGCCTGTCTAAACGGTCCTGGTAGAAGAGCGGAGGATGTGCGTTAGAATGTAGTCTCAATGGAATCCGGCGAAAGGGACAAACTTATCCTGCGACTGGAGGGAAAGCTGCGCGAATGCGAAAAGCGTTTTGACGAGCAGGCACGACTGCGCGGCTTTGATCCGGCCCAGGCTGAGAATATGGCTTTGCCTTCGGCGCTCGCCAGACTGGCCACAGAACGCGAAGAGCTCAGAGCACGGCTCGAAGAATTGATAGAACACGAAGGGGAGATTAGTTTAAGCATGCCAAGTGAAATTGAAAGAATTCAAAACCAACTGCAACGGGCCTTCGAAGGGGATGCATGGCATGGGCCATCGTTGCACGAGCTATTGTCCGGCGTCGATGCCGCTACTGCCGCGGCCCGGCCGATACCGAGCGCGCACAGCATCTGGGAGCTGGTGTTGCACATCGCTGCCTGGGATAAAGCCGTGTCCGACCGGCTGGGAGGCGGGCGCGGCGCGGTGGCCGCTGAAGAGAACTTCCCTGCAGTCAACGACTCGAGCGATGCATCCTGGCAAAGAGCCATCGAGACGATGAAACAGAATCACGACGAGCTGATCGAAGCCGTTGGCAGGGTCGAAGAGAGCAGACTTGATACACCCATCGTCGAAGGGATGTCGTCGGTCTATGTTCACCTGCACGGCGCGGTGCAGCATGATCTTTATCACGCCGGGCAAATAGCGATTCTGAAAAAAGCTTGAGCGCAGTCCGGCAAACTTTCAGTCCGACAAACTTTCGGTCCGACAAACTTCAGTTTGTCGAAGTGAGTAGCATAGACTTCAGTCTGTGATCGTACATTTCAGTCTGTGACCGCTTAGCAAACAATCACAGACTGAAATCTATGCTACGAACTATGCTACGGGCACCAGCGACAAACTAAAGTTCGTCGGACAATCAAGACTTCGGACAATCAAGACTAAAGGGTCAACAATGGCAGATCTGGCAAATCGCGAATGCGTTCCCTGTCGCGGCGGAGTGGCGCCGCTCAAAGGCGAAGAACTTACAAACCTGCTGGCAGAGTTGGATGGCTGGGAAGTAATTGACGAGCATCACCTGACAAAGGCGTACAAGTTTGCCGACTTTCGCGAGGCACAGCAGTTCGTCAACCGCGTCGGTGATCTGGCCGAACAACAGGGCCATCATCCGGACATCTGCTTTGGCTGGGGTCGCGCGGAGATAACCATCATGACGCACGATATTGATGGCCTCGCCGAAAATGACTTTGTGCTGGCGGCAAAGATCGACAAGCTGATACAGAAGGCGCCCGTCGTACCTTAAGGCGTCTTCGAAGACTTCTTCCGCAACTTCCCAAGAATATCGAACTCGTCAAAAAGCACATGCGACAACGCATCGAACGCGGTGGTGATCGCGAAACTCTCGAGCGTCGGGCGCGCACCAACCCTGCGGTTGTATTCCTGGACTCGTCCAAATGCGTCGCGCCTTTTGACCGTGTCGCGTTCGTAGAGGTTGGCCATTGACGCGCTCGTCAGATTGCCGAGCAGCCGGGAAAAGTTTGGTTGAGTTTTGCCGTTGTCCCCGGAGGTAAGCAGTGATCTACTCGCGGCATATCCCGCGCGAGCCAGAAATCCATGCCGGCCCGACGGCTGATAAATGGGGTTCTGCTTGAAGAGCGCTGGATAGACGCCCGCTCCCAAAAACTCTGCTGAGGATTGGGTTGCGAAAGCTCTCCCAAAGCGGGACAAGCCATCCGCAAACTTATCTTCTCCGGTTTTGCCCGGAGCCTTGACGTCTTGGCGCTCAACGACGAACGCGTTGAGTGCTGGCCCAACGTAAGCACCTGGAGTGAGAAACGCTTCGACCGCACCGTACTGAAGTTTCTGCCGCGACGTCAATCTCGGCACCTTCGTTTTGGTCGGCGAGGGACTGGGCGTAGGAGTCGCGGTCGAAGTGGTCACCGCACCTGGGTCCGGTCGCCCGGAAGGCGATTGACCGGGCAATGTCACAGAAGCGTCGGCCTTCGTGGTTTCTTGCGCGTAGACAGGGAGCGGCGCAACAAAAGTAGAAATTAGAATCGCCAGGATTGCTGCGAAGGATATTCGAGTTGCTGTCATTTCGTAAAAACCGTCAATCGTGAACCGTGAACGGTAAAATAGTGAATCGTGAACGTAAATCGTGAATCGTGAATCGTGAATCGTAAATCGTAAATCGGTACGAAGGAGTCAGCTCACACTAACTGCCGTTTCGCACTGCACACTGCGCACCGCCCACTGCCTACTGCCTACTGCCTACTGCTTTCTGCTTTCCGCCTACTGCCTACTTCTCACTGCTCACTCACAGCGCGGCCAGCAGCGTCTTCCAACGCGCCCATGCATCTTCGCGTGCTTTCTTATTGGCTTTGTAAGCAGTCAGGGCTTTTTCGTCCGCATCCTTGTCACCCTTGGCGGTTGGCTCGGGCGCTTCGCCGGCTCGCATAAAACCATGACCGGCGCCGGCATAAATCACCGGATCATATTTCTTGCCCAGCTCTTTCATCGCGTCCGTCGTCGCGGGCAGGGTGGCGTCGATGCGCGCATCGTTCTCGGCGTAAAAGCCGTAGACGGGCGCGCTAATGCGCTTGAGCGCTTCTTTGTCAGTTACCTGAGCTGGTGGTTGACCGGTCGCCGGCGCCGAGCCGTAAAAAGCGAAGGCAGCTTTCAAGCTCGGCCGGTTGGTAGCAAAGCGAAACGTCTGGCTGCCGCCCCAACAGAATCCCCCGACGGCGACTTTGCCGTTTGCTGCCGGCAACTTCGAAACGTAATCGGCGACGGCGTTTAGATCTGCGGTGATCTGATCCGGCGGCAAGTCTCTGATCGCCTGGCCCACCGCGTTGCTGCCCGTAGCGGCAATCTCATAGGTGCCGCCGCCCTTTGGTCCCATGCCGGAAAGCAGGTCGGGGGCGATGGCGAGGTAACCGGCTTCCGCCAGCTCGTCGGTCAGCGCTTGCACCCAATCGCTCATGCCAAAGATTTCGTGAATCACGACTACGGCCGTGGCTTTGTTTTTCACCTCCGGATAAACCACAAAGCAGTTGACCTCGCGATTGCCGTTCTTGACCTTCACCCATTCCTGGTGCCGGGGAGATTTTGCCAAACGCGCTTTGGCCCAGTCCTGCATCACGTCAGGATCGGCGGCTGATTCCGTGTGATGATGAGCCATTTCCTGAGCCGACGAACAGCCCGCCAACCAAAGCAACATGATCACGAGCGACAAGCCACTGGAAAGAATTCGACCCAATGTTGCTTGCGTTTTCTCACTGCCGACTTTGTCTTTCATCTGCACCCTCCGCGAAAAAATTTGGTTTTGGAGCAAACGGGAATTTGCGTAGTAGTTTAGCTCGTTGGCCCGCTATCGTCGATGGAAAAACCAAGTGCATCCTAATCCGTTCATAGAATCGTCAGGCGTTTAATCTCTGTGACTTGTCTTTGCGTGCTTTGGGCCTTTGCGTGAGACGCTCCGTACAAGGTTAAGACCGTCACAACAAGCGAAACTCTTCACGCAAAGGCGCAAAGCACGCAAAGACGATAAGGCCAAGGCACTTTCGTTTGCGCACTTACTCTAGCGAAACAACTGCGCCGCAAACTCAGCCAGATTTCGTCGCCAAACCATCCAGACGTGTGCGCCCGGTGTTTCCAACGCGACGTGCCGCACGTCTTTTGTCTTCAGCCACTCGCGCAGCTTGCGGTTCGTCGTAATCAGACCATCGTCGGTGCCGCACGCGATCCAAAGCAGGCGCAGTTGGGCATTCGCTTTCGCGTCGAGCCGCGGGAATGTTGCGTTGAAGTCCTCGCTCAGTCCGCCGGTACTGAAAGCCCCGATCCAGGTAAAGCGATCCAGCGCGTTCAAACCGACATAGAGCGATTCCGCGCCGCCCATCGACAGGCCGGCTACAGCCCGCGAGTTGCGATCCTTAGCGACGCGATACGCCTTCTCAACCTGCGGCTGCACTTCGTTCAAGAGCGCATCGCGAAATTTGTCGTAGTTACGTTGACGCAGATTGGCATCGAGCAACCCCGCTCCCGGCTTCACAATCTCCGGTGCGCCGTAGCCCAGCGGCATGACCACGATCATCGGCTTCGCTTTTCCCTGCGCGATCAGATTGTCAAGAATCACGTGCGCGCGACCCACCGCGGTCCAGGCGCTGGCATCATCGCTGTAACCGTGCAGCAGATACAAAACCGGGTACAGCCGCTTGGCTTTCTCATCGTAACCGGGTGGTAGATAAACGAAATAATCCCGCTCGTCTCCGACCACGTCTGACTTGTAAAAGCGATGATGTATTACGCCATGCGGCACACTGTTAATCTCCCAGGACAAAGATGAAGGCCCCGGCACGTGCACTACGTTCGCGGTGTAGATGAAGTTGAACTTCGTCACCCGATTCGACGGGTCGAACATGGTTGTGCCGTCGACGATGAAGGAATAGCCATAGAAGTCGGGTTCAAGCGGCCCGACGGTAACACTCCAAACACCCTGCGAATCCTTCTGCATCGGCACTCGCTTCGCACCCTCGCGGTCCAGCCACACTTCGGCGGCATTAGGCGCGCGCAAACGAAATGTGACCTGGTTGTCAGAGAGCACGTCCGGAGAAACCAGCGGTTGATTCGGTTGCTGTGCAGAGCCGCGCTGGCCCACCGCGACAATCATCAGAAAAAAGCCGAGCATGATCGAGGCGAACATCGTCCAGGTTCGCCGGCTATCTAATTTTCGCACGTGTTTTTCTCCGAAAGGTCCAACAGAGAGACTAACCATGGCGGCGCTCGCCCCGAGTTCCTGAGGGCTTTGCGATAACATGCTACAAATCAGAAGGGGCACCACGACTCGTATGCCATAACGCCAGCACTTCGATTACCGGCTCGTTCGTAATGCGGTAATACAAATGATAATGCACGCGAGCAACGTGGAACGCGCCGCACGCCTATCAGTTTGATGTTGGTTGCTCTGGCGCCGATTGCGGGCTGAAAGGCGATGAGCTGAAGAGCCCGTTCGAGATCCACGACGAAGGCAGTGGGTGCCTTGGGCCGATTGGCGATCCACCATTTCGCAGCCTCTGCAATAGCTTGCGCCGCGCTGCTAACAATGCAAACAGAGAGAGGAGCGCTCATGAACTGCGGAGCTGCCGAAGGAGCTGCGAGGCGTTGATTACTTCGCCGCGCTCGGCCTCCTCGATGGCGGCGAGCAGGCTGGATTCTTGTGTCGCATCAAGCGTAAAAGTCTCGTCACCTTCTTGGACCAGGACTGTCACGGTCACGCCTTCCGGTAAGCTCTCGGCGTCGACTTGAATCGAACCATCGTGAACCTTGCCAGTCATGATTAACATGGCCAAATTCTACCAATTGCACCGGCAATGCGCCATGCTTGTGGAAACACAGACGGACAACACAAGCACGAAGAACACGAGAGAGTGGGTAGTGGTGCAATTTTGTGTTGGTGCTTCTAATAGCCCTCCCTGACGGTCGGGCTTCTGCTTGGGCTCCGATTCCAAGCAGAAGCCCGCGCGTTAGCAAGGGCTTTTTCTGGCACTCTGATTCCCGGCAAAGCCACAATCCTGAAATCACTCGTTGAGACTGATGTCAACACAGAATTACCCCACTACCAGAGAGTGTCAGAGTTGAGGGAATCGGCATGCACTGATTTAAGCTGTGGGGATCGGAAGAATCTATTCTTAGCCGTCATCAGACGGCTTTCCGAACGGTTATTAGACCAGCCGTTTTGCGCTTGGGTAAGCGCCGTCCGGAATCTGTAGCCCGTTTTAACGGGCTTTCACACGTACAGCTTTAGCTTGGCTGAAGCCGTTGACGAAGAAGGACGCTGAAGCGCCCTTCAAGTTTTCGCCCGGCTTTTACCAGCCCTGGAAGGGCTGGCCTAGTAACCCTGCGGAGCAAGCCGCGTGAACGCGGCTGGCCCAACCCGGATTCGCGCTTCAGCCCGCAGTGTTCCTGGCAGTCATAGGTTAACGATCTTCAGTGACGGCGCCCGCAATTGTTTCACTAAGACGCAACGCTATATGCTCGCCTTTCGCGGTTTGCGAGAGCAGAGAACGACATTGTCTGAGATTGTCCGCGGCTTCAGACAGAGTCCCATGCGTCTGACTCAACGCGGTTTCGAATTCTCGGTTAGCTTCCTCGAGACGACCGCTGAGCGCCAGCATTACGCCAAGATTATTGTGACTCGCCGGGAGTCGATCGTGTGAAAGAGCAATCGCCTTCTTGAAGAGGTCCGCCGCGGCTTCGTAATCGAGTGCGTACGCCGTCAACAATCCGAGGCGATAATGCGCGGCCGCGTGTTTTCCCTCAGACGCAGCAATCGCCTGGCGATAAGCATCCCTCGCTTCCGGCAACCGCTTGAGATCTTCGAGCGCCACACCCAAGGCGTATAGGGCGGCCGGGTAACGACTCTGCCGAGCGGCTATTGCCTCGTGGTATAGCCGCATCGCATCCTCAGTGCGCCATAGTTCGTAATAGCAAACGCCGGCGTTGTACAGCGATTGCGCGTAGCTTTCACGGGCGCTGGGCGAGACGCGCCGGTACTCGGCAATCGCTGCTTCATATTCAGCTTTCGCATAGTGCGCGTTGCCACGCCTGATTCTGTCGCTTGCGTCGACACTGCTGACTGACTTTGAACGATCCGTCTGAGCGACAGCCAGGCTCGCAAACGATACCAGGACCAGCGTCGCGAGCACGAAGTTCTTAACGCCAGATTTCTCTTGTCTCACTTTTTGAATCCTCCTTCGTTCCCATTGCTTTGACGATGGAGTTGAGACTAAAGGTCCAGCGGCTTGCTTGTCTTTCCGTTTGTTGCTGAGATTGACTAATCTTGCTACTGGGGAAGTCGCAAGTCTGGAGTCGCAAGTCAGGCAAGTAGCATAGGCTTCAGCCTGTGTTTCGACGCCGGATCGCGGCCGATCACAGACTGAAGTCTATGCTACAGACTCGCGACTCGCGACTGATTTTCGATACGAGTGCGGCGTCGTGCCGGTGACCCGGTGAAAGAGTCTTGTAAAGTGGCTTTGGTGACTGAAGCCGGAGCGAAAGCCCACCTCGGCCAGCGGCAGCTTGCTGTCAGCCAGAAGCGCTTTGGCGCGGTCGATGCGGAACTTGATCAGATATTGATGCGGCGGCGTTCCGGTGCTGCGCTTGAACTCGCGGGCGAAATGAAAGGGACTCATTCCGGCGACCCGCGACAGTTCCGCCAGGCTTAAGTCGCGACCGTAGTTGGCGGCGATAAACTCCGTCACCAGACGCAGTTTTTGCCCCGCAAGGCCGCCGCTGAAGCGCTGCCCGTCAGCACCAAACGCGGTGTAGTGTCTGAGCAGATGAACTGCCAGAACATTCGCCAGTGACCCCGTATAGAGGCGGCCGCTAATTGCCCCCACTCCACGTTCGCTTGCATTAAGCTCGGCCAACAGCGCCAGCGCCACGTTCGAGATCACCGGATCACTCGGCGCACAGGTCTCAACCACCTCCACGATACCCGTCGCCTGGGCAGCAGACGCGGCATGCAGGAGCAGCGACGGATCCACATACATCGCCAGATGCTCGGACTCGCCCTCGAGCCGCGCCTGGTAGCGTCGCCCGGCAGGGATGATGCAAACGCTGCCCTTGAGCTGACCGCTCGTGTGAAAGCCGCTCGCCGTGCGGATCTCGCCGTTGCAGTTCCCTCCGAGCGCGATGGTGATCAGGTGTTCCTTGCTGCGGTGTGTGGGTAACGCGCCAGTGCGGAAACGATAATGCTCAAGCCTGATGCCGTCCCAGGCTGCGATGCGCTTGAACACGATTGGCGAAGCTGGATTCAACTCTGCGGTTTCCATGGCCTGGATCCTCCGGTTTATCCGTTCACCTGAGAACTCTTTGTTATCGCCGGCAGCGAGCGATTTACAGGCGTTCCGAAGTACAAACCTTCAGGTTGCTTTCTTGCCGAGCCCGCAAGCTAAAGCTTGGACTCTGAACGCCTATTACCCCGCTTGCGCCCTTTGCTTTTTGACTCAGTCCCTTTCGGCGCTCTGCTCTTACCGCTTAGCCCTTTTCTCTTTGCCCGCTTGAGCGGCGGCAACACTCCGACGCCACTCGACGTGGCGTACCGGTGCAAGCGCTCAAGCGTGGCGGCGCGCGCGCGTGCAAACGCCTGCCGGTCACCGTAAAGCTGGAAGGCCCAGTTGGCAGCCAACTCCATCGCATTGATCTCGAAAGCGAGTTGCGTGGGATCAACTTCCGACTGGAATTGGCCGTCCTCTTGCGCGTCCCGGACAACCTGCGCCAGCGTCGCCAGCCACTCCTTCATGATCGCCGCAATCCGATCACGCACCGGGCCCGGCCGGCTATCAAATTCCGCCGCTGCTGCGGCAAAAAAGCAGCCGCCGCGAAACACTTTGCCGCCTACATAAGCGAGCCAGGTGTCGCAGAGTTTCCAAAGACGCGCCAGGCCGCGCTCGGCCGCGAAAGTCGGCTTGATCACCGCATGAATGAAGATCAATCGAGCCGCGTCCACCGTGGCTAGCTGCAAATCTTCCTTTGAGCCAAAGTGGGCGAACAGCCCGCTCTTGCTCATCGAGAGTTTCGTGGCCAGTTGCCCGATAGTTAGGCCCTCCAGCCCCTCAACTGAAGCGATGTCGACAGCCGTCTCAAGGATCGCCTGGCGCGTCCGCTCGCCTTTTGCTTGCAGCCGCGGCGGCTTTGCTTTTCGTTTCCCGGGGATTGTCAAAAGAGACTCCGTCGTACTGGTGTTGAAATGCCGGTTTACGTTTTATATAGCACGAACGTTCGTTTTAGAGCAAGCAACGTCATTCACGCGTATTGAGCCGGGCGTGATTGAAATTATCCTGCCGTATCGTTCCGACCTCACCGAGCAGTCATTGCCGAGTAGTGGATTACTTTCAGTCTTTGCGCCTATGCCCCTTTTCGTCTTTGCGTGAAATGTTTTGTACTTGAACGCTGGATTCACGCAAAGACGCAAGAAACGAAGACGCAAAGGAAAGTAAGACACTATCGTTGCTGTAACGGATTTCAATTGGGCGGGAGTATCTGGACTTAGCCGTCTTCAGGCGGCTTGCTTGATCCTTTCGAAATCCGTTTAGACAGCGGACTTGTCCGCCGACGCTGCGAGGGGCCGGAAGTGTCCTGTCTAAACGGAGCGAGCGCAAGTGTCTGGCTGATGGTACCTAAACGGAATGGCGAAACAGTCGACATCACAACAACATCCTGATCGTCTCAGGATAGAAATCATCCAGCGTGCCGTAAAGCGCACTGATGGTTTTTGTGGGCCGCAACCGTCCGATCGGATCGTCTCCGCAGTCGGGAAAGCTGACTGTACCGCTGCCGGCTTTGAAATTGAGATTGGTGAGTCGCGAAGTGGTGAGCACAAAGTAGGCCGCGTCGCACGACGCACCATCAAAGCTGGGAATCTCTTTGTAGAGAATGACCGGCAAAAAATCGAGCGCGCTGACGGTCTCGCCGCCGACTTCCGCAGTGGCCCTGATGATCTCCCTTCCGTTGCGACTCACGCGCGCTTGCACGCGGCCTTCGCTCTCAATCAATTCCGTCTGTCCGAGCACGCCCGGCCATCCCTGGATCTCGCGGTAGCAGGCGAGACTGGCGTCTGTGCTCGTGTAGAGATACGGGATGAACTGACAATTGACGTCGCCATGGCGTACGGGTATGCAGGGCATCGAGAAGTTGTGCGGACCCATGCCGCTGACGTCGGGGCAAAGAAAGAAGCACATCGCCGCCGTGTTGCCAGGCAGCGGTTCCAACTCCGCAGGCAATACTTCGCGGATGGCCGTCTCATCTGTTTCGTAGACGACCATCAGCACCACATCACCGTTGTACTGATAAGGCGGCAGTCCGTACAGGGGCTTTAAGAACGGCAGGCCTCTGGGCTTGTTTCGGTTCAACTGAATATTGCCTGGTCGATGCTCAAAGCCAGAGTTACTCATGCGTGCTCTCCTCCGCAGTCTTTTTGTGCAGCAGCCAATCAAGAGAAAACCGATCGTCTGTGCGCGGCAGCAGCAGCACAAACAAAAGCAGCGCCAGGCGGGGAATCACGTGACTGTGAAATTCGTAAAGCGGCTCGTGCAGCAGATGACCAAACGTGACCACCGCCAGCACAAAGCCGAGCGCCACCAACGCCGCGCGTGTACGCAGGCCCAGGATTACCAACGCCCCGGCAGTCAACTCAATGAAAGGGATCGTGACACCGACAGCCCACAACGACCAGACGGGCAGGAAGGTGTCGGCAAACGGCAAAAAGTATTTGCGCGCGTGTTGCAACGGCCCGAGTGAAAAGACCTTCCAGACGCCTGCCATAAAGAAGATCAAGCCCAGAACGAGCCGGGCGAACAAGAGCGCCCAACTGCGATCGATGCGGTTAGCTTGCTGCATAGGCCAGCTCAACTTTCTGCCCGTTTAGCCAGCGGACTTGTCCGCCTGCGCTGCGAGGGGCACAAATGCCCTGTCTAAACAGACCGAACCATACGCGTTGCTACTCTAACGCCTGGCGTGGTCCGGGTCTAACTGTTTCTCCGCAGAGCCCAATAACCGGCCGCCCCAGAGCAGCAGAAGGAATTGATTTAGGCTATCAAACAGAGCTCTTCTCGTGTATTATCTGCGCGCTTTCTGATTCCTCTTTGTCGATTTCAGACAGCCCGCTGTCCGAACTCATAGGAGCACAATGATGTTGAGAAGAATTCTCCCAGTACTTTTTGTTTTGGCGTCGCTGCTGCTGTTTTCTTGTGCTAAGCAGACAGTGGCTCCTCCGACTAACAGAGACGATGGCCCAACGGTCGCAAAACCCGCGGCCTCGACAACGGCGACCTCGGGCAAGATTGGAGTGCCGGAATGCGACGAGTACCTGGCCAAGGTCGATGCGTGCGTTTCGAGCAAGGTGCCTGAAGCGATGCGCGCACAATACAAGGCGGCTATGGAATCGAACCGCAAGGCCTGGCTACAGGCTGCTGCAACTCCACAGGGTAAAGCCGGTTTGGCCACAGCTTGCAAGCAGGCTACCGAAGCAGCCAAGACTGCCTACAAGACTTACAATTGCACTTTCTAGTGTAGTGTCTCTTAATTTCCTTTACAGTGAGCGAGCTTTCTGAGGCCCATTTTCATTGGCTTTCCAACGCAATACCTGAGAAAAGATATTTGAGAGACACTACACTAGGCGGGCGGCAACAAGCACGACAAGCTAGTTTAAATAGAAAGCACGAGACAGCCATGGGATCGCGCGAGGGTTGGGTCACGCACTCAATCGCTCGCGCGATTTCTTGTAATGCAGGCTGTCAGCTTGCGCGGCCGCGACCCGAAAGTCTGGTTTTGTCAGTACCGCCTGCGGTAGCGGGTGGGCCCCTAATGATGGGCCGCAGAATGTTCAATTAGCCGTGCTGTATTGTTAGCAGGGGCCCGCCCGCTACCGCAGGCGGTACTGACAAAACCGCTCCCGTCAATCAGATGGATGATTCTTAACCAGGCCGCACCATTGGCGCGCCCTGGATGCTTGCAATCACTTAGCTTCTATTTCTGAGCACTCTTCCGCCCCCGGAAACAGATGAAACCCGGCTGCCGCATCAGCTTTTCGTAGTCGTGGCTGTCTTCCTTTTTGAATTCCGGAATCGGTCTTGGTTCCAACAACCGCTCGAGGATGAAGCCGGCTTCGAGCAAGGGATCGATCATCGCGCTCAAGGGTCGACGGTAGTAAGGAACATTAATCTCTACGCCAAAGCCTCGCCAGTCCATATCAACCAGCTCGGTCGCGAAATAGTTTCCCTGAGCATGATGTTCGAAAAACTCGTCAGCCGGATGACCGGCGGAAAAGACAAAGTAACCCGGCTCGCGCAGCAGACGAAAGAACTCCTTAAACGTACTGGTCCAATCCTTGACATACTCGAGCACCAACGGACAGAGCACCAAATCAAAGGAACCGTCCAGGAAACCTAGTGGCTGTCCGAGATCGGCTTGCACAAAATGCGCCCGGCCCGCCAGTCGCTGCCGCGCGATCGTCAGCATTTTTTCACTGCTGTCCAAGCCGACCACCTCGGCGCCCTGGTCCACCAGCCAGCGAGCGTAAACTCCGGGACCACAGCCGGCATCGAGCACTCGTTTTCCGGCGACTGTTGGCAGCAGAGAAATAACCGCCGGGCGATCATAGTAGGCATTGTGAGCTTTGGTTTCGACGCGAGCCGCAAAGCATTCGGCCAGTAGTTCCCAGGCTGCAAAGGTTGGATTGTCTTCCATGCAGTTTGCGGTTGCAGGTGCTTAAGCGCGCGCGGCGGTAGACGCGCCGACGCGTTTGCCTGGCTCGATGGTCGAGGCTTTGCGCCAGCGCAGGACCAACACCGTCAGTGCCGGGATACCGACCAGGATGCCAATCAACTGTGAAGTCGACAGTCCCGTCAGTGTGGTCAGTCCGAGCAGATCGCCGCGTGGATCGTCGCGCAGGAACTCAATCGCGAAACGGATCGCGGCATAGAGCACCGCGTACGCGAGAATGACCTGACCGCTGAAACGCCGGCGACGGTGCAGCCAGAGCAAAAAGAAAAACACGATCAGCATGGCAAACGATTCGTAAAGCTGGGTCGGATGCAGGCGGATGCCAGTGGGCACACCAGTGATTTCATGGCCCAACTCTGTAAACTTCACGCCCCAGGGCAGGTTCGTCGGTTTGCCCCAACAGCAGCCGGCGGAAAAACAACCCTGGCGGCCCAGCACATTGCCCAGCGCAAGCCCGGGCGCGCACGCGTCGGCAGTTTTCCACCAGGGCAACTTGTAGCGCCGCATCAGGAAATACGCCGCCACCACGGCGCCCAGCAGTCCGCCATAAAAGACGCCACCTGAGCGCAGAAAGTCGAGCGAGACGAGCTGGGCCGGATGCTCGCGATATTCGGGCTCGGTAAAAAACATCAAGAGCTTTGAACCAACCAGCCCAGATAGCAACATCCACAGGCAGAGATCGTAGATGCGTTCCCGAGGCAGGCCGTCGCGCGCACCCAGGCGCACGGTCACCATGATCGCGCCCAGGAAAGCGAGCGCTAAAAAAACACCGTAGGTGTTGATGGGGAAATTGCCGATGCGAAAAATTTCAGGATACATGGAAAAGATAGTAATCAGTTTTCAGTTTTTAGTTTCAGTGCTTGAGTCCGGTTCTAGAGTTCTCTGCTCTTTGCGCTGCTTTCTGCCTTCTGCCTTCTTCCTTCCTGCTCACTGCTCACCGCCCACTGCCTTCTTCTTTCCCTCAAACATCAAGTCGTAGGCGAGCAACAGCGCTCCCAGGCAAATACTGGCGTCGGCCACGTTGAAGGTGGGCCAGTGATACGAGCGCGCGTGCACCAAGATAAAATCGATCACGTAACCGAAACGCACGCGATCGGTAAGGTTGCCGGCGATGCCCGCCAGCAATAAGGCGCAGGCGCCCAGGATGCGATCGTCCGTGCGCGGCGTGCGCAGGAAATAGAACAGCACCGCGCACGCAGCGGCCACAGCCAGACCGACAAGGAACCACCGACCAAACGCGCCGAGTCGCTGCAATTGGCCAAAGGCAATGCCCGGATTTTCGGTGTATACAAAATCGAGAAAGCCGCGAATGATCGTCAAGTCGTCGGTTACTCGCAGCGTGCGCACGGCCCAGGCTTTGGTTACTTGATCGATCAGAAAGATGCCGAACGCGGCGATGAGGTAACCAAAACGCCAACCCAGGCGCGAAGTGTGGATTGCTGCGGATTGAATTTCGTTCATTGAGTGATCCCTTTGCGTTGCTGGAAATCGCGCGAAACCAGCGTTATGCGTGCTCGATTCTTCACCCCGAAGAGACGCCACAGAGTCACAGAGAAGGAAAAGGACAGAATCATTCAGAAATGCCAACAAATTCTTACCCTCCTAGTCTCATCTTTCTCTGTGTCTCCGTGTCTCTGTGGCTAACTTTGGTGTTCAGCAATGTGACCGGAGCAACCTCTCGCGGCCTGTACGCAATAGCCCCTGACGCTCGCTACTCGATCCAGTCCGCGATGAACACGTTGGTCTCGCCGCGTGCTTTGGCATTGCGATTCGACGCAAACACCAGCTTCTTTCCGTTCGGAGAAAACATCGGGAACCCGTCGAACGACTCGTTATAGGTGATCTGTTCCAGTCCCGTGCCGTCCGCGTTCACTGCGAACAAATCAAAATTGCGCCCGTGCGGATCCTTAAGATTCGAAGCAAAAATGATTCGCTTACCGTCGGGAAAAAAGTAAGGGGCAAAGCTGGCCACGCCCAAAGTCGTGATCTGATGCTTGTTAGAGCCGTCGGCATTCATGACCCACAACTCAAAAACCGTCGGCTCGATTACTCCTTCGGCCAGCTTCTGTTTGTAGCGCGCAACCTCTTCCGCCGTTTGCGGATGAAAGGCGCGATAGACAATCTGTTTGCCGTCGTAAGACCAGAACGGCCCGCCGTCATAGCCGAGTTCAGCCGTCAGGCGCTTCACGTTTTTCCCGTCAGCGTCCATCGAGTAGATGTCCAGATCTCCGTCGCGCATCGAAGTGAAAACTATCTTCCGGCCGTCGCGTGTGATCGTCGCTTCGGCATCGTAGCCAGGTGTTGACGTCAGCCGCTTCAGATCCGAACCGTCCGGTTTGGCAGTGAAGATGTCAAAGGTATCGTACACCGGCCAGACGTAACCTTTGGAATAGTCTGGGCGCGGCGGGCACTCTTTGCTGCCCAGATGCGTCGATGAATAAAGAATGCGTTCGCCGTTGGGAAAAAAGTACGAGCAGGTGGTCTTGCCGCCGCCGGTGGAAACCATGTGAATGTTCGAGCCGTCCGCGTTCATGGTGAAGATCTGATCGCAGCCAAGACCTCCGTAGGTCGATTGAAAGATCAACTTCAAGCCGTCGATGTTGAAATAGGCTTCGGCGTTCTGCCCGCCAAAGGTTAACTGCTTGATGTTGCGCAGGTGCTTTTCGCCCGCCGTCCAAAGCTGATCGCCGGTTGATTGTGGTGGCGAAGAATGCGCGGCCAACCCGAGCGTCAAAAAGAGAAAAACGATCGTTAGCGCGCAGGTGATAGGTTTCAAGGGAAGCGCTCCTCTTTCAACTGATGTTTTCAAAGCCTCAGAGTATCAATTATTCGCCCGCCAGTCAGGTACCGGTGGGATCCGAGTCAGGTAGGGAAGGCATCCGAGAGTGCCCTATTTTGTAACGCAAGCTGTGAGACCACCCCAGCGGGGCTGCCCCGCTGGGGACCCCGGGCTTGCGCGCGTGTTGAATGCCATCCACCAATCGCAAACTAACAGTTTGCGTTACAAATGAGCGGCTTCCAGCGAGCTACTCGTAATAAACGATATTTCTCCGCTTAATCGCCCCGGGAACAATTTTCGATACGCCTTCTGCAGGTTGGCAGTGATGGTTTGGACCGTGTGGACTGGCCCTTTGAGTCCATCTTCTTCCCGGGTCATTTTCAACTGCGCCACGGCCACGCCGCAGAGCAGCAGGGAAAGAAATATTGCTGCGGTGAGTTTGTGCATCTGGACCAGACTGTTCTAGTGAAAGATTGCTTTGGGAATCATCGCATGTACGCCTTTATTCCCATCGACCAACTGCGTGATATCCAGATCCGCGGCCACACTCGAAAGCATGTAGGCATCGTCGCGCGTCAGATGTTTCTCCGTCACCAGAAAATCGATCATCTCGCGCAGCGCTCCCTTCGTTGCTTCAGTTAGATCTTCGTGAATCCCCATCGTGATGTAATGCGTCGGCGTTTCGGCGCGCGGCCAGCGCAGATGCATATCCTTGCGCACGATCAATTGAAAGGTGCCGATCAATGAAGTCTCCATCGCAGTGATGTCCACTTCGCCGTTGCCCTGGCCCGCATGGCCGTCACCTGCGAGAAACAGCGCGCCTTTCGCATGAACCGGAATGAACAGGGTCGTGCCCGCAACCAACTCTTTGTTATCCAGATTGCCGGCATGAATCCACGGCGGGGCGCTTGAGATGCGACCGGAAACTTCGGGCGGCGCCACGCCGATGCTGCCAAAGAAGGGATGCAATGGAATCTCGATACTGTCGCTGAAGTGCGCCACCATTCGCTTTTCGTCGAGCGGAATGATGCGCATCTTTGGGTAAGGAAAATCTTCCGGCAGAAAGCCGCGCCCGGGACCAAACGCGTTGTAGGCATAGGGAATCGCCAGCTTGATCGATTTGATCCGCACCTCCAGCACGTCGCCGGGCTCAGCAGTTTCGACAAAGATTGGACCAGTGAGAATGTGCCCGCCCGGTCCTTTGTTCGTTACCTCTTTGTAGATGTCCCGGAGCGACTGCTCGACATCCGCCGGCTTTACTCCCGCGCCCTCGAGCCGCGCCGGACTGGAAGTGATCAGCGTCTGCACCTCGACCGTGTCGCCCGATTTGATGCGCATCACCGGCGGCGTGCTGGCGTCGTAGTAACCCCAGGCGACGGTCTTGGGCGTGGGCTTGAGCTGGCGGGTTTCGGTGCTGCGTTGTTGCGCGTGCACCGCAAGAGCGAGCAAGAACGTCGTGGCGGTGAAAAAAGTTAGCTTCACTTAGCGTCTCCTTTTCGCGCTGGTCTTAGCCGTCTTCAGACGGCTTGCCCGAAGGGTTGCTAGACCAGTCGTTTTACGGCTGGGTAGCGGGGCGTCATTATTACCAGCCCGTTTCAACGGGCTTCGCGATGAAGCTTTAGCATGCTGAAGCGATGACGAGAAGGACGCTAAAAGCACGTGCCTCAACCTTTCGGAGTCACGTCGAAGTATTTCCGCGAACGATAGAAACAGACGTCGAACTCCATGAAGAAATTGACCTGCCCCAATAACAGCGGCACATCTTCTGAACGGGTCCAGGCGAAAACCAAACGCACGGGGCCAAAGGTGCCAATGGAAGCCGATAGGATGACGGGTCTTGCTTCATGCTGCGCAAGAATACCGGTGAGTTGAATCGGCCTTCCCGCTGCGTCCCATGTCACTCCAAGCTCCGCGCCAATATGATAAGGCAGCACATTGACGGTCGCTCCAGTATCGAGCAACCCTTGCGCGATCGTGGAGCGATCCTCGTGGCGAAGCGTGATTGGCAGTTGCGGCAATAAGGCAGCTTCACCTGAACGCTCATCTGCCTGTATGAATGGGAATCGGCCAGAATCAGCCATGGCTATCTTGATTCAGCGCGTCGAGTAGAATGTTTGCAGCATCAAATGAATTGTAAGGAGACCAGACTGGGTAAGACTGGCCATTGAGTAGTATGTCCTCTTCCTTAGCTAACTCGGATACAAGGAACTGCATGGCGCGCAGCTTGTCAGGTCGATCCAATTCTCGCAGGTTTGGCAGAAGCTCAGATAATTGCATGGCACATTTCTCCCGGCCTAGATAATCCTAGCCTTGTAATTGGCCGCCAGCCAAACACCGGCGTTGCGAAGGTAGGTCTCAATATCTTCAAACTCCTGTGGGTGTCGTCTGTAACCGGCGTCGCGCAAGGAGTCGTGCGCGAATGCCGGCCTGCGGAAAACGCTTCTCGTTCTCTTCTCTGATTCGCACGCCCTCGGCTTCGCGTTGGCTTAGGTAGGCGTCAACCTCGCTGCGGTTGTGTAAGTAATAGTTGACGACGGCGTAGACATCTGCCAATTCGAGCGTGGGATAACTCATGACGATCTCTTCCGGAGATGAACCATGATTGAAAGCAAAGACGACGGTATCGAGCGGCACGCGGGTCTTGCCAACGCGCATCACGCCATGTTCATCAGTTCGCAGTGGTACGGGTGGCGCTTCGATTACTAGACTCATCGGTGAATCCTTCCTACGCGCTTGGGGCGTGCGGCCAAAGGCGGCGGGTCGATGATCGGGAAACGTCGTCCTGGCTTCATCAATACCTGCCTAATGCATGCTGCATTACCTCAGGGAGAGACGATAACACATGCGCCGATCCTGCTTCTATCAACCAAAGGAAGGAGTGCTGGTGCAGTTTGGTTTCGGAGTGTCTCAATTCACACCGTGGCTTCAGCCCGGCGGTCAGCAAGCGGATTTAGAAAATGGGTGAACCGTTTTTAACGGTTTTCCCTGCTTACGGAGAGCGGAAGCCGTTGAAACGGCTAACCCAAAGCAAAAGCCCAGGGACACCGGGCTGAAGCCACGGTGTGAATGAGGGACCAAACTGCATCAGTACCGAGGAAGGCATGGGTATCAAACAGGAGTGCGGCTCCCTACTGGCTGCTTTGTCCGTAACTGTTGTTATTCGCCACCGTATTTAGCAAAGAGGTCAGAAATGGAAATCTCCAAACCAACGGACAGTCTTTCGATATTCTCGAGCGCGACGTTGCGGGTGCCGCGTTCAATATCCGCTACGTAAGTGCGATGAACGTCGGCTCGCTCCGCGAGACCCTCTTGCGAGAGTTCAAGTTCGTACCGCCGTTTTCTAACGGCAGCTCCAAACCGGCTTTTGATGTCTGGCTTTGCTTTTCTTTTGATGGCCGAATAAAAGCAAAGTGCCGACTATAAGTCTACAGACTATAAGTGACAATTTTGCAAAGTTCGTATAAGCTATCGATCCGGCAACTTGTTTGTGATGGTCACTTCCCGCAAAAGCAAACAGAGAGCAGCAGGCAAGCCCAGGCGCTCGGTTTCGAAAACGTCGCGGCCATCCAATCCCGATCACTTAGCGTTACCGCCAAACGAGATTCGCCGGTTAGTCGAACGCTCAACTACGCGGTACAAGATCGAGCCGTTGGTGAAGCAGATGGTCCGAGTGATGGAGAACATCAAGGCAGGCCGCATTCGCAGGGTAGCGACGTTAAATGTTTCAAAGCGGGATCAATCACGCGCGGCTCTGATCAAAGCGATAGCAAATGCAGCCAGAGAAGGGCGCGCGATGGCGGCGCATGAGACCGCCTTCCTTGCGGCACTTTACGCGTACGAGAACAGTCTCGATCATCTCCGCGCGTTTCTTTGCGTACTTGGTGCCGTTCAGGAAACACCATCATCAAAAGCGGTGATACACTGAAACTCGTGACCTAGCTCTTCCAAGAACCGGTGTGGCACGTCAGGCTATGCGGCCTTATTTGGTTCCAGCCGTTCACTGAGCCATTGATTGATCAAGGTCTCCAGCGTGACGCCACGTGTTCTCGCCTGCTCCGCCAACCGCGCATATAGATCGGGATCGACGGCGACGCGACGTGGGCGTTGCCCTCGCACCTCGAATTCGACTTCCTGCGTCTGCTCCCAGTGGTCGGCCAGACTGTGATTGTCCCAAAACTCAGCAATCTCTTCCGGCGTGCCGCTTTTAGAAATGCTGCTCTTTGGGCATTCATTACTTTCGTTCATATCGTCTTCGCTCTATGCGATCCATGTCACGCGCGGTCAAGATCAGCGCTGAGTGATCAGTCTTGTGAATGAAGAACACCATTAAGTAGCGCCCGCCGTCCGTTTGCCCACCTGCTGAGTATACATCCTCGCCCGCTCTAGTCCTGATTCAACGAACCGAAATTTTGGGTTATTGAAGAAGACTTCTTCGGCTTCATCCTGGCTCGCATGGTGCTTGGCTTCTAACTTCTCGACGATCTCAGGCAGCCAAACAAACCCCTCAATGAACATGGGATTTACCTATCGTAGTAATACTGACTTGTTACCTGGCCGCCAGCCACACAGCCGCGTTGCGCACGTACGTCTTGATATCTTCGAGCGCTTGCGGGTTTCGTTTGTAGCCATCGCCGGGCGGCTCTGAGAGAAAGCTCGGGCAGCCCATTTCGGTGTCCCAGTTGTAGTCGACAAAGTGATGGAAGCTTGATTCCGCGATGCCGCGCCCGAGCAGGTTGCCGTGATCATCGCGGGCGCTTTCGAAGGCCACGACGAGGTTGAACGGGCGGCCGGTTACTTTGCTTTGGCCGGTCGCCACCACCCGCGCGTGCTCTTCATCTTCGGGCACGCCGACCGCTCCTTCGTGTGGGTGAGCCGGAAAGAACTCGATCACGTCGTTTGCAGATCCGGATTTGCGCATCAGCTCATGAGGCGAAACTCCATCGAGCAAGGGCGCCGATATTGTTTGATAGTCGCCATTCGCTCCCGAATGATAGTTGGGCCAGGAGATCGAAGGGTTGAATGGATCATCGACCGCCTGCCTCGAAGCGTCGGGCTCGGGATGCTTCGAGTGAAAAAAGTGGGCGCGGCCAATACCGCCGAGGGTGCAGAGCGAAATGCCCAGATCCTGATGATCGCGCGTCGCCATAATGCCGCCGCCTCGTTGTCGAAACCGGGTGATGCCCTGACAATCCGGGACGGTCAGACCAGCGCCGGTATCGATTGCAAACAGCCATAGTTCGTCAAAGTCCGATTCGTCCAGCGTGCTCAGCACCGGATCATTTCCCGCCGCGTCTGATTCGCGCTCGCGAGTAGTCAAAACGCACAATGGATTTCCCGTTTCGTCTCGCAATGAAGCCAGATGCTCGCTCAGTAAAGAGAACCGGCCGATGTGCCAGTCGTCCTCGGCAAAAGGAATCGTGGTTTGCAGCAGAATCCGAATCGGTTTCGTCATAACACCCCCTTGCAAATTTGGTGATCACTAGAAACGGCTCTTATCAATTGTACCGTTTAGACAAAGCACTTGTGCCCCCTCGCGGCGATGGCGGACAAGTCCACTGTCTAAACGGAGACATGATCAGCGCTCAGAATCCTGGCTCAGGCAGATCATTGTACCCTGCATTGTCGCAATCAGTTTCTTTTCGCCATCGCCGGCGATGGCAAAAACATCCGCACGGGCCACGGTGAGCGTCTTGCCAGGCTTGATCACCTCACTGCGCACGACAAAATTTTCACCATTTGCTGGTCGCAGCAAGTTTACTTTGAATTCTACGCTCAAGACTTCAGAGCCCGCCGGCATCAAGCTGTAGGCAGCATAGCCACAAGCGGAATCAGCGATAGTCGTCACGATTCCGGCGTGCAGGTAGCCGTGCTGCTGGGCCAGGTCGGAACGATACGGCAGGGTAATTTCAATCACGCCCGGCTCAATAAGCGACAATCGAGCACCGATCAGGGTCATGATCGTTTGCCGGGCAAAACTGCGTTCGATCTCTTCGGCGAATTTGGGGTTCAAAAGATTCATTCTTCAACGTATCCAAGCAGTCAGTGCCGGAGGCCAAACAGATCAGTACCGGGAGCGGACCGGGGTCCCCGGCGGGGCAGCCCCCGCTGGGGTGGTGGTTGCGACCGGGCCCCGAACATATCCCGTCTACTGACCCTCGAGTGGCAAGGCCCGGTCGCTACCGCTCCCGGTACTGACCTGTTCACCGATTCGAAAAGTTTGCATTGAAAAAAGCGCGCCGGCCATTAACAGCCGACGCGCCTGATGATAGACCACCTGGTCCCGAGATTCGAGCTCCGGGTGTTCAAGTTAGAACTTGAACTTCACGGCAAACTGCATCTGTCTTGAAGAGCCCGAGTCTCCGGTGGCGAAACGTGTATTGCCAATCACGCCGAAGCTCGTGCTGCCCACCTGGGCCGTGCGCCCGGGCTGACCAAAGTTCGCGTGATTGAACAAGTCGAAAATCTCCCAGCGGAGTTCGATCAGTCTGCTTTCCGTGAACTTCAACCGCTTGATCACGGAAACGTCCGTATTGTTGAAGGTTGGTCCAATCACTACGTTGCGGCCCATGCTGCCAAAGTGATAGACCGTCTTGCCGCCCAAAAAGGCCACCGGCAATAACACCACTGATCCAGAGGGGCAGGTGCCTCCTGGTCGCGGATCGCAAACGTTGGCCGAGAAGTACTGAATGCCGTAAGTAGATCCCGGCGCCGTGGTCGGAGAAACGACCAATGTTCCGGTCACGTCCGGTCGCAGCGTAGCCAGTCCGGTCAACGAGTTGGCATTTCCAGACGGGGCGCCGCCGGTGATTGCTCCCGCATTGCCGGCCAGCAGCGTAACCGGATTGCCGCTTTGCGCCTGCGTGACCAGCGAGAACTGCCAGCCACCCACCAACCGGTTGCGATGGAAAGGAAGTTCATAGAGCCCGCTGATCACAAACCGGTGCCGCGCATCGAAGTCCGAAAGGCCGCGGTCGCCGCGCAGGTTATAACTGTCCTGCAAGGTCACACCCTGGGAACTCTGCGAGTTGTAATCGATGGATTTGGACCAGGTGTACGAAGCATTGAATTGCAGGCCCTTCGCCAGCCGCTTGGTGGCCGTTACCCACATTGCGTTGTAGCTGGAATTGCTGGTGCCCTCGCGGAACGTGATATTCGCCAGGGGCGCGCCGGGAAGAATCGGACTGCCGGCCGACAGCGTTCCGAACGGTCGCACCTGGGTAAAGGCCGCGTTCAGAAAAGTCTGATTCAGATTGCGCGACAGTCTCAGGTGTGTCCCTTTTGATCCGAAGTACCCAACGGTTACTGCCAATCCCGAACGCAGCTCGCGCTGCACATTCAAATTCCAGGATTGCACGTTGGCATTGTTAAAGGCTGGATCACTTGAGCTGGGAGCAACTGTGCCCCCGGCGGCAGCGGCATTAAGTGCATTTGCAAACGTTGTCGTTCCTGAAGGCAGGGCCAAAGGAATGGCGAGCGGCGGATTCGAACCATCCGGGCTGACCAGATTCGTCACCGGCTGATCGGCAAGGATGGCATAAGCGCCGCGCACTGAAGTCTTGCCGTTCTTGAAGGGATCCCACGAGAAACCGATACGCGGTTGAAAGTTCTTCCAGTTCGTGTGATACACCGGCGCGAGACCGCTGTTCACCCGGACCAAAGAGTTGTTCGCGGGGTTGAACACCGCGAAGCGATTGAACCGCTCGGTCGGTGACATCAACCAGTCGTAACGGAGCCCCAACTCCAGCGTCAGGTTTGGGCGCAGTTTGTAATTGTCCTGGGCATACAGACCCAGTGCCCCCTGCGCAATCGCGGTCGATACATCACCCAGAGTTACCGTGAAGGCATTGATCGTGCCCGCCAGGAACGCCGCCATGTTGGCAAATCCCATCGTGCCCGTATCTTTGTTGGTGTTGTTGTTGTAGAAGCGCCGCATCTCGCCGCCAAACTTGAACGAGTGATTCCCGCGCGAGTAGTTGAGCGTGTCAGAAAGCACATAGGTCGTATCCGAGCGGCCTTGCGGAAAGCCGGATGGACCACCGAAGTTCAAGTTGGCTCCGGTGACGTTGAATTGCGGCAGGCCGATCGCCTGCGTGACGCCGTTGTTGATGCCGAAGTCGGCCGGGTTCAGCAGTGCATTAGGAGTGAAGAGAATGTTAATGCGATTGAAGCCAAAGCGCGCCTCGTTGACCAGATTGGGACCAAAGGTATGGCTCTCATTCAACGTGAAGATTTGCCGGTGGGATTGGCGCGTATCGCCGAAGCCGACGATGGTGTTGCCTTGCAGATTTGGCTCGCCTCTTCGATCTTTCTGAAAAGCATAATAGCCGTGCAGCACGTCGTTCGTGCCCAGGGTATGGCTAACGTCCCCGGTCCATTGATCGATGTTCACCGGCGCTGTGCCCGAGCCGGAAACGGCTCCGGTCGCGGACGGTGGAATCAACGCCAGCAACTTGATCACAGTCGGATTGGTGACAGTTGCTCGCTGCGCATCAGTGGGAACAACCACGTTCGTCGGGAAGGTAAGTCCCTGGCGCTGGCGCAGCCCTTCGTAACTGGCAAAAAAGAATGTCTTGTTCTTGAAGATCGGCCCGCCGACACTGGCGCCAAACTGATTCCGTTTGAAGGGTGGGCGCCCGCCATCCTTGCAGGTCGCGAAACCAGTCGGACAATGATCGAAGAAGTTGCGTGCGTCAAGGCTGTTGTTGCGCACAAACTCAAATACTTCGCCGTGGAATTGGTTCGAGCCGGAGCGAGTCAGAATATTGACGATTGCGCCTGAGTTGCGCCCGTACTCCGCACTGAAAGTGGAATTGTCTGCCTTGAACTCCTGCACCGTATTGATC